>Ga0185299_10000653_pt1 | contig 85929 bp, 79 predicted proteins | sample PaiPotPPA55metaG_FD_128002 | JGI IMG/M metagenome (GOLD analysis project Ga0185299, IMG submission 128002) | Iron sulfur acid spring bacterial and archeal communities from Banff, Canada, to study Microbial Dark Matter (Phase II) - Paint Pots PPA... ...
AAGAGAATCCGAAGTACACGCCATTTATCGACACCGGCGACCACGTGGTCATCATCAATGCCGAGAAGATCAAGATCACCGGCATGAAGGCTGATCAGAAGGTCTATCACCGCTACACCGGGTATCCCGGCGGACTGCGCTCGGAAGAAATGAAGAAGCGCATGGTCCGCAAGCCGGAGCTGGTGATTGAAGACGCCGTGTCGCGCATGCTTCCCAAGAACAAGCTGGGCAAGCAAATGTTTACGAAGCTGAAGGTTTACCGAGGCGACAAGCACCCGCACGAGGCGCAGAAGCCGGAAGCAAAGGTGTTTGCATAGTAAGGCAGGTCGCAGGTGTCAGGACGTAGGAAAACCGACACCGCATAATTTTGGAAAGGTCGAAGCGCGCGGTGGTTTGGCTCATTGCTAAACGCTAAGTGCGAAATGCTTAAATGGCAGAAACTATTCAATACTACGGAACTGGACGCCGCAAGACGGCGATCGCGCGCGTTTTTCTTCGTCCTGGCAGCGGCGAATTCAAGGTCAACGGCAAGGCGTTCGATGAATACTTTGTGACGCCCTCGCAGCGCATCGCCGCGAAACGGGCGCTGGTCTCGACCGACACTGCGGCCAACTTCAACGTGCTGGCGAACGTGTGCGGTGGCGGAGTCGCCGGGCAAGCAGATGCGGTGCGGCTGGGCATTACGCGCGCGCTGATGCTGTTTAACGCTGAATTCCGCGCCAAGCTGAAGGCCGAGGGCATGGTGACGCGTGATCCGCGAGCCAAAGAGCGCAAGAAGTACGGTCAGAAGGGCGCGCGCAAGCGCTTCCAGTTCAGCAAGCGGTAAGGTTTTGGGTTTAGCTGAAGGCTGAGTGCTGAAGGCTGACAGCTGTTTTAAAATTCATCCCCCCACCTTCCTGAGGCGGGGTGGACGGGAATGGCAATCCGGGGCCTCTTAGCGTCCGGATGCAGACCAACCGAGGAGGTTGATTGGCGAATATCACAATGAAGGAGTTGCTCGAAGCAGGCGTTCACTTCGGACACCAAACGAAGAGGTGGAACCCAAAGATGAAGGAGTACATCTTTGGCGAGCGCAATGGTATTTACATTATCGATCTGCAGAAGACGCTGAAGATGTTCAAAGAGGCGTCGAAATTTGTGCAGGATCTGGCCGCCGATGGCAGAATCATTCTCTTCGTCGGCACCAAACGCCAGGCGCAGGACGCAATTGCCGAGGAGGCGCAGCGCTGCTCGATGTACTACGTGAATCAGCGCTGGCTGGGTGGCCTGCTGACCAATTGGATCACGGTACAGAAATCCGTGAAGCGGCTCAAGGAACTCGACGAAATGGCCACCGATGGCCGTTACGATCTGCTTCCGAAGAAGGAAGTGATCAAGCTCGAACGCGAGCGCAAGCACTTGCAGGCGAATCTGGCCGGCATCAAGAACATGACGCGGTTGCCGGATGCGATCTTTGTCATCGATTCGAATAAAGAGCAGATCGCGGTGCGCGAATCGCGCAAGTTGGGCATCCCCGTGGTCGCCGTGGTCGACACGAATTGCGACCCGAGCGAAGTCGATTACGTGATCCCGGGCAATGACGACGCACTGCGTGCGATCCGGCTGTTCACCTCGAAGATATCGGAGTCGATTGCCGAGGGCGTCCATGCCCGGGACGACAAGCAGATGGCGGACATTCAGGCGGTGGCACAGCCAGAACCGGTCGAAGTAGTCGCAGCCCCGGAGTCTGAAGAACTGTACGCGGAAGCTGCAGCTGGAGGCGAAGTTGCCACCACGGCTGCGGGATCCGAAGTCGCGGCACCCGAAGGCGAAGAGATCCGCATGGAAGACGTGCTGGGCAAGGGCACGCGCAAGCGTCCATCCGCCGCCACGGAAGACGTCGACGAGCTACAGGCGGAAACGCGCCGGTTCTAGCATCGGCTCCGAGCTTCTAACTTATTCGCAAGCACCAGATCTGACCCGCGCAGCTGGTCTGTGCGCGGGTCGAGTTTTATAACGGCAAGTTTCAACCGAAGGAATGAACCCAGAATGAGCACTACTATGGCAAATATTTCCGCTGCCCAGGTTAAAGAACTGCGCGACAAAACCGGAGCTCCGATGATGGACTGCAAACAGGCCTTGACCGACGCCAAGGGCAAATTGGAAGATGCGATTGTCCTCCTGCGCAAGAAAGGTGTGTCGGTCGCGGCCAAGAAAGCGGCGCGTGTGACGAGCGAAGGATCGGTGGGCCACTACATTCACGCCGGCGGCAAGATTGGCGTACTGGTCGAAGTCAATTGCGAAAGCGATTTCGTAGCGCGCACCGAGGACTTCAAAGAGCTGGTCCACGACATCGCCATGCACATTGCGGCTAGCGATCCGAAGTATGTGCGGAAAGAAGACGTCACGCCGGCAGACTACGCCCGCGAGAAGGACATCTATCTCGCGAAGGCCATCGCGAGCGGTAAGCCTGCAAACATCGCGGAAAAGATGGTCGCCGGCATGATGGAAAAGTTCTACGAGGAGGTCTGCCTGCTCGAGCAGCCGTTCATCAAGGATCAAACCATCAACATTGCGCAGCTCATTGCTGCCAAGGTTGGCAAGCTTGGTGAGAACATCGCCGTGCGGCGCTTTGCCCGGTTCAAAGTCGGCGATGCCACCGCTACCGTCGCCTTCACCAGTTCCAAGTCGGACAACCCGCCGGACGAGGGCGGCGAGGCCTCCGCTCCGGTTGCCAAGTAGCAGCCGAATAATTCAGGGGCGCTGCGGCGCCCCTTTCGTTTATGCTTTCCTCCACGTAGCTAGTCATCGTAACTAGTCATCCTGTGCGAAGTGAAGGACCCGACCTGCCATGTCTGCACCGATCTTCAAGCGCATCCTGCTGAAAATCTCCGGCGAAGCTCTTGCCGCCACGCAAGGTTTCGGCGTCGACACCACTCGCATCCATGAAATCGCGGCTGAACTTGCCGATGTAAACACTCTCGGCATCCAGATGGCGATTGTCGTAGGCGGGGGCAATTTTTTTCGCGGGGTTGCCGAGCAGGCCAAGGACATGGATCGCGTCTCCGCCGACCACATGGGAATGCTGGCCACCGTCATCAACGCGCTGGCGCTGCAGGACGCTCTCGAAAAGCAGAACGTCTTCACCCGCGTGCAGACCGCCATCGAGATGAACCAGGTTGCTGAGCCTTTCATCCGCCGCCGCGCCATCCGGCATCTTGAAAAAGGACGCGTCGTCATCTTTGCCGGAGGCACCGGCAACCCGTATTTTTCGACCGATACGGCTGCCTCGTTGCGCGCCATGGAAATCAAAGCCGATGCCATCCTCAAAGCCACCAAGGTGGACGGCATCTACGACGCCGACCCCATGAAAGTGAAGGATGCCAAGAAGTTTTCGCAGCTTACCTACATGGATGTTTTGAAGCAGGGCCTCAACGTGATGGACTCGACCGCCATCTCCCTGTGCAAGGACAACAATCTGCCCATCATCGTTTTCAACCTGAACCAGCGCGGCAATATCCGCAGGGTTGTGCTCGGCGAAAAGATCGGCTCGCTGGTCAGTGCGTAGAACAAGGTCGGAGGTTAGAGGTCAGATTGCAGAGGTAAAACCATGTCATATCCCTTGGGTTCTTACTTCTGCAATCTGACCTCTAACCTCTGACCTGAGCCTTGGGTTTATAATCTACCGTTTTGATTCTCATGCATACTAGGAGCTCTGAGCTATGGCTCATCCTGCCCTGAAAGAAGTCTACGTAACCCTCAAGACGCGCATGGAGAAGGCGGTGGAAGACTTCCGCCGTGAAATGGCGGCCACGCGCACCGGGCGAGCGAACGTTCACATGCTCGACACGGTTTCGGTTGACTACTATGGGTCGCAGATGCCGCTCAACCAGATCGCCCAGATTCATGCGCCCGAGCCGCAAATGATCACGGTGCAGCCGTTCGACGCGTCACAACTGGCGGTGATCGAAAAAGCCATCCGCGGAGCCGACCTGGGTCTCAACCCGATGAACGACGGCAAACTTGTGCGTGTTCCCGTGCCCGCGCTCACCGAAGAGCGTCGCAAGGAGATGGTCAAGCACCTGCACCGGATTCTCGAAGAGCACCGCACCGCCGTGCGCAACATCCGCCGCGACGGCAACGATGCCATTAAGAAGGCGCTGAAAGACAAGAAAATCGCCGAGGACGATGAGAAGCGCGCGCTCGACGAGATCCAGAAGCTCACCGACGACGAAATCAAAAAGATGGAAGAGATGAGCAAAGCCAAAGAAAAAGAAGTGCTGGAGTTCAAGTAGCGTCGCGCGTCGTTTGTGTCTAGTGTCGAGTGAAGATCAGAGGCCGCCGATCGCCACGATCAGACGGGTTGTTGATAGAGGCCGATCACGTTTCCTCCTGGATCCCGGAACCTTGCGGTAATCTCGGGCGCGTCCGCGCCGATGGGTTGGACGATTCCCCCACCATTGGCGACGATGGCGTCAATGGTCGAGGCCACGCTGTCGACCATGAGGTAAAACAGAAGGCCGGGCGTTACGCCGGGCGAGCGTCCGAGCACCCATGTGCCGCTCACTTCTCCGACGGTGTCGTCGAAGGAAGTACTGCCGTCGCCGCGTTTCCGGGTGTTCCAGCCGAAGACCTGTTTGTAGAAGTTCGAAGAGCGAGCAATGTCGGTGGCAGGCACCTCGATATAGCAGATCTTGCCGTTCGAAGGTGGGAGGCATTGGCGGCCTTTCGAGGCGCTGCCATTCTAAGGTGCAACCGGTCCACGTAGCAACCCAGGTCACACCAGCGTGTGTGCGAGAACTCTTTGCGCTGCGGAGACTCGCTACTCTTGCTCGGGCTCGTAAGGTCCACTCGGCACTCCCCAACTCCAATGAGGCATGAGCGTTGCCGGATCCGCCACCGTTTCTGCCGGCAGCTTCGAATTCATCACCGCCAGCCGCGATCCCCACTCGAGATACGCCACCAACGCCGACCGGAATTCCGGATCGCCGGGAAGCCCGATCTCATCCGCGCTGTCCAGCAGCAGGTTTACCCACCGCCGCGGCTCACGGTGTAGGCTTGCGATCCTCCCAGCACCTCGCCCAAAATCCGCCACGTGTCGCGGATGGTCCGCCGGCATGTCGCCAAACAGAGGCCGCAGCAACTCGTCGGCGGACACTCGCTCGTAGAACTCCACCATCAAGGCGTTTCTGCACCTCCGCTCCACCCAGCTACTCATACAACGAGGGAATCTGATTTTCTTTTTCGGTCACGCGATTCACTTTCCTTCCTTCGCCTCGGCACTATTTTACCGCCATCCTTACCGTCATCCTGGGACTTGGCCTCCGCGTCTCTTCCGGGGCGGCTGACGGGGCAAGCCCCGTTTCTACGGAGTCTTTTATAATCCGTGGATGAAGCGCGTCGTTCACGCCGCCTGCCCGCACGATTGCCCTGACGCCTGCGGCGTTCTGATCACTATCGAAGACGGCCGCGCTACCAAAATTCAGGGCGATCCTGAGCATCCCGTTACCCGCGGATTCCTTTGCGCCAAAGTCGCCAAGTATTTGGACCGCGTTTACTCGCCGGATCGGGTGCTGTATCCGATGCGACGCGTAAAGCCGAAGGGAGCGACTTCCCTGCGAGAAGGACGGACGGGGACGCCCGTCCACGCCGTCGCTCCATCGGATGGATCGGCTTTTGAACGCATCTCGTGGGACGAGGCTCTCGACGAGATTGCGCAGCGTTTGCGCCGGATCGCTGCCGAATGCGGCCCCGAATCCATCCTGCCCTACTCTTACGGAGGAACGCTCGGCGCGCTCAACAGCGCTTCCATGGACCGCCGTTTCTTCCATCGCCTGGGCGCTTCACAACTGGAGCGCAGCATCTGCTCTACCGCCGGCGAAGAAGGCCTGATATCGGTGATTGGCATCAAGCTCGGTACCGAGCCGGAACAGTTTGCGCACTCGCGCTACATCATCGCCTGGGGCTCGAATATTCACGGCAACAATGTTCACCTCTGGCCTTTCATCGAAGAAGCTCGCCACAAGGGCGCGAAGCTGGTGGTCATCGATCCGTACCACACGCGCACAGCGAAGTTAGCCGACTGGTATCTGCCCATCAATCCTGGGACCGATGCCGCTCTTGCTCTCGGCTTGATGCACGTCATCATCAACGAGAATCTTTTCGACGCCGATTACGTGTCGCGCTACACCGTTGGTTTCGAGGAGTTGAAGGCTCGCGCGCAACAGTATCCGCCAGAAAAAGTCTCCCACTGGACCGGCATATCCGCCGACGACATTCACAAACTCGCCCGCGAGTATGCCACCGTGCGTCCGTCCGTGATCCGCGTCAACTATGGCATCCAGCGTTCCGAAGGCGGCGGCATGGCGATGCGCGCCGTCACCATGCTGCCGTGTTTGACCGGATCGTGGAAGGAAGTTGGCGGCGGACTGCAGCTTTCGCTCAGCGGTTCTTACGGCCTGAATGAAGAAGCGCTTGAGATGCCCGAGTTGATGCAGAAAGCCCTGGGACGCCCGGCGCGGACCATCAACATGGTGCAACTCGGCAGCGTGCTGAACTCGCTGACCGGGCCGCCCATCCAGGCGCTGTTCGTGTACAGCTCGAATCCCGCAGCGGTCTGCCCCGATCACAACGAGGTCGTCCGCGGGCTAAGGCGACCTGACCTTTTCACCGTGGTCCACGAACAGTTCTTCACCGACACTACCGACTACGCCGACATCGTCCTGCCCGCCACTACTTTTTTCGAGCACAAAGAGCTGCAGACCGCTTACGGCCACTACTACCTTCAAGTCTCCGATCAGGCGATGGATCCGGTCGGCGAATGCCGGTCCAATGTTGAGTTGTTCCGCGCGCTCGCGGAACGCATGGGTTTTGAAGACGAATGTTTCCGCGAAACGGTGGACTCCATGATCGACCGCGCGCTCGAGTCTCCGAATCCGCGGCTAAGGTGGATCACCCGCGGTCGATTGGAGCGCGAGCACTTCATCCGTCTGAATTTTGAAGGCAACGAAGATTATCGCCGACCTGCGCTCGGCGGGACGGACGAAGGCGTCCGTCCCCGCGTGGTTCGTGATGCTTCGACCGACCCCTTTCAGCCCTTCGCAGAAGGCAACTTCCCGACGCCGAGCGGCAAAGCTGAGTTCTACAGCGAAACTCTGAAGCGCCAGGGCCTTGATCCGGTAGTCGCATTCACTCCGCCCAACGAATCGCGACATGGATCTGGATCGCAAGCCGCCGGCTTCCCGCTCGAACTTCTAGCCCGCAAGCCTGACAACCATCTCAACACGTCGTTCGCCAACCTCCCATCCGTCCGCGCGATGGAACCATGGATCGGAGATCTCGAGATGCATCCGATCGATGCCAAGGCGCGCGGCGTCCGCGATGGCGATCGCATTCGCGCCTTCAATCTTCGTGGTGAGATCGTACTCAAGGCGCGCGTTGACGGGTCGTCGTTAGGTGGATCGGTGCGTCCCGGGGTCGTTGCCGCCCGGCTTGATTGGGCACGATTCAGCCCCGGTGGCGGCAATATTAATGCACTAACTTCAGAAAAACTTACTGACCTGGGCAACGCGGCGACGTTCTATTCCGTCTGTGTTGAGGTAGAACTTTTTCGGGCGTGACTCCGGGGAAGAAGTTTGTCCCTGCCTTGGACGGTTCTGACTCTCTACCGTATAATTACCGTTTTCCTAACTCTATTTTTTCGAGGTAGTTGCGATTCATCGTCGTCATCATGCTATCTCTGTGCGTGCCCCGCGGCTCGGCCACCACATGGGCTCCCAGAGAGACCCTTATTGGTCTCCAACTTCCTCCAGCATAAGAGTTTGGAAGCTGAATTCTGTCTGGAAGTGCCTCCTCGCTTTGCTGACACTTCTGCTGCTCGCGGTCCCTGTTGTTGGCCAGCAGGATCTCATCGTCGGCATCAGCGTCCATGGCAACCGCCGCATCCCTGCCGAGACGGTCAAGGCGCGAATTTTCAGCAAGGTCGGCGACGTCTACGACGCTGCGGCCATTGAACGGGACTTCAACGCGCTCTGGAATACTGGCTACTTTGAGGACATCCGCTTTGAGCGCGAACAGAACGCCAAAGGCTGGATCCTCCACATTTACCTCAAAGAGCGGCCGACAATCCGCGAGATCAATTACACCGGCCTGAACGCGGTATCCACGAGCGACGTGCTCGACCGGTTCAAGGAGCGGAAGGTCGGACTCTCGGTTGAGAACCAGTACGATCCCACGAAGATCAAGAAGGCCGAAGTTACCCTGAAACAACTGCTTGCCGAACATGGGCGTCAGTTTGCAACCATCCGCACCGAAGTCCGGCCCATCCCGCCCGCCGCCGTGGGCATCACTTTCGTCGTCCGGGAAGGCCCGAAGGTTAAGGTTGGGCGCATCCGCTTCCGGGGCAACAAACACGTCAATGACCGCACGCTGCGCGCGGCCATGAAGAACCTCAAGCCCATCGGCATCCCACACTCCATTTTCCTGGAGAACCTGTTCGCCAAGACCTACGACGCCACCAAGCTCGAAGAAGATACCGAGCGGGTCCGCGCCGAGTTCCAGAACCGTGGCTACTTCAAGGTGCTGGTCGACGAACCTAAGACGGAGATCCACGACACCGGACACACGGGCTTTCACATCCCGGGCCTCCAGCCAGGACTGGGGAAATCCGTCGATATCACCATGCCCATCGAGGAAGGCGACCGCTACCACCTCGGCACCATCACCTTCAAGAACAACAAAGCCATCCCTAACAATGCAGCGCTGCGCAGCCTTTTCCCCATGAAGGACGGCGAAATTTTCAGCCGCGAAAAAGTCGCCAAGGGTCTGGAAAACCTGCGCAAAGCCTACGGTGAAGCCGGCTACATTAACTTCACATCCGTCCCCGACACCAAATTCGACGATGAGAAGAAGACCGTGGATCTGACCGTCGATGTGGACGAAGGCAAACAGTTCTACGTGCGCCGCATCGAGTTCCAGGGCAACACCACCACCCGCGACAAAGTCATCCGCCGCGAAATCGCGCTGGAAGAAGGCCAGATCTACAACTCGCGCTACTGGGAACTGAGCCTGCTGCGCCTGAATCAGTTGGGCTATTTCGACCAGCTCAAGCCCGACGATCCCAATACCACCGAACGCCACCTTGACGAAAAGGCTGGGACCGTCGATCTCACGCTGAAAGTGCATGAAAAAGGAAAGAACAGCATCGGACTGCAAGGCGGCGTCAGCGGTCTGGCGGGGGCGTTTATTGGCCTCAACTACAGCACCAACAACTTTCTTGGATTGGGCGAGACGCTCTCGGTACAGGCGAGTCTCGGCAGCCGCCAGCGCGACCTGGTGTTCGGATTCACCGAACCCTATTTGTTCGATCGGCCCATCCAAGCCGGCTTCCAGGTCTACACCCGGAAAACCAGCTATGATCAGGCCCGGCAGTATGCCATTGCCACCGGGCAGAATCTGAACCTGCCCTCGGCTTACCTGCAGAACCTGCAGAACTACTCGCAGTCCAGCACCGGCTTGAGCCTGAGTCTAAGCTATCCGCTGCGCCGTTCCTTCAAGCGCCTCGGCATCAGCTACTCCTTCGACCGTTCATCGCTGGTGGCGGTCAGCAGCGCTTCCAAACTGTTATTCGAGAATCTCAACTTTAGCGGCATCACCGGCCCCAATGCGCTCAATGGCATCATCACCAGCAAGATAACACCCAGCTTCACCATGAACACCCTCGATGCGGCCTACGCGCCCCACCACGGCAAGAGCCTGTTCATCGGCGGGGAATTCGCTGGCCTTGGTGGCACGGTTCACACCATCCGGCCCATTCTTCAGTTCAAGCAGTTTTTTCCCGTCCAGAAACGCCGCAACGCAATCGGTTACAACGTTCAAGCTTCATTTATCAGCGGCTATGGCGGAATTGTTGCACCTCCGTTTGAACGAGCCTATCTCGGTGGCGAGAATGATATCCGCGGTTTCGACATCCGCACCATATCTCCCATCGCTTACCTGCCCAGCGCCCAGAGCGTGTCCCTCCGGAATCCCGATGGAACATTCGTTCCCGCCAACCCAAATTTTAGGGTGCAGGTAAACCCCACCACCGGAGCATGCGTCAGCAACTGCTGGAATATCCCGGTTCCGTACAATCAACTCGTGACTCCCGGGGGCGACCTCAGTCTGAACGGCAATTTTGAATATCGCATCACCATCGCCGGGCCTGTCGCCATCGCGCCCTTTGTCGATATGGGCGCCGATCCGATCATTCGTACTTCGCAGTTGCAGACCAACTTGACCCAGTACAACACCCTGATAAACACTCTGTTCGGCTGTCCGACATTGGATACGGCTTATGCTTGTTCCGGCGGGGCAAAGATAAGCGGCATCCCGCGAGACCTCAGACCGGTTCCTGGCACCAACTGGGTGGCGCGTATGTCCACCGGCATCGAATTGCAAACGATGCTTCCCGTCGTCAATGCGCCGTTCCGCATCTATTACGCCTACAATGCCTTGCGCCTCGATGGCAGCGCGACGCCGCCCATACAGATCACCCGTGACATGTTTCCAAACAACGCAGCCGGCCTCTACACCTACCAGACCACGCTCTCGACCCTGGGCTCCAGGTACACCCTCCGGGAACCACGCAAAACCTTCCGCTTCTCCGTGGCCACAACGTTCTAAGGGCAGCAATTAGCATTTAGCCAAGACGGGATTTCGGGGGCGCGGAGAGTCTCTCGGTTCTCGTTGCTCAGAATAGGTTTTCTTGGGGAAAAGTTAGACGAAGCGATAAGTGCTAAATGCTGAATGCTGAATGCTACTCGATGTGCACCAGTCCGCTCGCTGGCTCGGACGCCGGCTGTTGTGGTGCTCGCCATGCATCGAGGACCGATACCTGGTGCACGCACGATACTGTGCAGTGCGGCGCGCACGGCTTCTCCGTATGGAACTCGCGGCGTATGTCGGCAATCGTGTATTTCTCCAGCGGAATGGCCGGATAGCCGCGCTGTTGCGAGCAGTAATGCACGAGCCCGTCCTCGCAAATGTATAAGTACCGGGCCCCAGCGCGACAGCGCCACTGGTTCGGATGGCCGAGTGCGATGTTGTCCTGAAACGCATTTACCCGCGTGAAACTACGTTTCTCCAGTCCCTTCATCTCGTGGTACACGCGTCGCTCTTCGTCGTTCAAGGGCTGCACCTGTCCCGAGCCGTCGTGGATGATTCCGATGGTCGAGCTGAAGCCAAGCTCCAACGCGCGCTTGCCGATGGTGAGCGCGTCCTGCGGATGGCTCACACCGCTGCCCACCACCGAATTGATATTCACGTGAAAATCAGCATGCTCGGCCAGCAGTTGCAGCTTCCGGTCTAGCACCTTCAAGCTCTTCTTGGAAACTTCGTCGGGGTTCACGTTATCAATCGAAATCTGCAGCCACTCCAGGCCCGCCCGGTTCAGCCTCTGGATGCGGTCCGCGGTCAGCAGATAACCGTTCGTGATCAGGCCTGACACGATCCGGCGTTTCCGCATGTGGTGAATAATGTCGTCCAGTTGCGGATGCAGCAGCGGCTCGCCGCCGCTGATCGTGATCACGGAAGTGCCGAGATCGCCCAGTTGATCGACCCGCCGCAACATCTGCTCGGTTGGCACGGGCTTAGAGAAATCATCAAACTCGTTGCAGTAGGTGCAGGCCAGATTGCAGCGCCGGATCGGGATCAGATGGGCCAGCAGCGGATGGTCCGTCGACACCACGGCCTTCAGGATTTGCCACAATCCATGAACGTTCCGTTCCGCCGCCCTGACCTTACGGCGCAATGCCACTGACCTTGTTGTCATCAGAAATTGACCTGCTTCTATTTCACCACAGCTCCCTGCCAAGTGCCCAATTTACCGCAGTATTCGGCGAAAAAGCAGGGTTAAACGGTGATTCAACCCACCCGCGATCAACCAGTTTCTTCTCCAACCTCTTCGTGTCCCGCCGTGCCCAACGCCGCCACCGCCTGCTCCAGGTTCTCGCGCTTGATCAGCACATAATCCGTATCAAACGTCGAAATCGCGAAGATCGGGATCCGCGCTTCCGCCAGCGGTTGCAGGAACGATGCCAGCACGCCAGTCATCGAAAATGGGAAGGGCCCTTCGAGTTTCAGCGCGAGCCATCCACGCTCGACCGGCGCAGCGTCTGGCATATGGTTTCCCAGGCAGACGTCTTCGCTGTAGACAATGGAAAGTTCTTCGCGCGTGCGTACCACGCAGAAAAACCCGCCCTCCATCGCCCAGCCAGGAATGCGTGCATCGGAGGCAAGCCGGCACACGGCCAGCCGCTCCACAAGAACGCGGTATTTCAAATTGTGAGGCAATTAAGAAAGGAAGGTTACTACATCAGCCAGCCAACTTGGCGATGGAGAGCCGGGCGTCCCGCCCGTCGCTCCATTGCGGAACTGGGTCGCGCTTACTGCATCTCTCCGCCCATTGGCACGTAGCGGAATTTCTTCCCGTCGAAGAACAAAGCGGAGCTTTCGTTAAATTCGCCCAGTTCTTCAATGTACACCGCTTCGATCGTTTTCTTGCGCAGCTTCATTTTTCGAACCGAGAGCGTCCGATAGGGCAAATTCACAATCACATACTTCGCTTTCGGCGTTGCCGAGCGCCAGCCATCCGGCCCCGTGCCATGAATAATCAACACGGCCAGCCCCCGGCGCGCCGGATCGGGCTCTTTGAACGTGGTAGTCACCCTGGGGTCGCCGTAGCCATAAAAGTCGTAGTAGGGGTCCATCACTGTGTAATTGTGCTCCGCCTCATCCAGCATCGGATTCTTGCAGCGCGCCGCAATCACCACGTCCTCCACGCCGTCGCCGTCAAGATCGCCGAACACGGGTGCGAGTTCGGGGAGCAGCGTGAACTCCCTGCCAAACTCCTGTTGCACGAATTCGTTATCCACCTTGCGAGCCGCCGATGGAACCTGCCCGGAAGCTGGAATCAACATCGCGACACTGAACGCTAGGAGTAAAAATACTTTTCGCATGGGTCTACTCTAGTCCCCCGCCGTCACCGTCGGCAGGTAACGAAAGTCACCTGCTGGCTTTGATTTGGGAGAGCGAAGAGCTTGAGCCACAGAGGGCACAGGGTTCACAGAGGAACACAGGGAAAACCAAATTACGCCTTAAAGTGTTCCCATCCTCCGGGCTTGAGCGGTCGCGCTTTCCCATCCTTCCCAATCAGCCGCATCGGCTCGGATCTTGTGGTGCGCCCGATCCGCGTCACTCGAACTCCCGCCACCACCGATGGAACCGTCGCCGCGGACGTAAACAGCAGTTCATAGTCGTCGCCGCCATGCAATGCCAATTCGAGCGCAACCCGCTTTTTCCCCAGCCCAACCCGCGCCCGCGGAATCGCCTCTGCCTCGATTTCCGCGCCCACACGGCTTTCCTCGCAGATGTGTTCGAGGTCGGTAGAAAGCCCGTCGCTCAAATCAATCATGGCTGAAGCTACTCCCCGCCGGCGCAGCCACTGGCCCACTGCCACCCGCGCCAGCGGACGCGGACGAAGGTGGCGGGAGTATGCTGCCCCTACGGGCTTCGATTCCGCCAGCCGCGCCAGCGCCGCCGCTGACCCGCCGAGTTCCCCAGTCACATAAATCCGATCGCCTGCCTTTGCCCCAGACCGCAGCACCGCCTTTCCCTTGGGCACCGAACCCACCACCACAATGTCCGCTTGGATTCCACCTGGCGACTGCGCCGTGTCTCCGCCAGCCAGCGGAACCTTGAATTCTTCCGCCAGATTCAGCAGCCCCTTCAGGAAGCGGTTCACCCACTTCTGCGGAACGTCGCTCGCTACGGCCAACGATAAGAACGCCGCCAGCGGCTCTCCTCCCATGGCCGCGATGTCGCTCAAGCCGCGCGTCAAGCAGCGCCGCCCCACCAGTTCTGGAGGGTGCCAATCTCGCCGGAAATGCACGTTTTCGATGGTGAAGTCGGTCGTCACCAGCAACTCGTGACCAGGAGGAACGCGCAGCACCGCGCAATCATCGCCGATGCCCGTCACGACCGACTTTCCCCCGCGAGCAGACCGGCGAATCTGCCGAATCAACTCCTTTTCGCTAAGCGGCATGCCGATCACTATACCCCGCTCCCGTACCTTGAGCGCCCACGCCGGCAGCGCGATAGCGGGTAACCCGAGAGTAATCTGGCCGGATGGGCACCGCTCATTACCCTGCCTTGGTAACCGTCCAACGGGTTCGAGTGAGGTTGACACGGAGAATTAGGTTTGCTACCTTTTAACTCGCGATTCACAATATTTGCCGTACCAAGTACTGCAACATGAATCAGTTGCAGCGAAATTGGTTTTCAGCTTGCCTAGTTCCGTGGATTTAGGAAGAGCCAGCCCCGTCCCGATGCGGCTGGTGGAATCAAGCTTCCGAGCCCGAGCATGACGGTTCCGCTCCGGCAGGATTCCGAAGGAAAAATTAAAAATCTTTACCCGGAAGTAGGACATTGCGTAAACGTTTCTATATATTTTTCGTGGCTCGCGACGAAGCTGGACAGCTTCGCAAGATCTCCATTCCCGTCCAATATCTTTACGTGGTTCTGGCCGGTGCGGCGATCGGCGTGCTCTGCCTGACGGGAATCGCCAGTTCTTATACCCGGATGCTGCAGAAGGTCGCCCACTATAACCAGCTCCGTACCGAGCAAGATCAGCTCAAAGACCGGTATTCGCGTCTGGAGCAGGTTGCCAAGGAACGGGACATTCAGGTAGCTTCTCTCGGATCGCTGGCCAGCGAGGTTTCCGCACTTTACGGCCTCAAGTCCGATCCAGCGATGGTTGCCGCTTCCTCGACCGAGCAGATTCAAGAAGCACAGGTGAATTCTTCGCTCGACCAACTTTACGCGCTCAAGCACACGGCGCTGACCGGCGCTGCCAGCGTCGGCATTTCACTCGGCCTTACTAAGAACTCAACCACGGCCGACTGGGTGCGCGCCAACTCGGCTCCGAACTTGTGGCCGGTAGAAGGCCAGATCACCGGCTCCTTCGGCGAGCGCATCGATCCATTTAACGGAGAAGGCGCCTTCCACTCCGGTGTCGATATCTCCGCCGGTGTCGGCTCGCCCGTGATCGCTCCCGCCGATGGTGCAGTTACCTTCGCCGATTTTCTCGGCGGCTACGGACGCGCCGTCATGGTCGACCATGGACACGGTATTACGACTCGCTATGGCCATCTTTCCAGCTTTGCCGTCACCGCCGGACAGTACATCCATCGCGGCGATACCATCGGCTACGTCGGCCTCAGCGGACGCTCTACGGGGCCGCACCTCCACTACGAAGTCCGCATCAACGATGCCCCGGTAAATCCTTACAAGTATTTGCGGCTGACCGTGGCACACGTCGGCGGGTTCGCGGCCGGTTCGTAGTTTCTGCTGATGGGTTCCTGAGCTGTAAACTCTAGCGGGATGTTTGAACCCATTCTTGATCCGAGAAAACCCAACTGGAAACTGCGGCTAGCTTGCACGGTGCCAGTGCTCTCTCTGGTTATGGGGTTCGTGTGGATCTGGCGGATCACCCAGATGCCACTCAAGTCCTACAAAGGACCTCTCAATCCGCTGTCCGATGAAGAATCCCTACTTGCAACCCGTCTCTCGGCCCACGTCGCGTACCTCTCGGAAACGGTCGGCGAAAGATGCTTGTCTCGGCCGGGCTCCCTGCAAACGGTCACTGAGTATCTTCGCGACACTCTCAAGCAAGCAGGGTACGCCGCTACAGAGCACACGTATTCGATAGAAGGCCATGCGGTAAGCAATATTGAGGTGAGCCTCGTCGGAAGCGACGACTCAAGTGGACCGGTCATCGTAGGAGCTCACTATGACAGTGTCGTTGGAACAGTAGGCGCGGATGACAATGCCACCGGCGTCGCTGGCGTACTAGAACTAGCGCGCCTGCTTCAAGGAAGTAAACTACGCCGGACGGTGCGCTTCGTGCTTTTTGTAAACGAGGAGCCACCATACTTCCAAACTGACACGATGGGGAGCCTTGTCTATGCTCGTCAACTCCGGCGTGACCGCATTCCAGTGTCGGCGATGATTTCGCTTGAGATGCTTGGCTTCTATTCGGATGTGCCGGGCAGCCAGAAATACCCGCCAGTCCTCGGTCTTTTCTATCCCGGTCATGGCGATTTCATAGGTTTTGTGGGGAATCAGGAATCCCGTGATTTGGTGCGGCGGTCTATCCGTAGGTTCCGTGAATCTGCCAGCTTCCCGTCGGAGGGTGTTGCCGCTCCGGCAGATTGGCCCGGCGTGGGATGGTCTGACCATTGGTCTTTCTGGCAACAGCAGTATCCTGCGATTATGATTACCGACACCGCGATGTTCCGTTATCCCTACTACCACACACCTCTCGACACTGCCAATCGCCTGGATTTCGGGAGGATGGCGAGAGTTCTGAGCGGCGTTCGCAGAGTGGTTGAATCACTGGCAATGGAACAGTGAAACTCCGTTTGCAAACCTGAAACTTTTGAAACCTTACCCCTTCGCCTTCTTAATTTCCTCAATCAGCGGCGGCACGATGTCGAACAAATTCCCGACGACGGCATAGTCCGCAATCTCAAAGATCGGCGCCTCGGAATCTTTGTTAATTGCCACGACGCTCCGTGCACCCTTCATGCCAACAATGTGCTGGATCGCCCCCGAGATTCCCAGCGCCAGATATAGCTTCGGAGCGACCGTCTGTCCCGACGATCCGATCTGCCGGTCCATGGGCAACCACCCGTTATCGCAGATCGGACGCGATGCTGCGAGCTCGCCGCCCAGCGCATCCGCCAACTGCTTGGCCAGTTCGATATTTTTCTGCTCCTTGATGCCGCGCCCCACCGAAACAATAATCTCAGCCTGCGTCAAATCCACCGCTTGTTTCGCTTCCTTGAAAACTTCCTGCGGCTTGTTCCTTACCACGCTGTCTGGAACGTCGACGTTTACCGTCTCCACCGGCGCAGTCGCTGCACCCGCTTCAACTTTGTCAGCGCGGAAGGAGCCATTCTGAAAAGTCACAAAGTAAGGCCCAGAGCCTGCAAAGCTCACGTCAGCCACAAACTTTCCCTGAAACATTTGTCGCGTGAACAGCAGCTTCCCGCTTTCATACCTGTACCCGATCGCGTCGGTGATGGCCGTCGTTTGCAGGGCCGTCGCCAGCTTCGGCACAAAATCCCTCACCTGGTATGTATGCGGCATCAACACCAGCTTCGCCGGATGCTTCCCTAAAAACTCCCGCAACGCATGCGCAAAGGCGTCCGGAGTGTAGGGTTCGAGCCTGGCCGACTCGACGTCATACACCTTGGCGACCTTCTTGGCCGCTACCTCGCCCGCGATTGCAGCTACGCCGGAGCCCACGACCGCCGCTTCGAGCGTCCATCCTGTGTGAGCGGCGATCGCCTGCCCGGCGGCAATCGTCTCCCACGAGACGCGGTTCAGTTTTCCTTCGCGCTGTTCAACGACTACAAGAATTGTGTCCATAAGATCGGTTTTCAGTCTTCAGTTTTCAGTTCTCAGTAACAGCCCCGGCTGTTCAACTGAGAACTGACAACTGAGAACTGGGCACCTTAAATTACCCGCAGTTCATTCTTCAACTTCTCCACCAGCTTTTTCGCCACCTCCGCCGGAGGCCCTTCCAGAAACTCTGTATTCTTCGATTTCTGCGGTACGTGCAACTTCTCGATCTTTTGCAAATTCCCTCCGACTGCCGACTGCACCTCGGCCATCGTCACCTTGCGCATTGGTTTCGTCTTGGCCTGCTTGATCCCGATCAGAGTCGCATAGCGCAGCTTGTTAATCCCTGACTGGATCGTCAGCACTGCCGGCAATGGCATGTCTACAAACTGAAAGAACCCAGCTTCCAGTTCGCGCTTCACCCGGATGCCAGCCTCATTTTTTTCGATCTGCATAATGATGGTCGCGTGCGGCAGTCCAAGAATTTCCGCCAGAATCACGCCCGTCTGCGCGTATCCGTAATCATCCGACTGCAAGCCGGTGAAGATCAGGTCAAACTTTTCATCCTTGATGGCCGCCGCGATGGCTCGCGCCGTGTTGTACGCATCAAGCCCGACAAAAGCGTCGCCCTCGAGATGGATCGCGCGGTCCGCGCCTTTCGCCAGCGCCTCGCGTAATACCTGCATCGCTCTCGCCGGGCCCGCGGTGACGACCACCACTTCGCCTTTGTGTTTTTCCTTTTGCCGCAACGCCTCTTCGAGCGCAAATGCGTCCGGCTCATTCACTTCGTAGGAAACATCATCGCGGATCCACGTCCCCGCATCATTCAGCTTCAGCGGAGCGTCTTTCTGCGGCACCTGCTTCATGCAAACCAAAATTTTCACGGATCAACTCCCATTCCCGTCGCTTTCATAGCGAGCTGCTACAGGCCAAATAGGAAAGTATAAATGAGTGGATGAGTTAACGAGTGAACCGAGTTGCGGATGTGGCTATGTTGCGATGCTGAGTATCGTCAAGAATCCCTGCGGACCGATGGGTGGCGGCGTCCCGCTGGCTAGCTGCCACCCTCGTGTCGAAACCGCTCAGAACAGTCGTCGATCATTATGCCGCTACAGTTAGTCCTTCAATGCTGGGGTGGCGGGTCGGTTGTTTTATCTCCCTCCCGTTTATCGTCTCTTGCCGTATCTCCCTCTCGGTTATCGCCTCTTGCTTTATCTCCGTCCCGGCTGTCGCTCTTTGCCCGATCTCCCTCCCTATTTGCAGACCGATATTCTTCCGGTTTCTCGGCACGGGACGTGGTGCTCTCCACCTTACTTTCGGAATTCAGAGGCTGCATCGAAACGACCTGGTAGGGTCGCGCTTTTTTCTCTCCGTCGACCGCTTTCAGGTACATGCGGTCCTTCTTAATTTTGAATTCACCTTCATGGCCGACGGGCAGAAGCGCCGCATGCTTCGTATCCAAAGGACGAATGTGGTATTCCATTTCGTCGGTTCGGAACAGATATTGGGTGCACAGCTGCTCGTGCGAGTTTACGTGCTGTACGCCGACGGATCCGAACACGCTACCCAGGCCCGCGAGGCCCCGTTCCTTCGCGCCACAGGGAACGGATTGCATGCTCTCCACCATGCCCCTTGGGGCGAGCTTTTTCTTGTCCTTGCTCTCCGCGATCGTGGAAACCGCCAGAACCAGCGACAACATAAAGATGAGTGATGTTTTGATGTTCATGGAACCTCCCTTAGGATACTTATGCCTTGCCACGAAAACACTAGCCGCACAACAAGAAAGAATTTTGAGGCCGGTCGCCCGGCCTCTAATTCTTCGCCCCCGTTCCGCTACTGATTCGGTTTCCCCTTCGGGGGGGTCGTTTTCCCAGCCGTGCCGCCGCCTTGCAGTACCCAGTTTGAGCTCATGACCGCTTGCGGGTTTTCCGATAGCTGTTGAGTCACGGCGGGATGAGCCTTCAAATATTCCCCAAGTTCTGGATGGTTTGCCAGATACTCCTTGTTGTTGGCCAACGAAGGATCCTTGGAGAGCTGTTCCGCAACAGTTGAATGACCGCCGAGGAATTGGCCGAAGCTCGTCAGTTCGCCACGGCCGTCGGGATCACCCATGCGGTTCCGATCCCCGCGGTCGGCGGTGCTGATTCCAAGGCCACGATCACGATCGTCCTCTCGCCGGTCATAGCGATTCTCCTGCCGTATGAAGGCATTCGGGTTCTCTTTGAACTCCTCGCGAACTTCGGGGTGGCTCTGCAGATACTCCTGCAATGCCGGGTGGTTCCCCACGAACTCCCGGTTATTGACTAGCGAAGGATTTTTTCGCAGCTGTTCCGCGATCTCCGGATGGCCGTCCATGAACCGGTCCATGCTTGCCAGTTCTCTGCGAGTCGTGTCGCCATCTCTACGGCCACGGTCACGATCATCGCCCTCGCGCCGTTCGTAGCGATTTTCCTGTCGCATGAAGGCGTTCGGGTTCTCCTTGAACTCCTCGCGAACTTCGGGGTGACTCTGCAGATACTGCTGCAGGGCTGGGTGGTTTTCCACGAACTCCCGGTTATTGATTAGCGAGGGATCTTTACGGAGCTGTTCCGCGATCTCCGGATGGCCGTCCATGAACCGGTCCATACTTGCCAGTTCTCTGCGAGTTGTGTCGCCATCTCTACGGTCGCGGTCGCGATCATCGCCTTCGTGCCGTTCGTAGCGATTTTCCTGTCGCATGAAGGCGTTCGGGTTCTCTCTGAACTCTTCGCGGACTCCGGGGTGATTCTGCAGAAACTCCTGCAGCTCCGGATGCTTTTCGACGAACTCCTGGTTATTGATCAGAGAAGGATCCTTGCGGAGTTGCTCAGCAACTTCAGGATGGCCATCCAGGAACCGGTCCATCTCTGCCAATTCTCGACGGGTCGTGTCGTTGTCACCCTCATGCTGAGGCGGCATCGTCTGTTCAGGCGGCATCGTCTGCCGATCAGGAGTCGACGCAGTCTGTCCGCTTGCCGGGGTGCCTGTCCAGAACAGCATTGCGAAAGCAAGCAATGGAGCCAACGAAGCGCGGGTGTACAGGCGTCTCGATTTGATTGCCTTATCCACAAAAACCTCCTGTGATGAGCATGTGGCTCACTCGAAGGTAGGTGCACCCGCCTTGCCAAATGGTTGCTCGGCAGCGACATCTCGGGCAGGTTCAGCAGCTTGCGAAAAATGGCCGGACTTTCTCGATTTCCGCTGGATGCAAAATCTACATTCGGGCGGAAAATTCGCTGTACAGGATAGACCGGGGGGAATTCTGCGCGAAAAGTGCGGGGTGAAGAAATTGTGAAGAGCGAAGACGGCTCCTCCGCGCTCGTTTTGCAGGAAACGCGGGCTGTCTCGCCGATCGGCGTCCGTCCCGAGCGCGACATGGTTGAGACGAACGTGGTTGAGACGAACGGCCGGCGACGGGCGACGCCCTAGTCCAGAAACGCGACGCTCTGCACGCCTGTAATCTCGAAGCGTTTGCGGCAGCGCAGGTTCTTGCACATCAACATATCGTCTCGCCGCAGCATATACGACTGGGCTTTTGCGAACTTAGCCCGGTCGCGATCGTCCGCCCGCGGCGGCAGGTTCTTTTTCTTCATGCGCACCAGCCATTGGATCTCATACTCCGCCGACTGATGGCAATGCGGACAACTTAAATTTGCCGGTTTTTTATCGGACCGTTCGTCAAAAAATTCGCGTTCATCCATAAGAATCAGGCCCCTCGGGGAAAGCGGGGCCCCACTCATTCGTTTTTTTTTGCAAATGAGTGGGACCTCGACGCCAACCTCAGATTATTGCATTTTTGGGTATTGAATGTGCGAAGATGCGAGACAGAGACGAAGAAAACAATCATGCCGCGCAAACCGAAGAAAAAAGTTTTCTCCGCCGCCAAGGTCGTCCGCGAAATGGCACGAGAGCGCGTCGGCGCTCCGAAAGCATCGCAGCTGGTGAAACCGAAGAAATCGAAGCCCGAGAAGCACAAGTCCACCCTGGGAAAGCTGCTGACAGATGAATAGAGGCAGAGTTCTTCGCGTCCTTATCAGAATTAGTTAGAAGGTCGCGCTCACGGCAGTACCGCCCGTGGGTATGGTAATCACGCATGTGTCGCCGGTCGCACCTGGGCAATTCGCCCACATCACTGGAAGCTGGCTCGCCGTAAGCAATACCGAGGCGCCCACACTGTAGATCGCAATGCACGTTCCCCCGGTTGCCGTGCAATTGATGGCGGGTGGGAGACTCGTTACTCTTCCGGCCCCGACGACCCCGACTGCTAATGTTGCAAGTTTGCCGCCGCCCGGACAAAGGGTGTTGCTTGGATCGTCTACCGTGACGGACGCAAGCGCGATCACGACATTGCCCGAACCGCCGGTACCCTCAGGAACACTTGCCGAGATATCCCCGACCCCGCAAGGCCCTGGCGTGCCTGGTGGGGAGCCCGCCGGCGGAGGCGCCGCAGTGAACAGGCCGGGAGACGACATGGTGGCCACTCCGTTATCGATCTTCCAGGTCGCCTGACTAGTGACATCCTTAGTGGCGGGAGGATGGATGTAAGTGGCAATCGCGGTGTACTGTTGCGTGGGGTTGGGAGGGGGTGGGATGAAACCTGGCTCCAGAAAGGTAGATGTTGTCGGCGTGATCGTAAGGCTGACCAGCTTCTGGTCGTGGCCGCAACTCGGCAGGATGAGCATCGCGCCCACCGCTACCAACGCGCCCAAGGCGAGCCCCATATAATTCAACCTCATAACGCACCACTCCTGGAGGCAAGTCTCCGCCTGCCCACTCGTCAGATTAGGGAAAAGGGAAATCTAGTGGAAGCCAGCGCAAAAAGCAAGAAACGGACGAGCCAGTTTGTCAGTGGAGCGCCGGGCGTCCCGCCCGGCCACGGCGCTGGTGGACGAGCGAGGGCGCCCGTCTCTCCACATTGAATTCTTGTCCTAATCCACATGCTCGCCTTCTTCGATGAATTCCAGCTCCGACGCGGGCGGGGCGCGCAACGCCCTACGGACCCTGGATGACCTGCAAAGGTTGAGGTGTTTGGAGTCTCTGGCGGAGGATCGCTTTCCGGGTAGGGATTTCAGCAATGGCATCGGCATGGATCACGTAGCCGCCGTGGGGTAGTGTGTTGCCAAATGGAATTTGAACGCTGGTCGCGCCGGCTTTCAGCGGGAAATGCTCATAGCCAATTGCCGTCGCCCGCCCGTTCTCGGCAACGGCCACGATGATCACGGTTAGGTCGAAGGTGTCGGCAGAGCCGTTGGATACCTGGACGGCGCCGTCAATTCGGTTGTCGTGGACCTTCGGAGGTTGAAGCCATTCGAGCAACATCGAAGCGCCGACCACGGCACGGAAGTCCTTGGTAATCGAATGCGCAGGATGGCCCGAGTCCTCGACTTTCAACGTAAAGGTAGTGGTCCCAGGCTTCGCCGCTCGTCCTGACAGGAGACCCTCCGGGGTGAGTGTGACTCCGTCGGGAAGATCGCCACTGGCTACGCTCCAGACGTAGGGCGGAACGCCGCCGGTGGCGTGCAGAAGCATGTGGAATTCCACGCCTGCGTCGATTACGGGCAAAACTTCATCCGCGATGACCAGTGGGGGAGCCTGCGCCGCAAGTACGCCGCAGACACAAATCAGAATCGTTAGGAGCCGCGTGATCGTGATGGAATTCATCCGGTCGTTTGATTTTACGCCGGGCACGGCGTAAAAGAACTGCAATATGTCTTCTCGTATGTCGCGCGTTGTGTTTCGTCTCTTGCTTGCCGGCTCGCTCGTCTGCCCGATCATCTGGATGATGAGCGCGGAAGCTGGGGCCCAGGCTCCCGCTCCTTCCAACCAGAAAACGAGTAACGCTAAGGCTAATTCTAATTCTGAAGAAGCCGCGGTCTTCGAACGAATCTTAAATCGTGTCCGCTTTGAAAATGATGGAACAGAAGTGAGCGAGACCGAGGCGGTGGTAAGGATTCAGAGCCAGGCGGGCGTGGAAGAATTCGGCCAGCTGGTTTTCGGATACTCGTCGGCGACCGAGAAGTTGGAGGTCGAGTATGTTCGGGTGCGCAAGCCGGATGGAAAAGTGGTGGTGACGCCGGAATCGACGGCGCAGGATTTCGCTCCTGATGTGCTGAAAGAAGCTCCCATGTACAGCGACTACCGGCAGCGGCACATTTCCGTGGCTGCGCTGCAGCCCGGAGACACGCTGGAATACCGCACCGTGATCCGGGTTCTCACACCGCTGGCCGCGGGAAACTTCTGGTACGAATACACATTTCCAAAGGGGGTAGTGGTCAACGAAGATCGACTCGAGATTGACATCCCAAAGTCGCGCGAAGTGAAGCTCAAGACGCCGACACGAAAGCCGGAGATTCAGGAGACTGGAGACCGCCGCATTTACACCTGGTTGGTGCAGGGCATCCAGCCGGAACGCGACAAAGAGAGAGACAAAGATGAGGACGAGGAGACCGGCCCCGATGTGCAGCTGACGACTTTCACCGACTGGAAGCAAGTAGCACAGTGGTATGCAAAGCTGCAGGGCGAGCGCATGACGGTTGACGACAGCGTACGAAAAAAAGCCCAGGAGCTCACCCAGGGAGCGGACACACCGACGGAGAAGGCGCGGCGGCTCTATGATTTCGTGGCGCGGAATGTGCGTTACGTCAGTATTTCCCTCGGAGTCGGGCGCTATCAGCCGCACTCGGCCGTGGACGTTCTGCAGAATGGCTACGGCGACTGCAAGGACAAGCACACGTTGTTTTCCGCACTGCTGCGGGCGGAGGGAATTCAGAGTTATCCGGTGATGATCCATAGCACGCGCAAACTGGATGTGGACGTTCCCTCGCCGGCTCAGTTCGATCACGTGATCACCGCGGCTCGACTGGGGACGGGAACCGGGCTGACTTGGCTGGATACGACTCCGGAAGTGACGCCCTTTGGGCTGATTCTTTACCAACTGCGAAACAAACAAGCCGTGGTGGCGTCCGAGGATAGCGACGGAGGCTTGCAGCGAACGCCGGCGGATTCGCCGATCAAAACCTTCATGCACTTCACCCTCGACGGCAAGTTCAGCGAGTTCGGAGCACTCGATGCCTCGCTTGAAGTCACCGCGCAGGGAGATCGCGATTGGCCGATGCGCGCCAGCTTCCGGCGATTCTCGCAGGCACAGTGGAAGGACTTTGTGAAAGTTCTCTCTGCGAGTTGGGGCTTGCCGGGTGACGTCGACCTCGTTCAGCTCGATTCTATCGAGGACACGAGCAAGCCTTTCCATCTGAAGTATCACCTGCACCAGGAGCGGTATTTTACGGTGCCATCGACGGGCGTGAATTTCCGTCCGATCCCGCCGCTGGGGACGCCTGCGATCCGAGCGTCGGAAAGGAGCAGGGAGCCAATGGACATTGGTCCAGCCGGAGAGATGGACTACCGGGTTCGCCTGCAATTTCCCGCCAACTACACGGTGCACACGCCGACCGCGGTGAAGATGTCACGAGACTATGGCGACTATTCATCGACGTATTCGCAGAACGAAGGAGTGCTGGAAGGCGAGCGCAAACTGAATGTAAAGATGAATGAGCTGGCGGCGGCGCGGCGCGCGGATTACGAATCGTTTCACAATGCAACGCAAAGCGATCAAGACCAGCTGTTGTCGTGCACGATCCTGACGCCGTCGGGGCAGGGGGCAGAGACGGCGGCTTCGAAGATGGAAGGAACTCCTGCGGAGCTGCATAGAGCGGGAGTGAAAGCGCTGCAGAGCAAGGATTATCGCGGGGCGATCGACTTGCTGAAACGCGCGGTGGACGGGGATGCGAGCCTGGCGAATCCGAGTTTGCCGAATGCGAGCCTGCCGACTTCGAGTTTGCCGAATTCGAGCCTTAAAGACGGATGGTATGACCTGGGACTGGCATACGCCGGAGCCAACCGTCACGCGGAGGCGATTGGCGCGTTCCGCAAGCAGATTGAGCTCGATCCGAATCACAAGCACGCGAATGGCGACCTGGCGATGGAGCTGCAGCAAACGGGGAAGACCGACGAGGCGGTCGCGGCTTATCGCAAGCAACTGGAGACGGCCCCTTACGACAAAATGACGCTCAGGAATCTGGGCCTGTTGCTGGCGCAGCTTGGACGGGATGCCGACGCGCGCGTGGAATTGGAAGCGGCTGCAGCGATTCCTCCCGATGATCCGGAAACGAAGCTGGCGCTGGCACAGGTCTACGGGCGGTTGGGAGAGAAATCTCAAGCGCAAGAGTTGATGAAGGGACTGACGGGCAGCGCGGGCGCGGATTCGGGTCAGGATATTTTCGCGGCGGCGTTGAAGAACGACACTGATCCAACGCAGGCCGAGAACGATGCGCAGCAGGTTCTCTACGATATTGGAGGGCAGTTCGACTCGGGCGAGTTAGACCGACTGGGGCCGTCGGCCTTTTCCTCGATGCGACTGGTGGCGCTGGCATGGTCGCGGATCGGATGGGCTAAATTTCAGCGCGGCGAAAATCTGGCAGCGATGCAGTTTCTCACGTCGGCGTGGCTCTTGAGCCAGTCGGGGACGGTTGGCAACCGCCTGGGGCAGGTACTCGAAAAGCAAGGCCAGCGGGAAAAAGCGCGTCAGATGTATGCGCTGGCCGCGGCGGCGGGTGGAAGCGCTAATGAAGTACAGGATTCGCGGGCGCGTTTGGCCAAGCTGGCTGGCGATGCGGCGGAGAAAGATGCCGCGCAGGCGACGGTTGAGTTAGCGCAGGCACGCATGGTGAAACTCGGGCCGGTCGTAATTAGTAGCAAACCAGCTTCGGCGCGATTTAATCTTGTGTTTGATAGCTCGCCTCGTCCAGAACGCGCCGAGTTTGTTGACGGTGACGAAAGCCTTCGTGCGGCGGCCGCTCAGCTTCGAGAAAAAGATTTCCCCGTGAGATTTCCGGATGTGTCCTCCGTGAAAATTGTACGCCGGGGACTGTTGAGCTGCGGTGGTTCCGGGTGCGGCATAGAGTTGCTGCCGATCGAGAGAGAATCCTCCTCGGGAACCGCGCCGGCCGGCTCGAACAAGTGACTCCTCCGTAGAGACGCGGCTCGCCGCGTCTCCGCTTCCATCCATCAAATTCGAATCACGTGATGGCCGCCCCTCCGTGTGGGCGCTCACCCCCAGTCCCCCCTCGACCTATCCGCATCGACTCCGATAATCTAATGGGTCGTGGCTCTGGCAAGATCCGCGTAGGAACGGCCGCCCTCGCCGTCCACTCGCACGAAGTCCGGCTCTCGGTGGCTGACGAAACCTGGCGAGTTGCGCTTGCCTGCATAGCCGGGACTGGCTGAGCCTAGGTGTGGAGGGCAAACTTATGACAGAACTAAAACAGACCATTGCGTCCGACCTATCCGGCCGCTACAAAAAACTGGCAGGCGTAATTCACGAACTGGGCGCGTCGCTAAGCGAGGAGCAATTCTGGGCCAAGCCCTTCGCATTCGGCAACAGCTTTGGCCATCTCCTGCTCCATCTCACCGGTAACTTAAATTACTACGTCGGGGCGCAGATTGCGGGAACGCGATATGTGCGAGATCGTCCGCTGGAGTTTTCCGACGCGGCACGGCCATCCAAGGAAGAAGTATTGAAGAAATTTGATGACGCGATTGAGATGGTACTCGCCGCGATCAGCAGCCAATCGGCGGAAGACTGGTCAAAGGAATATACGGCAGTGGGTGCGGACGCCCGCGACAGGTTCGATATGGTTCTGCAGTGTGCGACCCACCTGCATCATCATATTGGGCAGATGATGTACCTCGCGTTCGAGTTGAAGCGACACAGCTGAGTTTATCGGCGTGGCAGGTTAGTTGACGTCAACGTTCACGGCGATGGCACGTTCGCGGGCAGACAGGTATTCTGATCTGCCCTATTTTTTGTGGAGGCGCGAGTGCGCGGACTGAAAGCGAAGCGAGTCCTGATCACCGGCGGGGCCAGTGGCATAGGAGCGGCCACGGCGGCGCGATTTCTCGAAGAGGGGTCGGCGGTGTGCGTACTCGACCGCGACGCGGAGGCGCGGCGGAAGATCCTACGCGAACTGCCCGGGTTGGCGGGAGCGCTCGATGCAGACGTTTCGAACTTGAAACAGGTGCACGCCGCCTTTGCCCAAGCGATTCACATGATGAGCGGCGTGGATGTCCTGGTGAATAACGCCGGCATCAGCATCCGACATAATTTTCTCGACATCACGCCGGAAGAGTGGGACAAAGTGCTTGCCGTGAATCTCACGGGAGTGTTCTACGTCGCGCAGACGGCCGCGCGGCACATGATGGAGCGCGGCAGCGGCGTGATTCTGCAAACGGCGTCGACCAACGGCGTCACGGGATATCCGTTTTATGCGGATTACAACGCCACCAAAGCGGGTGTGATCGAGTTGACGAAGTCGATGGCACTTGAACTTGCACCGAAAGTCAGGGTGTGCGCGGTGGCTCCGGGGTACGTGATGACGCCGATGCAGCGCGCCGAATACACCGATGAAATGCTCGAAGAGGTCAACCGGAAGATTCCTTTGCGCCGGCACGCGCAGCCGGAAGAGATTGCGGCGCTGTTCGCATTCCTCGCCTCGGACGACGCGCAAAACATCACCGGCCACGTGTATACGTGCGACGGCGGAGAAACCGCGGGAGGGCTGGCCAGCCGTTGAGCCATGCAGCTCTCTGGGAAAGATGTGGGAAGAATTGCAGAAAAAGTCGCGCTGATTACGGGCGCCGCATCGGGCATCGGACGCGCGACGGCACTGTTGTTTGCGCGCGAAGGAGCGGCGGTTGCTCTGGCGGATGTGAATACGGATGCTGGCCGGCGTGTCGCTGATGAGATTGCCCAATCCGGCGGGCGTGCTTTCTTTGAGCCCGTGGACGTCACGCGAGCCGCGGATTGCCAGCGCCTGGTCGAGCGTGCGATTCGCGAGTTCGGTCGAATCGACATTTTGTTCAACAATGCCGGCATCATTCGGCGGGCGACGGTGCTTGACCTCAGCGAAGACGACTGGGACCGGGTGATGGCGGTGAACGTGAAATCGATTTATCTGCTGTCGCGCGAAGTGATTCCGCATATACAGAAAGCGGGCGGCGGAACTATCATCAACACGGCTTCAGGATGGGGACTGACTGGCGGCGCGAAGGCGGCGGTCTATTGCGCCTCGAAGGGCGCTGTCGTGCTGCTGACGAAGGCGATGGCTATCGATCACGGACCGCAGAAGATTCGCGTGAATTGCATCTGCCCCGGAGACACCGATACCGGCATGTTGCGCGAAGAAGCGCGGCAACTCGAAGAAGAGAACCGCCAGTTTCTTGCTGAAGCTGCCAAGCGCCCGCTTGGTCGCGTCGGGACTCCTGAGGAAATTGCGCAGGCCGCGTTGTATCTGGCGAGCGATGCGTCTTCGTTCGTTACAGGTACGGCGCTGGTCGTCGATGGCGGAGGGCTGGCGGGATCGGTTTGACTGGTGTGCTTCGAATGATGCGCCTCGAGAACAAAGTAGCTCTGATCACGGGTGGCACGTCCGGCATCGGCGAGGCCGTGGCCGAACTGTTGGCGCGCGAGGGTGCGAGGGTCGCCATCGCCGGACGCAATGAGTCTCGCGGCCACGCGGTCATGGCGCGCATTCTTCAGTCTGGCGGGAAGACAATTTTTCTGCGTACAGACGTTCGCAAGGCCGCCGAATGCCAACGGGCGGTGGACGAGACGCTGCGCTCGTTCGGGAGGCTCGACATTCTGTTTAACAATGCGGGAGTCTTCTTTCCGCACACGGCTCTGGAATGCTCCGAAGAAGAATGGGACTTGCAGATTGATATCAACCTGAAGGGCACGTTCCTGATGTCGAAGTACGCGCTGGGACCGATGATCGCCCAAGGTGGCGGAGTGATCGTCAACAACAGTTCGGGCTGGGGCATCGTCGGTGGCGACAAAGCGGTCGCGTATTGTGCCTCGAAGGGCGGAGTCGTTCTGCTCACCAAGGCGATGGCCGTCGATCACGGGCGGCAGGGCATCCGCGTGAATTGTATTTGCCCCGGCGACGTGGATACTCCGATGCTGCCGGAAGATGCGCGGATGCGCGGTTTGGACTGGAAGACCTATCTGGCGGGTTGTGAGAACCGGCCGTTGGGGCGGATTGGGACCGTCGATGAGATTGCGAAAGCTGTGCTGTTCCTGGCGTCGGACGATTCCTCGTTTATGACTGGAGCCGCGCTAGTGGTGGATGGCGGCGGTACGGCAGATTAGCGATCGGCTTCATTTTCTAACTTCAATGGCCACGAAAACGACGACGAAGACGAACACCCGCGAGCGGTCACGCGAGTGGTATGAGCGCGCGCAGCAATCGCTGATCGAAGGCGTGAACTCGCCGTCGCGCGGCGCGGCCGTATACTCGCCGGGACCGGTGGTGTTGGATCGTGGCCGGGGATCGCACGTCTGGGACCTCGACGGGAACGAGTACGTCGATTTCATGATGTCGTTTGGCGCGCTGATTCAGGGTCATGCGCATCCGAAGATTGTTGAGGCAGTTTCGCAGACGATGGCTGACGGCTCGCATTTCGCAGCCGCCACTCCGGCGGAGGCGGAAGCCGCCGAGCGCTTCCGGCGCATGGTGCCGTCCGCGGAGGCGGTGCGCTTCACCAATAGCGGCAGTGAAGCCACGATGCTCGCGTTGCGTCTGGCGCGCGCGCACACGGGACGAACAAAATTCCTAAAATTCGAAGGCCACTACCACGGCTGGTACGACCCTTACTGCTTGAACGGGCATAGTCATCCGGCGGAGCAACTGGGATCGAAAGAAAATCCCACTCGGTTTCCGGATTCGGGGGGCATTCCGGCGTCGGTTTTCGACGATGTGGTGCTTGCGCCGTGGAACGATCTCGAAGCGCTGGAAAGTATTCTGCGCCGGCACGGGCGCGAACTGGCCGCAGTGATTACTGAGCCGATCATGGCGAACATGGGTTGCATCCTGCCGCGCGATGGATATCTGCAGAAGGTCTGCGATCTAGCGCACGAATACGGCGCACTGTTTATTCTTGATGAAGTTGTGACCGGATTCCGCTACGCACCCGGCGGATGCCAGCAGCATTACGACCTGACGCCGGACCTCAGCACGTTCGGCAAGGCTTTGGGAGCGGGTTTTCCGGTTGGCGCCGTGGCGGGGCCGCGCGCGATCCTCGACCGCATGCGCTGGGGCAGCAATATGGTGCTGCATTACGGAACCTTCAACGGCCATCGGCTCACCATGCGCGTGATCGCGGCGAATCTGGACCTGCTTGCGGCGAATGAAGGCGCGGTTTACAAGCAGATCTATGCCGTCGGAGATGCCGCCATCGCCGGTCTGCGTGATGTTTTTCGCCGAAGCAAGATTGAGGCCATCGTTCAAGGTTTCGGCCCGATGTTTCAGATTTACTTCACTGGCCGTGACGCCATCCGCGATTATCGCGACTACTGCCAGTACGCCGATACGGCAAAGTACTCGGGATTCATCCACGGACTCCTCGATCGCGGCATCTACATGACTCCTTCAAACGGATTGCATTGGATCATCTCGACCGCGCAAACCATGCATGATGTAGAGATGTTGTTAGTAGCGGCTGACGAAGTCTGCTCGGAGATGGCGTGAGCACGGTCGTCTTCCTCGGCGGAGGGCGAATCACATCGGCGATGCTTGCGGGTCTACGACTGGCGAAGACCGGACACTGCCTGATCGTGCATGATCGCAATCCAAGCAAGCTTCGTGATCTGAAAAAGCGTTACGCAGTGGCGGTCGAGCCCGACCTGAACAGCGCCGTCAAGCAGGCGGAGGTGCTGATCGTCGCAGTTCGTCCAAGTTCGGTTCGCGAAGTTCTTCGCGCAATCGACAACCCAATCGGCAACATGGATCGGCCATTGCTCGCGGTAAGCCTAGCCGCAGGCGTGCCGCTACGGCTACTGGGCAAATTGCTCGGCCCACCCGTGCAATGGGCCCGTGCCATGCCGAGCCCGCTTTGCCGCAGCGGTCGCGGCCTGACAGCGGTAACCTTTTCCCGGACTCTGTCGCGCACGGATCGCAAACGCGTCCACGATCTTTTCGCTAGCTTTGGCCAAGTCGTCGGAATTCCGGAGAGCAAGTTCGATGCATTCACCGTGATCTACTCATGCAGCCATGGCTATCACGCGCTCGCGACTCTGGCTCGAACTGGCCAAGCTGCAGGTCTTGATCGAAACACGGCGCTGCTGGCAAGCGCGCATGCGTTGGCGGAGGGGATCATCGCCTGGCGTGATGGAGGGGATTCGCTGAAGTCGCTGCTTGAAGAGGCAGTCACTCCTGGCGGCATTGCGGCCGCGACTACGGCCGCAATGGACGCTGCCGGATACGGGCGCGCTGTGCGCCGAGGCGTCACTGCCGGACTGCGGCGCGCCCGTGCGAGTGCAAATGATTTTTCGGGGAACTGATAACCATCCGCTTGCGTATTCGTCTAACATTACAAACCTGTCTGTGGTGTGGTTTCCTCAATGCCAACAAAATTGTTTCTGGAGCTCCAATGCGATTTTTGATCTGCCTGCTAACCGTTGCCATGCTGATTCCGGCCGCCGTGGCCGCCGCGAATCCACCTGCTGATCTCGAAGCGCGGCGCAAAGCGCTGAATGACTTGTTGCACGAGCGTTGGGAATATACGATGCGCACCAGCCCACTCTACGCTTCGATCCTAGGCGACAAGCGCTACAACGACAAGTTGGACGACTTTTCGCAGCAAGCCATCGACGACGACTTGGAACAAACCCGGCTTTTCCTGAGTCGCTTCGAGGCGATTGACGCAGCCGGCTTTCCCGAGCAGGAAGCGCTGAACAAACAGCTCATGGTTCGAGACCTGAAAATGGCTCTGGAAGGCGCGCGCTTCAAACCGTGGGAGATGCCGGTGAACCAGTCCAGCGGAATTCACATTGATGCACCACAACTGGTCAGCGTTCTTTCGTTCGAAAATGCGAAGGATTACGAAGATTACATTACGCGGCTGAAGCTCCTTCCGGTTTTGTTCGACCAGACCATCGAGCAGATGCGCAAAGGCATGGCCGCGGGGTTGATGCCGCCAAAGATTCTGCTGGAAAAAGTGGTGACGCAAGCGAACGGAATCGCCACGACGGCCCCCGACCAAAGTCCGTTCGCGCATCCTTTTGATAAGTTTCCCAATGCAATTTCCGAACCTGATGGCAAGCGGCTGCGCGCGTCGGGCTTGGCTGCCGTAAAGGACTCCGTGATTCCTGCCTACGTGAAGTTCACGGTGTTCGTCCGGGACGAGTATGCCCCGAAAGGGCGAGCGGAGCCCGGCGCCTGGGCTCTGCCGGACGGCGCCGCCTGGTACGCGTTTCGCGTGAAAGAAAGTACGACGACAAATTTGTCACCCGATGAGATCCATCAGATTGGGCTGGAGCAGGTAAAAGATATCGAAACCCGCATGCTCGCGGTAGCGAAACAACTCGGCTACAAGGACATGAAAAGTCTCAATGCGGCCGTCGATGCGGATCCCAAACTGCACGCGCATTCGCGACAGGAAATCCTCGACTTGTACAGCAAGTACATCGATCAGATGTATACGCGTCTGCCGCAAATGTTTGGACGGCTGCCGAAGGCCAGGCTGGAAGTGATACCGGTCGAGGAATTCCGCGAGAAAGAAGCGTCAGGCGCGTCCTACGTTGACGGCACTCCTGATGGTTCGCGGCCCGGCCACATCATGGTGAACACGGGCGACTTCGCCAAGCGCAGCTTATTGGATGTCGAGACGACCGCGTATCACGAAGGCGTGCCCGGACATCACCTGCAGATCACAATCGCGCAAGAGTTGCCCGAACTGCCCACCTTCCGCCAGCACGAATACTACACCGCCTTTACCGAAGGATGGGCGCTGTACTCGGAGAGACTGGGCAAAGAAGCCGGGTTTTTCCAGGATCCCTACAGCTACTATGGCCACCTGCAGGATGACATGCTGCGGGCGATTCGCCTGGTCGTTGACACCGGCTTCCACTCCAAGCACTGGACGCGTCAACAGGTGGTCGACTATTTCCACGAGCACTCCGCCATAGACGAGCCCTCGGTACAGAGCGAGACCGACCGCTACATGGCGTGGCCGGCGCAGGCGCTCGGCTACAAAATCGGACAGCTCGAAATTCTGAAGCTCCGCCAGTACTCGAAAGACCAACTCGGCGACAAATTCGACCTGCGCGCCTTCCACGACGAGGTGCTAGCGGGCGGCGCGCTTCCGATGGACGTGCTCAGCACGCGCATTCACGAATGGGTGGGACAACAGAAGGCGCAAGCATCTCTAGCATCGTCGAGCCCGAATCAAAATTGAGAGCGAGATCGTTTCCCGGAGTATCATGTCCCGCTATGACGATGCCAACGTCCGAACAAGAACGTCTGCGCATAGCCGGAGTGTATTCCGCGATGAGCGACGAAGAACTTGGTCAGATCGCTGATAGCGGCGATGAATTGAGCGCTATCGCCCACGCGGCTTTCCAGGCAGAGGTGGCGAGGCGTGGCCTCAAGATGGAAATTGCCCCGCACCGTGGCGAAGACGTCTTCGAGTTCAATGAAACCATTACCCTGCGCCAGTTCCGCGACCTTCCCGATGCGCTGCTGGCGAAGGGTAGCCTGGAGTCGGCGGGGATTCAGGTCTACCTGGTGGACGACAACATGATCCGCATGGATTGGTTCATCTCCAACCTTCTCGGCGGAATCAAGCTGAAAGTTCGCGCCGAAGATGCGGAAGCGGCGAGCGAAATCCTGAACCAGCCCATTCCCGCAATGCTGGATGTCGAAGGCGTGGGAAATTTCGAGCAGGCGAGATGTCCGCGCTGCCAGTCGCTCGACGTCGCTTTCATCGAGTCCATGCACGATTGGACCTGCAGTGCATGCGGCAATGAGTGGAAATCCTCGTAGAGACGGGGCTTGCCCCGTTTCCGCCTGCAGCGGCAACACTCGCCGCCGAGGAGACGCGGCAAGCCGCGTCTCTACAGGGAAGTTATAATCCTTAGCAATGCGACAATTTTTTCGCATGTTGCTTTTGGCTCTCGTCTTGATGACGGTAGCGTTGGTTTCGGCGCTTACGGCCATGCGGCTGGCCATCCACGGACGCGAGGTGACCATACCGAAACTGGTGGGCATGAGTCCTCTGGAAGCCGAACGCGCGGGCGCGGTCTCGGGCCTGCTAGTGGTGGTCGAGCGGCAGTTCTACAGCGCGGATATTCCCGAAGGAAAAGTCATGACGCAGATGCCGCCGCCGGGAACGAAAGTGCGGCGAGGCTGGTCGATCCGAGTGGCTCAAAGTCTGGGGCCTCAGCGGGTGGCGATTCCCAACGTCACGGGAGGGAGCGAGCGGGTTGCCGAGTTGAACATACGGCGCCGCGGGCTCGGTCTGGGTTCGGTCGCGCACGTCAGTTTGCCGGACGTTCCGCTCGACCAGGTGATATCGCAAAGCCCGCCGGCGAATGCCAGCGGCGTGTCTGCACCAAAGATCAGTCTGCTGGTCGGCGACGGTCCCGAGCCCGCAATTTATGTGATGCCGAACCTCACCGGACAACCGCTCGGCAGCGCAATGCTGGCGCTACAGGACGCCGGCATCCGGGTCGGCAAAGTTAGCGTGCTTCCGCCGCCGCCGTCGCCCTTCGAGCCGCAAACCGCGCCAGTTGTGCCGTCTGCGGTCTCCGAGCCCAGCGCAGCGAGCATGATCGTGACCCAGACTCCGGCGCCAGGACAGAAAATCGTGGCTGGCAGCGCGGTGAATTTCGAAGTCCGCTAGCGATTGCTCGAGAGCCGGGCGTCCCCGTGCGGCGGCCCTGGACGGGCGAGACGCCCGTCGCTCCATCGATTATCCGCGTTCGATCATCGTGGCGAAAAAGCCGTCGCCAGGATGCACGCCGGGAATTGTTCTTAGATAGCGACCGGTGAGAAGCGACGCGACATCGAGTCCAGTGGAAAGCTCGCCAGCCTGCCGCAGTTGTTCCAGCTCTCCCTTTAAATCGGCGACCTTGAATTCCACTGTGCCATCCAGCGCAGCTTCCACCACAGCTTCGTTTTCCTCGCGCTCCAGCGAACACGTGGAATAAATAAGCCGCCCGCCAATCGCAAGCTGTCGAAGCGCGGACTTCAGGATAGCGGCTTGCCGCGAGTGAAGATCGTGCAGGTCTTCGGCTTTGAGCCGCCATTTAATCTCCGGATTGCGAGCCAGAGTGCCCGTGCCGGAACAAGGAACATCGGCGAGTATGCGGTCAAATGCGCGTGAGAAGGGCAAATGACGAGCATCGGCAGCGACTACGTGGACGTTCGGCAAGCGGCTGAGGCTCTGCAGCAAGCGCGCGCGATGGGGATGCAACTCCGTCGCGAACACTTTGGCGCGCGGGTTGCGCCGGGCAAGCAGGGCGGTCTTGCTGCCGGGGGCGGCACAGCAATCGAGAATCGTCTCTCCACGGCCGGTCAGCAACGCGACCAGCTGCGAAGCTTCATCCTGAATGGATACGCGGCCTTCCTGGTAGGCGCGCGTTCCGGTTACATCGCCCCCAAGAACCCGTCGTGCAGCCGATAACAGTCGACCCGGCGAGAGCTGCACGCCAGCCGCGGCAAGTTCGGCATTAGATTGATCGTCGTGAATGTGAATTGCCGTGTCGGGCACCGTCTGATAGTGTGTGCAGATCTGCCGCGCCGCCTCAAGCCCATAGTGCTTGGTCCAGCGTTCCACCAGCCATACGGGATGAGCAGCGTTCCGAGCCAGCGCAATAGAGTCGGGTGATTTGCCGATTTCGCTGAGGACATCTTTCGCGCCGCCTCCGGCGATTGTCCGGAGCACCGCGTTCACGAACGGAGCCGCCGAGCGTTTTCGCGCAACTTTGACCAGCTCCACACTCTCAAAGATCGCCGCGTGCGCCGGAACTCTGGAGAGAAACTGCAATTGGTATACGCCCAGCCGCAATGCGGCGAGAACCTCGCCATCCAGCCGCTCAAGCTTCTGCGACGATGCGGCAGCTAGTCGCTGATCGAGCAGAGACTGCCAGCGGAGAACTCCCATCACCAGCTCGGTTGCAAGCCCGTGATCACGTGAAGAAAGCTCTGCGAGGCGATCCGAATGAAGCAGTTCGGAGGCGTAGGACTCTTCACGCTCGACCCGCAGAAGAATTTCGAACGCCACAGTTCGAGCAGAAGAAGCGGCCATCTCAGCCTATTGTCCCAAATGGTCGCCGGATTTGGGCCGGTAGCCGTTGATGAATTCCTGGGCGCTCATGCGTCGCTTGCCCTCGACTTGAATTTCGACGAGCTCCAGTGCCGTGCCAGCGTTTTTGTCTTTGTCTTTACCGAAGCCCTCGCCGCAGCCAACAAGCAGGCGCGTTCCCTCGACTGCAACTTCTCCGGGCGTCAACTTGGCCGCATGTTGCCTGGGTTGAGCACGATGCACTTGCAGCGTTTTACCCTTAAACGTCGTGAACGCCCCAGGCCACGGCTGAAAACCCCGCAGTCGGTTGAACAGATGGGTTGCGCAGCGAGAGAAGTCCATCCGGCCATCTTCTTTGTTAAGAATCGGGGCAAGCGTGGCTTGCGCATGATCCTGCGGGGTCGGGCGAACTTGCCCGGTCTCGAGTCCGCGCAGGGTCTCGACCATCAGACCCGCGCCGATGGACGCCAGCTTCGGGCCCAGCGTCTCGGCTGTATCCTCCAGCCCGATCGCGATTTCGCGCTGCATGAGTATGTCACCCGTGTCGAGGCCTGCGTCGATGCGCATGGTTGTCACCCCGGTGACGGATTCACCGTTGGCAATCGCCCACTGGATCGGCGCTGCGCCGCGATACTTTGGCAGCAAAGACGCATGCAGATTCAAATTTCCGAGCCGGGGAAGATCAATCATCCACTGCGGAATGATGCGGCCATAGCCGACGACAATGATCGCGTCCGGGCGAATCGCCGCAAGCTGGCTGCGGAATTCGTCATTGTTTCTGATGGTGCTGGGTTGCAGAACGGCAATGCCCAGGCGGGTGGCCGCTTCTTTCACGGGCGAAACAGCCACCTCCATCCCGCGCCCCCGCGGCCGATCAGGTTGCGTCACCACCAGCGGCACGGAATGACCGGCCTCCGCCAACTTCTCCAGCGTCGGAACCGCAAAGCGAGGCGTGCCGCAGAAAACCAGGAGCATAGGTCTCAGGTCTCGGGTCTTAGGTGTCAGGATTCGCAAAACCTACAGGGCCACAGGCTCGATGCCGACCATCAAAGGATCACAGAACAAATGTTTTTCTTGAGACCTGCCACCTGCCACCTGAGACCTGCCTTCCTACCACTCTCCCGCCTTCACCAGCTTCTTGATCTTGCGCTTGATGAGGTCGCGCTTCAGCGCGCTGATGTGTGAGATATACAGCCTGCCGTTCAAGTGATCGGTCTCATGCAGGAACGCCCGCGCCAGCAGCTCTTCTCCGGTGTGCTCGAAAAACTTTCCGCTCAGATCCTGCGCGCGTATCGTCACGGTTTTGGCGCGCGTGACCTCCTCGCGAAATTCAGGAATGCTTAGGCAGCCTTCGGTGCTCCGCTGACGGCCTTCTTTGCGAACGATCACCGGATTGATGAGGACCAGCTTGGCAGAAGGCTCTTCTTTGAAGGTCACATCCACGACGGCGACTCGTTTCGAAATGCCGATTTGCGGAGCTGCCAGGCCGACGCCGCGCGCCGCGTACATCGACTCGAACATGTCTTCCACCAGCTTCTTGAGTTCGTCATCGAAAGTGGTCACCACGGCCGCAGGTTTTTCAAGGACTGGATCGCCAAATTTCACAATTGGGTGAATCATTTTGGGATTACTAAATTTCGATTACAACTTTCGGATCAATATTTCTTCAGCTGTTCCAGGTAGCCTTGGAAATTTCGCTTCGTTTCTTTGATCGAGTCGCCGCCGAATTTCTCGAGCGCGCAGCGCGCCAGCGTGAGCGCGACCATGGCCTCGGCGCCAACGCCGGCCGCGGGCACCACGCATACATCCGAGCGCTCGTACGCCGCTTTTACCGGTTCGCGCGTCGCGAAATCCACCGATTGTAATGGACGCCGCAGAGTGGAGATCGGTTTCAGATAACCGCGAACCCGAATCTCCTGCCCATTGGAGACGCCACCCTCCAGACCTCCAGCATTGTTGCGCGTGCGCGTGAAGCCCGTAAATCCCTTATCGCTCTGATAGCCGATTTCATCGTGCACGGCCGACCCCGGCGAATGCGCTGCCTGAATCCCGCTTCCAATTTCGACCGCCTTCACCGCCTGCAACGACATCACCGCCGCCGCCAACAGCCCATCCAGCCGCTCATCCCATTGCGCGTAGCTGCCAAGGCCGGGCGGAACTCCATGCGCCACCACTTCGAAAACTCCACCCACCGAATCACCCGTGCGCAGAACCTTATCGACTTCTCCCTTCATGCTCTGCTCGGCATCGGCGTCGGCGCAAGCCAGCAGCACCTCGTTCTTGCGCGATAGTGCCTCGATTTGCTCCCATGCGATTTCCCGATCCGCGATCGAAACCGCGCCGACCGCGATCACATGACTCAGAACTTCCATGCCCAAGTCGCGCAGCAACAACTTGGCAAGCGCGCCAATCGCAACCCGCGCCGCCGATTCGCGGGCCGAGGCGCGCTCCAGAACATAACGCGCTTCCGTGAAATCGTACTTCAAAGCTCCAGCAAGATCGGCGTGGCCCGGGCGCGGCGACGCCACGCGCTTGTGTTTCTCGGGATCGCCCGTCTCCACCGGCAGCGCCTCTTTCCAATTCTGCCAGTCGCGATTCTCGAGCATCACCGCGATCGGAGAGCCGATCGTCTTGCCGTGATGCACCCCCGAAAGAAAGTGCGCCCTGTCGGTTTCGATCTTCATGCGCCCGCCGCGTCCAAAGCCCTGCTGGCGGCGCCAGAGTTCGCGGTCTACAAACTCCTGATCCACCGCCAGCCCGGCGGGCAAGCCGGAAAGAAATGCAACCAGGGCCTCGCCGTGGGACTCTCCGGAAGTGAAGTAGCGCAGCATGTGGAACAGGCATTGTAAATGAAGCGGAAAAGTTCAGCTCTTTTTACATCTTCGCGCCGATTTTTGCACCGAAGACGTGGCCGATGCAGGTACAATAAAGGGTTCACTTTGTGCTGGTAGCCGCCGGAGAACCCCGGCGGTCCAGACTCATCGCGTCACTTCGTCAGAGTACGCGAGGATTTGTCCATGTTGACCACAAACGCTGGTCCGTTTCATCCGGAATTTGCCGAGCCCATTCGTTGCGTGATCGTCGACGATCACGAAATGCTGCGCTACGGTGTGCGCCGCCTGTTGGAAGATGCTCCCGACTTTGCCGTGGTGGGCGAAGCGGGCGATGCCGCCGGGGCGCTCAAGCTGGTCCTGGAACACCGCCCCGACCTGGTGTTGCTCGATATCAGCATGCCCGGTATGTCGTCGTTCGAAGCCGGACGCCTCATCGAAGAACACTGCACCGGTACCCGTATCGTGTTTCTAACGATGCATGAGGATCGGGAGTACGTGCAGCAAGCTCTGCGCTCGGGCGCCAGCGGCTATCTGCTGAAAGATACTCCGGCGCCGCTTTTGTTGCGCGCGCTGCGGGAAATTCATCGTGGCGAACGATCATTGAGTCCACGGATCCAGACGAAATTGAAAGAGGACGCGATCCAGTCAAACCAGGGACGGGTGCCGCTGCGGAGAAGTAACCTGACTCTGCGGGAACGCGAAGTGATGAAGTTGCTTGCCGAGGGGCTCACTGTGAAGCAAGCGGCGGCAACTCTCGGTGTCAGCGTCAAGACGGTGGACGCGCACAAATTCAACTTGATGCGCAAACTCGACATTCACAACAAAGCCCAACTGGTCACGGTCGCCATACAAAAGAAGATTCTTCCGCTGCCGGTCCCGATGTAATAGCGGGGCTTCCTGCCAAAGCATCAGTCGTGCGCATGGGTCACAACTGCCGCGGCAAGGCTGGCAAGATCGCTAACCTCCAAGTCTGCTCGCTTCTCGGAGGCGAGTGCCGCTGAGCCTCGAACGGCACCAATCCCGGGACGAGCCGATTTCCGGTTCACCCAGACGGTCGAGATCCCCAGCGACCGCGCCGGCACCACGTCGTGATAGATGCTTTGCGCGGCGTGCAGCAGTCGATCCGGAGAAAGCGCAAGCGTGCGCAAGGCCATCTGAAAATTGTTGAGGGAAGGTTTGTAGCTTCTCGCCCGTTCTGCCGTGATCACGCCATCGAATTCCACGCCCAAATGCTTCCGCGTCTCGCGAAATAGATCGTCGTCTATATTTGAAATCACCACGAGCTTGTAGCGCTTGTGAAGCTCGCGCAGCGCAGCCACCGTATCCGGAAAAGGCGGCCACGCATGGACTGATTCGTGCAGCGATAGAATTTCGGCGGAACTGGCCTCGAAATGGAAGCGATCTGCAAACGCCCGCACCACCGATTGCAGGACATCCCGGTAGCTTTGATACGGGCCACTTTCCGCCTCCGCCTCAAATTCGCCGTAGAGTTCAAGAATGGCAGGGTCGGACACACTTTGACTTTGACCATGGCTTCCGAGTACGCGCCGCAGAGCAGGCAGAATCCCCGACTCCCAATCAATTAAAGTCCCGTAGCAGTCAAAGCTGATGCTGGTGAAACGCGAGAAATCCATAGGCATGCTTAAGGAGGCGAGTCGATTGGAACAAACGTGAAGTCGAGCCGCAGATCGACGTAGATATACAAAATCATCGCATCGTGCCTGCGTCTCTACGCGACTTTTGTCGAGGTTACCTTCCCGCGTTCACTTCCAGCGGAGACGTAAGCCGAAAGCCGAGCGCCGACTCGGCGGGAAGAACGATCTCCTTATTGCCGGTAAATACGGCTCCGCCCGTACCTGCGCCAGCCCCGGCGGCCGCGCCAATCGCAGCGCCCTTGCCCCCGCCGGCCAAGCCGCCGATGATTGCGCCGAGCGCTGTGCCACCGCCTGCCATCACGGCTGTGCGCTTGCCTTTGCCCTTGAGCGTGCGGGTAACGGCTGAAGTTTTAATCCGCTGCTCGGTCCCGTTTACCGTAATTGAATTCAGCCGGACCTCCAGGATAGCCCCGCCCTTGAACCTGCCCAAAGGTTTTGCGTCGACCACCGTGCCACGCGCCGCTGCGCCCGCTGGAATCACTGTATTCCCGTCCACGGTGACTGGAGAAACCAGAGTGGCGCCGAAAGACTGACCGGGCGAGCTGATCTTCGATCCGACCGATTCTCCCAACCTCACCGTCAGGGTTGTGCCTGCGGGCACGACCAACGGCTGCGGCTCAGGCGCAGCTGGCGCAGGTGCGGATGTCGCTGACGCGCCTGGAGAACTACTCATCGCATTTCCACCGGCAGCATTCGACGGCGCCGCCATGTCTTGGCTGGTGGAGTTGGATGCCGTGTCGGCTGGCTTCTTCGAGCAAGCCACGAGTGTAAACATCAGTAAAATAGACAATAAATACAGCGCACGAGAACGCATGATCTTTTCCTCCGGAACAAAGTTGTTGAGGCCAAAACTGTAATCGAAGCAGGCGAAGTGCGCAAACGCACACGGGACGATTCAACCTTGACGCGCGAACTCTACGCTCGCGCTATTCTCTCTATGCTTTCTGTTCGCTGAACATGTCAGGCGCCGGTGCTTCGGAAGCGGGCTGCTCCTCCGCCGCGGGGGTGGCTGGCTGCGCGCTCGCATCTTCCACACTGGTTTTCGCAGCGGCCGCTTTCTCGCCTTGCATAAATTTCCGGGAATCGAGCAGCGGACGCCCCAGCGAGGCGTTATAGCTGGTCCACGGTCCTTCGAGTTCAGCCTCGCGCTCGAAGTGGGCACGCATCGCCTCCATCTTGGAATCCAGATCATCGAGATAGTGCAGCATGAGCGCTTCCGAAAACATCGGCAGCTTGGGCGATCCGAAGTCGTACTGCCCGTGATGGCTGATGATCATGTGTTCGAGCAGAGTCTTCAGTTCCTCGGGGAAGCCCGGCAGTTTTGCGAGCTTCGCCTGCAACATCTCGAGTTCGATGATCATGTGCCCGAGCAGCTGGCCGCGCGTGCTGTAAGAAAACGCGCGGTTGTAGGTCAGTTCCTGAATCTTGCCGATGTCGTGCAGGAACGCTCCCGTCAACAGCAGGTCGCGATTGACCTGCGGATAGTTGCGGCTCATGAGATCGCAGGACCGGAACAGTGACACGACGTGATCGAGCAGTCCGCCGATGTAGGCATGATGAAGAGTCTTGGCCGCCGGAGCACTGCGGTAGCGCTCGGCAATTTCCGGGTCCGCCATGAACAGTTCGACCAGCGATTTCAGGTGCGGATTCTGGAACGTGGCCACAAACTCCGTCAGCGTTCTCCAGAGTTCGCCGATATCCTTGGTGGTCTTGGGCAGGTAGTCGGTGAAGTCGATATCGCCTTCGACCATCCGCCGCAGCTTGTGAATCGTGAGTTGAAAACGATTCTTGTACTTGTTGACGAGCCCCTTGACCTTGAGAAAGTCGTCCTGCTCGAAGGCGAGGATGAATTCGTCGACGTTGTCCCACATCTTGGCTTCGATCTGGCCGCTGCGATCCGCCAGGATCAACGCCAGGTAAGGCTCTCCATTTTTCTTGGCCTTCACCTGCTTCGACGCCACCACGAAGCTGGAGGTGATGATCTTGTTTTCCTGCTGGGAACACTGGGAGATGAAAAACTCTTTCATGAGCCTCCGCGAAATCGGCTTGCCGCGAGGATGCAGACGGCTGCCGCGAGCACAGCCAAGAGTAGCCTAAAACACGCCGAGCTTCTTCTTCTTTTTCAGAGTCTTCGCGTTGGTCTCTTTGGCCGTGGTCTCGACGGGCTTGGTTTGTTTAGCGCTCGCGCCCGAATCGAGGTAACCGGACTTGATATCGATGAAGGCTTCTTCGCGCAGCGTGGTTAGAAAGGCGCGCAGCGCCGGCTGCAGTTTCTGCATATACAACGCATCCTGGATGCGCGGCTCAACTTCCTTCATCGGGGGAATGCCCGCCATCTGATGCTCGCTCGCCTGCAGGATCACATAGCCCTGCTTGGTGCGAATCACGTCCGTGACTTCACCAGCCTTCAGCGCGAAGACTTTATCTTCCAGTTCTTTTGAGAGCGTGCCGCGCTTGAAATAACTGAGGTCGCCGCCGTCTTTCGCCGACGGCCCATCCGAGTACTTTTTCGCCAGGTCGGCAAACTTTCCGCCCTTGTGAATCTGGTCGAGCACGTCCTGCGCCTTGGCCTGGGCGGCGGCGAGCGCTGCCTCCGTCTCCGCCTCCGATGGCGGCTCGGGCTTGGCGTCAGCACTGGCGGCGGGTTTGGCGGGCGTTTTGGGCGCAATCAGAATTTCGCTCAGGCGAACCTGCTCGGGCCGCTCCATCTCCGCCTTGTGCTGATCGTAAAACTTCTTCACGTCGTCCTTGTTCATGGCCAGGTGCGAACCCACTTCCTGACCAATGACGCGCTGCGTAACGATCTGGTTGCGCAGGTTCTGCTTGAAGTCCTCATACGAGGCTCCCTGCGCCTCCGCCGCCTTTTCCAGTTCTTCCAAGGTTTCGAGTTTCATCTCTTTGCGCATTTCGTCGAGGCGCTTGATGAGTTCAGTGTCGCCCGTAATACCGAGGTCTTTGCCTTTTTGCAGCAGGAGCTGCTGGTCAATCAGATCGCGCAGAACGTCGCGTTGCTTCTCGGCAAAAGCGCGGTCGGCGTTGGCAGGGTCCTGCTGCTGAACCTCCTGCTTGAGCTGATCGCGGCTGCGAACGTACTCCGTGCGCGTGACAATTTCGTTGTTCACCCGGGCGATGATCTCTTCGACCACGGTATCGGCCGGCGAAAGAGATGGGAGCAGCAGGGCGTAGCCAACAGCCAACAGCAGGGGAAGTCCGGTCTTCTTCATTAGGGGCTCTCTCGAAACCTGGGTAAACCCGGGAAAATTTGTTTGTTTATTTTACGCCGCAAGCAGCGGGAAGGCCAAGCGTGGAGGCCAAGCGAAAAAACTCACGTAGGGACAGCCGCCCTCGGCTGTCCATCGAGCGAAGCTCGAAGCTCGCCAAAACTAATTTCCGCGTGTCAGCGTCAGTGCGGTCACGTCGTTGTGCTTGGGAGCCATGTGCATGAAGTCCTGCACGCCTCGCAGGATGCGCTGGGAAAGGTCTTTCGCCGAAGCAGGTCCCGCCTGCAAGATGCTCTTGACCCCGTCCAAACCAAACTCCACTTTCTTCGATTCGGCCTCCACCACTCCGCGTGAGACCACCGCCAGCGAGCCCTTCGGTCCGAGGCCAACGATGCGGGCGTCGGTGGGGGCGAGCGAGAACAGCCCGAGCGGGAGGCCGGTGGCGGGCAGTTCGACGACGCTTTCGTCATCGCGCAGCAGGCCAGGTGTGTGGCCCGCATTCACGTAGCAAACCGTGCCCAGTTCTTCGTTATAGCAACCGGCGAAGGCTGGACAACTGCGCACGCCTCGAGCGGCGCGCATGATCTCAAGATTCAGACGGCGCGACAGTTCGATCATCGCTTCCGATTCGTTCAATTCGGACGCAGCGAAAATCTCCTCGCCCGACGAGCGGAAACAAGCCTGCGCGGCTTCAAGCACCGGGCCGCTGGTTTCGCGTTTGCCGGCGAGGTCAAGCAATCCGAAAAGGAAACGTTGTGGGCTCACGCGCAGGAAATCGTGAAAATCGCCTCCCACCCGCGAGGAAAAATAGGCGACCGCCAAGTCAGCGCCTTGGAGCGCGGGGCTGTCCCCCTGGAGGATCTCCGGAATTTCCTCCGCCGTTGTGCCGAACCCGAGCCGTGAAAGAAGGCCTGCCATGACCGGCGAAATTTAACACAAAGTCTGGGGCGGGGCAATGAGTAGGACGTGCTAGCCGAACGCGAGGAGCACGGCTTCACAGTTTGCGGAGAGACTCCGGATTTTGTGTAGAGACGGGGCCTGCCCCGTCTGGCCCCATCGAAAAACGATGGTTCGAGATGGCTTGGAATCTCCATCAGTTCGTACCTATTAACCAGTTGGTACTACTACCCCCTCCCCCCGGTCTCCTGGAATCATAGAGTTGGCGGGAATTCTCGGACTTGGTCTTTGAATCATAAGGGCTTATATCTAATTGTATTGCGGAATAAGGAGTGTAGGAGAGAGTGAGAGAAATCCTTCCCTTTTTGGCTCCAGTCAGGTCAGGGTTTCGGCAGCGGGCTCTCCTCTTCGGCTGTGCTCAGAGTCTGTGACTTTTTGATGTCGTCAAAAATTCGATGTTGCAAACAAAATAGTTACGACGACAAACTCGCCACAAAATGCAAAAAAGTCACAAACTCTCAGGGTGACGCCCGCTTAACGCCTCAACTGTTGTCAAAGAATTCTGAAAATGGGTTTGGAGCAGCTTCGAGAGCCGTCTTGTTCGGACGGGTATACCTCGGACTGGACCAATCAGGTGAGTATTATCCCACGGGGCGGAGTGCGTGTCTGTCACGGCGGTTACAGATGTTTGTGATGAAAAAACAGTCGCGCCCGCCGTCTATTTTCTAGCGGTTCTGTCTTGACGCGTCGTTGGGGCATCGCAAGGGGGGCGACGTATTCAGAATGGAGACGTCTATCTTTGAGTAGGGACGCCGAAGCAATGCGAATAGCCGTCGTCGTCGGTAAGGACAAACTCTGTCTGCCCATAGTCTCGATGTTCGAGTTCTGAAACACCGTACTCAAGGCTCTTCAATCGCTCTCTGGTTTTGTGTATATCCGTCGGCGCCCAGTAGAGCCGAATGCCCTCGTAGTCTTCCGGCTTGACCGGAGTCCCCGCGCGTTGGTTCAGCATAAAACATAACTCGTCTTTCCGAAGCATGCAGAAGACCAGCTTATCGTCTTTGCGCATTTCTGAACTCATCGAGAATCCGAGACCATCAACCCACAAACGCAGACTCTTCTCCAGGTTTGCGCTCGGAATGATCGGGATGCATGATTCAACAGGCATAACAGCCTCCTTTCGCCAAACTAAAACGCCGGTCAATGCGTTAAGCAATCCAATGCGCGACACCCGCGCTGTGCGTTCCTGACCGTGGATTAGTTTACGCCAGCGAATCACTGAATTTGGCCTGCACGCGCGACTTCGATTATCGAACTTGCATGGAGCAGGAATTGCCGCTGATGACCGGAGAAGCGCTCCAAAAAACGAAGTGAGGATTACTCGTGCTATGTCGCGAAGGGTTTACCTATCCGCCCCTCGTCGCGGCTCGCGACCTTCGGACGGTGTGCCACCAGCTCGAGAAAATCTGTCGCGTCGTGCCGACAAAGTAGCAGGGCACTCGCCTGGTAAGCGCGCCGCGCCGGGGTTTTGTTAGAGGCTCTTAGGGGCTAAAGCCCGTGTCTTTACGCGACTAGCTCTGGGCGGCACGGCTGCCGTGCCCTTCACGAGAGCTGCTTGAATTCTGCCGATCAGCTTTATTTCGGCACCAGTTCTGCCGCGGTCAACTGATCAGCCTCGCGCAGTTCGGGAAACAGCCATGCCCAGGTGGCGATCACCAGCAGGGTTCCTACTCCTCCGAGGACTACGGCGGGGACAGTGCCGAACCATTGCGCGGTTAGTCCGGACTCGAATTCGCCTAACTCGTTCGACACTCCGATGAACAGCATGTCGACAGCGTTGACGCGGCCGCGCATCTCGTCGCGGGTTGCGACCTGGATCAACGTGGCGCGAATGATGACGCTTACCATGTCGCTCGCGCCGAGCAGGAAGAGCGCAACCAGCGACAGGATCAGACTGTGCGAGATTCCGAACACGATAGTCAGTACGCCGAATGCGGCTACCGACAACAGCATCGTCAGGCCAGCGCGTCGGCGAATTGGGCGATGAGCGACCGCGATCGCCATCAGCGCGGCGCCCACGCCTGGAGCGCTGCGCAGCAGGCCGAGTCCCCAGGGACCGGTGTGCAGAATGGTTCTGGCGTAAACAGGCAGCAGCGCGACCGCTCCACCTAGTAAGACGGCGAACATGTCGAGCGAGATCGAACCGAGGATCAGCTTTTTCTCCCAGATGAAACGGAAACCTGCGAGCACGGTTCGGAGAGTTACTGGTTCTTTCTCAGCCGGTTCCTTCTCCAGCGATGCGGTCCGAGGATGGATGCGCAGCGTAAGGACGGTGGAGAGGATGGATATCGCTAAGGCAATGGCATAGACGCCTTCCGGGCCGCGAAAGAGCGCGTAGGCGATTCCTCCGATGGCGGGACCGGCGATGCTTGCGATCTGAAAGGTGCTGGCAGTCCAGGCGACCGCGTTTGAGAAATGTTCTTCGGGAACCAACTGCGGCAGCAGCGCGCGGCTCGCCGGCCAGTTGAAACAGCGGAAGATCCCGAGCAGCACCAACACGAAGTAGATCGAATGAACCGATTGGGGAGCGCGCCAGCTGATCGCGAGCAGAAGCGCCGAGCACAGCGCGAAGCCGCCATAGCACCACATCAGCAGCTTGCGGCGATCGTAGAGATCGGCGGCGTGTCCGGCGAAAAGAAACAGTGCAAAGCCGGGCAGAAACTGGGCCAAGCCAACGTATCCGAGATCGAGCGGGCGCTTGGTGATCTCGTACACTTGCCATCCCACGGCGACGGATTGCATCTCGAGCGCCACAACGATGAAGAAGCGCGCGAGCGTGTAGGAGACGAAGTTGGGATGGGTGAAGGCTACTCGCCCGGCAAGGCGCGGGTCTTCGGTACTGGAACTGAGCATTCCTTATTACTCTGCCACAGAATCGTGCACACAAATCCATTTGCAGCAGAATCAGCGGCGGTTAATGAGCGAGGCGACGTAGCCCGCGCCGAATCCGTTATCGATGTTGACTACGCTGACATTCGAGGCGCAGGAGTTCATCATCCCGAGCAAAGCGGCTAGGCCCTCGAAGGCTGCGCCATATCCTACGCTGGTTGGAACGGCAATCACCGGGACGCCCACCAAGCCGCCAACTACACTCGGCAGCGCGCCTTCCATTCCGGCGCAGACTACGATCACACGCGCCTTCGCGAGAACTCCGCGATGCGCCAACAGGCGGTGGATGCCCGCGACTCCGACGTCATAGATGTGCTGAACGTTATTACCCATCAATTCCGCGGTGACGACTGCTTCTTCGGCGACCGGGATGTCGCTGGTTCCTGCGGACACGATCACGATCACGCCCTTGCCGTGCAATTTGCGATCGCGCTTGAGTACGATGGCGCGGGCGATTGGCCGATATTCTGGCCGATATTCTGTCAGGTCCACAGTGGCGGCCACGGCGGCAAACTGTTCCTCGGTAGCTCGGGTCGCCAGCACGTTTCCGCCGTGGGCGGCCAGGCGGGTGAAGATGTCCGCCACCTGCCGCGGCGTTTTTCCCTGAGCAAAAATCACCTCGGGCATTCCCTGGCGCAGGGCTCGATGGTGGTCGATCTTGGCGAAACCGAGGTCCTCAAAAGGCAGGTGACGCAGGCGCTCTACGGCCTCGTCGGGGGAGAGGCGCTTCTTTCGAACCTGCTCGAATAGCTTGCGAAGGGCTTCGGAGTCCATAGGACGCAGACGTTATTGTAGATGGCTGGGGCTGTGGAGAGTCGAGCCGTACGAGATCAATCACAGGGGGCACAGGGGAAACAGCCACAGGGGACGGCATTCGATTTCGCTCCGGTAACCTTGCTTCAAGGGACCTGGGAACCTCGCCAGCGGGCTCTGGCGCGTGCCAAAAATCAAGTCCTTTCAGTAACTTACGTAGATTACTCCAGTGGTTCAACGACCTTTGGAGAGATTGCCTCGGCGTCCGGCGCGCCCTATAATCAGTGTACTCTGGTTCCGGGATTCTCCGGCAGGTTCGCAGGTAGGTATGCCCAGGAGTAAGTGTGCCTTTTGGCCGATCTGAAACTCGTATGCGAAAATACCGGCAAATCACGTTGATCGGCAGCTTAACCGCGATCTCCTTTCTTTGCACACTGTTTTCGACGATGCCGGTGCGTGCCCAGTCAGGTGTGCGGGCGGGCGCTATTACTTCGACCAGCGACGAATCCGGCCGCAAGATCTACGTTAACGAGGATAAGGCTAAGGGGGATGGATCTTCCTCCGCTGCTTCGAGGGCAGAGGCTTCTACGCGTTCCCGATCCCCGCTGGTTTATTGGAGTGTGACCGAACATCGCTTCAAGCCGGTTCCGACGAGCGGAGCGGTGATGCGTGCGGCGCGCTCGGCGGCTTCGGAAGTCAACACCTACCTCGACGGCGGAGCTCAGTCTCACCAGACTCTTAACCGCGCTTTTACCGCGCAGGATATCGACGCCGCGATTGACCAGGCGGCCGCCCGTCACAACGTGGATCCAAGCCTGGTGCGCTCGGTGGTCAAGGTGGAATCGAATTTCAATCCTAATGCGGTTTCGCCCAAAGGCGCGATGGGGCTGATGCAACTGATGCCCTCGACCGCGCGTTCGCTCCATGTTTCCAATCCTTTTGACCCGCAACAAAACGTGGACGCCGGGGTTAGACATTTAAGGAGACTGTTGGATAGCTATGGCGGCGACGTCCGCCTGAGCCTGGCGGCCTACAACGCTGGCTCGGGGGCGGTGGCGCGCAGCGCGGGCGTTCCGCATTTCAGGGAAACGCAGAACTATGTTCGCCGGATCACGAACCTGTACAGCGGTGGCAGCGAACCGGGGTCGTACATCTTTGGCAACCCGGTACATGAGCCGGTCCACGTGCAGCGCGATGCGCGGGGCGTGCTGTATATCAGCAATACGGAATAGCATCGTCTCCCGTGGCCATCGTGGGAGCGTCGGACGATGCCCAGCCCCGGAGGGGCATCTGATTTAGAGAAACTTGCGGTATCGCTAAAGCGATACCCTGATACGAAACCGGTAGCGGTAAGGGCGATACCCTGATACGAAACCGGCGGCGGTAAAAGCGAAACTCTGATACGAAACCGGTGTCGCTAAAGCGGTACGCGGTACACTGAGACCAGACCGGAGTTCTTCCGCAACCGGTTAGTACGTGACAGTAAGTACGGAATCGGCAAGTGAAGACCCAGGCTTCTACGACCCTAACTCGAGGCCCCCGCGCCCTTCGCCTCGGCGCAGCGCTTCTACTGGCGCTGCTGCCGCTGGCTACCGCATCGGCTCGCGTCCATCACAGCGACGCCTGGGCCCGTCAGCAATTCGCCAAGGCGGAACGCATTCGCGAGGCTCTCAATGGGCGTCCCGTTGGAGAGCGCACTCGCCGAGAATACCAGCGTGTGATCGACTCGTACCGCCGTGTTTATTTTGGTTCTCCGTCCTCATCGAAAGCGGATCCGAGCGTAGTGGCGACCGCTGAACTCATGATCGAGATGGGCCGGCGCTTTGACGATAACAAGATCCTGCGCGGCGCCGTCGAACAATACCGTTTCCTGCGCAAGGAATATCCCGGCAGCAAATACCGCTTCGACGCGCTCTTCACGATCGGCGAGATCTATAAGGACGATCTTAACGATCCTGAAGAGGCGCGGACGATCTTCGAGGACTTTCTTCATCGCTATCCGCGCAACCGCCTGGCCGACGATGCCCGCGCGGCGATGAAGGAAATCGATGCCGACGCGGACGCCATGGAACGCACGGCACAGAAGGCGGCGCGCAAGCAGCAGCGGTCTTCTGATGTCAGTGGTAATGTCAGTGGCACCGGCGCCAACAGCAATAGTGACGCCACCGAATTCGTAAGTGCCGCCAGCGCCCGACGCAGCGCCCTGCCGCGCGTCACAGGGGTGCGCCACTGGTCTACCCCTGATTACACTCGCGTCGCCATTGATGTTGAGCAGGAGGTGAAGTTCGGTTCCCAGCGAATCTCGCATCCAGACCGTATTTTCTTCGACCTGCGCGACACCAAGCTTGCTTCGACTCTGGTCGGCAAGACCTTCGACGTGGACGACGGCTTCCTGAAGAAGATTCGTGTTGCCGAATTTCAGCCTGGGCGCACCCGGATTGTGCTGGAAGTGGATGACCTCGCGAGGTACGACGCTTTCCTGCTGCCCGACCCTTACCGCCTCATCATTGATATACACGGCAAGGACAATTACGCGAAGCAGAGCCGGGCGACGGGCATTCTCAAGACAGATGTGGGCAGAACGGACGTTATAAAGACGGACACACCCAGCGTCAAAGGCCGGCCGGTTCCGCCGACAACCACGACCGCGTCCGCGGAATCGGGCGACGATTCGAGCGAGCCTGTGTCGTCGAGCGGGGACTCGAAGCCTGATGAGCGGAAAGCGCAGCAGGATAAAGATGCGATTCGCTTTTCGAAATCGGAACCAGTCGAAACGGACATACCCGCCGAAGATGTCAGCGCGGACTCCAAGCCCGACTCCGCGAATCCAGCGAGCGGCATTGGAGTGATCAAGACTACGGTTGCGGTCAAAGGTTCAAATCGCAAGATACCAAAAACGATTGTCGAGGCGGAGGACAGAGCGCCGTCGACTGTCGCTACGCTTAAGCAGGAAAAACTTCGGCCAGAGGTGACGTCTTCATCTTCCTTGCGCCGGAAAAAACCTCATTCAGCCACAGCCGCGCCTGATACGGCGGATCTTCGTCCCGAGACTCGAGAAGCGCGTCCGACCGCTGCCGGCGACCGGTCTTTGATTCGCGCCCTGGGCTTGAAAATTGGCAAGATCGTCATCGACGCCGGTCATGGGGGCCATGACACTGGCACAATTGGTCCGAATGGCCTGCTGGAGAAGGACGTGGTGCTCGATGTAGCCAAGCGCCTCGGTCGTTTACTCGAAGCCCGGCTTGGCGCCGAAGTTATTTACACGCGTCAGGACGATACCTTCATTCCACTCGAAACCCGTACCGCGATTGCGAACCGCGAGCGGGCAGATTTGTTCATCTCGATCCATGCCAACTCGAGCCGCGATTCCGATGCGCGCGGTGTCGAAACCTATTACTTGAATTTCACTTCGTCGCCGGAAGCGCTGGAAGTTGCCGCCCGCGAAAATGCAGTGTCGGAGAAATCGATCCACGAACTGCAGGATCTGGTGAAGAAAATTGCACTGAAAGAAAAGATAGAGGAATCGCGCGAGTTTGCCGGCGACGTACAGGAGTCGCTCTATGGAGGGCTGGCGCTGAACACTGCCGGAATCCGAGATCGCGGGATCAAGAAGGCGCCCTTTATCGTGCTGATCGGAGCGAATATGCCTTCGATTCTGGCCGAGATTTCGTTCGTGTCGAATCCCACCGACGAGCGCAAGCTCGAAACCTCGGAGCATCGCCAGCGCATCGCCGAGTCGCTCTATCGGGGTGTGTCTAAGTACGTGAGCGGCCTGAGCGGGGTGAAAGTCGCGAGCAAGATCGAGAAACCCGAAGGGCAATAAGTAGCGCCCGCCCCCCGGTAGCTAATCCCTAAGTTAGAACTCAATCGCAAGGACATGCCCTCCGTGACATTAGTAATGCTTCGACAGATGTTTGCGATAGTAGAAACGAAGCACCCGCGCTAGTGTCGGAGGCATGCTCCAAAAGGTCCGGACATGGAACGGAAGCGCCATCATGAAGGCGGCGTCCTGCTGTGTTCTGATCAGCATCTGCGCGTTTGCTCAAACTTCGCAAGGAAACTCAGCGGCGGAAACCACCAAGTTGGTGGCGCTCGAGCGTATGTGGAACCAGGCCCAGGTCATCCGCGATGCACCTGCCGTCGCTAGCATGATTGGCGACAAGTTCATCAATACCGAATGGGATGGAGAAGTCAGCGATCGAGGGAAGTTCCTGGCGGATTTCGCGGATCCCAAGTTCCAGCCGAGCCTCATGAATATTCAGGACGTGAAGGTAAACATGTACGCCACTACGGCGATTGTGACGGGTACTTATCATACGAAAGGCACCTACGGAGCCAAGCCGTATGAGCATTTCGGACGCTTTACCGATACCTGGGTTTTTCAGGATGGCAAGTGGCTGTGCGTGGCCAGCCATACCAGCTTGCTGAAAAAATAGATCCTCTAGACTCCTGGTCCTTCTTTCCGGCCAAACCACCAGTGTTTGATTGATTCCGGCATCGTCCGTCCAGCTTCAGCGCGGGACCTGCGAATCACCTTGGTGCATTTACTAGTGCCGCTGTGGACCAGAGGGCCTCGGAGCGCGCAGCCTTCGCGGCGAGGCCGAGCTGCGCTCGGCTTGGACGGGCGCGGGCGCCCGTCCCCACACGAGCTAACCTCATCAACTTCCCCGCGGGTGGAAACTTTCTCGGCCTGCCGGTAGTCTAATCGAGTAGCACTAGTGTGCCTTTTTTCGAATGAAATTCTCGCGACAGCTCTCTGTTGTATTCATATTTCTTTTTTGCGCTTTTTTGGGCGCGGCCTTCGCTGCCGGGCCGCCCGCGCCGGTCCCCGTCTCTTCGACCTTAGTCCTTCCCAGCGAGTTTGCCGGGTGGCAGATAAAAGGCGCTGTCACCAAGAGTGACGATCCGGCCGCCGCCGATGCGGTGAATGCGCCTGTGCTGAAGGAATATGGCTTCCAAGTTTTGGAGAAGGCGGCTTACACTCGCGACGACGGCCGCAATCTGGTAGTGAAAGCCGCAGTATTTGGAGATGCCAGCGGCGCTTATGGCGCTTTCACCTACTACAATTCCGCCGAGATGGGGGAGGAAATAATTGGCAGGCAGGCGGCTTTTCTGAATAACCGCGTGCTGTTCTATCAGGGGAACGTGCTGGTGGATGCGGTGTTCGACAGAATGAGCGTGATGTCGGCGTCGCAACTGCGGCAACTGGCCGGGCTGCTGCCGCAGGCTGAGGGCAACAAGGGCAACCCGCCTGCGCTGCCTACGTATCTTCCGAAGAGCGCTTTCCAGAAGATCTTCGAGAAGAACACGACGAAGTACATTCTGGGTCCGGTCACTCTCGACCGGGTGGGATCGCCTCTGCCAGCTTCGATGGTGGATTTCAAGTCGGGCGCCGAAGTTGTGATTGGAAGGTATGCGGCGGACGCGGGCGATGCCACACTGATGCTCATCGAATATCCAACGCCGCAGATTGCGTCGGAACGACTGCGGCAGATTGACGCCTCGCACGTTGATCCCTCACATCCGGTCCCGCAGCAGCAGCCGGGGGTTGCAACCATTCTTGATGTGGGCCCGTTCTTTGATACACGCACGGGGCCGATCATTGTGATCGCGGCCGGCCCGCTTTCAAAAAGCGAAGCGAGATCGCTGATGTCTTCGATCAGCTACGAAGCCGATGTCACGTGGAATGAAAATACCTACGTCAGCAAGAAAGACAATCTGGCAAATTTTTTATTCAATGCAATTGTTCTCTGTGGAATTGTGGTCGGTTTGGCGTTAGTTGCCGGGGTAGCGTTTGGCGGCTTGCGCATCCTCATAAAACGGCTTTTTCCCGACTCTGTGTTTGACCGTCCCGAGGTTGTGGAATTCATCTCTTTGCACTTGGAAGACGAGGCCCCGCCGCTGCCCCGGAAGCGGTAAGTGACTCAATCGAATGTCGTTAGCGTCGAAAAGAAGGAATTTTGCTCAATTTGGAGCGCGTTTGCTGACTTGTAGACGTATCGTGTAAGTTGTTGAAAATAAGACTATTTAAGTCATAAATTTTGCTTGACACTGCGGTTTTAAGGCTCATAAGATTCCCGCAGAAAGTTCTGATGGATGAAACCTCCGTTGGAACTATTCTCCCTTGAGAGAAAAGGCCGCCCAAGTTGCCGGGTGGCCTTTTCGTTTTAGGTGAGTTCTCAGTTCTCGGTTCTCAGTAAAACCGGAACCTGTTTATAGCAGACAGAGAACTGAGAACTGGGAACTGAGAACTTGTTTCGGAACTGGTGAGTGCTTGCGTCCGTACAGTACAGTGAACAGTGAAAAGAAACTGTGAGCTCGGGAGGACAAGCGATGTTCTGTGATCAATGCGGTGCGCAGTTGCAATCGGGAGAGCCACGCTGCGGACGCTGCGGCAAACCGGTGCTTGGACTCATCGAGCTTCGGCGCAGCCGGGTTCGCGAACATGTGCGATTGGTGGGCATTCTCTGGATGGCGTACTCGGCGTTGCACGTGGTTGCCGGAGTTGCTTTGATTGTTGTCGCGCAAGTGATCTTCGGCAGCTTGCACGGCGCGATCCACGTTCCTGACGGTCCTCCACCCGAGGTCACGATCTGGCTGCGGCCGCTGCTCAGCTTCGTCGGGTGGTTGATCCTGGCGAAAGCCGCGGCAGGCTTCATCGCCGGTTGGGGCTTGCTGCAGCGGCTGGAGTGGGCGCGAATCTTTGCCCTGGTCGTGGGCTTCATAGCGCTGCTAAACGTCCCGCTCGGAACGGCACTTGGCATCTACACGCTCTGGGTGCTGCTGCCCAGGCAATCCGATGACGAGTACAAAGCGTTGGCGCAGGCCGCGTAGCACAACTGTGCATTTGCCAGCGCGACTACTGAAAACGTCCGCGAAAGAAAACGCTTTCGCGCGAGTTCGGCATTACGTTCGGGTTGCCGGTCTGATTGCACGAGTCGCAGATGGGTTTTAGAATCGAAGGCACCCCGACGTAGCTCAGTTGGTAGACCAGCCGATTCGTAACGCACTCAGACTTGCGTATGTTGTTGTGGAGTATGGTGGTCTCAGGGTGGTTTAGGGGGTTCTAGCTAGGGTGTCCCTGAGCACCGTTTGTACAGCGTTTTGTACAGCAATTTGACTAGCCGATTTCAGGTCGGCTGGTCTTCGTTCTTCCTTTGGTCAGTGTGCACCTTTCGCTATCCTTCTTGGTCACTCAAGCCTCCCGTGCTGCGACTCTCTCACCTATTGCCCGTCGGCCTTGGCACGGAACCGCGCGCTCACCGTGTCTGGCGGCTAAGCCATTTCTCGACCCGTACCGGACGCCACTCGTCCATTGCTTGCAGCAGGTCGGTAGGCGATTCCCCTGCTAGCACCAACGCTCGGTTCTCCGGCTTCAGGAACCGTTCCTCCGCCGCATGGTCGAACATGGCGAGCAGGGGCGAATAATACCCCAAGATATTCAGGATTCCGCAGGGCTTCGCATGCAGGCCAAGTTGCGTCCATGTCAGTACCTCGCAAAACTCCTCCAGCGTCCCGAATCCGCTCGGCATCGCCACGAATGCATCCGACAAGTCAGCCATCAGCGCCTTGCGTTCGTGCATTGAGTGCACAACATGGAGCTTCGTGAGCCCCTTGTGGCCGACCTCCAGTGCCATGAGATTCTCCGGGATGACTCCCTGCGCCTCGCCGCCCGCCTTCAACATCGCGTCCGCGATTATGCCCATTAGACCAACATTGCCGCCTCCGTACACCAACCCAATGTTCCTTCGCACCAATTCCCGACCCATCTCTTCTGCGGCGGCGCGGTACTCCGGACGGCTACCCCCACTGGAGCCGCAGAAAACACAGATTCGTCTCATGCGGCCATTCTGAATTTTGCTCTGGGTAAATGAAGGAAGTCTTCGTTAGGCTGGTGATTTGATCAGGGGCGGGTATGCAACCGAGCACCGTCAAATGAGTGACGTGGCGATTCTTCGACAGTGATCCGGCTCCTGCATTAAGCTGGCGCACTGGAGGTAGTTGCGTGAGCGAGAAGGTGCCTTGCTCCAAGTGCGGAGTGTCCATCCTAGAGAGCACTGCATTGAGAACGGATGGCCTCTGCATGCCGTGCAACGGCGGGTACCGCGAGAGCATCGACGAGGGGAAGCGACACATTGGGGAGCAGCGTGAAAGGATGCTGACCGATCCGTACCGCAAGCTTTGGGTATCGCTGGTGGAGCTCGTTCACCTTTCCCCGAGCGGCTTCGATGGCCTCTCACATCCCCAAAAACTCTATTTTGCTGTCAGTCTCTTGGAAGGCTACGTTTACAACGGTGGATTTCACCAATACTTCTTCAACAACGCGGGCTCATACTATGCTTATGCTGAAGAGGGTCTCATCGCGCTCGGCGGATTCCAGACGCTTGAACTATTGCTGGAAGCCAAAGACGTACTGTTTCCTTCCATCCCCGTCCCGATATCAATAGCGGAAAGGCGACAGGCGCTTTCTTCCTACCCTGAAGACAATTCGCCAACCCCCAAGTGGAGCGAAAAACTGGACGACCTCGACAATCGTTACTGGGCCGATTCGGAGGGCATCACTCTTCGGTTGGGAGCCTTCGCACGGAATCATGGACTTGTGTCGATCGCGGAGTAACCGTCGAGAACAGTTATCACTCGGAACCCGGCATTGTGAGTGCAGGAGTGTCGTCGCTCATGGCAAGTTGCGGCCCGACACTCCGGGCGTTCATACTCCCGTCATGACACTTAAGAATGCGGCGCTGCTGCCTTTGATCGGGACGATGTTGATGACGGCTCTTTTGGTATGGGTGTTCGTTTCCAACCTGGTCAATGTCCTGCGGGGCGTGGACGCGCCAGTGGTGCTCTTCTCGTCATTCATCTATGCGTTTGGTTGCTTTACCCTGATGGTGTCCTTTTTCGTGTTCCATCGAGCGCAGCGGTAGTCGTAATTTCGGCGAGGACGGCCCTGACGATTACGGCAACTCGAAGACGACTTGAACAGCCTCAGTGGTTTCTTGAGGTGTAACTTCAAATTTCCATTTTCCGACTGCAGTTGTGGCTGCTTGGATCAGCACCGGACTTCCCCCCAGCACCTTCGTAGACTTCACTCGTCCATTGGCCCGGACGACCACTTCCAGCTTGACCACGCCGCCAACCTGCATCCGCTTTGCCACTTCGGGATAAAAGGGAGCGACCCTGCTGACTACCTTACGCTCCTCGTGGCCCGGAGTCTGTGCCTTGCTGGTGCCCGTGAGCAGAGTGGCAAATAGCGCAGCAACAGCAATCAAACTGCTTGCTCGACGCATGGGGGATGCACCTTCTTCCTTGTACTATCACCCTATCGACACGATGCCGCAGACACAACTGTCTGAAGTAATGGGGCTGCTCTTCTTGATGTCGGTCGCCGCCGCTGTGCGACTGTGGGGCTGAATTCTCCCATGACTTTCGCCGTATATCTGAAGTCGGATGCCTTTCAAGAAGCGCCGCCTGCCGGGTGTTGTCTGCCGGGAGAAGTTAGGGTCGGCAGGGGCGTCTCAGATGTCATGGCAGCCTTCGTGGCCAGTCTGAATGGGGCATCGTGGGCGTAGTCTTGCGCTTGAGCTCACTCAAAATAGCCCGATATGGTGCCAAAGGGAGAAAAGATGTTGGAGAGGTCGTGCACCATTTATAGAGCACTTTTGCTCAGACTCCGCTTGTGCGATTCGGTTACGGTTGTAGTTGCCGATGGATTATGGTGGGGCTACTTGAGGTAAAAAGCTATTGCGGCCCCGTCCACCAAAGATTCGCACCCAGAGGAGATAGTGATGGCGAAGGTGATTGATTTTTATGTTCCTACGAACTTCCGGACGCCACTGAAAGGAAAATCGCGGCGACGACGATACGGAAAGGTTATCGAGTTTTGCACGCAGACAAAGAAATCCGCCTAGCTGTAAGACTCCGCACTCGAAGTTAATCGTCGCACACATGCCGCGACCTTGACGTTGACCAATCCCCTGGGGTCCTGCTATCTACTGATTCAACTATGCGCTCTTTAAGACACTGGTTGTGGGACTCTCGTAGCCTCAAGAATCACGATTCTGATCTCTACCGCCAATTCAGACATGACGAGCCATCTCCAAATAACGACAAAATGCGTTGGCGAGTTCGATCTGGCGCGGAGTCTTGCACTGCACTTGGAACAACGCCGGGCTAGCGACAATTACTGCCACACATCGAGCGCGAGAGACCGCTACGTTCAGGCGATTCAGGCTGTACAGAAATTCCATTCCCCTCGGGGCGTCTTCTGGGGTCGATGTCGCCATAGAGTAGAAAACTAGCGCAGCTTGTTGCCCTTGGAACTTGTCCACGGTTCCCACCCTCGATCTTGCGGGAAGCTTTTCTGCCAGCGCCGAGACCTGTGCGTTATAAGGAGCGACAATCAGGATGTCCTGAATACCGAGGACGTGGGTTTCGCCATTCTTGTCCGTCCAAGTCGCTCCAGACCGCAATAGATCATCCACCGCCGCTGCAACTTTTTCGACTTCTTCCAGCGACTCGTTCTGATTTCCCGAGTGCTCAACTGGGGCAAAGCGCAGACCAGTCCCGCCCAGCGGACCGCCAGCGTTGAGACGCTGTTTCGCATTTTCAGGACGTGACGTAAGCCGCCCTTCGTAAAAAAGCTCCGAGGTGAACGCGCAAACATCCGGGTGCAGGCGGCGTGTCTCGGTTAGGAAGACCCCTTGGTCGGCAGCTATCGTTACACGCCCGTTCAACAGGTGACCAAGAGCCGAGACTTCGGCACCTAGCGGATGTAGCCCCCTCTGTGGCTGGTCGAGTTGCTGCGGATCGCCAAGCAGGACAATGCTGGTCGTGGCTTGGGACAATGCCAGCACGTTTGCGAGGGCCATCTGACCTGCCTCGTCCACAAAGAGCACGTCCACGGAATCCGCCATGTCCTCGCGAGCCCACAACCATGCCGACCCTGCGGCCACCTGTGCGGACCCAGAGATCAGGGCATTGCGAACCCCTTCGTTGTCCTCTGCCGTCACCGCCGCATGTTGACACTGGTTTCCCTCGCTCGCTTTCTGCACCGCTTTGAGCGGAACACCGGCTTTGGCAGCGGTGCGGCACACCTCGTCGAGCAAATTGCTGATTACTTTGTGGCTGACAGCAGTGATTCCTATTCGCCGACCCTGTTTCACAAGCTCAACAATCATGCGAGCCCCGGTAAAAGTCTTGCCCGAGCCCGGCGGCCCTTGGATTGGAAGCACAGAAGCTTCTCGGGCGAGCGATGCCACGAGAACCTTCGCATCTTCCGTCAATTGCTCGCCCTCACCGATCAACGTCCCTGCTGCGTGCCCCAGCGCAGACGGGCGTTCACGCAGAAGGAGTCCCCGTGCCGACTGGAATTCCCCCGATCCCGCGATGTCGTGATCAGCTACCCAAGAAGCGATGCGGAGGATGCTACCTCGCAGGACTGTAGAATCCACGATGTCATAGGGAACGAGAGCAGTCGGATGTGGAACCGAGGAGGACGCGCCCCGCTTGAGGTCAATCGTCCGATTGCGTTCGTCGATGTCAACACGCTCCCCGGCGCTCTTCCCAGTCCTCGGATCATGGACTTCCAGCGCCCGGTCGACAGCGTGGTCTTGGGGTGGAAAGGCGTACCGATAGATAATCGACCGCTTGATCTGACCGACCTCCCCTACGAATTTGAGTCCGCCTAGCGCACTCTTGTCCTCTTGGAGTTCATCGTCGGAAAGATCGCAAAGCCGAAAGTACTCCCACCAAGCTGACTTTTCCTCCCTGCGATGCCATTCCAACATCTGCGCAAGGAGCGAAATTGCCCGGTGCTCCGCTGTCCATTGGGTCTCGTCTTTTGGGAGATGTGCGACGAGGCGGGACATGATTGCGCGTACCTCTTGGAGCCGGGCACCCGGTTTCTCTGGGAGCTCGCCAGACTGGGGCGTCGGGCGTGGCAATAGGCAACCGCACTTAGCTTCAAGTTCCTGGCGCCGATCTTCAAGCCAATCCCTCAACCGCAGCGCCGAAACGCAGTCGTCGCGGTTGTAGCCCTCGATGGTCTTTAGCACATCGCCGATTTCTCCCAGATCGTTTCCAATCGCCATTGCCGTTTCGTAGAACTGAAGGGCGAAATTCGCATCTTGAAGCGGCACGGCGCGGGCGAATCCATAGAGCGGTTCGAGTCTTTTGATGGAATAGCTCTCGACCGAAGCTCGAATGCCTTGCCGAACTGCACGGTAGAGATCGACGAAGACTCCTGCCCTCAGCAGTTCATCCACTTCATCCACGCACGTCCCGTGCCTCCCGACCAATCGCTTTATTGCCGTCGGCTCATAGGGGGCGTAATGGTAGATGTGCATCTCCGGATTCCGACGCCATCGCTCCATCACTCTTCCGATGAATGTCTCAAACGCCTTCCTCTCTTCCGAGTGGTTAAACGACCAAAGGGTCTCATAGATTGGTTCCTCGCCTGACTTCGTGGGCAATGTCACTACACCGAAGAGATATTCCAAGCCTTGGTCGAGCACATAGGGGTTCGATTCCAGATCAAGAAACATGTCTGCCGACGAGGGGGACGGCAATGCGGCGAGCCCGTTACCGTCGTCAACACCATCGATCAATTCGTAAATAAGCCGATCCTTGTCACGACCTTGCACCTGAAGACGTGCTTGCTCCCTGATTCGCAGCAGGGCGGCATCTCCGATTCGTTCAATCTTCGGCTTTGGGGGCAGAGCCAACTTCGCAAGGCCAACAATGGTGCTCACGTCGCGCTGGGCCAGTGCTTTGCGTTGATTGCGCGAGATTCCAGCGACCAGCGACGGGTGGTCGTCTGCGCGGCGGCGTGTGTCACACAGCGAAAACCACGAACACACCTCGCAGTGCTCCGTTGGTTCGGGATACGTATCCCTTTCAAGCTTCCACGCCTTCTCGAACTCACTTCTCACGTTACGGAAATACGCGATGTAGCGTTGAACTTGGAATCGCTCGGGAGCAGCCGTGCCCCCGAGCACAACATGCATCCATCGGGGCTCCACACCTTGAACGCGGGCTAGCAAATCCGAATAAAAGCAAAGTTGAACCAACGCTGTCGCCTTGGTGGAGCGTGCGAGCTTGGTTTCCACGACTTCGTAGGACCAGGACCCGAGGGCACTGGGAGTGTTGACCCGAACAAGAAAGTCAGAGCGACCGCCCCACGGTCCGTCCAGAAACATTGCTTGATAGACGGCATCGACGCCTTGGTGCATCGCCCGAACCGTCGCCGCGACGGCATCTTCCCAACGACCGTTGGTGTCGATCTGCGAAACCGCGAATCCGTCCTTGTCAGACAGTTCCCGCAAGTATCGCTGCTCGTACTCAAGTCCCAATTTTCGCAACAGATCGATTGTCTGGTTTTTGAAAAAAGGTTTGGTGATTTCGTCCTTCGACTCGGCGCGGGCAAGGGTCGCGGTATGTCGGCAGGCAAGAAAGCTCGCTATGTCGGTCGCGGAAAACATGATGCTGGCGGCTCAAGTGCGCACATTGAGGGAGGTACATTTTTCCTACGATTTTACGAATCCTAACTGTATCAGGCAGAAGAAGATGCTATCCGCACTGCCCCTCAGTTTTGTCTTTCGCTTTACCGTCCGCGACTGTCTGCCATTGCATGTTGGTGGGCGCATCCGCGCCGCCGCACTCCAGTGCTCGCACATGGTCAACGACGTAGCCGGGGCACCGACCGCTCGATCTTCCGGTCGAGGGGCTTCCTTCATGACGATGGCTGGTTCGACATTCTTTGGTAGCTATGCGAGGACTTGGAACCTTTGGTCGCCGAATTAGAGCAGCAGGCAACCGTACGCCAGTTTGAGATTCTGCAAGTGAAGGAAAAGTTCAGCGGGCTGCGCATCCACGTGAATGGTGCAGATGACGCCATTCGCCAACGCATCGAAGCCGCCGACGGGAATCTTTCCGTACTTGCGAGGTTTGTGGGCAACCGGGAGAACTGCGGGAAGGTAGTACAACTGATCCAAACTGCTCAGACTGACCCTCACTCGACCAGCTAGACTCTCGATTATGACAGTAGAAGTGGAAGCAGCAGTAGTGCCAACTGGAAACGCGGTTGTACCCATCAAACCCGGTCAACCAGCCATATCCTCTGCGACGATCACCGAAAACAGCAAGTCCACCAAGTTCCGTCGCAACAGTCAAGTCCACAACGGGTCGAAGCTACTCTGCAAGGAGTGCAACCCACAAGCCGAGTCTGAACTGAGGCGGATTAGGAATAAGGAGTTCGGAAAGAGAAGAACCTGATTCCAGCCTTAGCAGAAGCGGCAGACTGCGCTCATTGGTCGCAATCAAGTCCTCATTTCGTCTTAGGATTATCCTCGCCGTAGCCAGCGCGTACTTCATTCTTGTCAACTGACCGCACTTCATTGCTGCCGACATCCACGTTCACATCTTCGTGGCTCACCACTGTGGAGCCATGCGGAACCACGACTGCCCCATCGTCGGGCACGGTCATCCTCACGTGCGCCAGTCCCGTTAGACTCGTGGCCAGAGTGTGTAGTTCTTTCATGGTTTCCCTCGTCTTCCCCAGCGCCTTAGGGTAGACCTCCATTTCCAAGTAGCCGCTTATGAGTTGCAGTTGGTTCGTCATTCTGTGAACCGACTCCTTCACAGCCTTCAGCATGTCAGTTCTTCCTTCCCGGTCCACGAAGTATCATTGCGGAATGGACATCAACTGTTCCGCTTGTATTTTTGGCTGCTGATAGTTGTACGTCTTCGCCATGCGATAGATTCGTTGTTTTCCCGATGCCTAATAAAATATGCCGGGAGATGACAATCACCGCCGCACTTGTCGAGCGGCGCTCCGACCACGCGAACCCCCCACTTCGTTCAACGGAAGAGTAAGCAGGAATGGCTTTTCGTTATCCAAGAAAGTACCCATAGCTCATCCTCTTACAGGTTTGCTATGTATCGCCCTCCGATCTGCGATCCATGAATGGCCACAAACAGTCTGGAGGCCAGTGGAACACTGCTTTGGATTCGTGTGTCAGGGCTTTGGGCTTCGAATCATCAGGAAGTTGGTCGGATTCGTAAGTTGATGTTTCGATTATCATGCCGCGACTCTCCAAAAGAACTTTGGCGCAATATCTCACTAAACTGCGCCATCAGAAACAAACGGTGGACGACGGGAGGGGAGGGCCGCGTGAGTTTCTTTACGTCTCTCTAATCGTATCAAGTTACTTCGTGATGTATTGGGTGTCTGTTCAAAAGTGGACACTCTGTACTATTCCCAAAATGGGAAGAGAGAAGGACGTGCCCATACAAAGTAGTCGTCAGTACTTTCGTCGTGAATGGTAACTACGGTCGTTGGGGGATCGGCACCGTCCCGCTTGTCACCACTGCTCCACGACCCCGTAAGCGCTTCGGAATGGGCTTCAGCACCGATCCTACACCGTGCTTCTCGCGGGAGTGATTTTGCATTGCTCGCGCTGCTTGCGTGCTGCGACTGCCGAAGCTCTCATTGAATGAGTCGATACGCTCCGTATGTGAGCAGTCATGACAAATGAGGACAATGCTATCGGTCTCTTTGCTGATTGTGTACATGGTTCGAGCTTACTCTCTGTCTTATTGCACAGAATGTGCATAATTGAACAGACGAGTGGGGGCTTACTCGATACATTAGGCAAATCATAGGAGAGTGATTTGAAGGAGCCGCCGTCCCTCCCTCGACGTGAATCGCGTGATCTGCGGCTGACTCCTCTGGTGGTGCAGTCCTCCGACTCTCGTTGGGCGGCTGTACCCCATCGTCCACAAGTGCCGGATCAGACCAGTCTCCCAGATCGGCCTGACGCAGTACGACCCGCCGTCCCTCCCAAGGACGACATCGTGGGATGGCCTGACGAACTCCTCATCGCCTTCGCAGACTTTCCCGATTGCACCCTCGACTAAGAAACTGGGGCATCCAGCTTAAGGACTACACTTCGTCAGGATACCCCTGGGTGTTCATGTCGTTGAATCGTACTCACTGCCGAAATGCCGGCATTAGTGCCGAAAATGTTGTGGGTTCGCCTGTGCTCAAATGTTTCCTGCGGAACTCTTCACCCTCGGGAGTCAATGACTTCCGGATTCAACGAAGTTGGCATGGGAAATGCCATGCCCAATGGCACTCGCCTCAGCATGTGCAGGAGAACTTTTGGCACGATGAATGCGTACACGGTCGATGCCCGCGATCAGCCCCGATTCAAAATGGAAACTGACATCAGAATCTATTCACGACCTTGCGGCCTGCTCAAGGGCCGTACCGTCGATATTAGCGAATCTGGGATTGCAGCCATGCTGACACTCGAAGCTCCCGTGGGTGGGATGGTGGAACTGGAGTTCACGCTTCCATCTGGACCCGTGGCGATTCATGCGCTGGTTCGCCAAAAGAACGCTTTTCGCTACGGCTTCGAGTTCGTTGACACAGACTCCGTGCGCGAACTGATTCGTCGCACATGCCGCGACCTTGCTGTTGACCAATCCCTGTTCTCTAATTTCCAGTGACACGAACGCTGGCGACGCGGAAGTCACAAGCCTTGGCTGCCGAAGCTAGACGCCGACTCATGTCATGCGGATAGCAATAGCGGGCTTCTTATTCGTCCTGGCACGTTGGTTACCTTGTCGCTCGCCCTGTCCTCCGTCATGCTCGGAGAGATGTGGGAAATCGAACAGCTTGCGGGCTTGGAGGCGTCGGAGAGCACCCCGGAGTCGATTTGCGCCAGCGTGGCTAAGATGTTCCAAGCAAGAGAAACGGAAGTCGCGCTGCTGGAGCTTAGCGGAAATCTGCCGACGTTCCTTTACCCTGCCGAGTTGAAAACGGCGGGAGCGATCCCTCTTTCCAGTTCGGCGGTAGCTGCCCGCACCGCGCAAACCAAGCAAGCGGAGCTTTTCAATGGCTTCACGCAAGTGAAGCACTTCACCGTTTTTGACTAGTCAAATTAGGCAACACCGGACTGGATGAGCAAGTAATTCAAAAGCTCATATCTGCGCCCGTTCTGGCCACGAACGGAGCAGTAGTTGGCGTCATTCAAGTCTCCCGCAAGGCCCCCGCCCAACCGCAGCCGGAGCGGACTTCACCAGCGACGATCTACGGAACCTGGAGACTAAATCACAGGATGCAGCTCAGACGAACGAAGAAGACACAGTCGTCAAGTGGGATGACGACGGCCCGTAAGACTCCACCAGCCGTGGCTTAAGAAAGTGTAGCCAGGCCCTTTTCAGCAAGCGCGTAATCGCGACCAAAATTATTGCGCCAACAAATGACACAATGATGGCTCCGAGAATGCTGTCGCCCGGCCAGATGCCCAAAAGCCCGAAGACCCAGCCGCCCAGAACACCCCCGAGGATGCCGAGAATAATGTCCATGAGTACCCCGTAGCCACCGCCTTTCATAACTTGACAAGCAAGCCAGCCAGCGATCAACCCAACCACAATCCAAGGGATGAACCCCATTTGCGTCCCCTCCTTATACTTGTAGACATCTTAATCAAGCGGGAATTTCCGATTGACCTCCCGCCAGCGCCGAAATATACGCTCGCTTCCCGAATCCTGCAATGCTCCAGTCAGGTTTCTAGCGGGAAGCGTCGGAACGTCGCCACACTGTTGCAAGTGCTGGCTCGCTAAAGCTGTTGATGCGTGAAATGCAAAAGAGTGCCGAGCATCGGCACACCGTCCCCTTTCGTAACTTTGGTGGTCTTCCAAGCGGCAGTACACTTAACTTGGAATACAGCGTTCACGAGCGGAACGTAGCGTGCAGGACATCTCCCACAGAAGTCAGCCAAAAGTAGGCAAAGGCAGCATTATCATGGGCCTTGTCGGGATTTGCGACGGCCGCATTTGTGGGGATCGGTTATCGGTCTAGGTCTTGGATATGTTCACGCAAAACCGTTTCGTTTGGACACTTCGCTACGCAACGATTGCACTGTTTCTCGGGACAGGTCCTTGTGGGATTTAGACAACTTATCCTCCCAAATCGCGCCGCGTTAGGCACCCGCATCCGAGCGATAAAAGCGGCAATGACTATTGTCTGCATCATGTTTGTTTTTGAAGCAGCTAAAGAGGCCCTTTTCCCTACAGCGTCAATCTGGACTTCTCATACCATCACGGTTCTGTTCACCACGTTAGCGGCTTTCGTTATCCTCGCCGTTCTCATGAAAGAAGCAGGAGACGCATTGCGCCAGTCCGAAATCCAATATCGGCTGCTGTTTGAGAGCAATCCGATCCCGATGTGGGTTTTTGACAGGAAAACTCTTAAGTTTCTGGCAGTCAATGAAGCGGCGACTCGGCAATATGGTTATTCAAGCCGGGAGTTTCTGGCGATGACAATTGCGGATATAAGACCCGCGGAAGACATTCCTAATCTGCTGGAAGCCACCGCAAAACCAGTTCACGGACTTCAGGAAGCAACGATTTGGAGACATCAGAAGAAGAACGGCGCAATCATCGATGTCGAGATTGTCGGTCATGATCTAAAGTTTCATGGAATCGAAGCAGAGTTGATAGCGGCACGTGACGTTACGGAGCGCAAGCAGGCTGAGGAGACGCTCTTGTTCAAAACTGCGCTGCTGGAGGCGCAAGCTGAGACGACAATTGATGGCATCCTCGCCGTCAACGAGTCCGATCACATCGTCCTCGCAAACAAGCAATTTGGGCTCAACTTCGGAATACCGAATGAACTGCTGAGCACACAAGACGATCTTATCGTGCGCAAGCACGTAATGGATCAAGTCGAGGACCCCGACGCCTTTGTCGCGAGGGTCGAGTACCTTAATAGCCACAGGAATGAAAGGAGCAGGGATGAGCTTAGATTCAAGAATGGGAAGATTTTTGACCGATACTCTGCGCCTCTCGTGGACTCAAAAGGTCGGTATCGGGGAAGAGTCTGGTATTTTCGCGACATTACGGAACGCAAACTCGCCGAGGAACGAGTCCAATCCTTGGCCTTTTACGATGCTCTTACGGGACTACCCAATCGCACTCTTCTTCAGGATCGACTGACGAAGGCACTCGCTGGCGCTCGTCGGCACAAGCATAAAGTCGCGCTTCTGTTCCTCGATCTCGACAGGTTCAAAGACATCAACGACTCACTGGGGCACTCGGTCGGCGATCTCCTACTGCAAGAAGTTGCCAAACGACTTAAGACATGGGGGCGTGAACAGGACACCGTTGCCCGTCTAAGTGGCGACGAATTCCTGATCACGTTGACTCACATAAAGGACGTACCCGACGCGGCCGTTGCCGCTGAGCGGCTCATGGATGCAATGACCGCTGGATTCGTCGTCCAAGGGCATTCCCTCAATGTTAGTTGTAGCATTGGCATTAGCATTTTTCCTGAACACGGTGCGGACTGCAAAACGCTGATCAAGAATGCGGATGCGGCCATGTATGGTGCCAAAGATAGTGGACGTAACAACTTCCGGTTCTTCGCGGAGGATATGAACGCTCAGGCTGTGGAGCGATTGGCCTTAGAGAACAGCTTACGATTGGCACTCGACAACGAAGAACTCTCTCTGGTGTACCAGCCGCAACTGGATATTGTTTCCGGAAGGATCATCGGACTGGAAGCACTGCTACGCTGGCAACACCCGAAACTGGGACTTGTGCCACCCGATAGGTTCATTCGAATTGCTGAGAACAGCGGCTTGATCGTGCCGATTGGTGAATGGGTGCTCAGGACGGCCTGCCGTCAGGCGAGGAAATGGCAAGATGAAGGGCTGCCCGCTGCATCAGTAGCAGTAAATGTATCGGCAGTCCAGTTTCGTCAAGCGGGCTTCTGCGAATTCATCAGAAGAGTGCTCCGTGAGGCTGGCCTCGCCCCGCAATATCTCGAACTGGAGCTAACGGAGGGCCTACTCCTAGCCAATGCGGACGTGACGCTTTCCGTCCTTAAGGAATTAAAGTCCATGGGGGTGACGCTGGCGATTGACGACTTCGGGACTGGCTATTCCAGCTTCAACTACTTGAGACAGTTTCGGGTCAGCAAGCTCAAAATCGACCGCTCGTTTATCCGAGATATCGCTGTGAATCCCGATGACGCGGCGATCACTACCGCAATCATCAGCATGGCAAAAAGCTTGAATCTCAAGGTGATTGCCGAAGGCGTCGAAGACGAAGCGCAGATGACGTTCCTGCGGGCACATCAGTGTGACGAGATTCAAGGCTACTACTTCAGCAAGCCCTTGACGGTTGATAAGGTTGCCGACAAATTGCGAGGTAACAATCCCGACCCGCAGGCCCACGCTCAAGCCAGCGGGGGACAATCGTAACAAGAGAGTTTATTTGGTGTCCGCTGATCCAGTCGGACTAGTCCGGATCACTTCGAGACTCAAGGAAGCCGCGTACTCGATTGCGGTCCGCCCGAGGCATCGCGAGAAATTGAATGCCATTGCCAATCTGTGGAAAGCAAGTTACGACTATCGCGTGAATCATCACTTTCTCTGCTCCAAGCCAGAGAGCGACATCCAGGTTAGTGCCGACGGGTGCGGTGACCATGGTCTTGACGTAACATCCGCCCAAACTCAAGTCCGAAGTCTGCTTGCGCATCGGCGTGTTTGTGTTACCGACGTAGAGTTCAGTTTGCACGGAGACTTTTGTTCGCGGAAATGCCCTCCGGTCAGCATGGTGTTGAGAAAAATCACTCACAGTGCACCTCTTCTCAATCCGCTCGATTAGACAATCAGTAAATTCTTCATGTGTCATGGAACTCCTGACAATACGCGCTTTCGCAATGGGTACGAACGAAGGCCGCAGGTTTCAGACTAGCCTCTGTCCAGCATGAATGTATGGTCAGAAGCGACCACTCTTCCGGGAACAGCCGCACGGAGTCGCAATAGAGGATTCCCCTGGAAAACCAAACGCCCCAAATTCTTTCGAGTCATGGGATGCTCGTCGAACAACCCTCCCTCCGAAGTCTGCTCAATCGCAGGCTAGCCTCCGGATACGGGTCATATCGTTCGCTGGTTTGCGCGAGGGCGAAATTCGAGGGCAATGGTGGGAAGACGACGATGGGGACGTTCTGAACATCCGGCGTTCGGTCTGGAGGACTCACCTGAAAGACGAGACCAAGACCCCGAGGATGACGACGACCCCGGTGTGGTTCCGATCATCGAGCCTCTTCGATTTGTGCTCGATGCGATCAAGCCCGAGGATGCATCTGGCTGGATGTTCCCAAATAGAATCGGCGGGGCGCTGGATTTGGACAACCTTGCCGAGCGTGTGATCAAGCCCAGGTTCAAGGCAAACGGGTTGAAGGGGAAAGGCTGGCATGCGTATCGCCGAGGCTTAGCCACGAACCTGCATGAACTCGGTGTTCCTGATATTGTGATCCAAACGATACTCAGGCACGAGGACATCAGAACGACTCAGCGGAGCTACATCAAGACTGTACCGCAGGTCGTCACTGCTGCCACGAAACGGCTTGAGTCTTGAGTCTCAGGTCACTTGTACAGCACTTGTACAGCAAAAACCGCCAAGCAATTTGGTAAACTAAAGAAAGCAAACACAAAGCCGACGTAGCTCAGTTGGTAGAGCAGCCGATTCGTAATCGGCAGGTCACCAGTTCAACTCTGGTCGTCGGCTCCATTCTTTTCAGAAGCTTACAGAGCAGTTCACCCCTGCCTACTGTACAACTGCTGTACCATTGATTTTCTCTTCCAACTTCTTCATGGCATCCACCGCAACCGCGGACGCGGTCTTGATGTAGAAACGCTGCGTTGTATTCACGTTCTCGTGTCTCAAAATGCACTGGATAGTTGTGTCTGGCACTCCAAGCTCTTTGAGGTTGGTGGCGAGACCGCGACGATATGCCTGCCAGCCCTTCCACATCAAATTATGCGCCTTCAGTGTTGGACGGATCACTCGATCGGCTAAATTGTCGAGGTCGAGTGCCCCGCCAATGCTGTTGGGAAAGATGAAACCGGAAGAGCGGACTGGCTTGATCGCATCGAGCATCAGCCGAAGTGGTTTGATGATGGGCACGAGTCCCGGTTCATCAACGTCCTCCTCGGTCTTGGTGTTCTTCAGCGTCGACCGCCACATACTCCGGCAGATCAAAAGCAGATCCCCGCCGTCGTCATCCCACCACAGACCTCGAACCTCGCCTCTTCTTAACCCAGCGAATGCTGTCACCCCAATGACCGCCCTTACAATGCCAGCCCCGACCTCGGGAGTGTACGGGCCGTCCTCATTGACGATGACTATGGGGTCGCTGTTGAAGAGTTGAAGGTGTTTGAGAATTTCTTCGAGGCTGTAGGCCAGGCGTTTTCTTCCATGCTTCTTGCCTTTTGGAATGCGGACGCCAGTTGTCGGATTCACGCCTTCGTACAAGCCCAGGTTTCGTGCTTCGGTAAAGATCGCGCTGAGCGTAATCTTCATCAACTTGTATGATCCATGCGAGAGTTTCTTGTCGTGTGTCTTCTCCTCTTTGTTTAGGAGGTTTTGGACATCGACTGGTCGAAAATCTCGCAAGCGAACGCCAATGACGTGTTGCCGGATATGGCATTTCCAGGAATCGCGGTAACACTTCGTCCCGCCTCCGGAGAGTCTCCTCTCGCAGGCTGGGAAAAAAGTGTTCTCGATAAAATCCACGATTGAGACCCCTGCTTCCGGTGTGAACCCGATCTTCCTCAACTTTTCCATGAAACCGTTCTTGAGTGCAATGACTTCCGATTTTCTCGGATAATCTTTCACACTCGCTAAACGGTGCGCAGGGTGCTTTCGCTTTAGTGAGCCATCCGGCTGTCGGACGATCTCCCAATAGCGAACGAACCAACTGCCATTCTCTGCGTACAAACTTCCTTGCTGGGCCATCAAAACCCTCCTTTGGGATTTATTTGGACCCAGCTTTGCGTGTTGTTGTGTAATCAGCGCGACGGTCCAGCCAATCATTCATCTCGGGGGAGCCCCAACGGTACCGCCTATGTTTCCCGAGCCGGAAGACCGGAATGGGGTCCGATGTGCGAGACCGCTTGCTCTGATCTATGACCCAAGACTCCCTGACCTTGAGCCGCTGCGCCAACTCGCTAGAGTCTAATACTTCGAATTGAAATCCGATAGCCATGGTTTGGCCCAGCCCAAATTGGAGAAATTCCTGCGGGGATAGGGCCCCCTCAAGACGGGGACCTTCTCCGCCCGCGGCACTTGTGCTCAAATTTGATTCATTCCTGTCGCCGTGTCCAACAACTTCTCGTCCGCATGTTATTCCTGCCAGGAATATCAGATTGCAGCAAGCCGATTCGTCACCGCACATTTCGTTGAGCAAATCACTTCGATGGATGCGGAGCACCCGGTTCACAAGAGCTAAATAGACAGGGAGACCCAATCCTCATATGCTTCAGCAGTAAGCACTTGCACACGTATTTGCGCGAATGACATTCGCAATCCCAGCAACCGCAACGGTGTCTTGAGGCCACCTGAGTAAAACGCTCAGGTTTGCTGGTTTCCCAGTCGCATTCTCCAAGCAATCTGTCTTCTGAAGAAACTTCTTGAAGCAACGTATCGGGCGGAGCGGCGCGATTTACTTGGTCGCGACGCACAGTTCGGCTGTTATTCCTCCCAGGAATAACACGCGGACGAGAAGTTGTTGGACATCGTCATTGAGTCCGGTTAAGTTTGCGCCACAAGCAGCCGATTTGAGGTGCTGCGGGAGGTGCAAATGCCACGTTGGTTCCGAGTCCAGACCGTCAGTCAGATCGAGCGCTTTCTTCAGTCGAAGTGCGCGCGTCCGACTGCGGTTGTTCTTGCTTTGTTTCTCCTGATGCCTATCGCCGCGTTAGCACAGGGTTCACCGTTCGACACCGGCTTTACCGCTATCCAAAGCCTTTTCACCGGCACCATTGCGAAGGTTGCGAGTCTGGTCGCAATCGTGATCGGAGGCTACGGCTTCGCACACGGCGAACCTGGCGCGAAAAAGGCACTCGCCGGTGTCGCTGCCGGAACCGGCATTGCCGTACTCGCTGTGAATGTCCTGAGTTGGCTCTGGGGGGTGTAGCGCATTTCTCAAGTACTAGCGGCCATCTTCAAGCAAGGAACTTATGCCAGACAAGCCACAGCAGAAGCAGCGCACAAATCGGGTGTTCAAGAGCCTGCACAAACCGCTCACGTACTTGGGGGTGGAGCGGACACTGTTCTACTTCGTCTGCGTCGGCGCGGTGGGAGCCTTCAACCTCTTCAATTCCATCCTTGCGGGCATTGCGGTTTTCATCGGCGGCTTCGTCTTCGGCCATTGGGTAACGGACAGAGATCCGGCGTTCCTCCGCATCTTGGCAAAATCCGAAGGCTACAACGTGCGCTATGACGCCGCAAAGCAGCAAATTCTCCGCGTGGAGGTAGTGTGATGCTGCGTCTCGACAAGGTCATCAAGCCCTGGAAAGAGAGCGCAGCTCTCAACGACCACATCAATCTCTACGGCTTCTGGAATGAGACCACCTTCCTCACTAAGAGCGGAGATGTAGGAGTGGTCCTCAGTATTCCCGGCGTGGACTATGAAAGTCTTGACCGCTCGGAACAGGAGTATGCGGCCAAGCGGTTGGAGGCAGCACTCAAAGCGTTTGGCCCAGGCTTCCACGTCTACCAATACCTCTTCAAATCGAATCGCCCGGACATACCGTTCGCCACCTATGACGACCCTATCGTCGAAGCGGCGATCGACCAGCGGCGGAAGTTTTTTGAAGTCAAGCGCGATCATCTTTATCAAGTTGAAATCTTCTATTGCATCCTGCTCGAAGGCGCAAGGTCGAAGACCGGCGTGGGCACGGCGCTCGCTCGCTTCTTGCGCGATCCCGGTGGCGCTGTTGAGGAACTACGAGCGCAGTTCACCAACGACAGCATGAAGACGCTGTTGCGCACTCATGTCGAGCACGATGTTCGACGGCTCGATCAGCACGTGCAGGCATTCGCTCGGCAGCTTGCGGATTTCATGCAAATCGAGGTCTTGAATCGGCAGGGGCAGTTCACGCTTTTCCGCCGGTTGCTAAATTACGATGCTTGGCGTGTAGTTGGCAGACCGCAATCCACACAGTTTCTTGACTATCAGGTAGTCAACTCTGACATCGAGGCTGAACGCGACCATCTGCGTGTAGGCGATCACATCGTTCGCGTGCTCACGATGAAAGAAGCCATCACAGAGACGCGGCCTCTGGTGCTGGACGCGCTGCTGAAGATTCCGGCCAACTTCTATGTCGTCACGGAGTGGACGCCGCTCCCCGCGGACAAGGCCCGCAAAGAAGTGAACAAACGCCGCCGCCACTTCAATATGTCCAAAACAGAGTTTGTCTCCCAAATGGGCAATGACGCCACGAGGACGAACCCACGCGATGTGCTGGTGGACGAGTCCAAGCAGGCCGACATTGAAAATCTTGGCGATTGCCTACGTGCCCTAGGGGACGGTCAATCGCTTGGCGATTTCTCGCTCACGATTGTGCTGTATGACCAATCACGAACAGAACTTGATCGACTCGTGGGCGAGTTTACTGGCGTCTTCACTAACGCAGACGGCAATCTGTTTGCGGAAACCTATAACCAGCTGAACGCATATTTCGCCACTGTGCCGGGCAACTATGCCCTGAACCTCCGCCAACTGTATCTACTGAACACGAACTATGCCGATCTGTCTTTTCTTTTTACGATCCTTCCCGGCGAGAAGACCAACCCGCATCTCGGTACGGAGTACCTGGCTGCGCTTGAAACCGACAACAGCACGCCGTACTTCTTGAACCTTCACAATGGCGAGGTCGCCCACACGCTGATTCTCGGAATGACCGGAAGTGGCAACTCCTTCCTCCGAAGATATGCGCCCCAGCGTCAGCCACCAAAGCAAATGGAATTGTCGCTGTCCGCCTGAGTTGTCATCTTGAGCGCTTGAAAAGGGTAATACGTGCTCAATTAGGTCGCTCTTGTCTTTGCTCACGGTTCTGTCTTGCCGGGGTCCTTATCAATCCTCTTCATGATGCGCTCGGCCCACTGGATACTCGCATCAATCAGTTTGTCCGTTCGATTTGCGATCTGCCAACTGGACTAGCCTGGTAAGAAAACCAGCCATCAATTCGCCATCAAAACTAGGCTGTTTAGAGACCTTTTCGTATGCTAGAAAATGCGGAAAACCTAGGTAGGGAAAGGGTTTTGGAATTGTGACCTCAAAATTGACACGGCAGAGGTCAACCGCCCAGCTTGCGGTTTCTCTCTGGGGTGCAACTCGTCACCATTCGTCACCAAATCCGAAGGGCCTTGTTTTCCGCAGACGGAAGTGGGTAGGCCCGCAGTTGTAAAACAAATTGATATTTCTCTTCCCAAATGAAGGGAATCGGCGGGCGTTCTCGTTTTATGAACTTGAAGCACTTTATTCTCGACGCTCTTCGAAGCGTCACCGGAGAAATAGCGTTCCACTATGGGAAATAGGTCACAGTTGCCCACTGTCTATCTGGTCATTGTCCTCGTCACGACCACTCTGCCATCGAACGCGCGCAGCGGTGTGTCCGCACACCCTAACGATGACGTACTGGTCCTTACGAACGGGAATCAACTGACCGGCCGGCTGACTCGTATCGATGAATCGAGCGTAGAGATTTTCCATAGCTCCATGGGTCAAGTGAAAGTGCCGTGGTCCGGAGTTGATCATGCGGAGGCCACGGAAAGTGAATGGACGATCGTTTTATCCGGAAACACGGCCGGCGCACATTCCAGGCTCACTCGGGGAACTTTTCGGTTTGTAACAGGACTGCTCGATGTGCGGATTGACAACGAGGCAGTCCGGCTTCCTGCGGGCGCTGCGATCCTGCTCCAGAAAGCCGAAACCCGCCAGCTCTCAAAACAAGAGCACGACGCGGGTCCACCCACGCCCCCCACGGCAAAGCCGTCTTCTCAGCCAGCGTTGTCAAAGTTCGAAATAGGTGTAAATGCCCCGCAGACAGTCGTCGATGGAACTCAGAGCCAGGAAACGTTCGGCGGAAATGTGGCTGCTTTCTACAGACCACAGCCTTTGTGCGGTCCAGCGTCGTGGTACACGGCAATGTTCCTGTCTGCGGCTCACAACCGAAACTGGAAGGTGCACTCTGCCGCCAACGTCACTGACACCTACGATGCTGATCTTTCCTTAAAAAACCAAATCTCCAAAGGAAGCCGGACCTCGTGGGTACTTGTTGCAGACCTCTTCGGAAATTCATCTCTCGGTGTAGGGCTGCAGCAGAGTTACGGTGGTGGCTTGTCTAGGGTGCTCTACACCAATACCTGCAACGGTAAGTCTCAACATGGAATTGTTAGCGTCGCCGGCAGCGCAACCATACGGTATCTGCATGAGCGCTTGTATGCCCCAGGAACTAGCGCCGAGTTCGCAGGGCTTAACTTTCAATCGAGTATGTCCTTCACCCCACTCTTTAAAGATAAGAAGGGAAATCAGGTAGAGAGAATCAGCGGCGACATCACGCTATGGACCATGCCGACTTTGAATGATATTCGCGGAATTCAAACGGGCGGCCAGGTGACGATCAGCAGTCCGCTCACTAGCAGTTTGAGCATCGCTTTGAAGGAAGAAGATGACTTCATAAATAATGCTCCTAAAGCAAAGCGAAAGAACTATCTGAAGAGCGGTGTCACGCTGACCTATACTTTCCCGGCACCACCCCACTAAACCCTGATCCATAGAGGCAAGAAATATGGCGACGAAGAAGCTAAAGAGAAAAACTAAAAAGAAAACTCAAAAGCTTGCAACGGCGAAGCAACCGCGCATCTACGCCAAAAAGGCATTCCCTGAGAAACCTGCGAAGGCTCCGGAATTCGCGCTGACTGCCACAACCGCAGCCGATCCCTTGGGCGCGTGTATCTGGTACGACAATACAGGCCAGCCCCACTGCACAACGACCACTCAAAGTCTTTGCAAGGCCAAACCCGGAACATTTTATCCAGGTCAGGCGTGCCCCGGATTCTCGTAAGAAGGAAGAGGCACTGCGTGCACTGGGCTAGAGGGGAGCGCTACCACCTCCCAAGCGTACTTTTTTGTGGAACGCGAATGCGGTAACGCGGGCTGTGCTGGAGCGTTCGTAGGTTTTACTTTCAATATTGATTTCATCAAGGGCCTTTTCGCGAGCGGAGGCAAGGCCACCTCTCCCTAATTTTGGAAGCTTACATAGAGAACGGCAAACGGCGAAAGCGATCAGACTCTCAATAAGAGCCGCACGCGACCATCATGCCGAAGGGGCGAGATAGTGACAAATAAAGAAATCCCAAAACGGGCTCGCGGAGGAGTAAGCCCGTTCAGGGCGAAGCACCCCTCTGGCATGGCTCCAGCGGCTGCAGCTCACCCTGACTTCATCTACAACGGAGGGCCGGTCATTCGTTCGCCTCAAGTTTATACAAGTTTCTGGGGTTCTCAATGGACGGATGTGGCTCACGCCGCGCGTGCCGGTCGCCTCAACCAGTTCGTTCAAGATCTGCTGAACAGCGGTTACATGAATGTGCTGAGTCAATATGGCGTGGGCTCGGGAGCCGGTGCCGCTGGACGATTTGTAAAAGCAGGATTTGTGACGAGTGTGTCCAGCCAGTTGGACGAAGCCGGTATCGCAAAAGTTATTCAATCGAGTATTAACGGGGGGGATCTCCCGGAGCCGCCAGCCACCAACAACAACATAGTTATGCTCATTTACCTCGACGAAACCATCGCTGTGAATGAACCTGGTTTACGAATGTGCGAGCCTACCAGTGATAACGCTTTCGGGTTTCATTCCGATTTCACAACCAGCGCTGGAAATAGTCTTTACTACGCGGTTATGCCGGGGCTGGATGACACTTGCATCCAAAATACATGCCCGAATGGCAATTGTTCCCTTCAGATGAATCAGACACAAGAGGAGCGCCTGACGCAAGTCACGAGCCACGAATTTGCGGAGATGTGTACAGACCCTCAATTTCAGGCAGGCTGGTACGGTCCGACCTCGGATGAGAACGGAGACATCTGTAACGGAGAGGCGGCTACGATCACTGTCGGTGCGAAGACTTGGAACGTTCAGCGTCAATACAGCAAGACAGATGATGAAACCAGCGGCGGGGTCACGTTTTGCATCGTCGAGGCAGCTAGCCCCATGACAAAACGCAGCGATGGTCCGAGTTAGCGTCTGCACTGGAGGCATAGATTCATGCTCAAGTATTGGTGGCGGATTCACCTTCTATGCCTCTTTAGTGCGTGGTCACTTGCGTTAGCGGCTGACACAACTGCTTCATTCTCCTTCGCTGACCCCACCGTTCGCATTCCTGTGGGCTCTCAAGATGGCTCTGGTGAGATCACTTTGAGAGCTTCAACAGCTCAGAAGACAGCTCCACTCGTGACGGATGCAGATTTGCCGCATCCACCCGCAGCAACGATAGGATTTGAGTTGATTAGTGAAGCTAACCCCCAACCAAACGCTTGGCGGTATAAGGTGCGCGTATCAGGTCTTGTCCCAGCGAATACAAGTCAGCAGCATTATGCTCTTGTTAGCTACGGAGACAGTAAGCAGACTATTCCCTATGTCGTCACGAATGCAGCTCCTAACTTTTCGTGGAGTATTTCTAAATTGCCCGAACCCTGGGTAGCGTCTGGTTGGTTACCCCGTCCTGCTTGCAACGAATTTACCGTGGTCCCGAAAGATTCTCCTGCAACGAGTGTTGCGTTGGGGTCGTCCACACTCGTCGAGCAGAGCACGAAGGAAGCAATAGGGGTCGGAAAGTTAAAGCTATGCCTCGCCGACGATGCCAATGGTTGCCAGCCGACGCAACCGATCAACTTAGCCGCTAACGTGCCAACCCGTCTCAAGTTCTGTACTACCGAAGGATTTCATGGCAATTTTCATGGTGTGGTTACGTTGACGTCGATGCAGAAACCCGATGGCGACACAATTCTACAGAGTGCGTCCTTTAGTACGTTTCTCGCAAAATGCACTGGTCTATTCGTATTGTGTATGGGCATTTGCCTGGCTTGGTGGTCGAAGGTGTGGGCCCGAGCCCGCCTGGAGCGAGACCAAGCGCTGATGCCGGCCATTCTGATGCGCTCACAAGTTGCGGCACTGCAGCAAACGCTGGCCGCTCTGAGACCGATATATCGCCCCACTCCGGCCAACCTCAACAAGGCCATCCAAGACCTTCTCGACGAACTGACGGATTCAGCTCTAGACGACCACCACTTCCTTCCACCGCCATTTGCAAGTCCGTATGGCTACGCCGTTGATGCCGCAGCATACAAGGCGTACTTGGAAGCAAGGAACTCGAAGGTTTTGCTTTTTTCTGTGCTCGTCAAACAAGGTATCGTTCGAGCTGAAGCGGAGGATAACGGAAGTTTGACGGCTGCACAACGGGAGCTTGTGCAGACCGCCATCAAGAAGATTGATGCGATTAGTAACCAGGTGCCTCAACCCAACCCGGATCAGGCTTTTCAATCGGTGCAGCCGATCCTTGTGGGTCTTCACAGCACATTGTTTCCCGCTCCCGCTGGAGAGCCTCTCGCAGCTGTTGCCCCGACGATTGGGCCTACAAACGAATTCGAAACGCTTCGTCTCCAGGTGGAAAGCATCAGCAAAGGCGTTTGGCTCGTTTACGGCGTGCTTACGGCGTTGTCGGGTTTCGCTGTGCTTGTCCTAAATACTTCTGGATTCGGGACCCCAGTCGATTTCATTTTTGCTTTTTTTTGGGGTTTCGGTCTGCCGACTACTATCGGCGCTCTAGCGCCGGGATCTGGAGGCAGTGCCCTCAACATTTCTGTTGCGAAAGGGTGAGACTTTTTTTCAGTTAGCTTGAGAGTGCGGACCGAGATGCAGGCATTGAAACTTGGCCCGTTGATTCGTTATAGTTGAGGTGATTCATGGCAGTGGTTTCGAAAATAATGCGGGCAGGCGCAGCAAAGCCTAACCCTTTTACAATTTGCATTGTTGCAAATCCCGTCATCGAGGCTCCTTGGAATGCGGGCACCGTCGCAAAGGATCCTTTGATCGGGCAGTTGGCAGCGTTTCAGGCCGCCGCTGCGTATATTGATTCTGCTTTGTTCGGCCTGCTGCCGGGTCAGCAAGAGAATCTGCTTGCAGATCCTGCGCTGATGCCTTTTATCCGCGTGGTATCTCTCTACGATGATGCAGTGCCCATCGCATTGCAGAACGCTCTAGTGGCTCAGGATGGAGGTAGCAACATTCTTGTCGCAAGGCGGACGGCGTTCTCGCCATTTTTAGCACAATATGCAATTAATGCAGATGTGGCTTATGCGGTTTCAGCTTCCGTGACGCACACTCGCGCGAGTGCATGGTTCACGACAGACGACGACACCCAGGGGGGCGTCCCGTTCACCATTGATGGAAACCAGTTTTTCCATCGTTTTTACAACACAATTCCTGGAACCGTGGCGATCCACGTTACAGCTAATTCGCTTACGGCGTTGCACGAATTTGGGCATGCCATTTCAAGTTATTCGAACGGCAAGATCCTCGACCTTTACGTTGACAGTCCGGCAGCATTAAACAACAACGTCGGGCGCCCGATTCCTGCATCATTTTGCCGTTACCAGGGAACAGTGTTTAGCACCGATCCTGTCAGGAACGGACTGGGGTACCCAGGTTCGTGGCTGTCTTATCACTGCGAGTTGATCGATCCGGCTTGCCCAGCCGTCATGGACAATTATTGGCTTTGCGGCAAGGGGCCCATTGCCTGCTCGCATGATGCTGTTACTAAAGCCTTTATCAGAGATCGTGTGGTTGCCAAGATCAATCGTCCTTAGACACAAAACTTCCCGTTGCATCTAATTTGTCAAAGGGGGAAAATAAGAAACATGCAGCCGATGAAGCCAGAACAGAAGCGCTCGATCTTGGAAAATAGCCCACAAGCGCAGCCTTCAGACCTTGAAGAATACGAACGGCTGCTTTCACTGCGTTTTACGGAGGATCCTGATCAGCAACCCGCCGCCTCCCCAGAAGAGCAGAGTGAAGCTGACGTGCAACTGAAGCGCGAGGACCGAATAAAACAATTGTATCGCAAGTTGTTCAGTTCCGTCGCGGCTCCTGCTCAGCAATCTCGCCGTTAGTTCGGTAGACTCCGTAGCAGGACGCTCACGCTCAAAGGCAAACACCGGCAGGGGATTGGCCTGTCCCTCGTCAAAGCCTCGCGCACTCTCATAATGAATGACTTCGAAACGACTTGATGCGGCGTGTTTCGATAAGATTCTGGCCATGATTTTGGCCATCGTCACGTTGCTCCGTCATCTCCTGGGAGCATCCGCTGCTCCTCCGCGACTCGTTGGTCATAACGCTGGCCGGGTTCGGTAGTGGGTCCGTTTGAAATCCACAGGCTGTGATTGTCTATGCGCTACCGTGCTAACATCGGCCCATGAAAGCGAAGAAGCCGAAACGACCGACCGACCCGAGGACCTAGCCAAACTTGTTGGCGACATGGCAACGGGCCAAATTCCTAAAGACGATCGGTCTATGAAGCGCAAGCCAAAGCGCTCACAACGGCCACGCCTTAAGCGCTAGTTTGGATAGTCCTTTTTGGCGTTCAGCAATAGTTTCCTTAGTCCAGTGTTTTACTTCGGAAATCTGTCTCGTCAGTTCGTAAGGTACATCTTTGTAGACTGCAAATTTTTCCTTCTCTTTCGCGCTACGCAGGTCACAATTCAAGCTCTTGGGTAAGAGACAAAGATTGCCTATTCTTCGCCAGTAGGCCGCATGTTCCTCTTCGCTAAATTGCGGCCAGTTTCCATCCGAGTGTTCTGGGAGAACATGTTCAAGCGTCATGAGGTCTTTGTCCTCGACAGGGACAAACCAAGGATAATGCGTCTGCTGCACGACCCTTTCCATTGATCTCAGGTAATATCGCGCCAATGGACCCTTGGAAAGCGTGGCAGTCTCGAATGCTGTGCTGAACTCCCCATCGGATGGGGTAATGTCGGCTAGGGCCTCTTTGAGTTTGGCAGTCGTCTTTATTTCCCCTTTGTATATGGTCGCCGCCACCTTCGCCATCGTTTCTTCCACGGAACCACTTCGTGTACTTGCAGCAATCAACATGCGAACGCCCAGGGACACGAAGAACTGGAAGGATTTTGTAGCCTCTTTTACATCGAATTTATCGGCGATCGCAACCAGTGCAGGGCGAAACGGCTTTATGTCGAATTCGTTTATCATCTGGATGGCATATCGCATCGAGTCTGGATATGGCTTCCAGAATTCGTGATCCTGATAAAAGGTGCGTTCGTAGGTTCTCGCAAGCGACTCTAGTTGTGCCAGATGCGAAATTACCGTCTGTGGTCCCTTAGCTTCGTTTTGAACCCTCTCATAAACCGCGTTTTTCCTCAAGAATCCGCCAATACACATTAGAGCGCATCGTAAGAATATGACCGTAATATCGTCTTTATCGTCATCAACATCAGCATCTTCACTCTGGAGGGAGGATAGGGCACCTACCATCTTGGCCCAGGAATGCATTGCTTCTGCTTCGCGGTCTCCGGCTCGACCAAAAAGATAATTCTTGACGAGATCGGCTTGCGTGGTCCGTAGGCCGCGGTCATTTAGCGTCTCAAACATCTTGTAAGCGTTCCCTCTTGATGGAACGCGAAAAAGAATGATCGTTGCCTTTTTCTCAATGAGATCAATCCATTTGTTCAGCTTGTCCCCGTAACCTTTCTCATTCACTGTCGCCACAATCGCTTTAACGTGATTTGCCGCCGTGACAAACGCTGCCCGCAGCCTCTTGTGCGAGAGTGAGGCCGAATCTGGCAATACCGGGGGCAGGTCTGGAGACAAAAGCCACTTGCCAAAGAAGTCATTGTCCGTCAGGTTGAGCTTAAGCTTATTTACATCAGACCTTTGATGGCGATCATATTCTGAGAGGAACGATTCTAGGCTTTTGGCGATTCCTGGTTCGGTCGGAAGCAAAAACGCTCGAATACGGGATAACAAAATGCTTGTCGTAGCTAAACGATGCTGTCCATCAATAATGTCGAGCACTCCGTCTTCATCTGGAATTGATACGATGGTTCCAAGAAAATATTCCTGATCGTCAGAATCCATCGCTTTCGCCAAATCCTCAAAGAGAGTTTTAACGTGATGTTCGCGCCACCTGTAGTCTCTTTGTCGGGGTGAGACCTTCATTCTAAAGGTCTTCAAAATTGCCCCAATGCCTGTTTGGGGAAAGGAACTCTCAATCATTCGGCCCACCTAGCGGCACAGATTCTACGAAAGGCACTCGCCTTCCGGCGCTTTCTAATTCTCGGATCGCGGTTAATCGTAATCGCTCTCTAATCCAGGAAGAAAGAGAAATCCCAGCAAGAGATGCGGACAATTCAAAGGAATCCTTTTCGGATGCTGTAACCCTAATAAGAATATTCGCGGTTTTTGGCTTACCCATGCCTATAATTGTATTGCAAGTGTTTATACAATGTCAATAATTTTCTTGACATGTATTACATGTTGCAATACATTTGTGCTTGTGAACAGGCTTTCTACAGGTCGCCGTGCTCAGATTCTGAGCCTGATGGTTGAGGGCGTGTCCCTTCGGGCCATCACTCGTCTCACTGGGGCTGGCAAGAATACCCTCGCAAGGTTACTGACGGAGTTTGGTTCCGTGTGCGCAGATTATCACAATCGCATCGTGCGAAACGTCCGCGTGCGCCGTCTGCAATGTGACGAAGTGTGGTCGTTCGTTGGAGCCAAGGCGAAGAATACCAGCCCAGAGAAAAAGGCTGGAGGATGGGGTGACACTTGGACTTGGACAGCGATTGATGCCGATAGCAAACTCTGCTTTTCGTATCTTATCGGCGGTCGTGATCTGGGATGGGCAAAGGAGTTCATGGAGGATTGCGCTAGCCGCATCCGTGGGCGCGTGCAAGTAACAACAGACGGTCACAAGGCGTATCTGGAGGCCGTCGAAGGCGCGTTTGATATGGATGTGGACTATGCGCAGTTGCAGAAAATCTACCGCGCACCATCAGACGAAGAGACACGGCGCTATTCTCCAGCCCGTTGCATTGGCAGCGATCGGGCGAAGTCGGATCGTCGAGCACGGTTGCACTTTGCGTAACAAACTTTGGACCTGCCTGCATAGCGGATGTGATCTTTTCTGCATCAGACTTCGACTTGCCCGATGGTGGCGACTGAGCAAACGTGACGACAGCGGTGATCAGAACTAGGAAAGCGAACTTCTTCATAATGATTCTCCTTAGCATCGACGATATTGCGTTCTTCTATGGATGTCCCATGATGTGCACATGCGCGTACGGCGATCCGGCCCACATGATGTATGCGCCAGTCGGCTTGTGTGTGGTCGGCAATCCTGTAGTTTTCGGATCGAATGGCCACATGATCATCCAGTGGGGACCTACCTCGATAGGCATACTTGTCGTGTCATGGGGATCTGAATCGCTTCGTTGAGTGGCACCGGCCAGCATGTAGGTGATGCCGGGGACGGTGTTCGTCGGTTTCGGTTTGTGAGCTTTGGCGTCATCGAACCACTGCATCGACGCTGCATCGACACACATGGGCGGCTCGCCCACAACGTTAAGATTTCCCGGCATGCAGGTGAAGCCGTTGTTCCCCTCGCGCAAAACTACCATCTTGCCCTGCGCGTCGGTGTCGACGATCCTGGCTGTCTTGGCGACGTCTGCCGGGCCGGCAGACATCGCACGGGCTATTTTGACCTGCGTCGAATCGCCGCTACTCAGCGACGAGCTTTGAGACGTGGGCGTGGTCTGAGCGGGGCTGCGGAGAAGCATTCCAGCGATCAGTAGCACCGCAGCGATGAATGTCAGAAAAACGTCATTTCGCTTCAACAGTTTCATTTGTGCTCAATGCCTCCCGATCCGCCGGTGACCAGCGCAGGTCTGCCTTTCAGCTCATTTAGATCGTTTATGAAAGAAATCATCAGTAACCTCCGTTACTGATTAGCTATTTCGAGCGAGATAAATGGCGCGGCCCTCTCACACTGAATCAGACCTGCGCCAGACCGCCATCGGCAAACACTTCGCTTCCTGTCATAAAGCTGCTGTCATCGGAGGCGAGGAACAAGGCCACAGCAGCCGTTTCGTCCGGGTTGCCTACGCGTTCAAGTGGTGCCTGACTGGCAAGACCGGCAAGAAGAGCTTCTTGCATCCCCGTCTTCGCCAGCCCATTGAGAAGGCCTGGCGTCGTTGTAGGCCCCGGCGAGAGCACATTGACCCGAATGCCTGTACCTTTTAAGTCCAGCGCCCAGCTTCGAGCAAAATTCCGGATAGCGGCCTTGGTAGCACTGTACACGCTAAAAGCGGGCGTTCCCATGGAACCTGTAGTCGATCCAGCGAGGATGATGGAGCCGCCAGCCCGCATCAACGCAAGCGCCTTTTGCACGGTAAACAAGGTTCCTTTGACGTTCACATCGAAAACTTTCTCGAACTGCTCCTTGGTGATTGCGCCCAAAGGACTCCTAGTGCCTATCCCTGCGTTGGCGAACAGTACGTCCACATGCCCCTTCTCCGCCTGCACGGTTGCGAACATCCGGTCGAGGTCATCCAGATTTGATATATCCCCCTGAATTCCCGCAACCCCGGAGCCGAGGGTCGTTACCGCCTTATCCAACTCATTCTGACGCCGACCAGTGATGAAGACGAATGCACCCTCGGATACAAACCGCTTCGCAGTCGCCAGTCCGATGCCACTATTGCCGCCAGTGATGACGGCAATCTTTCCTGTAAGTTTTCCCATAATCCGAACCTTTCGTTTTTCATGAATCACTAGCTCAGGACTTGCGAGTTTGATACCTTCGCTTTGTGAGCCCGGCGAATGATTCCACGATTTCGTTGTAGAGGAGGGTCTCTTCTCCCTGCCTTCTATCAGCAACTTACGTTTCGAACCGCACCGCGCTGAAATCGATTGCGACCATCAGCATTTCGATGATCGGCCGGCGATCGGGTCCGCGGGTGTAGGCGCGCCGCTTGGTGGGCAGACGAATGCCGTTGGCCACCACATAATCCGAAGTCAACTGCGCCGCTTTAAAACCGCCTGCGATATTCACGCTGTAGTCGTGGCGGCGCAGCATCAAATCCTCTCCGAAGAAAAAATCCTGAATGAGGCT
>Ga0185299_10000655_pt1 | contig 85732 bp, 66 predicted proteins | sample PaiPotPPA55metaG_FD_128002 | JGI IMG/M metagenome (GOLD analysis project Ga0185299, IMG submission 128002) | Iron sulfur acid spring bacterial and archeal communities from Banff, Canada, to study Microbial Dark Matter (Phase II) - Paint Pots PPA... ...
CGCCGTTTTGCTGGCTGGCAGATCCAAACAGTAACAATCTACCAATTTTAAAATCCGATATCGACTTATCTTACTGCCCTTGAGCATCTTAGGTTCACTTTCATCCTAATCTGCTAGTCAAGAGCCATCAGTAATCAGAGCAGACGTTTGATGTTCGTGTCCATTCGCGGTTCGTCTTTCATCTGTGTCCATCAGCGCCTGCCCGCCATAGTCCCGCGCCTGCGGGACGACGGCTGATCCATCTGTGGTTGAAAGTCTCTTCTCTCGCGTTCTTGACCCGCCTCCGGATCGCGTCTAAAGCCTACTTTGCAAGTAGACATTCTGGCGGCTGGCCCCCTTGCGCGGGTACCTAGCGGCCAGCATTCTTTCCTGCGGCGCTTGACCGTGTTCTTTGTCCGAATGTTTGAACGGTATACTCCGGATCCTTATGTACTACTGTTTGGGGCAGCGTTATTGATCTTCTTCTGATGCATCAACTTTCAGTGAGTCGATATGGCAGTAGCGCAACGAATACAAAGTGACGAACAAGCGTTAGAAGCAGCGCGGTTTTTTGCACAGCAGATTCGACCCGGATCTGCAGCCCGCGACAAAGAACGGCGTTTACCTTTCGAAGAGATCGAATGGTTTTCGCAGACGGGTCTTTGGGGGATCACGATACCAAAGGAGTATGGCGGGGCCGGGGTCTCGACCGTTACTTTTGCTGAGGTGGTTGCGATCGTCTCCGAAGCGGATGCGTCGATTGGCCAGATCCCGCAAAACCACTATGCCAACGTGGAAGAGATCCGTTTAATCGGGACGGAGGCGCAGAAGAAATTTTTCTTTGATCGAATTCTCCAAGGTGAGCGTTTAGGCAACGCCGCCGTAGAACGTACGGGCAAGACCGTGGTGGAAAATCAAACGAGGTTGGTGCCGGATGGCGACGGCTATCGGTTGAGCGGCGAAAAGTTTTATTGCACGGGAGCGATCTTTGCTCATTGGGTGCCGGTTCGCGTCACCAATGCCGATGGTAAGCGAGTGATGGCGCTGGTCGCCCGGCACAGTGAAGGATTGACGGTTATCGATGATTGGTCGGCATTCGGGCAAAAGACCACAGCTAGCGGAACCGTTATTTTGAAAGACGTAAAAGTTGGTAAGGATCAGATCTTGCCTTCTTACGAGGCGTATCAACGACCGACTACGCGAGGCCCTTTTTCGCAGATTATCCATGTGGCCATCGATGTGGGCATCGCCCGGGCAGCGATTGCCGATACCATCGAGTTTGTTAAGAACCGCTCGCGACCCTGGATTGATGCCAATGTCGAGCGGGCCAGCGAGGATCCGCTCACGATCGAAGAGTTAGGAAAAATGCAGTACCAATTACACGCGGCTGAAGCCCTGATGGAGCGAGCCGCGTTGAAGGTCGATCGTGCCGCCGCGGCGCCGGATGAAGAGACAGTGGCGACGGCGGCGTTGGCGGTGGCTGAAGCCAAGATCGGGGCTACCGAAATCTCGATTTTTGCAACGAATAAACTATTCGAGCTAGCCGGGACCCAATCGACCCTGGACAAATACGGCTTAGACCGGCACTGGCGCAACGCTCGGGTCCATACTTTACATGACCCCGTTCGCTGGAAGTACTACGCGCTCGGAAACTATTATCTCAACGGCGTTCCTCCGCCTCGCCATGCCTGGCTATGACTAAGGAGATCCGGTTCAACGCGTTCGCGATGAATTGTGTTGGGCATATGGCGCCGGGCCTTTGGCGTCATCCCCGAGATCGATCGGAGCGTTACGTCGATTTGGATTATTGGACAAGTTTGGCTCGTTTATTAGAGCGCGGGAAATTCGACGGTCTCTTCCTCGCCGACGTCCTGGGTCCATATGACGTTTATCGCGGTAGCCCGGACGCCGCGATTTATAGCGGGGTTCAGATCCCGGTAAATGATCCAATGATGTTGGTTTCCGCTATGGCAAGCGTTACAGAACATCTCGGTTTCGGGGTTACCTGCGCGCTGACCTATGAACATCCTTACCCGTTCGCCCGGCGGGCCTCGACCTTAGATCATCTAACTAAAGGACGATTCGGCTGGAATATCGTATCTGGCTATCTGAACAGCGCCGCGAAGAATTTCGGTCTCGATGAACAGACCCAGCACGATGACCGCTACGAGTTGGCGGACGAATACATGGAGGTCTGCTATAAACTTTGGGAACAGAGTTGGGCCTCCGGGGCAGTTCAACGCGATCGAAAGACAGGTATTTTCGCGGATCCAACCAAGGTCCGTGGCATCAATCACTCCGGTAAATATTTCAAGGTGCCAGGGTTCAATTTGAGCGAACCTTCGCCCCAACGTACGCCGGTGCTTTATCAAGCCGGTGCGTCCAGAAGAGGCAAGGATTTCGCCGCGAAACACGCAGAATGTATTTTTGTATCAGCGCCAACCGCCGCGATTGTCAAAGGATACGTTCAAGATATTCGCCGGCGCGCCGCCGAACTTGGCAGAGGGCCAATCCTGGTATTCGCCATGTTCACAGTGGTCGTGGCGGCCACCGATGCGGAAGCCGCAGCCAAGCTCGAAGAGTACTACTCCTACATCGATTTTAAGGGAGCGCTTGCTCTGATGTCTGGCTGGACGGGCGTTGATCTGGGCGCCTACGGACCAGAAGATGAACTGCAGGCCAAGAAAACGGAGGCCAATCAGTCGGCGCTGGAATCATTCACGGTCGCAGATCCGAACCGTCGCTGGAAGATTAAGGAGATCGCCGAGTTCGTCGGGTTAGGTGGACGCGGTCCGGTTGTCGCCGGGTCGGCAACAACGGTTGCGGATCGGCTCCAGGAATGGATCGAAGCGACGGATGTCGATGGGTTTAATTTTGTCTACGCGGTTATCCCAGAGACCTATGAAAGCATCGTTGAGCTACTGGTCCCGGAGCTGCAACGTCGTGGGGTTTATAAGAAAGAGTACCGTCCCGGAACCTTGCGCGAAAAGCTGTTCCAGCAGGGGCCTTATTTGCCGGAAGGTCATCCGGGTCGTTTCATGGCAGAACCTAATAGCCCAGGGAGCGGCCACTAATCGTCCTCATCCTCGTCGTCGATGCGCAGCGCTCGACCACTGCCGAGTGCTCGTCGAAACGACCGTCGATTCGATCCACAAGCCACAGCACCGCGCCGGCGCTAGCAGCTCGCTGGATCAACTCTCGAGGACGACGACGAGGACGAGAGCGATTAGTGGCCGGTTAGACAATTGTCACTTTGCAGAACCTCTCGTAATGTCACGAGAATCCGTAAATGGAGACCCCAAGAAGAATCATCGTCTGGACCGCCGGGCGCCTCGCTGGACGTTACTGGACCTCCGAAGAGAAAGGGTCAGCTTGGGGGCTCCTTCTTAGCGTCATCCTTTTAAACCTGGTCAATGTTTATGTCGGGGTGCGGATCAATGAATGGAACCGGGCCTTCTATGACGCTCTGCAAGCGTTCAATGCGCCCGAGTTATTCCGCCAGATCGGTATCTTCGGGCTTCTCGTGGCCTGTGCGGTGGGAGCATCAGTTTCGGCGCTTTATTTGAACCAGACTTTGCAGATTCGGTGGCGGCGATGGCTCACTTTACGGCATCTGTCCGCTTGGCTGGCTGATCGCGCCTATTACAAATTGCAGCTCGGTAGTATCGCCGATAACCCCGATCAAAGGATCGCTGAAGATCTGAATCAGTTCACGGGGTATGTCCTTACTCTCTCCATCGGCATGCTTTCATCGTTTGTGTCGCTGCTTTCGTTCCTGGCGATTCTCTGGGGTTTATCCGGTACGGCGGAGATTCCGGTTGGTCCATTCGGCAAAGTCTACATTCCCGGTTACCTCGTCTGGGCGGCCTTGATCTATGCCGGCCTGGGTACCTGGTTTGCGGTTACCATCGGGCGTCCTTTGGTTGCGTTGACCTCCGCTCGCCAACGTTTTGAGGCGGATTTCAGATTCAGTCTGGTTCACCTGCGCGAGCACGCCGAAAGCGTCGCCCTCTACGGTGGCGAGCCAGTCGAGTTGGCGCTCTTTGATGAACGCTTCCAAGCCGTATTTGTTAATTTCCGGCGAATTATCAAGCAACAGATCCGGCTTAGCGTTTTTACCCAGAGCTATGCTCAAGTCGGGCTGATTTTTCCGGTGATCGTGGTCTCACCGCGATATTTCGCGAAACAGATTTTGTTGGGGGGACTCTTTCAAGCGGTCAATGCGTTTTCCTACGTTCAGAATGCGCTTTCTTTCATTATCAATTCTTACAATGACATCGCTACCTGGGAGGCAGTGACCCAACGATTGGGTGAGTTCGAAGAAAGGCTTCTTGGGGTGCATGAAGCCGTCAAAGCGCCGCAGTCCATCGTGATTCGGCGTCGCGGCCCCGGCGGTGTCGCCGTTGACCATCTTGACCTCGATCTGCCGGACGGGACACCCCTTTTCCGCGGCGTTACTTTCACTGTGGAAAGCGGTGGCTACTTGCTGGTCGTCGGTCCTTCGGGATCGGGTAAAAGCACTTTACTGCGCGCGATTGCTGGAATCTGGCCGTTTGGTCGCGGAAAGATTCGCCTGGGCAAAGGGCAAATCGCCTTTGTGCCGCAGCGACCCTATCTCCCACTAGGCACGCTGGCGGATGCCGTTCTCTATCCGCGCGACCAAAAAGTTAGTGTGCCCGTCAACCTGCCTCACGTCTTGGAAGAGGTCGGGCTCGAGCGGCTCGTTGGAGACTTAGACAAGGTTGAAAACTGGTCCGAGCGCCTTTCTTTGGGAGAGCAACAAGGTTTAGCGTTTGCCCGTCTTTTACTGGCGAAGCCTGCGCTTATTTTTATGGATGAGGCTACCTCCGCCCTTGACGATGCCGCGAAGACCCTCTTGGCCGGCCTATTGCGGAGCGCATCTTGGCAACCGACGATAGTGAGTATTGGTCACGGAGAGACGATGCGTAAACTCCACCCGGTCTTCATCGATCTGGCCAAGTTTAAGCCTCATCAACCGGCGACCACCAAACGATAAATTTTCCGTATGGACCTCTTGGACGAAATCGAGCGACGCGCATTCCGCTACTTTTGGGAGCAAGCCGATTCGAGGACCGGTTTAGTGAATGATCGGGCGGGTAATTTCGCGGACGACAGCTATACGGTCGCCTCTATTGCGGCGACTGGGTATGGGTTAGCGGCGTTACCCATCGCCGTGGAACGCGGCTGGCTGGATCTCGCGGACGCTGCCAGCCGAGCGCGTACTACCCTGCAGTTTGTATTAACCTTGTCCCATCAGCATGGTTGGATCGTCCACTTCGTGGACAAACATAGCGGGGAACGCGTTTGGCAAAGCGAATACTCGACGATCGATACCGCCTTGCTGGTGGCTGGAGCCTTGGTCGCCGGGCAGTATTTCGGTTCGACCGCACCGGATATCGCGGCTTTGAGTGATCAGTTGTACAGGCGCCTCGATTGGTGGTGGGCGCTAACCAATGATGGTACTCAGCCGGAGAAGCGGCTGTTGTCACAGGGTTCGCGTCTCGAAAGCGGCTTCATCAAAAATAACTGGCACGATTACAGTGAGGCGGTCTTGCTTTATCTCCTCGGACTAGCCGCCCCGGAAAAGCCGGTGCCCGAGGCCAGCTGGGAAGCCTTTGAGCGACCTTTACAAAAGTACGCGCGTCTCGAATGGCTCCGCGCCGGACCTATTTTCATTCATCAGATGCCGTATGGATATTTCCACCTGCGAAACCAGCGGGACCGGCTCGGATTCGATTATTGGCTCTCTTCGACGAACGCCATGAAAATCAATCTTCGGTTCTGCCGCTATCGAGCCAAGAGCCGGCGAACCTACGGTGCAGGGTTTTGGGGACTCAACGCCAGCGATGGCCCTGATGGATACAAGCCTTACGGCGTGCTGGGCGATCCGGAAGACGGCACGGTTTCACCGACCGGTGCTATCGCATCGATCACCTTTACGCCGGATTTGGCGATCTCGATTGCCCAGGCGATGTACGAAAACGATGGCGGCGCGCTTTGGGGCAAGTATGGGTTTACTAACGCTTTCAACATTGACCGGAATTGGCAGTCGCCAGATGTGATTGGGATCGATTTAGGGATGGCTTTGCTAGCGATCGAGAACTACCGGACCGGTCTGATCTGGAAACTCATGCACGGTTTTTATGGTGTGCCCCAAGCGCTAGCCGCCGCCGGATTTCATTCGACTGTCGAGCCGGAGCCGAGAGCGGTTCTTTTGGGCCAGTGATCAGTGATTGGTAGGGCACCAAAGCAGCGAAGCTGCGATTTAAGATAGCCTAGGGTGAAGCCCTAGGAACCCATATGCCAAGACGCCACGCACTGAAGGTGCGTCTCAATGATGCAGATGGTGCGATCCTACAGTGTTTCATAGCCCAGCGCGAGGAAACGCCCTGGGTTCGAGGGCGTCGCATCTGTCCAAACGCCGTGCCTGGAAAAGATCGCCGGCATCGAAATACGCGTGAGCTACAACGCGAATGCAACGCCCCTCCGGTCTCGGTTAGGCGCACCAATCATCAATCACTGATTACCGATTACTGATTACTGATTACTGATTATAGAACCACTGGACTGCGTTCTGTCACAGAACGAATCTTGAACTGTCCAACCTATCTGTGAGTACCTCGAACAAATCATCGAAGGAAGAGAACTGGGGCGAGCGAACCAACCCGTTCGTTCAGGGCGAGCCCGAAGACACTGAGATTGGGGATGAACAACTGGTGGCTAAGGCCCAGGGCGGTGACCGGGATGCACTCGAGAGGCTGGTGCGTCGTCATCAGGCCTGGGTTTTCAATATCGCTATCCGGATGATCTGGCGACGCGATCTAGCCGAAGACGCCACCCAAGAAATCCTGATGAAGGTGGTCACCAAGCTGAGTACATTCCGGGGTGCGAGTAGATTCAGAACGTGGCTGTACCGGATCGCGGTTAATCATCTGCTCAATCTCCGCAAATCGGAAATAGAGGAGAAACTCTCGACCTTCACGGATATGGGCGACACCCTCAATTCCACCCCCGAGCTCGATCTACCAGATCCCGCAACCGTTCCAGTCGAACTGCCGCTCCTGGTAGAAGAGGCGAAGGTGGGGTGCATGAGTGCGATGCTCTTATGTTTGGATCGCCGGCAACGAATAGCCTTCATTCTAGGGGAGATTTTTGGTGTGAGTAGCGAACTCGGAGCGGAGGTGCTGGAGACTAGTTCGGACAACTTCCGACAACTTCTGTCCCGGGCACGCCGCGATCTCTACCAATTCATGCAAAACAAATGTGGTTTGGTGAATGCGGCCAATTCATGCCGATGCGCCAAGAAAACGCGAGGATTCATGCAGTTGGGCTTTCTGGACGCCAATCGTCTTCAATTCACCAGGGCTCGATTAGCGAGTGTTAGTGAAATCGCTCCGCATCGGCAGGACGAACTTGAATCACTCGATAGAATGCATGCCGAGCTGTTTCGCGAACACGGGTTTCTGACCCCGCCGGATCTGGCGATTAAGCTCCGCCAACTAATCGGTCAATCCAGCTTTAGCGCTGAACCCACCAACTAGCAGAGCATTCGAGGGAACTGTCACAACTACCCGTAGTGGGTGTCTAAACCGTGCGTCGGCGCACTAAGGTGACGACATAGTCCTACAACCCTTACGGAATTATTATGCGAGCAATTCTTAGAAAGCAGTTCGGCGGTCCTGAAGTGTTAGAGATACGAGAGGTACCGGACCCTGAGCCAAAATCAGGCTGCGTCCTGATCGAAGTAAAGGCGTTCGGGCTGAACCATGCTGAAACTCATATGCGAAAGGGTGAATGGCCTGAAATTGCCGACATCAGCGGCATTGAATGCGCAGGCTTAGTTAAGATAGATCCCGATGGGCGGTTTGCCACGGGCCAGAAGGTCGTTGCCTTGATGGGAGGTATGGGCCGCACGATCAACGGAAGTTATGCAGAATATACCAACGTGCCGGCCACGAATGTGGTGGCGGTGAAAACCGATTTATCGTGGGAGGCCCTGGCGGCAATCCCTGAATCGTATGCCACCGCCTGGAGCTGTTTGTATGGCAACCTGGCGTTGAATGAGGGGCAAACATTGGTGATTCGGGGCGCGACGTCGGCTCTAGGACAAGCCGCGCTCAATATCGCTGCAAGCGGCCGGGCACGAATCATGGCAACGACCCGTAAGCCTACCCGCTTTGCCAGTTTGGAAAAATTAGGGGCAATGCGAGCTCTGTCGGAAGGACCGGAAACGGCTCAGCATATTCGCGAACTCAATCCGGAGGGCGTTGACGCGGTTTTAGACCTGGTGGGCAATAGCACCGTCCTGGAGTCCCTCTCTTTAGTTCGTCGAGGAGGACATGTTTGCGAGGCTGGCTGGCTGGGCGGACTTGCTCCCATGGCATCCTTCAACCCAATTCTGCAAATGCCGAGTGGCGTGCATTTCAGCTTGTTCGGTAGTTTTGTTTTCGGATCGCCGCAGTTCCCGCTATCCGAGGTGCCGATTCAGACGATCGTCGATCGGGTCGCGACCCGCGCCTATAAGGCAAGTCCGGCCAAGGTCTTCGATTTCGATGAGATCCGGGAAGCGCACGAGCTCATGGAATCAAGCCAGGCAATGGGAAAGCTGGTGGTTCGACTCTGAACAGAAGAAAAAGGATGATCGTGGTTTGAAAGCTACTGAGTCAGGAGCGAGGAGGGTAGGGCGAGGCTCCCGAAGACCTAACCCGGTTTCGCCAGGCTTCGGAATTTTCTGCTGCCATGCGTGATCTACGCTGAGCGCGCGCCGAGCCGTGATCCCATCGTGGACAACGCCTCGGCGCGCCATTTGACGCAACCAAGCTGATCCGCCATCTAACGCTATCCTCGCTGCGGCCGCTTTGCGTTAGTCGGGAGCCTCGCCCTACCTGGCGGCTCACATTTCCCAAGAGCTCCGGCTTTGGTCTAGTTGGGACTCTTTCAGGTCCAAGATCGATTGGAATCGTCGCAGAACTTCATCGCTAATTTCTCCCTTGTCGCGAAGCTCGATGAGCCGGGCTCGTTGTTTTTTTACGATGGTCAGCTCGAGCGAGACCACGCTTCCTAGATATTTGGTCTGAGAATGATCAGTAGGTCCGGCGCCTTCTGTAGTTGGTTGTGCAACCGGCTGACTATAGGCGTCGAAGAGATGGCTAACCGCTCTTTCCTCAGAGTCGTCCGCTTCCGGGAGCGACTGCAAGTACTTGACGGCGGCGGCGGCCATGGCTGAGCGCGCTTTGATTTCTTCAGCCTTAGCGCCGGGTTCACCCGCGAATTGTAACCAGCTAAGAAGTTTAGGGAGGGTTAGCCCTTGAGCCACCAGAGTGACCAAAATGACGGCAAAAGTGAAAATGATTACCTCGGCTCGTTGCGGGAAGGGAGAGCCATCCGCGATCACCGGCGGAATCGCCAGAGCCGCTGCCAATGATATTCCGCCTCTGATCCCGACCCACGACAACAAGGTGGCTTGCCGCTTGGCTAACGGGGCGTCGAAGGGGCGAGAGCGGTCGCCGAAAAATCGTGGCAAGTAAGTAGAAACAAAAACCCAGGCGATGCGCGCGCCGATCACGGTCGCGCTGACCGCGAGCCCGCCCCAAATCAGGAACCAGGGATCTTGCGACCAAAGCGGTCTGCCGACGGTGCGCAACTGCAGGCCGATCAGAATGAAGAGCAGCCCGTTGAGCAAAAAGGTCAGCATCTCCCAGGAGCCGGCAGCTTGGAGACGGCTGCGGGGAGTGCCGATCCGTGGATCATTCCACCCTAGATAAAGACCAGCGGTTACCACCGCTAAGACGCCGGAGACGTCCAGCGCGGCCGCCGGTTGATAGGCAGCGAAAGCGGCTAACAGCGATATGGTATTCGCGAGGAGAGGATCCGTCGTGTGCCGTCGCAGCTGCACCGCTAGCCAGCCAATCACCGCGCCAATCAAGACGCCGCCAGCGACCGCCAAGCCGAACTGACCGAGGACCGAGCCCCAGACGTATTTCTTCATTTCGGTGGTGTGAAGGGCGGCTTCGAACAGAACCAGCGCCGAAGCGTCATTAACCAAGCTCTCGCCTCGCAGAATAGCGCTGAGCCGGCGGGGGATCGGGAAGCGCTCAAGAATAGCACTGACCGCGATAGTATCGGTAGGCCCCAGCACAGCTCCCAGTACAAAAGCGGGCCCCCAATCGATGTGGAGTAGAAAATGGGCAATCAGCAGAACGGATCCGGTTGTGGCGAATACCAGCCCGACGGAAAGCAGAAAAATCGGGCGCCAGTTTTCCCGGAAATCGCGCCAACTCGAATTTACCGCATCCGAAAAAAGCAGCGGTGGCAGAAAGACCAGAAAAACGATATCAGGCTCCAAGCGGACGGCCGGCAACCGTGGCGGCAGGGCTAAGAGTAGTCCTCCCAGAACCAGAACAATGGGGTAGGAAATATTTAGCCGGAACGCTAGGGCGACCAGTGCCACGAGGATAACCAGCAAAGCCACAACTAGCTGAACCGAATGCACGAGTTGTAAGAATGCCCAAGAAAGCGGGCGAGGGTCAACAGTTGTTAGGCGCTTCCTTCTCGTCGTCGTCCTTCTGCGTCGCCAACGGCCGTGTCGTGGAGCGCGCCTCGCTTCCTCCTTCGCTAAAGCTATGAAGGACAAGTCGCGAGGCCGACCTTGAGCGGATGGCAGCGTAGAGCGTGGGCTACGGCGGACAGGACTTCGGCGAGCTCAGTCGAGCCGCTGTCCCCGAATCTGGGCGAGCGGAGTGCGCCCGGGAAGCGTCATTTTTTTTGGAACCCCGAAATAATTGATTGCCGCTCCGGAACCCGTTTGGCGGCGGGTGTAACTAATTGATCCCAGGTATGTAACCGGTCGAATCAGTTCGCTTGGGCTGCAGGTCCGGGCGGATGCATCGGGAACGGGCGTCTTGGATTTGCAAATTTGTCTCGAAAAACGTCGCGACTCGTACTAGTATCGGCTCTTGATAGTTCTAAAAGAACAGAAAGACGCCATATCTCGTACGGTTGTATGATGTCTGAAGAGTGGGCTCTGAAGGTTGTGCACATCAAGAGGAGTGGTGCTTGATGGCGAAGGCTAAGCGAAGCCTGATGCATGAGGCCTGGCGAATCGCGAGAGTCTACTGGACGTCCGAAGAAAAGTGGTCGGCTTGGGGACTACTGGGTCTGATCATCGCGATCAACCTCGGTAACGTCTTTGTCACGATCCGCATCAATGAATGGACTCGCGGTTTCTACAATGCGCTCCAAGTCTTCGATAGCAGTGAACTATTTCGCCAACTCGGTTACTTCAGTCTCATAGCCGGCTCGGGAGTCGTACTGACAGTTTCTGCACTCTATTTTAATCAAATGTTGCAGATCCGCTGGCGGCGCTGGCTGACCGAGAAGTATCTCAATGCTTGGTTTGCCAATCGGGCGTTCTACCAGCTCCAGCTCAAGAACACCATCGACAACCCGGACCAGCGTATCTCGGAGGATGTACAGCTCTTTACCACGAATGTCTGCATTTTAGGGGTAAACTTATTTACTGCCATCGTCGGCATGGCGTCGTTCCTAGTCATTTTGTGGGGCCTATCGGGACCGGCGGCCATCCCGCTCGGAAAGCTCGGCACCCTTTACATCCCGGGTTATCTGGTTTGGGCGGCTTTGTTATACGCTGGGATCGCCACCTTTATTACCACCAAGCTGGGACGAGCTTTGGTCCCGCTGAATTTCCGTAAGCAACTATTCGAAGGTGATTTCCGTTTCAGCCTGGTCCGGGTTCGTGAAAACGCGGAAAGTGTTGCCTCATACGGTGGCGAACAAGTTGAGCTAGGAGTGTTTCGCAAGCGGTTTCAGAACGTCGCCGACAACTTTCGCCAGATCATGAAACGGCAGATGCGATTGGGGTCGTTCACCTCAAGTTTCGCGCAATTAGCATTCGTGTTTCCTATACTGGTTGTATCGCCCCGCTATTTTGCGAAGCAGATCACATGGGGAGGGCTGATGCAGGTCGCGAATGCCTTTTGCTATGTGCACGATCGGCTCACGTCCATCATTAGCGCCTATCCGGATATTGTGTCGTGGCTTGCGGTCACTGAACGGTTGAGCAGTTTCGATCTACAGTTGCGAGAGATCCACGATGCTGCGGAAGCGGGGCAGCGAATCGCGATCCGGCGGGGTGGCGCCAATTTCACCGTCGAAGATCTGGATCTCGATTTACCGGATGGAACCGCCCTCTTGCGAGGGATTTCGTGCCAACTGTCGCGCGGGTCGGGTCTACTGATTTCGGGCCCGACCGGAGCTGGCAAAAGCACATTGTTGCGTGCGATCGCTGGGATTTGGCCCTTCGGCAGTGGTAATATTCGTATTGGCGAAGGCAGGACGTTGCTCGTTCCACAAAGGCCATATCTCCCGTTAGGCACCTTGGCGAACGCTTTGGCTTATCCTTGTACAGACAGCGAGGGCTTTACCACGGCCCAGCTTGCTGCCGCGCTTGGTGAAGTCGGCCTTGGATCTTACGCATCGCAACTCGATGTGGTCGATAACTGGGGTCAACGCATGTCGCTTGGCGAACAACAACGACTGGCGTTCGCTCGGGTGCTACTGGCGGAACCGGCGTTACTTTTCTTGGATGAGGCTACGTCCGCCCTGGATGAGCCTGGCGAGGCTCGTCTTTACGGTCTGTTAAAGTCGACTACCTGGCAACCGACCGTGATTAGCGTTGGACACAGAACTACCCTGATCAAATTCCACGACGCGATTCTCGACCTTGCTCCTTACATTCCATTAGAGAAGCCGGTGGTTCTGCCTCTGCCGGCTCCGCTGGAAGAAGCGGCTTTGGCAACGGGGCTCATTCAAGCGTAGTTAAAAGCAGTACGAGGAGTACGAGGAGTACAAGAATGCGGCTCCTCCAGCTGTGAGAACCTAAGGTGCTGGGGGCGCTCAGCGAGCCGCGACAAGCAGAGCACGCGCCGCCGCTCGTAGGAGAGGGATCGCCTCGCCGCCTGCAAGGACCTGCGAGCTGACGAAGGCGCCGTTGATTAACACCGCCAACTGTCCGGCCAGTTCGTCTGACCGTTTTATGGATAACCTTTTGGCGATATCTCCGAGGCGGCGCCGGAGTTCCCGCTTGTGAGCCGCAGCCACTTTGCGTGCCGGATGGTCCGAATCAGGAAACTCCGCGGCAACATTAATCTGGGGGCACCCGCGATAGTTCGGCCGCCCGACGCGCTCGCCGATCCAGTCCAGATGTGCCTCTAATTCGGCGAGGGGATCGGTTTGATGGGCGTTCGCCACCCGATCCCAGCAGTCCCAGAAATCCTTGTCTTCGCGTTGCAGGAAGGCGGCAACCAGGTCGTCCTTGGTTGGGAAGTATCGGTAAAGGCTAGTCTTAGCCACGCCAGCCTTTTCCACGACGAGGTCGACACCGACCGCTCGAACTCCTCTGCGGTAGAAGAGGGTTGAGGCGGTTTCTAGGATGCGATCGCGTAGCCGGAGCGAGTCCTGGCGCCTATCCTGAGTGGAGTGGTTCTGGTCAGGTTTTGGCACGTCGAGATCCCGGAGTGATCAACTGGGATGAGTAACCCGGGTAAGTGAAATTAGCAACAGACCTGTTTGTACTGTACAAGAAACAAACAGGTCTGTATCGTGGGCGCTGTGTCTAACTCTGCTAAGCGAACCATTGCTGTCTTCGGCGCTTCCGGGCATACCGGGCGTTTCGTAGTCGCGGAACTGTTGCGCCGCGGTTTCACCCCTCTTGCTGTCGGTCGCAGTGCTGCAAAACTAATGGCATCCGGATTTCAGGAGCGAGGGGTCGCGATCAGGACCGCCGCTATCGAAGAACCAGGCTCCCTGGATCGTGCTTTCGCCGGCGCTGCGGCAGTGATTAATTGCGCTGGTCCGTTTCTGGACACGGCTGAACCGATTGCTGCAGCCGCCCTGCGTGCCCGCATCCATTACCTCGATGTAACGGCCGAACAGGCGAGTGCCCTGGCAACCTTCGAGCGATTCGGCGCCGCCAGCCGCGAAGCCGGTGTTAGCGTAATTCCCGCGATGGGGTTCTATGGCGGCTTCGGCGATCTGTTAGCAACGACCGCTATGGGGCACTGGGATTACGCCGACGAGATCAGCCTGAGTATAGCGCTGGATAGCTGGCAGCCGACGTTGGGCACCCGTAAAACCGGACAGCGGAATACCGCTCGGCGGCTTACCATCATTAACAGAAAATTGGCGCCGGCGCCGGCGCCCTCACCACAAGCGTTCCGGGATTTTCCCGAACCGTTCGGGCGCCAAGAGGTCACGGAAATCCCATTCTCCGAAGCGGTTTTGATGGCGCGTCACCTCCAAGTGTCCATGTTGCGAACCTATCTGAACAACACGCCGCTTCGGGATATTCGCGATGACACCACGCCTCCTCCCGTTGCCGCTGACGAGACCGGACGCTCAAACCAGATCTTCTTGGTCGACGTGATGGTTCGGAAAGGCACGGCGACGCGGCGTGCGACCGCGCGAGGACGAGACATATACGCCTTCACCGCGCCGCTAGTTGTCGAGGCAGTTCGGCGCATTCTCGACGGTGAAACTCGCGGTAGCGGCGCTCTTGCTCCCGGTGAGATCTTCGAAGCGAAACCCTACCTAGAGGCCCTCGTACCGGAACATTTGGTCCTCGAGATGAGAGCTGAATAAGGAAAAATCGCCCAAGGTCGACGCTTTCCTTGGCGCCGGTTTTTCCGTTCGAAACCTTGTGCGTCAACCTGAACTTTTGCCGAAGCGCCCCGGTCGACAGGGCGCCCATCTGGATCTCGATGATCCTTCGACCTATGAAGCGGTCCTGAAGGGTATCGATACCCTCTGCCTCATCACGCCGAGTGATCCTCATCAGGTGACGCGTGAGATTGGGTTGATCGAGGCTGCTAAAAAGGTGGGGGTCCAGCGGGTCATTAAGTTGTCGGTGACCGGCGCTGATTTTGTGTGCCCGATTTCGGTTTTCGCTCAGTGGCATGCCGAGATCGAAGATGCTCTGAGGGTCTCCGGCATCGCCCACGTGATTTTGCGGCCCAATTTCTTCATGCAGAACGCGCTTCTACAAAAGGCCTCCATCGAAGCCGGGCTTTATTCAGAGCCGCTGGCGACAGCTTCGATCAGCTATGTTGATATTCGGGATATCGGGGAGGTCGCCGTCTTGGCAGCCGGTGGGAGGCGCGATGATGAAGCCCTCACTTTAACTGGACCTGAAGCCATCGACGGAGAGCAAGTTTGCGCTTTCCTCAGCCAGGCAACCGGCAAAGTGGTCCGGTTTGTTTCGCCCGATTTGACGAATTTCCGGGCAACGCTTGCCGGCGGTAAATTTCCCTATTGGCATATCGACGCCCTCACCGACCTCTACGCGAGAGTCCAAACTGGCAGAGCGCAACACACGAGCGCGGTAACCGCTGATATTGAAAGCGTAACCGGTAAACGCCCGAGAAGCTTCCGCGAGTTTGCCGACGCTGCCTTTCGCGCCCGCCGGTCTCACGGACGCCCGGTGAGGAACCAAGTATCGGCTCGGTTTTGGTCTCACCTGCTCAATGAGGATCTCTCTCCGGACCGGGATTGGCCGATCGATTCAGGCTTTGACGGGCTCTCACTTAAGCCAAAGTGTCGCCAGGCAAGCGATTTCATTGGAATCTAATTAGACGTATGTCTAATTACGGCGTGACTGAGTCTGACATCGTCTCGGAATTGACCTTTTTTAAAGCTTTAGCGCATGAAAGCAGATTACGTTTGCTGGGCTTTCTAGCGCAAGGGCCCAGGACCGTACAAGAATTGGCGGGGTTACTCGGTCTGACTGAACCGACTACCTCGCATCATCTCAGTCTGCTGCGCGAAGCGAGGGTGGTTGGCCTTCGGGCCGAAGGCAACTTGCATTGGTATTCCTTCGAGCCATCTGAACTCGCACCCATGGCAAAAGCGGTTCTTTCTCGGCAAAAGATTGCCGATTGGGCGGGGGTGGCCAAGGCCGAAACACCCGATCGTCTGATTCGAAACTACTTGGAAGCTGACGGCCGGCTTCGGCTGATTCCAGCGGCGCGCAAGAAGCGCTACCCGGTACTAGCCTGGCTCGCCAACCATTTCGATTTCGATCGTCGTTACCGGGAGGCTGAAGTGAATCAGATCTTACAGACCCGACATTGGGATAGCGCCACCCTCCGCCGAGAATTGGTGGGCTACCGGATGTTGGCTCGCGAAAAAGGGGTTTATTGGCGGCTCGCCGAAACAGAGTGGTCGAAGGTTGATGCCGGTTAGGAAGGGTCGAAATTGTTCAGGGATTCGCGTCCCAATCTTGCCGGTTGGTGTTCGCCCATTCACCCCAAAAACCTCTTGCAGTGCGAAGGGCGGAGTCCTATATACACAGCTCGCGAAAATCGCCAAGCTGGCTCATCGGAGGCTCTGAAAGCTCACCGAGATCCGAAACCGCGAACCGCGAACTTTTCACGGGTAGGTACCGAAGTGGCCAAACGGGGCAGACTGTAAATCTGCTGGCTTACGCCTTCAGTGGTTCGAATCCACTCCTGCCCATACTTCGCCACCTCGCAAGCTCGGCGGCTTCCGCCTTCGCTTCCTCCGACGTTACGCCTGTCCCCAGTCGTTGTAGCTTCGTCGGACAAGTCGTATGGCGAGCCATACTTCGCAAGCCCCTGATGTACCCTACCGAAAAAGTGGCGAAGTATGCCCTTCGAAGCTCGGCGTTAGCCGAGCGAATCCTGGCCCTTCAAAAACGATTAACCCAGGGGTGAACCCTGGGTTAATTTTTGAATGGCTCGTGGGAGCGGATCGCTAAGAGCCCGTGATATCAATAGTCGTAACACTCCCCGAATAGCTCGAAACGTAAGCGTGGGTCGTGTCCGCAATAACGACTTGGATCGGTTCTGATCCCACAGTGATGTTGTCGAGGACATTACCAGGGCTGGTGTTAATGACAGCCAAGGTGGTACCGGCAGTCAGCGCAAACGAACCACCGGGAGGCGCAGCGATGCTCTCGAAGATCGGGACGTAAAGCTACTTGCCGTCCAAGGTGATCACCGGGATACCATAGTAGGTGAATTGTTGGCCGTTCCCGCCCCAGTGTTAGACAGCGATATCTCCTTGGTCACCTTTTGCGTGGTGGTATTAAGATAAGGAATTTTCGACGCCGGTTGAAGAAAATGAATCAACTTTTGCGATGTAAAGCACTGTACCGTCCGGTTTCATCGCGAGAAAAGTGGGCGAGTTGAATTTAAAACTCGTTATCGTGGACTGTACGGTACCTGCGCTAACATCGATGTACGACAGGTACCCGGCCTTTTGCACCTTAGTTGTGCCTGCTTGATTGCTGCCGTAGGCGTTAGCTTGACTCGGCGTGAATACGAGCTGAACAGGAACCCCGTTAACTGGGATCGTATTTGCCAGTTGAAGCTTCGAATTGAAGACCTGGACTGTTGCCCGCGGTTCCTGCAAAATTTGCCGGCACGTAGATGCCACTAACGTCAGAGTGCACGGTTGGCACCTGTCCGGTCTGGCTCATGGTTACGTCCGCGGCGCCGAATGTGGTCGGGTCAATGTAGTAAAGAATCGAATAAATTCACTCTACAACCGACGACAACTAGTGAATCGGATATCGGTCGCAGGGGTTCATGTTGCAACATTATAGCCTCTTGGCTATGATCCGCTTCGTGAAACAGAGTTTCGCGAAATGGGCGTACGCCCGATGCCAACATATCAACGATTTGTTGCGAATTAGTTTCATCGTTGGCTCAAGGCGAGCCCTGTTTCGTTCGTTGGTCTCGGGGGCCGCGTTTGTACTATTTCTTGCTGCGGGCGGCCCCAGGGCTGCTGCCCAAGTTACAATCCTGCATAGCTTTGGTGACGGGAGTGTCCCTCACGACGGAGGATATCCGGAAGCAGGTTTGGTCCAAGCACCAGATGGTAAATTTTATGGCGTGGCCCAACCGGTTGGCCTCGGCGACGAGTCCGTCTTTCAAATTACGGCGGCGGGGGTGCTCAAAGTGATCCACAGACTTGCGAGCAACGAACACGCCTATTTCCCGTTACTCTATCACAACAATGCCCTGATTGGAGTATTGAGCGGCTCCCGGCCGAGGGAAAAGGCAGGAGTATTGTTTGCGATTACGGGATATCCCAATGGACCTTGGGCTGAGGAATATTGGCACTTTTTCGGAAAAACCCCGCGAGATGGCGGCGATCCAACGGGGAGCCTCATCGCATCCGATGGCGATCTTTATGGGGCTGCCTTTGGTGGAGGGAGTGCCGGACAAGGCGCAATTTACAAAGTTGTTCCGGCGACCCATAAGGTGACGGTGATCGCCAGTTTTTCTGGTTCCGGTCCGTACATCTGGCCGAATACCGGCTTGGTTAGAGACAAAAACGGGAATTTCTGGGGATCCACCCAAGGACTGGCTTCCGGTGAGATTTATGAGGTAACACCGGCTGGAAAGATCGAAACGGTCTACCTCTACCCTAGCAATGAGTTTAGTCCCTTAGTGCCGTTGATCCTGGGCAGCGACGGCAACCTCTACGGAGAGTCCGTGCAGTCAAGCTCTCCTTCTGAAGAGTACGTGTTTCAGCTGACACCGAGTGGGGCGTATACCGTCGTGCATACGTTTGCTAGTCCAGGTGGCGATCTACCTATTGGCGTATCCGGCCTGACTGAAGGACCGAATGGCAATCTTTATGGGTTGACCTCTGGCGGTGGCACGGCGGGAAAAGGGACCGTTTTTGAGGTCTCGACTGATGGATCTTCTTTTAACGTTTTACATAACTTCGGTGATGGGAATGTCCAGAACGACGGCGAGAGTCCAGCAGGAGCCTTGGTGCTGGGCGCGGATAATAATCTTTATGGGGTAACCAGCGCGGGAGGATCGGCCGGGAAAGGTACTGTGTTCAGGATCAGTCCTTAGACTCTCGCCATGAAGCCGGAAAAATTGGAGCTGCCTTCATTCTTGTCGCGCAGGAGGTCTTGCGGACACGGCAGCACGCCTCGCTCCCAGGTCGAGCGCATGGCGACCTTACGAGGATACCATGATTCCCGCTGCTTGCCAGGGGACGCAGACCTTTCCCCAATCGAGAGCGAAGAGAAGATCTAGGAAGCGACTTAGCTTAGAACTTCGCTGCCATGCCACTAAGCTTCGACTCGTCGATCAAATAGGTCCGGGTTACAACGATCGGATTGATTGGATTGTTGTTCGTATCTGCGATCGCGTGACTGATCTCCACCAGTGCGTCCATGCCGCCGGCGACGTGGCCGAACACGGTGTCCTTGCCATCTTGCGAAGGGATATTCGTCAAACAGATATAGAATTGGCTGCCGTTAGACTCCAGTTTCGGGTTGACCTTGGCTGGGAGAGCCCCCATTGCGACTGCGCCCCGGACATGCTTGAGCTTCATCTCAGCTGGCAACGTGTACCCCGGACCGCCCGTTCCCATAACGTTCCGATCTTTTTTCTTGGTCAACGGATCGCCACCCTGAATGAGATAGTTCGGGATCGTGCGATGGATGGTGGTCTTTACGTAAAATCTCTCTTTAACCAACTTCTTAAAATTAAAGACGGTGTAGGGAGCCGCATCCTCGTCGAACGCGATCGCAAAGCTCCGACTCTGGCGAACCTTACCTTCTTTCCATTGAACATCGAACACGGCGACATCTTTGGCTAAGAGGACTGAGCTGGTGAAGGTCAGCGCTAGAGCAAGGGCGATAAGTCGTTTCATCATGGGATGAACGGAAGGCTGCGGACTTCTGCCGTCCCGATCAAGTCAGAATTCTCTGGGCGTTGAAGATGGTACTGAGCCCCGGTTTGATCAAGTCCACGCTTTAAATAGGCGAGACCGATCCATCCCCCTAGTCGTTCGCTTTGGGCGGCGCTAGTGACCGTGCCCGCAGGTTTACCTGATTCATCGACCAGTTTATCGCCTGCTCTAAAATCAGATCCCGTGATCAACTGAACACCGCACAGCTTGCGATTGACGTGGCCAAGACTCTTCAATCGGCTAATAACCTCCTGGCCGACATAGCATCCTTTTGTGTAGCTAACCGCGGTCAATTCCAGGCCAGCTTCGTTCGGAATGACGTTCTCACTGAGCTCATGACCCCATTCCGGGATACCGCGTTCGATCCGGAAGGCGTCAACCTGGGCGGAGTCGAGGACAGGTTCCTTTAACAGCTGCGCGACCACGTCTCTCAAGGCGGCCGGCACCAAAAGGTCATGACCTTCTATTCCAAAACGGTTGGAACGCGACACCGTTCCTTCCGGCAAAATCGCATCCGGAAGCTCGGAGGCAGGGGCGTGAAATAACGAAAACAGCTCGGTTTGATCCGTGATCTCGATATCGTCCGAGATCGCGTATTTTTCTAGGCGAGCAGGTAGCGATTCGCGAAGAGCCGGATGGCAATCGAGCAGGAAAGCGTCCGCGAGAGGAGTTACGAAGAGGTCAGCACAGAGCTTGCCTTTTGCGGTCAGCACGCAGGCATAGATGGTTTGACCAAGTTCCGTGCTCTTCAGGTCGTTGGTCAGCTGGCCGTTGAGAAAACGAAGTCGATCCGAGCCCGTAACCCGGAATTTTGCGCGGTTGGATAGGTCGATTAGCACCGGAAAGTTAGAGGTTAGAGGTTATAGGTTGTAGGTTTTAAGTTGTGGGTTCGAGAGCCGCCCGGTAGCGGTCCGGCAGCTGCCGGATCCGACTAGGTCGGAAGGCTTCCACGGTCCGGTTGTGCGCGATGGTCGCTTCGGTTCGTTTTTTTTTGGTGTCAGTGACGTCATTCGTCGTATTGGGATCCGGCAGCTGCCAGACCGCTACCGAGTCTCCCGGTCTTTCACGTCAATCGTTCGTAGCCGGGCAGGGTAAGGAACGAGACAAATTCATCACTGGTGGTAATTTTCGAGAAGAGGTCGGCGGCGTCCTGGAAACGTCCTTTGCGGTAGCGATCCGGGCCAAGCCAATTCTCGATCTTGTTCAGTTCTTCTCCCAGAATCGTCGTGAAGAGCTCGGCGGTGACTTTCCTACCGTCGGTCAACTTGCCTTTGGGACTGCGGATCCATTGCCAGACCTGAGCTCGGGAAATCTCGGCCGTGGCGGCATCTTCCATTAGGTTAAAGATGGGAACCGCGCCGGAACCGCGGAGCCAAGCCTCCAGATACTGAACGCCGACACTGACATTGGTGCGGAGACCCTGCTCCGTGATGGGTTCTTCCGGTCCGAAACGGAGCAAGTCATCCCCTGTCACGGAGACGTCTTCTCGTTTCCGATCGATCTGGTTTGGGGTTTTCATCACGGCATCGAAAGCCTCTAGTGCAACCGGTACTAGTCCGGGATGCGCCACCCAGGTGCCGTCGTGACCGTCATTGGCTTCCCGTTCTTTATCCGCTTTCACTTTAGCGAACGCTTCCGCATTGGCTTTTTCGTCGTTCTTAATGGGGATCTGGGCGGCCATTCCGCCCATGGCATGGATGCCGCGGCGATGGCAGGTCTTAATGCACAAAAGCGAATACGAACGCATGAAATGCGTCGTCATGGTCACGAGTACGCGATCCGCCAGAATGAAATCCGAGTTGTTCCGGAAACGTTTGATACAACTAAAGATGTAATCCCAACGCCCGCAATTCAAGCCGGCCGAGTGATCGCGGAGCTCATAAAGAATCTCATCCATTTCGAACGCCGCTAAGATCGTTTCGATTAGGACGGTGGCCCGGATGGAGCCTCGCGGAATTCCGAGTTCATCTTGAGCCAGGTTAAAGGCGTCGTTCCAGAGTCTCGCCTCCAGATGGCTTTCCATTTTTGGCAGATAAAAATAGGGTCCGGATCCGCGCACCAGGAGTTCTTTCGCGTTATGAAAGAGGTATAGGCCGAAATCAAAGAGACCGCCGCAAACCGGTTCGCCATCGACTAACAGATGTTTTTCGATCAGATGCCAACCGCGTGGGCGAACCAGAAGCACCGCGACCTCGTCTCGGAGCCGGTACTCTTTACCTTCGGGACTAGTGAATTCGATGGTGCGGCGAATGGCATCCCGGAGGTTGATATGCCCCTCGATCATGTTATTCCAGGTCGGAGCATTGGCGTCTTCGAAATCAGCCATGAAAACTTTGGCGCCGGAGTTCAGGGCGTTGATCACCATCTTACGATCGGTCGGCCCGGTAATTTCGACGCGACGATCTTGCAGGTCTTTGGGAATAGGCGCCACTTGCCAGTCCGCAGCCCGGATGTGAGCGGTTTCAGGAAGAAAATCGGGCTTTTTACCTTGGTTAATCTCTGCCTGACGCTGTTCCCTGCGTTCCAGCAGCTCCTTGCGTCGAGCATTGAACTCCCTTTGCAACCGAGCCACGAAACGCAGTGCGTCCGGCGTTAAAATTTCCGAAAACCCTTCGGCGATCGGACCTCTGATTTCGATGCCATCAAATGTTTGGGACGGTAGGCTCATAGCGACAGTGATTGGTAAAACGTGCTTTCAAGGCAAAAAAGCAGCGGGCGGGGCCCATTACAAATGACAAATGACAGATGACAAATAGAGAGGCGCGGTGCGGTTGGGTTTGTAGCGTCGGGCCCAGGGCCTTTTAATCTGTCATCTGTCATTTGTCATCTCATTGCCTGACGTGTCATCTCGAGAATGCATCCCAATAACACGGTAATTATGCGTTAGTTATTCTGGTTCAGCGAATTTCTTCGTGACCCGAATTTTATATCATTTACATCAAGGTACCCCGGGCTAATATCGCCCTTAATGGCATTCATCCTCGGAACCGATTTCGGAAGGAATTCCGTAGAGCGATCGCTGATTACCGGTTACTGATTACGGATCATTCGAGGCCACGCTTTACCTCTCACTAATCACCAATCATTTCTCACTGACCCATGTATCTCCCCCTTGGCAGCTATTCGCCTGATATCAAGCTGGGCTTGGTTTCAGCCTCAAGAAATTGTTTCCCCCGCTCCCTTTCTGAAGAACGGACGAATCAAGTGCTGGCAGGTTGCCGCCGAGCCGGCATCGAACCATTCGTTCCGCAGGGGCCCAGTCAGATTATTGAAACCAAGGATCACGCGGCAGAGGCGGCGCGGCAGTTCAAAGAGGCTGGGTGCGACGCGGTGGTTTACTATCTTGGTAACTTTTCTCCGGAGATCGAGGACGCATATTTTATCAAGCTCTTTGACGGACCGGTGATGCTGATCGCTGCAGCGGAAGAGTCAGGTGCCACCTTATTAGAAAAACGGGGTGACGCTCTTTGCGGACTTTTGTCGGCGGCCTTGGCCGTAAGTAAACGCGGTCTGGCTCAGAGAGTTCATCTGCCGGAGTTTCCGGTGGTCAGTGCGGAGGAAGCGGTAAAAGAGATCGCTCATTTCATCAAAGTCGTGAAAGTGGTGAAGGGTATCCGCAACGCTACCGTGGGATTATTCGGGCCCCGGCCACGCGATTTTGAGACCTGCAATTATAACCTTGCCTCGGTGAACTCGATCGGGATCGAAGTGGAGGAGCTAGGCTTATTTGACCTGCAGAACGAGATCAAACGGATCAAAGCCAAAGGCGAGGAGACAGAAAGCATTAAAGCGGACATGAAACGGGAAGTGCCCAGTATTCCGGACGAAGAATTTGCCGGCCGGTTGTCCGTCTACGAACGCGCCATCAAGAATTTCCGCGACCAACTGAAGCTATCCGGGGCAGCAACGCAATGCTGGTCCGAACAGGAGCTCAGTCTTCGTCATGTTCCCTGCTTCATTAACGGCCGCATGGCTCAGGGTGGATTTCCTATCGCCTGTGAGAACGATTGTTATTCCCTGATTGCCGAGCTTCTTGGGCAATATGCTTCAAATGCCACCGTGGGGATCTTGGACATCAATCACAGCATTCCGAAGGATCTGCATGAGAGCCTGAAGGATTATCCGCTCAAAGATATGGTGGGGATGTTCCATTGCGGAAATGCGTCCACCAGGCTGCTGAAGAATCCGGAGATGAAATATCAGGTGATCATGAAGCGGATGATGGAACCGGACACACCTGCGGATATCACCCGGGGTACGATTGAGGGACAATTCGCGGCATCACCGATTACCGTTGTTCAGGTGCATGGGGTAGGCGACAAGCTGCAGGCTTACCTGATGGAGGGGCATTTCCTCGATCTGGATCCGAAGACTTTTGGTTGTACGGGCACCGCGTATCTGCCGGGATTTAGTAGATTTTATCGGCACGTTCTTCTCGGCCGATTCCATCATCATGCTGCGGTAGCCTTTGGCCATTGTGCTGCGGTGCTCTACGACGCCTTTAAGATTGTGGGGATGGAGCACGTGTATATCCCACTCCCGGACGTGATGCCGTACCCAGGCGAAAACATCTTCCATAACCACAGATTGAGTTAGACGGTCGAGGGAATCGGCTGGTTAAAATATCCGCAGATTTCGCAGATTTCGTTTTGCGGTTGGCGCTTGTCGTCACGGTTGAAAAGGGACCAACCCACTTAGAAACGATCTGTTTCTCCCGCTGGCAGCAATCGAGCTTAAGCCGTAATCTGTGTTAATCTGCGTAATCTGCGGATATTAAACATTAACCAATCTGCGGAGCTTAAGTGTTTATGGGCGACTACCGTGGTATCCAGGCCGAGTGTTATGAAGCGAATCTGCTGTTGCCTCAGTTCAAGTTGATTGATCTAACGTTCGGTAATGTCAGCGTCGCGGATCATGACCGGGGGGTTTTCGCGATTAAGCCGAGCGGGGTCGATTATAGTGGGTTGAGAGTGGATGATATCGTGGTGGTCGATCTCGAAGGGAAAGTGGTGGAGGGGACCTTGCGGCCTTCGTCGGATACGCCGACTCATCGGCGTCTCTTTCAGGCTTTTGGCCATATTCGCTCCATTGTGCACACGCATTCCCGTTACGCGGTGTCGTTTGCTCAAGCCGGGAAAGGCATCCCTTGTTTTGGGACGACGCATGCCGATTATTTTTATGGTGAGGTCCCGGTTACGCGGCCGTTAACTGCCGCGGAAATCGATGCCGGCTACGAGTGGGAAACCGGTAATGTCATTGTTGAACGGTTTCAGCAACTTGATCCGGATGAAGTCTGTGCGGTGTTAGTGATGAGTCACGGTCCATTTGTATGGGGTCCCAGCGGCAAGAAAGCCGTGGAAAACGCTGCGGCCCTCGAGATTGTGGCGGAGATGGCGTATCGCGCGCTCCAGCTTAATCCTCAGGCGGCGCCGATCCCTGATCATCTTCTAAATAAGCATTTCTTCCGTAAGCACGGTAAGGGTGCGTATTATGGGCAAGGTGGGGCTGGGGGGAAGTGAGAAGTGATTGGTGATTAGTGAGAGGTGAGAGGTGAGAGGTGACCGCGAGGGCAGGTTCGTGACGGTGAGAGTTTGGGGCATTCGTGGGACGGGCCAGTGCTCATCATAGCAGGGCGAAAATCTCGGCGCGCTGTTGATGGGCCATATTGAAGGGACTCGATCGCGCCGGATTTGAGCCGCGATCCCTGATTAATTCGTCCCATTGTTATCGACGTTCCCGCACATGGGTTTCGCGCGGACGATGCGTACGGGTTTTACGTCGGGCGAGAAGTACGTCGTGGGCGGTGGCTCAAATCCGGCGCGTTTCACAAATGAGCAATTCACATCATGGGCGCGCCGAGATTTTCGCCCTACCCTGATGGGGTTTGGCTCATCCAAACAATGTTCGTGTGAGTTTCGGACAAACCCCGGCATCACCGGACTACGGTTCGGCACTTCCTATTGTTGATTCGGCAATCTGAAACGCCTGGCGCGCGCTTTGAGGAAGTTCCGGAGCCTCGCCGGCTCGACTGAGCTCCTCGAAGTTCTACCAACCTTGGTCGCTCACCTCTATTTCAGCGTCTCCACAGCGGCGCTCTCGATGGCAAGGCCCGCTTTGTACCGTTCCATGAAAGCGGCAAAGCCCACAACATCGCGCTGATCAGGAGTGATGGTTTTGCTGTTGCCCGCTGCAAAGACGTGGTTGGAGAGGTAGGCTTCCAAGGGTTCGTTCTCTTGCTTGCGGACCAAATAGGAAGCCAGCAAAGCGATTCCCCAGGCGCCGCCCTCGCCGGCAGTTTCCATGACGGACACAGGCACATTCAGGGCTGCTGCCATCATCTTCTGGCCTACTTCCTCGGTTTTGAAGAAGCCACCATGACCGAGGACCTTATCGATCTTCACTTGCTCCTGTTCAAAGAGGACGTCCATCCCGATCTTCAATGTACCGAGTGCCGAGAACAGATGCACCCGCATGAAGTTCGAAAGTGAGAAGCGACTTTCAGCGGTTCGGACGAACAGTGGACGCCCCTCTTCAAGGTGAGTAATGGGTTCGCCGGCAAAGTAATTGTAGGCTAGAAGGCCGCCGGCATCCGCATCCCCGGTGAGCGCCTTCTTATACATGACTTCGAACAGTTTGGACTGATTGATCTCCACCCCAAGCGCATCCACAACTTCTCGGAACAGACCAATCCAGGCGTCGAGATCAGATGTGCAGGTGTTACTATGCGCCATAGCGACCGGCTTACCGCTGGGTGTCGTCACCATATCGATCTCGGGGTGAAGCTTTGAGAGCTCCTTTTCCAGCACGATCATGGCGAAGACTGAGGTGCCGGCTGAAACGTTGCCGGTTCGCTCGGCAACGCTATTAGTTGCTACCATGCCCGTGCCCGCATCGCCCTCGGGCGCACAGAGCGGGATACCGTTTTGCAATTGGCCGGCTGGATCAAGCAGTCGCGCACCTTCTTCGGTAAGCACCCCTGCGGCATCGCCTGCCACCAGGACTTTCGGAAAAATGTCCGGCAGCTTCCATCCGATTTTTTCAGCACCGAGCCGTTCGTTGAACAGTTTGATCTTGCTCGCGTCGTAATCGTTGGTCTGGCTATCGATGGGGAACATGCCCGACGCATCGCCGATGCCTAACACCTTTTGCCCTGTCAGTTTCCAATGAACATAGCCGGCCAAGGTCGTCTGAAAACTGATCGCTTTGATGTGCGGTTCCTTGTTCAAAATCGCCTGGTAGAGGTGCCCAATGCTCCAGCGGTGGGGAACGTTGAATTGGAACAGTTCGGTGAGAGCGGCGGCGGCCTGGGCGGTGGTGGTATTTCGCCAGGTACGAAACGGGACAAGTAGGTTGCCTTCCCTATCGAATGCCATGTAGCCGTGCATCATGGCGCTGAAGCCGATGGCGCCAGTCGTGCGCAGCGGAGTGTTGTATTTCTCGGAAACCTCCTGGCTAAGCTTCCGATAACTGTCCTGTAAACCGGTCCAGACATCTTCGAGCGTGTACGTCCAGATGCCATTTTCGTAGCGGTTTTCCCAATCGTGGCTTCCCGACGCGATCGGGGTATGATCCTCGCCGATCAGCACCGCCTTGATGCGAGTCGAGCCGAACTCAATGCCAAGAACGGTCTTTCCGGTATCAATTGCTTCTGGGGTAGCGTTGCGAACCATGCTCATTACTCACGACTAGAGCTCATTTCTTCAAACTTATTTTTCAGGGAAGAGCCACCGATTTATTCCACGTCATCCGTATTCGCAGATCACTGACGGGAAATTTCTTTTTTGGGGTTCGTCTTAAAAACAACCACAATCCACTACGCTGGGGCAATTCCGACAGTGCGCGGACTCCAGGACCCCTAGGGCTCCGCTTTGATGTGGCTTTGAAAATGTGGAGAGGTGTCGAGGTTTTTTGTCCATGAGAGACTGAAGAAGGTAATCCAAACGCGAAATGCCTGGCTCCCCTCCCGGGTTTGGCCGCGTTCCGGTAGTTTTGGGGGTGGTCAGGGAAACTGGGCTGAAGGTTCTAGCGTCCCGGTGATTGACTTTCACTTTCCCTGCTTGGTATGCAATCGCGGGACAGGAGCGCGAGTTCCTGCTCTTGCTTTGTCTAGTGCAAGTCGCGATCAACCCGATTTTTTTCCTGATCGAAGTCGTGTTCCAATCACACGAAATCTATTATGGACCTGCCGGGGGAGTTTTGCAGACGATTGACCTCGCTCTTCTAATCCTAGACGGGGTTGTAGTTTTGATCGGCGTCGTCGCTGGGGTTCTCCTCTGGCTGAAAAAAAGGAGTGGTGTCTACTTAGCGCTGATCCAACTCGGCGCGCGCGTTGTTCTGGCGGTTGCATTCGCTACAACCATTTGTTTTTTTAACGAAATCGCCAACGGAGTGCCATGGTACTGGACCTTACAGTTTCTTTGGTGGCGAGTGGTGATGGTGGTTTTTTGGTCGAGTGTTTGGATCTTTTATCTCCTTACGTCGCGCCGGGTAAAATACATGTACTTCGAGCGGCACGACGACGGGGATTGGGAATAGGTCGCAATCCCAGCGCGCGGATGGCGACGACGCATCCGGATCGTAGACGCCGACTTCATGATCGCGGTGTCCGAGGTTGATCGCTAGGTTTGCCTGGTAGAATGGTTTCGTGCAAGAACTCGAGAGACGCTGTGACCTCGAATTTCCTTGCGAAATACGCGCCGGATGCGGCGATCTGCGGCATGTCCGACGCGGTCAGCCATTTCGGATGTGGCCCGGAGTTGGTCCAATCCGTATAGCGCCTATGATTCTTGCAGATCAGCAAGTCGGTCTGATTGCAGAGTGCAGTTTGGAAAATCGATTCCTCCGGAAACTCGCGGCTGCGGTAATAGCGTACCAGTTTTCGCATCAGGGGATTATCGAGTAGACGATCGATTGCCTTTTGGTTGCCGTGAAACCAAAAGTCACCGGCATAAATTCGCGAAGGACGGTTGAGCTGAAATCGCCGCAAAGCGCGCTCGATACAGCGATTTCGAATTGGAACGAATTCATCCCGGCGGAACAGAAATGAGCCAGTTAACAGTGACTTTTTTGTAGGACGACGAATGGTGCAATACCTGTGGTAGGCCAGCGCGATCCACTCCGAGCGTTCGTGCTCTTCGTCCTTCAGTTTCTGGTCGCCAGGAGGCGTGTCCGACAAAACTTCAACATGATCCAAATATGCGTCATATTTGGTATTGGATAAGTCGGTTACGATCTCTTCGGCGGCCCTTACAGGATAGTCGCTGCCGCTCAGGAGAAAGATCCAGTCGAGTTGCCCATGCTTTCTCAAAAGTGCGAACGCCTTCAACGCACCCAACGGAACACTGATATGACCCCACCGCGTGGTGAAGTGGGGATGGACAAACTGTACGTTCTTCGGAAAGAGCGTCTGGTCCAGCTGGCATTGCCCGAAATCGTGATGGCACGCGATAGGCGGATTGCCAAACATGGCGGTCAACGTTCTCACCAGTCGGAGAAGTTGTTGTGGTGCGTCATGGGTCAGAACCACAAACCCGATTTTTAAAGGCATAGCCCGAAGCGGAAAACGGAAAATGGTTGGGGACGAAGTCGAATTAACAGCAATATTGCGGATGAATTAACAAGCAATTTCGGCACGGTGAACCGTGACCGCGAAGCCGTGAACGCTCCTTGACTATACTGGTTCAGTAGGCTTTAGTTGGGGATGTTTGCGCCGCGATGGGTTTTCGCCTCGATGAAAGGGGTGGCCGCCTGGGTCGCCGGCGCGTCGATGCTGTGCATAGTCGGGCCGGTCAGCGGGGTGGACTCGGGTAAAATCCTGCGTGTCGGGTACCAGAAGTCGGGGGCACTGCTCCTGACTAAGACCTCAGGTCTACTAGAGAGAGCCTTAGGCCCGCTAGGCTACAGTGTGGTTTGGAGGGAGTTTCCATCCGGGCTTCCGTTATTGGAGGCTCTCAATGGCGGTAGCGTCGATATTGGCCATTCCGGGGATGCACCTCTGCTTTTTGCTCAGGCGGCAGGGATCCCGTTTCAGATTTTTGCGGCCAGTAACCAAAGTCCTGAGAGCACGGGCGTACTGGTGCCCCAAGATTCAACCATCCATTCATTTGCGGAGTTGAAAGGTAAGACGGTTGCGTTTTCTAAGGGCTCGAGTGCCCACTTGGTGGTGGCTCAGCTGTTGGTGCGTGAAGGAATGACGTTCGCCGATATCAAACCGGTGTACTTGGAACCACCCGATGCCCGGGCTGCGTTCGAAGCGAAAGCGGTCGATAGTTGGGCGGTCTGGGATCCTTTTTTGGCTGCTGGTGAGGTCGAAGGAGACGGACGATTGATCGTGAACGGGGCCGGGATCAGCGGGCACCGCGAGTTTTACTTTGGTCGAGCGGATTTTCTGAAAGCACATCCCGAGGTTGTCGATGTGGTGATGGCGGCGCTCTCGGAGACAGGGCGAACTGCTAAGCGAGATCCAAAAGCGACGGCCGATTTTCTGGCTGAAAAACTTGGTATCGCGCCGGCGGTGATGGAACGCTCCGAGCAGCGCAAACAGCGTTACTTCGCGCAGGCGGTATCCGCCGAAATCGTCCAAGAACAGCAAACCGGCGCCGACATCTTCTTTCGCCTCGGCTTAATGCCCAAAGCAATTCGGGTGGCCGACATCGTCTTCAACTCGCGCACATCAACACCATGAAAATCTTCTGGTTCATTCCTACGCATGGAGATAGCCGCTACCTCGGAACCAGTCGCGGAGGCCGGGTGCTCGACTTGGGGTACCTGCAACAGGTGGCCTCGGCGATTGACAACTTAGGATTTTACGGCGCCTTACTTCCAACCGGGCGTTCGTGCGAGGACGCGTGGGTCACCGCGTCGTTTCTGGCAGCTAATACCCGGCGAATGCGATTTCTGGTAGCGGTCAGACCGGGTCTGGTTTCGCCGAGCTTGGCGGCTCGGATGACCGCAACGTTCGATCGGCTAAGCAATGGTCGGATATTAATTAATGTGGTCACCGGCGGAGATCCGGTCGAACTAGCTGGGGACGGCCTGTTCGTTGACCATGACGCCCGTTACCAGATTACGGACGAGTTTCTAACGATTTGGCGATCGGTATTAGCCAGCGAAGGTGAAGTCAATTTCGAAGGTGAACAGTTGCGGGTTCGTGGCGCCAAGGTGCTGTTCCCGGCGCTGCAGAAGCCCTATCCGGCGCTCTATTTTGGCGGTTCTTCCGACGGCGGGATGGATGTAGCGGCAAAGCACGTCGACTACTACCTGACTTGGGGCGAACCCCCCGAGCAAGTGAAAGAGAAACTGGCCAAAGTGCGTAACTATGCCTACGCCAAATATGGTCGAAAGCTCCGGTTTGGCATTCGTCTCCATATCATTGTGAGGGAATCAGAGGAGGAAGCTTGGCGGGATGCTGATCGTCTCATCAGCCAGGTATCCGATCGTACGGTGGCTCTCGCCCAGCAAACCATGGCTCGCCAGGATTCAGTCGGCCAACAACGGATGTTAGCGTTGCAGAAGTTAGCAGGCCATTCCCGGTCGAGAAAAGACCTCGAGATCAGCCCGAATCTTTGGGCCGGAGTTGGTCTAGTGCGTAGCGGCGCCGGTACCGCTTTGGTAGGCAGCGTTGAAAATGTGGTTAAACGAATGACGGAGTACGCGGCGCTGGGTATCGATACCTTCATCTTTTCTGGCTATCCGCATTTGGAAGAAGCTCATCGCACCGCTGAACTCCTCTTCCCCAATTTACCGCTTGATCATGGGGATGAGAGCCGTGATTCGTCGGCCGACTTTTCTCCGGGTGAGGTGATCGCGAATGATTTCTCTCCCCGTGGGTAGCCGGAGAGCGCGTGGTGGTTGGAAGCGATTTTAGTTAACCGTCACATGGTCACTGATCGATTTGCCTATCGTAACCGGCTGGTACAGCTGGCAACACCTTGGCTGGTCCCACTTGGTCTGGTGCTCTGCTGGCAGATTTTCGCGGCCAGCGGATTAATTCCGCATCGGATCTTGCCCTCGCCGGTTGAAGTGATGCAAGCCGGGTATCATCTAACGAGAACGGGCGAACTACCCTCGCATCTCTGGGAGAGTTTCCAGCGCGCTTTGTCGGGTTTATTCGTGGGAGGGGTCATCGGCCTTGGCTTCGGCTTATTGAATGGCTTGTCCGAGCCGGCTTATCGCTTATTCGATTCGTCTTTGCAGATGCTGCGCAACATTCCGCACCTAGCGATGATTCCCCTGGTTATCCTTTGGTTCGGGATCGGGGAGCCGGCGAAGCTATTTCTGATCGTGATCGGCGCATTTTTCCCGATCTACGTGAACACGATTCATGGGATTCGATCGACTGACCCCAAGCTGATTGAGATGGGCCGGATCTATGGGCTGACGCCATGGGAACTACTCACCGCGGTGGTGTTTCCAAGTGCATTACCATCGATTTTGGTCGGGCTTCGTTATGCGCTTGGGATCATGTGGCTGACCTTGATCGTGGCCGAGACGATCGCCTGCGATAATGGGATTGGTTATATGACCATGAATGCCCGCGAGTTTTTGCAGACCGACGTCGTCCTGGTGGGGATTCTGCTCTACGCATTCCTCGGGAAGTTAGCAGATACTATCACTCGAGCCTTGGAAAGCTGGCTGTTGCGATGGAATCCCGCTTACCGATGACGGGGAGGGGCACAGCGCTGCGAATGTACTGGGGTGCTTCGGGAGCCTCGCCCTACCAAACCTGCCACCCAATTCGTAAACGAGTATGCCAAAAAGTTCCCTAGTTGAAGCAAGACCGGGATCGGCTTCCGGAAAGGCGGTTGGAGCAGTGTCGGTGCGGACTCATGCCTTGAGCAAGGAGTTCGGTGGTCGCCTGGTTCTAAGTGCTTTAGATTTTCGGATAGAGCCCGCTGAGCTGGTGGCGATCGTCGGTAAGAGCGGTTGCGGGAAATCAACTCTTTTACGGCTGATCTGTGGGTTAGAGAAGCCTTCCAGCGGTTGGGTTGAGGTCGGCGGTCAACCTTTGGCCGGATTAAACAAGCATGCCCGTCTGATGTTTCAAGATGCGGCGTTGCTGCCGTGGAAATCAGTGAAAGCGAATGTCGCCCTGGCTGCCCCGAAGACAGCCGTCCGGGAGCAAACGACTGACGATGCTTTGCGCCAGGTCGGTTTGGAAGATCGCGCTCAGGAATGGCCATCCATTCTATCCGGTGGCCAACGGCAAAGGGTGGCCCTTGCCCGGGCTTTGGCGAGTAACGCGAATCTCTTGCTGCTGGACGAACCCCTTGGCGCCTTGGATGCCTTAACGCGTCTCGAAATGCAGGCACTGATCGAGCGGCTCTGGCACGAGCGCCAATTTACCGCGATTTTGGTGACTCACGACGTCGAAGAAGCTGTGGCCTTGGCAGATCGGATCCTCCTGATGGAAGGCGGCCGGGTAACAATGGAAACCACCGTTGTCTTAGAGCGGCCCCGAGACCGGGCCAACGCTGAATTTACCGAGCTAAAGGAAACGATCTTGGAGCGGCTGCTGAGTGGCGGCGAGCGCACGCTCGCCGGGAGAAGGAGCTAGGAGGACAGGGGTGGGGCGCGCGTATGCCGAGCGACCGACGATGGGTGAGGCGCGAATATGACCTATAGGGCGGATAGGTCATATAGGTCACATAGGTCATATAGGTCCTATCCGATCGCAGGGTCGCCGATGCGCTGACGTGCCGCAGCCTGCTGCCCTGATGGGCCGCTCATAACCCGGCGCTCGCCTTACCCCCGACCTCCTAGCTCCTAGATTCTAGCTCCTAGCTCCTTCTCTAGTACGAGCGTAGGACGTCTAACGCGGCATGCGCGGCCGCGGTCCGATTCTCGACCATTAGCTTGGCGAACACTCGTTCGAGATGCTTGGCAATAGTCCGGACTTTTGAGGTCAGGATGATGGCGATTTCAGAGTTGCTTTTGCCTTCGCTTAACCAAAGCAAAACCTCGGCTTCGCGGTTGGTTAGCCCCAGACTTTGGAGAGGCCGAGCATCTAACTGGCGGACGGTCTCGCGCAACAGGAGGCGATATTCAGTCGCATCGGGGCCGGCAACAGCTTGTACGGTGAGCGATCTTCGTTCGGATCCAACGGTGAGATCTGATACCGGGCACTGGCCGGCTGACCTTGGTTTGGTCTTTTCCTGGAGCCAAGTGCTAATCCGGACGGGTAGACCGTTCGCTGGCTCGTTACCAAAGAACTCTTTCAAAAGGTGCAAACCTCGAGCGGTAACGTAACGAATCCGGCTAGCTCGATCCACCACCATAAAACCGTCATTAGCAATTCCGGCAGCATCATTCAGATAGGAGAAAAGCCTACTCTCCCGGTAAGCTTGAACTAGATGGGGCCGCAGCAGATTTAACAAATATCGTTCCTCTTCGGAGAAGTCCCTGGTGGTGCGATTGAGAGCTACCGCCAGTTTCGGTAGTTGCTCTGCGCTAATAAAAGTGAGTTGATAGTTCTGGGCGCGAACCCGGATGTGCTCCTGGTTAAGCTCAATCTGTCGCCATTTGGTCAGGCTAACAAAATCGGAGACTTTGACTGCGGTACGTAACTTCTTCCGATAGATGGCTTCGATCGAGGGGTTATCACAGAGATAATCTCTGAACATCTTCAAACTGAGGTCCCAGTTAGGATAGATTTCGATCCGTTCGACGTTCCTATCCGTCCATTCATTGAAGGAATAGAAATCACAAGCAAAGCAGAGGCGCAGGCTGGCAAAGAGCCTGGTAGGAAAGTCGGCATGAGGTCCTGGAGTATGTAACTCCAGCAGGGCTCGCGACAAGTTTTGGGCATCGGAGCAACTCAGCATGTTATCTTCAGGTTCAGATGGTTGGCTGCGAGACACGTCCTGAACAAAAGGCTCAATCCGTTACGTCATTCAGTAATAATAGAAGCAGGCGTTAGGGTTTCGGCGAAATGCTAGGTTTGTTAGAAATAATTAGCGGCTGCTTCTTACAGCCATGAAATGGTTCGATAAAACGGCCAAGGCTGGGTGGGGGCGCTAAGATAAGGACGGCGACAACTTCCCGGCGTGAACGACGCCCAAGACTGGGAGGGGCAGCCGCTTTGCAGCGTGGCAGCTCTATCGAATGGCAGCCACCGAAAGCCTTCGGGGTAGACAGGCGGCTCCCGCGAGTAATCCAGCGCATCGCGTTCATCCGGGGCTCTTTTCGGGAAGGCGATTGATTCCGAAGCGGCCGATAGAACTGCGTCGTCATCGGGCACGCGCGGGAGCCGCCTGTCTACCCCGAAGGCTTTCGGTGGCTTGCCATACGACAGAGTTGCCACGCTGCAAAGCGGGCTCCCCTCCCAATCTTGGGCGTCGTTCGTGCACGGGGCCTCGCCAGTTCGACCGTGGTCGCCAAAGCCCTACCGTGGTTGGGCCCCTGGCCTCGCAGGCGAAGCATACTCCACGGAGGTGTGCCGTTTCGGATAAGTGGGAGTGCTTGCCTGCCATCCGATTTTGCTCGTTTTAGAAAAGGATTCTTGGAACTATAACGTGCCCCTCCGAAGCGATTTATGCTTAAGCTTGCCGGATTGTTCTTTGTAGCGCTCTCCCCGTTTACCATCGTCTCCGTCGCTGCGGCCGCGGAGAAGGATGTCGAGTTAGTGACAGACGCCGAGTTTCTGCAGCCTACCAGCACTTTCGAGTTCCGATTTGCTAGCCCGGTTGTGACCCGTGACGAGGTCGGTACCGTCGCCAATCAACCGCCGATAACGTTCGAGCCTGCCTTAACCGGGACCTTTACCTGGTTAAGCCAACGGAGCGGCGTTTTCGTGCCGAAATCTGCTCCACCTCTTGGGACGCAGCTGTTAGTGACGGTTCGCCCCGATTTCCGGGATTTAAACGGGAATCCGATCGGACAGGGTTTTCGAGAAGTCTTGAAAACGCCGACGTACGGCATTACCTCGGCTACCGCTCCACAAGGCGAAGAGATTTCGGCAAAGCCGCAAATTCGGCTCGCTTTAAACTTGGAGACCGCGATCGATGCGACCCGCTTTCGATTTGTCAGTTCGGCGGGCCAAGAGATTGCCGCCGATGTTCGCTACGCGACTTCCGACGATTATTTCGAAGTACCAGCTGAAGATCTTGACTGGAATCGGCGCTGGACCGCACAGCCGCATTCTCAGAACGAGCCGACGGAAGAAGACAGAAAAAAACCGCTGCAGGATCGGATGATGGTCACACCGGTAGATCCGCTCGAGGGAGATCAAGAGTGGCGGCTGGAAATCGCGCCCGGGCTGAAGTCGGTCCTGGGTGGACAGGAAATCAAAGAAGCCAAGACGGTTTCGATAGGAATGATACCGCCGTTTGCGGTCAAGAGTCTGACGCCGACGAACTATATTCACTCCGGCAAAGCGATCCGGGTGGAATTCTCGCGGGACTTGGCTGGGGATATTACCAGCGGAACGGCAAAGCAGTTTTTCCAGGTCGAACCGGCGGTTGGTCACTTGCGGTACGAGGTGGATGGCGCCGAGCTGGAGGTTTTTGGCGATTTCGCGCTTGGCCAATCCTACCGGCTTACGATTGCCCCTGAGGTGGTGGACAAGGATGGTGCTCAGTTTGCCGGGGATCGCTCGAAGACGATTCAATTCGCCCCGGTTAAACCGCGAATTTATCTACCGGTGGTTTCCGGTGACCAATATCGAAACGGCGCCCGGCAGTTTGAAGCACTCTCCATCAATGTCCGCCGACTCCATGTTCGAGCGGTGCTGGTGGACCCCGCCGGCAGCCCTTCCGCAAAAGCGGCGTTTGCTGCTTACAACCAAAGTGAGGAGCAGACGGAGGAAGACGAGCCGAATCATCGCGTGCTTGACGGGAAAGTTGGCGGCAAAGTGGTGTTCGACCGCACGATCGAGCTGGCTTCGGCGACTGTCGACCAGCAGATCAAAACTCAGATTAAATGGGACGAGCTCATCGGAGTAAACCGGGGTGGCATGGTTCTTCTGACCATTGATGGCGACCCGATTGCCGAGACCGGCCAACAACGGGTCGGGGCGCAGGCTTTGCTTCAGTTGACCGACATTGGCGTCCTCTGGGCTCACGAATCTGACAAGCTCCGGTTCTTCATCTTTTCGTTGAGCTCCGGCCAACCGATCGCCGGCGCCAGTATTCATCTGCTGAACTCGGAATCGAGAGAGATCGGGAAAGTTGCCAGTGACGAGGCTGGCACCGCCCTTATTCCGTTTTCTGAGGACATCGAATGGGCTGAGATCAGACAACAGAACGACGCCTATGCCCTGCAACTGGGGAAGACTGCCCAGGGACTTCCTGGATGGGGTTTCAACCTCGATATCTATTATCCGGGTTGGGTAAAACCTGCGCCCACGGAAAATGCGCGTTGCTTTGTCTTCACGGATCGACCCCTCTATCGGCCGAGCGAGGTGGTACACGTAAAAGGCTTGATCCGTGCGCTGAAAGTGGGCGGTTTTGAACCGGCGAATGCCTGGAAAGGTGATGCGCAGCTTACCACTCCCCGTGGCGAAATGGTCTATTCGCAAGAAATCATTACGGGGCGTGACGGTGGTTTTGAAGCCGATATCCCTCTGACGGCAACTTCTCTTGGCCGGCACGAACTCAGGATCGGCTTCGGGGGCTCCGATGCGACACCACTGTTCGCTTACGCCAATTTCGAGGTTGCCGATTACGAACCGAACGCTTTCGAGTTAGATATCGCGATGCCGGAGCGGCTTGGCCCGACGGCATCCGCTCATGCCGAAGTAACGGCAAAATACCTTTTTGGTGCGCCGCTCAGCCAGGCGAAGATCCGTTGGACTCTGCAGGCCACTCCAACCGGCTTTAGCCCGGACGGTTTCGACAGTTACCAATTCACCTCGGAAGACGAGCAAGCCAAGACCACGGTCGTCAACGGTTCGGGGAATTACGATCCTGCTCAGCCGCTATCCATTGATCCGACATTACCGAGTTCAGAAGGGAAGCCGATCCGCGGGGTTCTGACGGTTGAAATGACGGATCTAAACCAGCAGACCGTTACCGAGTCCCGAGTTTTCCAAAAGGATGCGACCGGGTTCTATTTGGGAATCACGGTTCCGTCTAAGGTTGCCATCGGATCCGCTGTTCCTATCCCGGTTCAATGTATCGCGGTCACACCGGACGGTAAGCCAGTCGAGCGAGCCGTCGACGTTCAGTTAGAGCTGATCAGGAAACGTTCTGAAACCGTGCGGGTGAAGGGCGCGGGTAAAGCGGTTTCATTTCGAACTAACCCGATCGAGGAGAAAATTGGGGAATGGCGTGGCCAGACATTGCAACCCACCCGAAGCGTCAATGGCTGGGAAACACCGGAGGGTAAAACCGCTGAAATCACTTTGCCGGCCGCCGGCGAGTATATCTTACGCGCTCACGCTCAGGATGAAGTAGGGCGGCCGGTTTGGACAGATTACTCGCTGTACAGCTCCGGTGAGGAAGCGGTCTCCTGGAATTATCGAAACGCCGCTCAAATCGATCTAGTTCCGGACAAGCCGGAATATAATGCGGGTGATACCGCCCACATCCTGGTGAAGAGCCCGTTTACCGGTGATGCCGTTGTGAATGTCGAACGAGGCGGCGACATTTTACGGTCGGAAAGGATTAAACTCGAAGGTAACGCGCCAACGTTACAGGTGCCGATTGTGGCTGGAGATGTTCCTAACGTCTATATCTCGGTGGTGCTGATTCGCGGCGCAACCGACAGCACCCGAAAAATAAAGACACCCGAGTTTCGCTATGGATTTGCGATGTTACGGGTTAGCGATCCAGCCACGAAACTTCGGATCCAAGTCGCGCCGGCGAAGACTACCTTTGAACCGGGCGAACCGGTGGAAGTGAGTCTGCAGGTTCAAGACGGGCTGGGCCGGCCAATAGCGAACGGGGCGTTGGCTTTTCTGGCTGTCGATGACGGCGTACTGGCATTGACCGGCTATCAACGCCCTGACCCATACAAGACCTTTTTCGGCAACTTTCCGCTAAAGGTTCAGACGGGTATGACGCTGGATTCGTTGCTGGCCGAAGATCCGGGTGATCTCCAATTCTCTAATAAAGGCTATCTCATTGGCGGCGGTGGCGGCGAAGGACCAGAGATGAAGCTGCGGACGGACTTTCCTGGTACCGTATGCTGGATGCCGTCGGTGCGGACAGATTCCTCCGGTCACGCCACGGTCAAGTTCACGGCGCCGGACGCTATCACGCGGTACCGGTTAGTGGCGGTCGCCTGGGCGGGAGCGAACCAATTTGGTTCGGCCGAATCGGCAATTACGATTCAGAAACCCTTATTGATTATCCCGAGCATGGCTAAATCGGCTCGCTCCGGCGATCGGCTAACGGCCAGGGCAGTGATTAGGAACAGTGCCGGCCATCAAGAAATGGTTAATGTCCAACTGAAGCTGGATGATCATTTTTCTAGCGCTCAACCTACCGACACCACGTTCACCTTGGAGAGCGGAGGGACCGAGACAGTTGATTTCCCGGTTTTAGTGGGGAACCCGGGATCCAGTCATTGGCAATGGTCGGCCCGGTCACAGGATCATTCGGATGGAGTGGCGGCTACGAGTGAGATTGAGCCGGCTGGTACCGCCCTGCGGGAGGTCTATTTGAGCGATATCCAGGCCAAACCGGGCGACCTGCTCGCCTCAGTCAATCCTCAACTACTCGAGGGCAAAGGGGTCGTGAACATCACTCTTTCCAACACGCGTCTTACTTCCTTGCAGGAGGCGGTCGCGGCGTTGCAGGCGTATCCCTATGAATGCTCAGAGCAGCTCGCATCCAGCTTGGTGCCCTGGCTCATCAGTGAGCAATTGAAGTCGGCGGTGCCGAGTCTATTGGCTAACGAGACCACGCGGCGTGAGCATGTCGCGGATACGATAAGCGAGCTATTTGACCGGCAGACCAGCTCCGGAGGGCTGGCCTTGTGGCCCGGCAGCGACGAGGCGTCCTTGTTCGGCAGCGCCTACGCCGCTTGGGTCATCGCCGGCTTACAGCAGCAAGGAATAGAGGTTCCGGCAAACAAATGGCAATCGTTGCTGAAGTATCTGAGTGAGAGTTTGCGCGGTCTGCCGAAAGTCCAAGATGATGTCAAATTCCAAGAGCTGGCGTTCGCGACTCTCGCCTTAGCGGTGGCCGGGAAACCTGAGCCGGCGTATCAGGAGGCTTTGTTTCAAAAGAAAGGGGCGCTCTCGCATGAGACCCGAGCCGTGGTCGCGCTGGCGTTATTATCCGGCGGCAACGCGCCTCGAGAGGTGATTGAAGCGCTGTTGGATGCGAAAGCCAGTGCGCCGGACCCGATCTGGTTGTACGGCGGAGATGCCAGAGGAGATGCGCTGCGGCTCTTGGCCTGGATCCGATATCGGCCGCACTCCAATGAGGTTGCCCCTTTGGTTAAGGAACTACTGGGGATACGCCATAACGGGCGTTGGGATACCACTCAAGAGAATGCCTGGTCGTTGTTAGCGCTCGCTAACTACTACCGGGTTTCCGAGAGCGCCGGCAAATCCGTGGATGGGTTGTTGGTCTCAGGCCCGAAGTCGTTTCCGTTTTCGGTGACCCGGCAAGCGCCGTCTTGGAGTACCGCTCTAGTCCTGGATTCGGCGAATCCGATAAAAGACCTCTTGGTCCAACGAAATGGGACCGGAGCGCTTTTTGCGGAAACCCAATTTGAGATCTATCCGGCCGTGGTCGAGCAACCGCGGCAGGATCGCGGCTATTCCGTCTCTCGTATCTATCAGAAGATCGACGACGATGGTAAGCTCGCGCCGGCCGATCACTTGAAAGTTGGTGACAGAATTGTGGTCACACTGAACATCAAGTCGAACCGGGCTGGTCGCCTGGTTGCAATAGACGATCCAGTACCGGCGGTCTTCGAACCAATTAACCCAGACTTTCGACCGGACTCGGATAACGAATCGTCCTCCGATGCCGATTACGCCGATTACCGCGAGATTCGTGGCGATCGAGTCGAGTTCTTCCGCGATCAACTACCAGCCGGCGATTACAGCTTTACCTATCTGAGCCGGGTACGTTTTGTGGGTGAAGCGACGGCGCCGGGAACCAAGGTACTGGAAATGTATAGGCCGGAGCGGTTTGGAATCAGTGAGACTACGAAGGTGAGAAGTGAGGAGTGAGGAGTGGAGGGTGATTGGTGAGAAATGGGCTGGGCGTGTTGGTGATGTCAAGCTTGAGGGAGGCGGTACTGAGCGGCGAAGCCGAGGCGTGATGATAGCCTAGGGCGAAGCCCTAGGAAAGAATTCCAAACGTTTGGCGCCAGGATCAGTTTATGAATACCAAATGGGCTACCCGTTTTTTGGTACTGACGGCCGTGGTGGTCTTGGTTTGGTGTACGCTAGAAGTCGCTTGGCGGTTGACGCCCGTGCCTTTGGGGCTCACGAAAGCGCCGCCGCAGAGCGTTGAGTTCGTGGACCGAACCGGGCGGCCGTTGCGCCGGGTACTGCAAGATCAGCGGGTTTACCGGACACGATGTTCCTTGAGCGATGTCTCGCCCAACGCTATGGCGGCGACCCTCAGTGCTGAAGATAAAAGGTTCAGATTCCACTCTGGGATAGATTTGTTAGCGATCGCCAGAGCTTTGGCGCAGGCGATCCGTAGCGGTCAAATTCGTTCCGGCGCTTCTACTATTACCCAGCAGTTAGTAAAATTAGGCTATCCGGACGGGGGGCGCGATCTGTGGGCAAAACTAGTGGAATCGTGGGGCGCACTTAGCCTCGAACGGCATTGGTCGAAGGATCAGATTCTCGAGGAATATTTGAACCGGCTAAATTACGGCGACCTGCAAGTTGGCCTGGCCGCGGCAAGTATCGATTACTTCGATAAGCCGCCCAGTGATTTGAGCGCAGCGGAGGCCGCGTTTCTGGCGGCAATTCCTCAGGCTCCATCACGGCTCGATCCATTCACCCATTTTGCCGCGGCCAAGGCGCGCCAGCGTTGGGTGCTCCAGCGTATGCGCGCTAACGGTTTTCTCGATGACGCCGGTTATGCTCGAGCCGTCGCGGAACCGCTCCGATTGCGTGAGCACAGCCGGGAGTTTGAGGCTCCGTTCTTTGTTGATCTGTTGTTGGAGCGGCGCGGCACCTTGCCTCCGGAAGGCGGTTCGGTGAGAACCACGGTCGATCTTGCGCTTAACCAATGGATCCATCAGGTCATTACTCGTCAGCTCCAGACCCTGGTGGATAAGAATGTTGCGGCTGCCGCTGCCGTTGTGATCGAGAATTCAACGGGTGAAGTTTTGGCACTATGCGGTTCCGGTGATTATTTTGAGCCCGGAGTCGGCCAAATTAATGGAGCTTGGAGTGCTCGATCAGCCGGCTCAGCGCTTAAGCCTTTTACCTACGTGCGTGCGCTCGATCGAGGAGCGTTTCCTGGCACGGTGGTGGCGGATGTACCGACCGATTTCCCGACTGAGACCGGTCTTTATCACCCCAACAATTATAACCACCGCTTCTACGGACCGGTGACGTTGCGATTTGCCTTGGCCAACTCGCTGAACGTGGCGGCTATAAAAGTCCTGGAGCAGGAGGGCGGCCCGGAAACGCTTTACAACGCGCTGAAAAATGCCGGCATCACGACTTTGGGGCACCCGGCCGCCTACTATGGGCTGGGGCTCACAATTGGTAACGGCGAGGTGCGTTTGTTGGAGTTGACGAACGCATACGCAGCGCTGGCGCGTCTTGGAGTATATCGGCCCTTCCGGCTGCTGCGAAATGAGGAAACGAGCGGCAACCAGCGCTCGTTCCCCTCGGGGCGGATTTTTGATGAACGAGCGGCTTATTTGTTGGCGGATATGCTCAGCGACAATCACGCCAGAGCCGGCACTTTTGGGTTGAATTCCTATCTCTCGTTTGATTTTCCCGTTGCTTGCAAGACGGGGACTAGTTCCAACTACCGTGATAATTGGACCTTTGGCTTTACACCGGAATGGACCGTCGGCGTTTGGGTAGGAAACCCGGATAACACGCCGATGCGCGGTATCACCGGTGTGACTGGGGCTGCGCCGATCTTTCACGAAATCATGGTGAAACTTCATGATCGCTACGGGGCCAGCTGGTATCAGGCTCCGCCGGGTATTGAGCATTGCTGGATTGATCCGCTTACGGGACACCAAGTATCTGCAGGGCAGCCGCGCGCGGTCCAAGAAATCTACGCTTTTCCACCTAACCCGGCGCCGCCGGAGGATTATGATCCTGTCGGCCGAGTTCGTTTACCGGCAGAATACCAGGCTTGGGTCAAGAGCGATCAGAACACCTTGGGACCATTATTAGAAGGGAGTAAGCCGGCGAAGCCTCTTCGCATTATCGAGCCGGCCCTAGACTCTTTTTACTATTTGGACCCGGACCTCCCGGTAAAAGACCAACGGCTGGAGTTACTGGCCGATTCGACGGGATCAATCGAGTGGAGCTCGAAGACTCTCGATTGCCGGCCCGATGGAAATAAAATGACGGTGGGACTGCGCGAAGGGCGCCATGAGATTGTCGCCCGAGATACCGCTACTGGGCAGACGGCTTCGACGTGGATTGACGTGGAGCGGTGGTGACCGCGAATGCACACAAATTGACGCGAATCGCATTGGAAATAGCTTGTCGCAGAAAGAAACCGGTCTCACTAATTTGGAATGGGCTGGCAAATAGAGTTACTCGCCCGCAGGCTTTCTGCAGGGAGATGCCTGGAATCGTAACACGTTACATGTTTTCTAAAATCCTATCCATTCTCAGGGATCGTTGGCATCCCCTGCGCAAGCTTCGGAGCCTGGCCGTATTTCGCTGGTTTCAGAATAGGTTCGATCGCACAATCTATAAGCGGGTTGCGGGAACCCGGCTGGGAGTGGCGATGAAGCTTCTGCGCGATGCGAGCTGGACGGCGATTCCGTTGGAACCGGAAGTCCGGGTCGCCTTCAAGTTGGTGCTCGAGGCAACTAATCCGAAGGTGTTCTGGGATGTCGGAGCCAATTTGGGCTTTTACTCTTGGGTGGTACGGCAACATCCATCCATCGAGCAAGTGGTTTTGTTTGAACCGGACCCAACTAACTTTGAGCTAATCACGAAGACCGTGTCTAAGAACGCGGTCTCCAACTGCCGTCCGATGAACTTGGCTTTGTCTGATCGGCCGGGGGAGGCCCTCTTTCTAGTTGACCGAGCAAGCGGCGCCACCGGATCCCTAGGGAGCGTCTCAAACGCAGGCCACCCGCGTAGCCTGCAACACGAATACGGGATGAGCGAGACGATTACTTGCCGGACCGCGACCGTTGACGATCTTATTAGACAAGGTCTGCCAGCACCGGACCTGATGAAGATCGATGTTGAGGGAGCGGAACACCTTGTGTTGGCGGGTGCCGAGGCTTGCCTTGAGAAAGAGCGGCCAGCAATGATTCTAGAAACTTCGAATTCAGCGCTGCTGCGAGAGCTTAACGAAAAGGGTTACACGATCTTCCGCATCGATGAAGGAAATCTTTTATGTGTTTACGCTGAACCTGGCGAGCTTGTCCCTTTTGAGCAGGCTTTTGATCTTGTGAAATCTGGATAGATCGGCTCTAGATTGCCGCAAAGCAGGGACTCGAATCACCGTCGGTTGCGCGAAGGACGGCACGAGATCGCTGCCAAGAACGCTGTTACCGGCGAACTGCCACTTCCTGGATTGACGTAGAACCGCGGTGACTCGGCTAACATCATGAACGGAACGAATTGTAGGTGTGTTGCTGGTTCCAATTAATGTTTGGTTGTTCTGAAATTTAGAACAAGTTCAATCGGAGGCAGTTACTATGACGTAAGATAGTCCAGTGATGCCGTTACCCTCAAGAACGCGGTTAAATCGGTCGTGACTGGACCTGTCAATTGCGGAGACGGGTCTCGACGCGTTCTACGATGGGGAGCATTACCTTCACGGCATCTTCGCTAGGATAGGGTAAGAGCGTGCTGGTCTGATCGGTTTTGATGCGGGGAAGCCGTTCTACGACGATTTCGCTCCGATCTGAGTGTCTATTGTAGAAAGCGCACATGTCTTCAGCAAGACGTTTTGCCATAGCGTATTCTGCCATCTCTCGCATGTTCTCGGTCGCGGCGATGCTAGACGGATAGAAAACCCGGAGCTTTGCGTCGCTTTCCAAAGCTACCATGTCTACAAGGCGTCCGAACGACGTAACGTATATCTCGTTGAATTCCCGAAGGGCGTCATGGCTGAAAAATCCGCGCCGTCGTCCGAAAATCTTAGGCGTGGCAAAATAATAGATCGAACGAAACGCGTCCTTCCTTTGCCCGAACCTTTCTAACTGCTCGCGGTCCCGGACATCTAGCTGGAGCGTTTTGCAACGTCCACCGTGAGAAAGAATGTCTTGAGCCACCTGTGCGGCATCGTCCGCGCCTTGATAATAGGTGATAACCGGTAGGCCTCCGCCGGCCGCAATTATTTTGGCAGTAACTTCGCCTAGGCCGCGAGATCCTCCGACGATAAGAGCTATACTCTCTGCAAAACGGCCCGGCTCTACGAGTCCTTTGATCGTCACGATACTTGGCTGCAATTCAGGAGGTGGCCGAAAGAAAGCCAGCAGTTGAGCTTGGAGGTACGGACTATCAACCGCTATGACTACTCTTCCCATACGTTCATCGGTCTCTTCAACCCGATAACTTTGGCAGTCCGATGATATTGTTTCCTGATAACGGACATTCGCTTGAGTAAAAATCGAATGTAATCCGGGGCAGTGCATCCCGATCAGGCGAGTTAGGGCAAGGGTTGCAGCTAGTCCACCAGCGCCTAAGGCGGCTGTCGATACCGGGAAAAGTTGATTCGCTTTCGCCAAATCGAGACCGAGCGCGAGGTTGCCGCGCTTTTCTCGAAGCGATTCAAACTGAAGTTCGGCCACGGGTTCGCGAAACAGTGATGGCAGCTTATCGCTTGACCGAACAAAGACTGGGCCGAATTGGATCGTGATCTCACAAACAGTATCATTGTTGATCTGGGCTGCGATCCGGTTACTCGCTTCCGTGACCTCGGTTAGATAAAAGTAAACAACGTCTCCAACTAAGACCGGCTTGAGAAATTGCGCGCTCAAGCCGGTTACGCCAAGACCCCGCTGTTCATCCGCCGGCTGACCCAGCAGGGCTTCTAATGCTGTCAACGCCAGGTGAATCCCATGAACCGCCAAGCCGCCGACCGTAGTGCGCCGGGCTGCAACCGGGTCGACGTGCATGGGATTGTAGTCACCTGACAGATCAGCGAAAAAGTGCTGAAGATCCTCTGTGTAATGGCAACTGCGCAGAAGCGTCCCGGGCATGCTCTAAAAAAAACGGTTCTTCAGTTAGAATTCGTCAGGGTAAAGATGGTTGTGGTTTTGCGAACCTCGGTCAGTAGCGAGCTTTTCATGGATGGCGGCAACATCCAAATTCGGAAGTAGCTGTAAGAAGCGGGAATCAGATGCCATCGCGGATAAAACTGCCAGAGTCGCGCCCTCCTTGGGATGAACCTCGTCCTGAAAATATTCGCCCTTGCCGCTATACCCAGGGAAATTCGTAAAATCGAAGAAAAGGACATGTAGCTTGTCGAAATAGCCGTCCTTCACGTGTTCATTGAAATCCCGAAGCTCTCCGAACCCGGGCCGGTTCGGGTAATCCGCGGCCAGCTTTTCTCCCGAGTAGAAAGGCATCTGCACGCAGACTAGAGCGATTCCCCTGGCGTGCACTTCCGAAACAAACTCTCCGAAGTCTTTCATTTCGGTAGTTCCCATGCGATCGCCACAGTCGATCTTTGACTCCAGGGGACCCTGGAGCCTAGCCGGATCGTCATTCCCTGATCCGTCAAATTGGATAGACCCGTCCTTTCGAAATCCGCCTTTATCGAGGTAAGCGCCCAAACCAAGCGTTGGGTAAGGATGAGGCCGGTAGAGACCGATGAGAAGAAGCGAAGGATTAGTTGGCAACTGAACAAGAATGTCATGCAGGTCATCCAGTTTATCCTTCCAGGAGGAAGTAAAATCCTGCAACGCGCGAGCCTTGATCTGATCGGCGCTATAGATTGAGCTGAATAGCCAAAAATCGCAGGTCATGATGATGACTTTGGGATTGTATCCGGCGGGCAGATGACGGAGGAGGTCAGTGAACCCAGACATCAGATAGCAGGTCGAGCTCAAATTGTAGGCGGTATACGGGCGAAACATCGCCGCCCGGAAAAATTGGCAACGAGACTGCCCGAAAATAAGGACGTCTGGACGATCGATAGCGACTCGCGCCAGTTTGAAGCGAGCGAATTTCGCCGTCCGATACCTGTACCAGATCAGGTTCGGCTGAGCGGTCTGGAGAGCGGCTGCCTGGGGCATAGAAAGCCAGTCGCCAGCCTGCCAGGAAATCCATTCAGCTAACAACAACAACAAAAACCCAGGAACAACCAGGCTAAGGAAGAGGATGCGGGCGCACTTTTTCCATTCCGGTAGATCCGCTAAAATACCCTTAAAATTTATAATAGACGAACGGTTGGGTGCCATAATGACTGAGCCACTCGGACAAGATCACCAGTAGGCCATAGTTGTAACCGGCTATCTGCACAATTGCTGAAAGTTTTTCGGGAACCAGTTTGTGACGGACTAGGATGTCACCGCCGAGCAAGCAGGGAATGACCCAGAAGCAAGCCAGAAACGCATTCAGCACGGGAAATGGGGTTGAACTGACCTGGCCCCAAAGGCCCGAAAGGAACCTGGCCAAATCGTAGAATGGCCCCGCCGAAAAAATGCCCTGATAAATCTGCATGGCCTGAGGCAACGAATCGGCTCGGAAGACAACAAAGGCTAGCGCTACTAACAAATAGGTGATGACGCCTCGGGTTAGGCGGAGAACGGAATCGGGTAGGCCGACAGCCGCCCAGAATTTGTCCCGGTGAGGCAACGTAAAGGTGGAGATAACCACCATCGATCCATGCATGGCTCCGAAAATCAGGAAGCCCCACCTGGCCCCATGCCAGACCCCTAGGATGACAAACGAGGCCATCAGCGCTGCCGCCATTCCTAGGTTAGAATAGCGTCGCCATTCCATCCGTAGCGGCGAGAAAATGTAGTCACGCACCCAGGATGAGAGCGAGATATGCCAGTTGCGCCAAAACTCAGGCACGGTGGTGCTGAGAAAGGGTTGCCGAAAATTGGGGCTAACTTCCAACCCGAATAACTTCGCGCTGCCGATAGCTATCAAGGAATAACCGGCGAAATCCGCATAAAGATAAAAAGGGTAGAAGAGCGTTGCGCAAACCCGTTCGATCGGCAGAAATGCGCCGGGATTCTCAAAGACGAGGTTGGTCGGGCCGGCCAGAGCGTCTGCGAAAACCACCTTCATCAGCAGCCCTACGAAGATAAGACGAAGAGCCGCGATGGTTCGGTCCGAGGAAAAGTCTGCGTCTAAGTCGAACTGCGGCATGAACCGTCCTGCCCGCTCGATGGGGCCGGCGGACACCAAAGGGAAAAACCCGACGAAAAGGGCTACCCTAATGGGGGAGGGTTCGGGATCGACTATACCAAGGTAAACATCTGTGAGATAGCCGAGTGAAGCGAAAGTAAAAAAAGAGATGCCAATCGGGAATGCCAGAAACGCGAGATTCCCGTGGAGCGACACCGCGAGGATCACTAGCAAGTATTTAAAGAAGAGAAGGGGGCTAACGAGAACGGAAACGATTAGCCAGAAAAGGAGCCCTCCATGCTTTTCCGCCTGAGGCGAGCGCAAGAGTCTGGCTCCAAAGTAGGTGATGCAGGTCACGAAAACTAGGACCACGATGTAGGCTTTTGATAACTGCAGATAAAAGAGATAGCTCGCGGCCAGCAAGAGAACCCGGCGCGGCCCCCCTTTCCCCAAAATGAAGTAAAGGAGGAAGACGAGGAACAGAAAAACGAAATAGCCGGGATCGCTGAGGGACATGCGGTCTTTAGTTTGAGACTTGTAAGTCTACAGTCCCAAGCCCCACTCGCGGCGCCCCGGATCGGGTGAGTGTGATCGATGAATCCAGGTCAGGCACTTCGGATACCGCAATCTTCCAACGCTGCTCGTCTTCTGCGTGAAACCCGTGGTCGGGCAGGAAAGTAGCAGCCGGGGCGTTTTTAGCAGTGGGGATAAAAGACGCTTCCACATAGTCAGCTGATTCCATCCGGGCCTCTTGGGCCAGCGCGGCCAACAAAGCCGTCTCCACGCCGCGTCCCAAGACTCGACAACTTAACAGAAAAGTGTCGATAACCAGCTGACGAGAGTCTGCCTGAATGACGGCGATCACGACCCCGGTCAATCCGTAGTCGCCGAACTTGTCTGAGACTCGTATGCCGAAAACGCGCTGCTGGACCGAATTGGCCAAGGCACGGACTTGATCGGCGGATCGGCGGATCGTCGTGAGGTTGAACTGATTGGTTTTGTTAATGAGCTGAGTGATTCGTTCGAGATCTTCCGGCTGAGCCAAAAAGAAGTCGATGCGCAGTCCGAGATTTTTGCGGAACTCTTCCTTGCTAAGGCTGCTGCTAAGTTGTTCGCGCTGTTGCTCGGCCCGCATCATGTCGGCTCGCGACCGGTCTTCCTGAGTCACTTCGAGCCGGTCGAACAGGGTGAGATGCCGCATGGCATCGAGAATATCAGCCGGGTCTTCCGGTACCAAAACGCTGGTGACTTCGGGCCGCGTGGCCTGCATGTAGTCGATTTCCATCCGGCTATCATCAATGAAAACCAAGCTCTCTATCCCGATGTTTAGAGCCTTGGCGATATGAACAATATTCTCGCTCTTTGGATTCCAGTTGATTTGCCAAGCGGAAATGTGTTCGCGCTTAAGCAACATGCCACTGTGCTTGTCGAAGACCTCCCAGACGTCCGCTTCGTTATTCTTGCTGGCCAGAGCGAGCAGGATTCCTTGTCCGCGCCAATAGAGCAAAAGGCGCTGAAAATCACGAAAAGCCGTACCCGGAAATTCGTCACCTAGCTCGAGATTATTTATCCCGTCTTCTCCAACGGTTCCGCCCCAGAGGGTGTTATCACAATCGAGGACCACGCATTTTTTAGATGGCCGGCGAAGGGCGATTACCATCCGGGCGAGCAAAGAGCCGGCTTTGAACAGGAACGAATCAGTGAATGGCTGGCGATAGAGATACCACTGGCGAGAATCGAAAGAATTCGGCAAACCGCACTCACGTTGAACTGCATCTAGATCGCAGAGACGGATACCGGATATGCTGGTGACGGCTTCGCCAAAACGAGTGGTCAGCGCACGATGAAGAGCGCCCAACCGGATCGGGTTTTCCAAGCTGGATGTACTAGTCGGCAAAATGGTTGGGAACGGCGGAAGGCTCGTTATCAGAGTGCCGGAGAACCTCTCGTGTAACCCTTTTAACGCCGAAACCAAGAGGTCAATTTTCTCGACAGCGCGTTGGAAAGCTCCGGCGTCGCCTTGAAGAAAAGCCAACAATTCCTCCAGAACAATATCCTCGAGGCGGTAGAGCAAAACGATGACGTCCGGTTCCGTTTTGAAGATGTTCTTGTGATCGAGGCAGACTTGAAAAAGCTGATTGTAAGGTCCCAGCTCTATTGACGGTTTTAGATCGACCTCAAGCAACGGCGCTCCTAGGAACGGGAGCAAACTGTTTCCGGTGAAGCTCGTCGCTAATCCGATGGAAATAGAGGTCTTGGCGTCAGGGCCCGCCAACTGTTGGCTATGTTCGCGCCACGCGGCTTTGATCTCGGTGATGCGGACTTTTTCGGCACTTTGCGCGCTACCCGTTCCGCTCCGACGGTCAAGCATCGGCAATCCCCTTGTTGCGTAAGACCTTGCGAACCAGCCCTACCGTTCGCATCGAAACGATTTCTTTGGTTGAAAGCCGGACGTCAAAAGCAGCTTCCAGAGCAATGACCAAATTCATCGCTTGAAGACTGTCCCATTGCGGCGTGTTCTCGGGAGACGTGTCATCCGAAATGCTTTCAATCGGGATCCTTAGTACTTCTGAAAAAACCTGACAGACTCCAGACGATACCGCCATACTCCTTGGCGATTTAAGGTGCCGCCAAGTTGGACGTCAATTAGAAAGCTCGACAAATAGCAGTGTCTTTAGAAAACTCTGGAAAATATGGTGGAACGCGAGATCTCCCAAGATTGGAAACTCGGCATTCCGGAGGACAGGTATCCTAATTGACGTTGAAGTAGTCCTAGCAAAATGGGAAAAACTGGCCAGTCGACGGAACGCGTTGGCGGACTCGATAGCATTCGGTTTGTTTGTTCATTTATTGTCGTTCTTTTTCATTTCGGACTGATACCTCGTTCTATTTTTGGCCCCGATCCTCATGGGTTAGCCGCATTAGCTCGAGGTATTGTGGGATCCCTTTTTAATGGACCGGCCGCGGTCATCGTCTTCTTCGTGATCTCAGGATTTTGCATCCATTTCCCGTATCGGAGTGGGCAACCGGTCAACGTTTTGTCCTACTATAGCCGCCGCCTCATTCGTATCGGGGGTCCAGCACTGGTGGCTCTGTGCCTCTGGGGTTGGGTCGGCGTCAGAGTGGAGTCACAAGACGCTGGGATCTTTTGGAGCGTGATTTGCGAGGTCGAATACTACCTGCTTTATCCGGTGCTACTTCGGTTGCGGCTGCGGTTTGGCTGGGTGTCGCTAATCGTCGCTGCGCAGATCATGGCGTGGGCGCTCGCATTTACGCACCTCTCGGATATTCAACGCGTGGTGGGAGCCTATCCCGCGTTTGGCTTGTGGAATTGGGTCATCGGTCTTCCGTGCTGGCTGATCGGCTGTTGGCTTGCCGAGACGTACGAGCGGTTCCCAGAGCTTTCTACGATCTGGCTCTGGGTTAGCCGCATCAGCATCTTTGTAATTTCTGCCGCACTGCAAGGATTACGATTTCATGGCGGATCGGTTTTGCTTTCCAACCCGTTTACTTTGAACTTGTTCGCCTTGCTCACTTGTTTTTGGCTTGGCTTGGAGATCGCCTATCGCCGGAAGAAGTCTGCGCCGCCAATTCTAGAATGGGCGGGCAAGTGGAGCTATTCCTTGTACTTAATGCATCCGGCCGTTCCTGGTGTCTTATTAGGGCTATTTACGTTTCTAAGTCCGATTTACACTTCGAACGCAGCCGGTCTGTTCGTCATTTTCTGCTCGCTGGTGCTGGCGTACGGGTTTTATCTGATAGCCGAGGCCCCTTTCCATCGTCTGGCGATCAGAGTCAGCCGGCGTCTGAAGGCGAGGCGGCCCATAGGAGCTGTGGCCGTTCCAGACGCCTGAGCCTGAGTCGCGGCGAGCTGGAGACGCCGTCTGACAACGTAACTTCGAAGAGATCAGTATAGCCGCAAAAGAACACAAAGAACGCAAAAACAAATCTAACCGCAGATGGAAACAGATCTACACAGATGTATGCCGACTGGCGGAACTATTCGCGTCCATTCGCGGTAGATTTGTTTTTGCGTTCTTTGTGTTCTTTTGCGGCTATTCTGATTTCCGTGCGCTTCTGAACCGGCCTAATGGCGTCTGATGAGGCCCTTCAGTTCATAGTTCCGAGGCCTTTTCGCCTCATTGGCATACCCCCTGAAGAACTCGAGATATTTGATCAGATAGGCTTCCTCAACGGCGCAACCTTCCCGGTCCTCGGCGACCGGACCATGAGACAAACGGTACCAAGCCAGCTGTAGTCTTTTGAATTGGGCTCTGAGACTTGCAAGCCGGATCTTTCCGTGAAGCCAATGGTAGCAGTAGTACGCCTCGATGCGGCCCTCGACCCAAGCGCGCTTTTTCCAAGCGAAATAAAGCAGCCGGGAAGGTTCAAAATGATGTTCGATAACGGACGGCACCGCTACGATCCGAAAACCAGCCTGCTTTAGTTGTAAAGCGAAGAGTATTTCCTCGCCGCTACCCAGGGCTCCGGGGCCTAAATCTGTATCTAGGGATGGCACCGCTTTCAGCACGCGCCGATGAAACGCCATGTTAACGCCGAACGGAAGGCGTTCTTTAGGCAGCCCTCGAGTGTCCGCGAGCCAGCCCCGGTGAAATGGAGTCATCCAGTCTCTCTCGAGATGTGGGGCCAGAGCCACTTCGCCGGCAGTGATATCGGCTTCGCCCTTCACAATCAATTGACACATTCCCGCGATCCAATCTTTTGGCGCCCTGACATCGTCATCCGTCCAAAGGATAATTTCTCCGTGAGCGGCTGCCAGAGCGGTATTGAGACAATTGGATTTTCCGCGCCTTGGCTCATTGATGTAGCGCAGCGGCAACTTGGGTAGGCGCAAAGTTTGAACTAGGTGCGCGGTTCCATCGGTGCTGTCGTTGTCGACTACAATGAGCTCGGGAGAATAATTGTCTGGAATTTCCAGCCGGCCCAAAGATTCGAGGGTGGGCTTGAGTGAGTCCGCCCGGTTACGTGTGCAGATAATGATCGAGACGCTGGTCATAACGCAGCGCCGATTTACTTACGAAAGGCATACAACATGCCTCTATCTTTTTCACCGCTCCTTCGGACCAGCAGGTGGAAGCCGTGGCTTTGGAGTTTCTTCTGAATGTCATTGAGAATCTGCGGGTGATGCCACTCAACCAACATCACTTCGATTCGGGAAATGGTTTCCCCGCTTAGGCGTTCAAAGATCTCCTTTTCAGATCCCTCGCAGTCCATCTTCAAAATAATCCGGTCATTCTCATCAGTCTGGGATATAACGGATTCTAGTTCGGTCTCAGCATCCCTGATTTGGACGGGAATTTGCTGAGGAGATGGGTCTTCAGGAGCTGCAGCAGACAAAATCTTATTGATGGTAGAGAGTTTGGGATCGACCTGAAGGTAGGCGGTGCCATTGGAGTCGCCGAGGGCATAGCGCCGGATCTCGATTTTCGAAGCGATTTCTGGGTTTAACGCGAGATTGCGTTCCGCTCGCTGAATCGCATCGGAGAAAGGTTCGAAAGCGATTACCCGCTTCACAGTTTGCTCCTTCGCGAAGTAGAGAGCAGTTGTTGCCACGTTTGCGCCGACATCGATAACAATGGCCGACTCAGGAAGCACCACACCGTACTCCAGAGTACCAAAGACTTCCTCAACGATGAAGGTGACATCGGCGCCATCAAGCCAAAGCTTCACTTGTCCGGTATCGACGAGAATAGTGTTCTTACCCTGGTCGTTACCCACCTCGAACTTGAAGCCAAACGGAGCGAGAAATCCGATTTGGTAGGAAAGTCCCTCCGGCAAAGGAGTGGGGAGCTGTTCGCAAGGGATGTCAGTTCCCTTCATGACAACCGTCTTGCCGCGCTTTTCCAGATGCAACCAGGAGATCTGGCTGCGCCAAGCGGAAAGTGCCGTCCGCAAGTTCCGAGTAAACAAAAGTAGCCTGATCAGCTTACGGGGGCTCATCCTCGACACGTCTTACTCGCAAATACCGGCACCTCGCAGGAAACGCTGGTTAGCGACTCAATTGAGATACAGATGGTGTTGCCAAGCATTTCTGAGCAGCTGTGTAAGCTGAACCACACGGCAAGTCGAGAGAGATTTGAGATTGATTCAATCAGCTCCTCATGCACACTGGCACCCAATTTGGTTGATAAGCCTTACTGGCCAGGATTGATCCTAGAAAATACTATCGCCGTTGTAATTTGCTTGGTGCGACTGGCGAGCTTGTACTAACCGAGTTCTGTATCACGCTTAGTAAAATTCGTGGCTTGAACCCGGCAACTGTTGAGAAGAATGACGACATTTCAAGAACTCCGAGAAAACTGGCAATCCTTGGGAAGCGACGACCCGCTCTGGGCGATTTTGAGCGATCCGCGAGCCAAGGGCGGAAAATGGTCGGTCGATGAATTTTTGCGAACAGGCCAGAAGGAGATCGATCGAATCTTTAGCTGGCTTGATGAGCAGGGGCTTAAGGTCCGCTACGGTCGCGCACTTGATTTTGGTTGCGGCGCGGGCCGTTTGACGCAAGCGCTAGCGAAGCGTTTCGAGCGGTGCACTGGGGTCGACGTCGCCGCTAGCATGCTGGAGGCTGCTCGTCGACTAGGGCCGCCGCAGAATTGCGAGTTCGTTTTGAACGAGCGCTCCGATCTCACGGTTTTCCCTGATGCGAGCTTCGATTTCATCTATTCGTCGATTGTACTGCAGCACATTCCTCATCCGTATGCGATCGGCTACATCGCTGAGTTCTGCCGTTTGCTAGCTCCGAATGGACTCCTGGCCTTCCAGGTTGCGGTAGACAAACAGGTGCCGTTATCTCATTGGCTGGTCGACCTTAAACAACAGATTGCTTCCAGAGTTGCTCTGAGAACCAGAGTGAGACGTTTATTGGGTCATCCAGTCCCGCGACCGGCAGCTCGAATCGAAATGCACCTGCTTCCTGCGGCCACGGTCGAGCAACAACTGAAACAAGGAGCCGTTAAGTTGATGGCTACCGGATACACCAATTCCTGCGACACCGCTTTCAACGGGAATCTGCAGGTCTCCAAAGAGCCACAGTACTATGGCTACTTACTCAGCCAACTTTTTGCGGGAGTGAAGGGATAACAGAAATTTCACCACAAAGAAACAAAGAGCACGAAGACGGATATTAAAATCCGCAGATTACACAGATTACGCAGATTTCGTTTTGACGTTCTGCCTGGGCACAGGGATCGGAAAAGCCGAACGGCATTTTGAGGCTATCCGGCGATAGCTAATCTCAAGTAATCTGTATAATCTGCGGATCTAATGTCTGTCTTCGTGTCCTTTGTGTCTTTGTGGTGAATTTTTTGGCCTTTTCTATTTCTCGATGCCGAAAAAGGTCTGGCAGGCTAAATGATTTTTCCAGGTTGGAGGAAACGATCCAGGTGTCTGCCAGTAGTCGAATATGCCCGCGGTCTCGCTCCAGGATATGGAGGTACCGAATGGCAAATCGCTGTTGTACAAAATGAAGCCGAACCGGCATTGTCGGCGGTCAGGATCGAAGAGAGCTAGCTGTTGGCGCGGGATTGCGATCTCGTACAAGGTTATCTTATTAGGCTCGTCGCGGGTAACCTTGACTTCACCTCCTGGGACGGGCCCGATCGCGGGCACGGATTCCGTTTGGTAGCCATTGCGCCTACCCGTGTCTGGTCCCCAAATCCGGATGAGCTGATCTCCGGTGGTCGACGTATGAGCGACATAGGAGTAGTCAGTGTCATAAAAGGTCCCTTTCCAAGCCCAAGGGTCGTCGATCTGACGGCCCATATACGGAACTCGATCTCGGAAGCCAAAAGAGAACTGAAAGATGCTTCCGCAGTCGGTGATATGACGCAGGCCGGCCGGTTCGCCCTGTAGGTAGGGGAGCACCGTCGTCACGTTAGCCCAAGTCGAGAGGAAGGGTTCCCCGGCGGAACAACGGAACTGGTCTTCGTGGACGGCTGCGCCAACATAAACAAAATCATCGTCGTAAGCCGTATAGATGTGGCCAGTCACGCGCTTTGGGGCGGCACTATTCGGCTGCGGGGTTGCATTCGGATTTTGGAGCGAGCTGGCGTTACTGCCGGGTTCCTGAAACTGGTTGCTGTCGACCGTCACCGGGGTCAAATCCGCCCAATCAGCCAGAGAGCCGCTGAAATGCACAGTCCGCTTTTCGAATCTAGCGACTGCCAAGGTTTGCTCACGAGTAACCGGAGAGAAACTCTGATCCCCGTCGTCATTGTCAAAGTTAGCCGTGAGATTGACCGGATACCGATTGTCCGGTAGCGACGGGAGGGGTGGCCATTCAAGTGAGACTTCGGTTAACGCGCCGGAGTCGACCGCGAAATGCGTTGAAGCGGTTTTATCCGTTCCGGCCACTCGAAGAACGAGGGTACCCGTCAGTCGCCGGTTAATTTGATTTTCCAGGCGAACGGCTAGGCTCTGTTCTTTCGAAGCCGGAGCTTGTAGGGAAAAAGCGTAAAGATTGAGTGGGGTCAGGTGACGCAGGAGAGCGCCCCGAAGCCGGTCCCGCAGCGAGAGAACGTCCAATCGGTCTGTGGTTATATAGATCGGGTTGGGCGACAAAGGTAAAACTAGTTTACCATCGGAGCTGGGAATCTCCTTGCCCATCAGATCATAAGCCCGGAGATCCGAAGCGTCCGCGATCACGAGTTCTCCCTCGGAATCGAGGTGTTCAGCGGATGGGCCCGTTAACCCCCAAACGACGGCTACCTTGGTGTCATCTGCTTCTCGCTCCGGCGGCACTTTTACACTCCAGCGGGCGCTGAGCTCGGCGCTACGCGGCAGCGATTTATTCTCTCGGGTCGCGAATTTGCGGTTGGCAAAGATTCCGCCCCAAAGCAACTCCTGTCGTGGCCAAATCTCGACTAATGGCACTCGGTCTTCCAAAAAATGGGTGAGTACGGCGAAGGCGGTATTACTCTTGGTCCAACCTGTTCCGAAGCCAATTCCCTCCTGAGCATTTCCCATGAACACGCCAGCCAGAGCCGCTACGACGTAGTACTGAACAAGCTTTTGCGCGTTCTCGATATTGTTAAATGGCTCGTCTGGATTCAATGGTTTAGGGCTGCGATAGGAGGTTCCGCCCTCTGTCAGATAGGCGTAGGGCAACCCTAAATCGCGGGCCGTAACCCCGGTTTCGTCAATTGCGCGGAACACGTCCCCGGACCGGAAGCTCTGTTGGAGAGCGCCATCAGTGTAGGGATGATGAGTGATCCCTTGTAGAAGTCCATCCCATGAATCCGGGAACGGCTCGAGTTCATCTCGTACGAAAGGCACGCTGCTGGCGGCCACGAGGCGATAATGCGGATTGACACTGAGGGCCATCTTGCACCAATCCGTTTGCAGCCGGCGATAAGCTTCCGGTGTGGCTGCCCAGGTCCAGCCGAACGTCCAGGGTTCATTCCAAAATTCGATCGTGGTCAATTCCGGGTAGTGCTTCAGTATGATTTCCCAGGTCCGGATAAAGCGCTCATTGTCATTGGGAGGACCATACATCCCGAGGCGCTCAGCTAATGGGGTTCGATCGAAAACGCCCGCACCAACCAAAGAATAGCCAACCAGCGGCAGAACCCACAGCCCGTGGGCTTGCATCTCTTTCCATTCCTGATCCAACGCATCAAAGTTCAGAGGGACGGCTTTCCCGGCGGGTAGTTCCTTCGGCCAGTTGACGCTGTTGGTCACTACCCTCGGAAAGAAATGTGTCCGTTGGACTTTCATTCCAATGGTCTCCAGTAGCTGCATATCTTCCCCCTGCTGCGGCGCGGCGTTGGTGGCGAAGAACGAATCAGGCCGCACGCCTGGGTAAGGCGGCCAAACCATTCCGAGATCGATGGAACGCGTAATGGTCTGCGGGCCATCGCTGAGCATCACAGAGACCGAGTAATAGCCGATTTGTTCGGCCAACGGAACTTTCGTGGAAAGCTTCGAGCCATCCGCCTGTACATGTAGCTTGATCGAAGCTGGCGTTTCTCCGTTTGGCTGGTTCAGTATATCGAGGACTCGAAAATCGGTCACCAGATCGTGACTCACCGAGTCGGTGCTCCAAGCGGTGATCTCAAGTACCGGGTGATCGATGCCCTGCCGAAACATTCGATGGGCTCCACCGGTCACTTGCAGGCTGACTTCAAAGCCCGCTCCGGCACACAACGCGAGTTGGAACGGCCAAACAAGAAGAGCGAACTGCAATAGGGGCCTGATCCAGGTTACGAAGATTCCCATACGGCTTGATCGCAAAGGCGCGTTACCAGTACACATTCAGAAGCCTGCTGGCAACGGTTGGGCGTCTAGTCTTGGTTCGAGGCTGACGCACAAGTAAGCGCGCTCCATAACTTGCGCCCAGGAGTTGACATTTTCAGGGGGAGGGAATAACAAATTGCCCCACTTTTTATGGGTGTCGAGGAACGAATTGAATCTCTGGATCTGAGTTTATTCGATCTGGTCTCGACGCAAACCTATCCGGAAGATCGGACCTCTCTGCTTCTGTTGCAACGGTGTGTGCGCCGATCTGGAGACTATATCTACACTGAGATTGGTTCCCACCTTGGTGGCACACTTCAGCCGCATCTGGTGGATGGCCGGTGTACCTTGATCTATTCGATCGACAAGCGACCTTTGGTGCTGCCCGACGAGTACAGTGGCGAGGTCTACTATCCGGAAAACTCCACGCAGCGAATGCTGGACGGATTGCGAGAAGCTTTTCCGGAATCTCCGGTCGAGAAGATTCGCACCTTTGATGGCGATGCCCAGGAGCTCGACCCAAGTCAATTTTCTAAGGCGGCGGACTTCTGCTTTATCGATGCCGAGCACACCGATAGGGCCGTCGTTTCGGATTTTGGGTTTTGCCTTAGCATTTGTAAGCCGGATGGGGTGATTGCCTTTCACGACGCGGCTATCATTCTTGGTGGTCTTGGGCGCATCCGCCGACAGCTAAGAAAAAGTGGTATCCGCTTCCAACACTTCCTTTTGCCGAGACATGTGTATGTGATTTTGATGAACGGCGCTATCGAGAAGTTTGCGAAAGAAATTCACGAATCGTCTCTGGACGAATCGCATTATATGCAGCGAGCCAGATGGGCATTATTGAAGTCAAAAGTCTCGCGGCGTTTTCCTTGGCTGCAGAGGGCATGGCACGTTTTGACGGGGCGCAAATGACGGACGGCAGAACGTAGCCGGGACAGTATCCGCCCGAGCCAGGCTGCTCCAGAACCAGGCTCCCAGACAGTTTGAGTACTGGTCAGCGACCGCTGATTTCGTTCAGGAAGGCGCGAGACGCGCGCCGCACTTTGCGGAGCCGGTTCCTGAGCGAGCGGCGCTTCCGAATTCTTTCTTCGACCTGGGCTGCCCACAGTTGCCGCTCGTTCTCTGTTAAGAAGTTGTCTAACAATCGATCGACGGCAACAGGCCAATAGACACCGGCCCAATGCAATAGGTAAGGCTTGCGGGATGCGTCCACCCAATATTCCTCAAAATCGTCATCTTCGTAAGATCCGGCCCAAGTGGACTCCATGTTCACCGGCGGTAGAGTGAGGTTGGAAATTTTAACCTGGGAGAGGTTCACCAACAAAACCGTTCCGCACTGGTCAAAGTTAAAACAGGTGTCTGCGTGGAGAGGATCGAGACACTTTTCTTTCAGCTCTTCAACACTGTAGAGAGCCCGGTCACAAGCAAATTGGCCGGCGTTGAACACTCGAGCCGGCCAGCAGGTAGAGATTTTTTTCAAGATCTTTAGCGAGTGGGCAGTGTAGGTGTGTGCCGGGTTGCTCCAGTGTCCGCAGGAAGCAATGAATCCTTCTTGATCAGCTAACACCGAGGCAGGGTTTCGCAGGAAAATGATGTCTGCGTCGACAAACTGGTAATTAGCGAGCGTTAAACATTGATACCTTGGGGTCAAGGGCATCGCCCGGTTTTCCGAAAGGAAGCGCCGCACCTCGGGTATATCCCACCAGATCGCGTTGGGCGGCAGATCGAATCGGGTTTGATCGTAAGGAATGACCCAGAGAGGCAAATCGCAGCCCGTGGCGCGAAGCGAGCGCTCCATGGCCAAAAAACGGATCTTGAACCTTTCGTTCGTGGACGTAATGATCTTCTCTAGTTTCATTTTGGGGCGCTTTTATACGGCAACGTCGCGGATCAGTTTCCAGCCGCCGGCTATTTATGAGGCAGCGATTGGTGTTGTCAACAAACCCGTGGCCATCTGCTCAGCGATGACGGGCCAGGCAAAGTGCCTATCATGGAATTCTTTCAACTCGTGGCCGAAGTTCGGCTGTTGCAGTGCCATTTCAGCCATGCGCAGCGCTTCTTCACAAAAGAGCTCCTGATTATCGTGAGGAACCAGGGAAAAAGCCGGACTCGCAAAATTCTTGAGGAACGTGTCGGTGTAGTTTCGTACCGTTGAGCAGATCGGCAACCCGTGCTGCAGCGCAGCGACAATCGAGCCGCGCCGCCCGGAAATCCCGTCCTTGAGAGGAGCAAGAAAAAGGTCCATGGCGCGCAGTCGCAAACTCACCTCGGGTCCGGGAAGGAAACCATGATCGTGGACCGGCATTTCACCGCAGGCGCCTCGGACCCATTGGCCAATCTGCCCGATACATAAGACCTCGGTCTGGCGGAATCGGGCGTGGATTCGGCGAGCAGCACCCCCGATCCATTCTGTCCGCTTGCTCTGATGGGCGAAGCCAAACACTCCAAGGATGAACGCGTCCGGATTCAGGCCGAGGCGTTTTCTAGCCTCGCGCTTGGTGAGCGTGCATAGTGGGAGGTTCGCACCGACGGGTAGAAGGATAGAAGGTCCTTTTGCCCATTGCCGTACCTGAGCCAACCACCTCTCGGTGGCGACAAAGTGGCATCGGCCGATCCGGACCAGAGAAACGAACTGAGGATACTGCCAGAGCCGCATCACAATGTGCTGCCAAGGCGGCCAAAGCGGGATCGCGAAAGTTTCATGGAAGATGCACGCGATCGGGACTCGGACGGAGCGTAAAGCCGAGATCAGACCTGGGGCGAATCCACGGTTTCCAAAGGAAAACGGGTTGTATTGAACGATTAACCAGTCAAAACCATCGCCTTTTTCGAGGAGCGGCAGGATCGCCTTTGTGGTTTGCGGTTTGGCGGCCTCAAAACAGGGTAGAACCTGGACATTGGCCGGCTGCGGTCGATCCGAAGGAAAGCTGGTAAAAACGGTTACTGAATGTCCCTGTTCCGCTAAAGCTTGGGAGAGCCACCAGGTGTGGTCGCCGATACCGTCAAATTGAGGCGGGAAAGCCCCGGAAAGTAGAGCAATTCTCATTCTGGCGAGTGGGAAGGCTATGGGCGTGGGCTATTTTTACCGTGTTTGCGAGACTTTCCAAAAAAAGTATTGATTCTAGTTTCTAAAATTATTACAACGGACGCACTAATACCCCGGAGGGGCTATCTGATGACTCATCATGCTTTAAAATTGTTGGTGTTTGCAACCCTAGCGCTGGCAGCTCCTTTGGCCGCACAGGATGCTTCCTCGATTCGCGCGGCACTTTCTAGCGGGAACTATGGCCAGGCTACCGCTCTTACCAAGCAAGCTTTTGCCGGTGTACAGTCACCAGGCGAGGCGGCTAACTTAATCCAAGGGATCATTAGCGTTGCCCCTGCTGAACAAATTCCGGTTTTGGTTACCGCTGCTATCGAAGGCAACCCGAATTTCGGTCAAGCGATAGTTCAGGCTGCGACGACCGGGGCCACCAAAGCTGAGGCCGCCGCCATTTTGACCGCGGCATATTTCGCTCTCAGCCAGAACCCAAGCCCGTTTGCAAATCTGCTTACGTATATTTCCGATTTGTTGGCAGGGACAGTTCCCATCAACGATGTGTTGACGATGCCATGGTTCAACCCCGCGAATACGATCGGGGTGACCATCACTTTGTCACCCGTCACACCTGGTGCGAAGTAACGCGTCCAACGCATCCTAACGCATCCTTAAGGGACGCCGATGGTGCGTGGAGGCGTAGAGGGCACATAGAGTTAAAGCAATCGAGCCGTCAAAGGCTGCTATCTGTAAGAGATAGCAGCGTGAGTTGTGCTTGTTCGGCGACTGGGTCTGAGTTGTGAGTTTTGATCCGCGCATTTTATTTGTCGATCAAACCGGAGAGCTCGGCGGAGCCGAGCTCTGCTTATCGGACTTAGCGATTCACCTGCGAAAGCGCACGAGCGTTTTTCTCTTTCAAGGCGGGCCGTTCGAGGAACTGCTGAAGCAGAACGGCGTTGATGTCAGGTTAGCGAATCAAACCGCTCCCAGGCCGAGCGTCAGCAAGCAATCGAGGCTTTTTACCTATTTCGTCGCGCTTCCTGCCGTAGTGTCGTTGATCCGCGACCTGGCACGTGCGGCTAAAGGCTTCGATCTGCTTTACGCGAACACGGCAAAAGCACTCATGGTAACAGCTGCTGCCGCTCTCTGGTTACGAAAGCCATTCTTGTTTCATCTGCACGACATGATTGACGCGGCGCATTTTAGCCGGATAAACCGCTGGTTGTTGATCGCCGCAGCGAATCTAGCCACCGGAATCGTTGCGAATTCGGAGGCCACCGGGGCAGCGTTCCGGAAAGCGGGTGGGCGGAACAAAAACCTAGTAGTAATCCCGAATGGGTTCCAACCGGAACTTTTCGGCGAAGACCAGCCCGAGCTACGCCCGGCGATAGCGCGTGAAGGCAAATCAGTGGTCGGAATGTTTGGGCGAATCACTAGGTGGAAGGGACAAAAGGTCTTAATCCGGGCTCTTGCTTGTCTTCCCGATGTCAGGGTGGTGTTCGTCGGAGCAGCGCTGTTCACGGACGAGGACCGAAAGTACCAAGAAGAATTGGTTGTCCTAGCCGAGGAGTTGGGAGTCGCTGATCGAGTTCAATTTGCCGGCTTTCAACGAAATGTTTTACCGTATTTGAAGGCGGTCGATTTAGTCGTGCATTGCTCGATCTCGCCGGAGCCCTTTGGCCGGGTAATTGTGGAAGCGCTGCTGGCAGGGAAGCCGGTGATTGCCACGCGGGGGGGCGCTCCAGCGGAGATTATCGAAGATCGCGTAACCGGGCTGCTAGTTGATCCCGATGATCCCGCGGCACTAGCAACTGCAATTCGCGAATTGCTCAAAGATCGGGCATGGGCGAACCGGCTGGCCGAGGCGGGTCGAGGTTCGGTGAGCCAGCGATTCGCACTAGCCAAAGTATTAATACTTTTGATAGCTTTCATAGACAGCAACGTCGCCGGGAAGACGTCCGGAGCAAAGTCTCCCAAAAGTGTCACCGAGGGGTGCGAAGTCGAACTGAGCGAAGCTTAAGATGCCAAACAAGTTACGTATATTCGCTCCCCTCAAAAGTGTTAGGCCTTGTCCCGGCGTTACTGGGGCTGGCAGGAGGGTATGCGTTTAGCCATCGTCCATGACTATCTGATTCAGATGGGAGGGGCTGAGCGGGTAGTTGCCGCGATGGCCCACGCATTTCCCCAAGCGCCCATTTATACGAGCGCAACCGACCAAGATCACTTGTTGCCAGAATTCCTGGGAAGAGAAATTATCAATAGTTGGGCTGACCGGCTTCCGGGAATCCAGAAAAGCTTTAAGAAATTCTTTCCGCTTTATCCCTTCGCCTTTCGATCGTTTAAGCCCGTTGATGCCGATGTCGCCTGGATCAGCAGCAGCGGTTTTGCGAAGTGGATTCCCGTCAAAGCGAACGTCGAGACAATTTGTTATTGCCATACGCCGCCTCGTTTCTTTTGGAATTCCGACGGCTACGTTGCCGCGGAACTGGGTAACTCAATGGCTGGACGGAGTGCTAAAGTTCCGCTGTCGCTTCTGCGCCGTTGGGACTACGCCTGTGCCCAGCGAATCGATCGTTTTGTCGCTAACTCTCGGTGTGTGCAGGAGAGGATCTGGGAATGTTATGGACGAAGCTCAACGGTGATTCATCCGCCAGTGGATGTTGATCGATTTTCGGTGGTCCCAGACCCGGAAAACTACTACCTCGTTCTAGCCCGGTTGATTGGCTACAAGCGGATTGATTTGGCGATTGAAGCATGCAACCGCCTAGGGGAACAACTGATCATTATCGGAGATGGTCCGGATCGCGCCCGGTTGGAAGCGCTAGCCGGACCTTCGATTTCATTTTTGGGCCGGGTGAGCGACAGGGAGATCAATCGCTACCTAGAGCGCTGTAGGGCTTTGATATTCCCTGGGCTCGAAGATTTCGGGATCGCGGCGGTTGAGGCACAAGCCTGCGGGCGCCCGGTTATTGCGTTCGCAGCCGGCGGCGCGTTGGAGACGGTAATCCCGGGTGAGACTGGATGGTTATTCCAGGAACAAACGGTCGATTCGTTAGTGGAGGCGGTATCCCGCTCCAAGACCGTGAATTGGTCGCCCGAGCGAATCCGAGCTAACGCACTCAATTTTAGTAAAGACATTTTTCTCGAGAAGATGCGCGCTGTGCTGGGAGCAGCTTACCAGGAAAGAGCAGATCGCATCGCTCAGACGGGAGGGAGCCGCGCACCAGCGGTCGAGGAATCCTATGGTTTATAATCGATTCAAGGGCTTCAGAAACTTCTATTATCTTGCCTTGGCGGGAATCTTGGTAGTGCTGTTCTGGGCTGACCTTGGCTTGACCATGGTTTTGTTTCACCCAATCGGAAGCGTCGATTATTATTTGCGCTACGCGCTTTATCAAATTGCGACGTTGCTCGGCCTCTTTTTGGCAAGTCTCAAAGCGGGACAAATCAACGGAGACATTACCCGTTGCGATCTGGTGGGATGTCATAACATCGCGTTTCGAAATGTTGTGTTCATAACGGGGGCGGTGCTGTTGCTATTGGTCTTACTGAAGGACCCGGGCATCTCCCGTCTGTTTTTGTTCAGTCTTCTTCCTTTGCTCTATCTGGCTTTCTTTGTGGCGCATCGCGGGCTTCCGAAGGTTTTATTGCGCACGCTGTTTTCCGATCGACAACAGCGTCGAGTTTTACTGGTGGGTCCACCGGCAAAAGCGCAGGAGATGAAGCTGTGGTGCCAACAGACTGCCGAGCTAGGTTTGGACATTGCTAATTTTGTTGAACAGCCAAATCAATTCGAAGGAATAGCAACTCTCCCAGACGTAGATGAGCTGGGGCGCTTGGAACGCGCGATCCGCCGGGACAAAATTCAACAGATAATCCTGCTGGAGTTGCCGTTCGACCGCGGTGCTCTGGAAGAGATTGTTAAATTAAGCAACCGTTTAGGTATTCGTTTATTAGTGGTCAATAACCTGCCGGAGATGTTTCAGCATCCAATTTCGCACTTCAATCTTTATGGGGTGGAATTTATCGGGATCCGGGAGGAACCCTTGGAGGAACCAATTAACCGGCTAGTCAAGCGTGCCTTCGACTTAGCGATTAGTATACCGGTTGTACTGTTCGTTTTGCCGCCGCTAATGATCCTTGTCGCCATGCTTCACCGGTTGCAGTCGCCGGGGCCTCTGTTTTATCGACAAACCCGAGCCGGATTCTCCAGACAGCGTTTCAGGATTCTTAAATTCAGGACGATGCAGACCGCGCAGCGGTCCGGGAAGCAAGCGACCTCGCACGACTCTCGCGTGTTTCAAGCGGGGCGCTGGTTGCGGCGTACCAGTCTGGACGAATTCCCGCAATTCATCAACGTGTTGCGTGGTGAGATGAGTATTGTTGGTCCTAGACCGCATATGCTGATGCATGAGCGAAAGTTCTGCCAGGCCTTAGAATCTTATCTGGTGCGAAGCTTTGTGAAACCGGGGATTACCGGGCTCGCCCAGGTGCGAGGCTTACGTGGCGAAGTTACCAGTCGCGAAGCGATCAGTGAGCGGGTCAAGTACGACACGCATTACCTCGAATTTTGGTCGGTCTGGCGAGACTTACAAATTTTGTTTGAAACTATTAGACAGATTTTCTATCCGCCTACCTCAGCCTATTAAAAATGCTTTTGAATGGCCGTTCGCTTCTCTAATTCCGTTTCTGAATCAGCGTCTTCCTCCAGTCGGTTATCGGAAAGGCGTAGGGAATCAGGGGAGTCGGTGCGTCACCGGAAACGCTCCTCGCGAGAGGACGCTGGAGCGAAGCTAGGTCGGGGGATCCAAGATCTACTCGGTTGGTGGTTAGTTGTGCTCTTGGTGTTCGCACCGTGGGCATACGGAACTACCTTTCCTGACACCAAGCATTGGCTGGCCGAGGCATTGTGTGCACTTGGACCGCTTTTCGTAGTTTCGTTAATTGTACGCCGCCGCTGGCCGCGGGTTAACTGGGTGTCGATTTTGTTGAGTTTTGCCGTCCTGGGTTACGGCTGGTTTATGACCTGGAACGCCAAGCTGGTCTACGATCCCGATTTGTTTTATTTTCATCCGGGATCTCCTCCAATGCCTTGGTTAGCCGGCACGGTCGATCAGCAGACCTCGGCGACCCAAATGTGGTTGATCACCGGTCTTGTGTGCGCTTTCTGGGTGGCGGCTGATCTCAGCGCGCACGAACGTTGGCGGTCTCGGTTTTGGCTAGTGCTCAGCTTAACGGGCGTGAGTATCGTGGTTTTGGGTCTGGCCCAACGTCTCACTAACGCACCCGGTATCTTTTGGCGTCTCGACTTGGATTGCGGGCCGAGCTTTTTTGCGACTTATCGGTACCACGCCAACGCAGGAGCTTATATTAACATCATTTTTCCCCTGGTCGCCGCCCAATGTATAGCCTCCTTTCGGAGCAAATCGCGTGAGTTGATGAGACCTTTTTGGTTTTTGGCTACGGTAGCGGTTTTAGTTAGCGCCTTCGTCAATGTCTCCCGAGCGGCTAGCGTCATCACCTTGTGCCTATTTATTCTCTTTGCGGCACACCAGCTATTTGAGGTCTGTCGAACCCGACGACTAAAAGGCAAAGGATTGATCGTCGTCTTGGCGGTCTTAGCGGTCGTGGCGGTAGGAGTCTTGGTTTGGGTCGTCGGTTTTGGCGCCTCCTACCAACGCTGGGTCGACCCGAGGTATAACATCGCCAATGACGCCAGGTTTACTGCCTACGATGTGATCAAGCAGCAGCTGATTCCAGTCACTGGCTGGTGGGGTCTAGGAGCAGCTACCTTCCATCTAGTCTTTCCTTTTTTCACGAGCGGCTACGGAAAGCAAATCATGGGGTATTGGGAGTACGCGCACGAGGATTACCTGCAAACATTGATTGAATGGGGGTTTTGCGGTACCGTGCTTTGGGGGTTGTTTTTTGGTAACAACTTCTTGCGAGGCTTTTGGGCATTCTTAAACCGGCAGCGGATCTGGGATGGTAGCACGCGGGCGTTTGCCATGGCTTGCTTGCTTTCGGTAGCCTCGGTGCTGGCGCATGGAGCCATCGATTTCCCGATGCAGATCGCGTCGTTGCAACTGTACACTTGTGTAGTACTCGCTCTTCTGGCTTCTCTTCGGTACGCAGATCAACAGCGTATTCGTCGTTTTCACCCGGAGGCATCTTCGGACGGTGTCGCTTCCGATCCGCAACAGAAAGGTATGGAATGAAGAGTCGGCCGTTAGTGGAATACCTGGGCGTCTTGGCCTTTGGCCTTGCCTTGGCGGGATGTAGTCACAACCAAATAGCCCAAAAAGCTAAACAAAAGGCGCCGGAGGACCAACTGGTGGTCGATGCCTCGCGGGTGGTGGTTATTCCCAATCCTTATGTCGACGATCTCACGTTAGCCAATAAGGCCGCCGATGAAGCGAAGCAGGAGTTGATCAAGCGCGGCGTAAAGCTAGTTGGAACCGAAGCGGAAGCGGACGTGGTGGCGGTACCAACGGTAGAAACAAATCTGACCGTGGTGCACGTAACCAAACCGGCTGATGTCTTTATGGAAAATTCGGGATTGCAGATGGACCGGTCTTGGACGCTCAACAATAGTCTGGGCTCGCTTGGTTCCCAGACAGTCCGGTCTTCGATCGGCAAAAGTGATGACCAGCTCGTTGTCGAGGGATTCAAAAAAGAGGCGTGGGACAAAGCATTGATTGTTAACGAACTGCAATTGCAGCCGGTCTGGAAAGTAAGGCTCGCGTTGCCGAAATCGCTAAAACCTAATTTGGAGGGGGCGGCCGTGGCGCGAACGTCAGATACGGACTTTGTGCTTCCGCACTGAGAGCGCCGGCTGAGTTGTAAGGAAAATGTGGACACGATCGATCGAGGGCGGTCGCGTCTGACTCCAAGTCATGAGCGTTAAACAAATCATCAAACGATTACTTTTGTCGGCGGGCTACGAAGTTCGCCGGGTTTCAACCGAGGTTGGCTTAGATCCATTCCACGATTTACAGAATCTTTCTGGGAACGGGTCTCTGGTCATTATTGACGCCGGCGCGAATGTCGGTCAGTCGATATTGGACTTCCATCGAGTGTTCCGCCAGCCGACTATTCATGCCTTTGAACCCGGCACAGAGACTTTTGCGCAGTTGCAACGTCGAACCTCCGGTCTCCCAGGCCTTCACCTTAACAATTGCGCCCTGGGATCCCAGTCCGGCGTCATGAAACTGATGGCGAACAGCCAATCTGAGATGAGTTCTCTTCTGGAGCCAAGCGTCGCTTGCTGGGGAACTGTTCAGGAAAGGCGTGACACGGTGGTAAGAACTCTGGACGAATATTGCGTCGAAAAGCATGTCGCGGCTATAGATATTCTGAAGTCCGATACCCAGGGATTCGACTTGGAAGTAATCAAAGGGGCCAGAGAATTACTAAGTCGAAAAGCAATTCACCTGATTTATATGGAGGTAATTCTCAGCGATATGTACAAAGGGTTACCAAGTGTTGACGAAATTTATAGCTTCCTGACCGAGCAAGGGTTTCACCTAGTCGCATTTTATCAATTTCACTATCAGCACCCCAAAGCCGCTTGGACCGACGTCTTATTTGCGAATGCCGCCTGGAGTGGCAACCAACTGTTTGCTGGCAAGACGGGGCTTAATGGGTCGCAACCCTGATTTCGTCATTAGCCCCTATCTCGTATTTTTTTAGCGGGAACACCCCCCCAGATCTCGCCGGCGGGAATCGACTTGTTAACTACCGACCCCACCGAAATTATCGATCCGTCACCGATAGTAACCCCTTTGAGGACGAAAGAATGACCGCCGATAAGGACGTCTCTTCCGATGCAAATTGGTGCGGTTTCAGTCACCTGATCTCGCATCCGTTCCGCAACTGGAGCCATCGCATGATTGTGATCTGCAAAGATGACACTCGACCCGATCCCGCAATCATCGCCAATTTCTAGCTTGGCTTGAACATTAAACTCCACACCTCGACCTAGAAAAACCCGATTACCGATTATGATGCTCGGTCCGGGTAGCCAGAACCCGTCAAATTTGAAATAAATATCCGGTTCAAGCGTGCAATCGGCGCCAATTTGGATTTGGTGCGGCCAAGGAACAATGCATTTCGGCATTCGCGTACCGGAGCCAATATTAGCGCCAAGGAGTTGAAGATAGAGTTTGCGAGCGGTCGAGAAAGGTCCCGGAAGCAAAACTAATCGCCGCGCGAGTCTTTGTAGTAGCACCTGCATTCGCTGGGTTTTCTCCCTGTTGTCCTAGTCTGTGTGTTGAAAAGCCCGAGTCGTCAATGCCCTTTGTAGCGCAAAATCCAGGTGATGCGGGACGCGGTTAGCAAGTCAAGGTAGAGGACACGGAATACACTGGGTTCACGGAAACGCCATAGATTGGCGGGGAATTCAAACACCACAATCTTAACCATTCTTTTGAAACCCCAGGTAACGTCAAAGATCGGTCGGGTCTGGGGATGTCTGCTAATGAAGTACCGGATGCTTTCTGCGGCCTCGAAGCAGAAGCGGGTGCCCCGGCGCGGCCGCCAAGGATGTTGTGCACAAGCCTCGGGCAGGAATTTGCTCGTATATCCTGCTTGCTGCAGACGAAACTGCAGGTCCATATCCTCCATCGACGGGAAAGGGAATTTCTCATCGAAACCACCTATCTCCAGGAACAGACTCCGCTTTATTCCGAAGTTGCAAGACCAGAGCATGTCACCTTTCGCATTGATGGGAGACTCATGGTCACACCGCAGTTGGGGCCCAGGCGCGGCCGTTTGTCCTTCCAATACGCTGTAATCAGGGAACTGCTGGGTGGCTGAACCGTATCCTCTCAGCCAGTTATTCATCGGAACACAATCATCATCCAGGAAAAGCAACCACTCTCCCCGGGCTTGATAGGCGCCCGAGTTCCGGTTTGCGGCGGGACCTCTCCATGGACCTGGACACCACCGGACCCAAGGGAACCGCTCGCGAATAAGTCCCTCTGCGGTGGAGCGAGTTCCGTCGTCAGTGACGATGACTTCATAAAGGAAATCGTCCCTCTGAACGGTCCCGGGCCGGGATGGTGGATTGCCTTGACTCTTAGGTTGCAGTTCCTTGAGACATTGGGTTAGATCTTCGTTCCTATGACATGTAGGAACTACGACCGAGAGAAGCGGCGTGACCTCGGAAAGTGAACCCATAGTATGAGTGGTCAAGGAAGATTACAGATCGGCGATTAAAAATGCATAGTAATAGCAAACTACTGTTCGCAAAATACGGACGTCAATATATTCGCCCGGGAGCCCGCTTGCTTGAAATCGGTCCCGACGCCATTATCCATTCCTCGGCCGGTAGGGGCCGCTGGCCCTCCGCCTACGCGGAGATGGTCAATGACAGAACCGTCATTTGGGACACACTCGATATGGGTAATAACCCGGAACTCACCTATCCCGGGGTTAGTGAATACTCTTTCCCTATTCCGGACGAAACCTACGAAGTGGTATTGGCGGGTCAGGTGCTCGAACACGTTCGCAAAATCTGGGTTTGGATCAAAGAACTCGAGCGCATCTGCAAACCAGGAGGATGTGTTATCCTGATCAACCCGGTTAGCTGGCCATTTCATCCCGCTCCTGTAGATTGCTGGCGCGTCTATCCTGAGGGCATGAGAGCGCTATTGGAAGACACCAGGCTGCGCGTTCTGGATAGCCGGTGCGAATCGTTGGAAGCGCCTGGATTCAGAAAGTACGTTCCAGGCGTGTCCGCAGCGTTCCATTCGCGTAAGCGTTGGCTATTCTATCGTTTCTTTGCCCCGATTGGTTTCCCGGTGGAACGTTCCTACGACACCATTACGGTTGCCCAGAAAGAGTCATCGTAAGCGTACCCGCGTCCTCGATCGGCCGCCACTCGGTGCCCTGCATGGGCAACCGAAAATGTAGCGCGGGAACCTCTGACTTTTCGATAACGGTTACGTAAGGGTAGACGTGGATCGCCCGGATTGAGCGTTGAAAAGGGGTAGTATCTACCTCCAGATCGCTCGGGCGATAATCGAAAGCATTTAAGCGGCGTAGGAACCCATGGATGTAGGCAGGAAAACGGTTGTGGACACTTACAACGTCCTCACAGAGATAGACCCCACCAGGCCGCATATGCGGGAGCATTTCTTCGAGGGTCGCGATCTGTTGTTCTGGCAGATGGCCTCCGTCGTCGATGAGAATGTCTACCTGAGGCACCTTTTCTTTAAAAGATTTCCAGAAGGTGCGATCCCCTTGATCGCCAATGAATATCTCGACGCGGTCTCCGGCGTAAGCTCTGCATTCTTCTCGAATATCAACTCCGTAGATTTTGCATTTTGGACCGAAGTAGGATTTCCACATCTCCAAGCTACCGCCGCTAAAGACGCCGATTTCCACAATGTTTACTTCCTTGCCAATGAATTTCGCAAAGTGCGCATGGTAGACATCCAGGTAATGTTCTAACTTCCAGACGCCCTTACCCTCCTTATGGGACTTAAAATAAAGGGCTAACGGATTGGTGTTGGATTCGTCTGGGGCTGCAGAGCCGCGGTCAGCCTGTCCCGCAGGGATGCTAGGCAAGTGCTTCGCATGCTGAGAGCCGGCGACCGTCTCCGGCAACGTACGCAGGATTTGAAGACTCTCCCGGGGTTCGCGGATAAACGATCGCAGCAAGGCGACGAGATCGGTTAGAACGGTACGAAATCTTTGCCACAACATAGTAAGGAAGAGTTTGTGTCTATCAATAGTCGGAATTGCTCGCAAGCCCTAAGTCAGCGCCGATCGATTCCCGTTAAGAGCTTCAAAGTGAGTTCGGAAGAAAATGTCCTGGTTGAATTTGTGGGCTTGTTGGAGCTTGCCCTCCTTACCCAAAGCGGCCCGGAGGTCAGGGTTTTGCAAAAGCGCAGTCAATTTTGCCGCCAATTCTTCCGGGTCGTGGCTGGCCCAGAGGCCGGTCTCACCGTTGGCAATAAATTCCCGGCAGGCCGGAGCAGTCCCACAAACGACCGGTTTGCCGTAGAACCAGGCGTCGACAAAAACAATGCCAAACGACTCATGAGCGGACGGTAAGCAGAAAATATCACAAGCGGCGATCGCATCTGCTTTTCCCAGTTCATCCGGCACACCGAGATCGCGGACATTGCGCGCCGGGATTCTGGCGAGGAGTTCGTGGTATGGTTCGCCGGCAGGTCCAGCCAAGATGAGGACCGCCTCAGGAACGGATCGCAGTACTAAATGCCAGGCTTGGAGCAAAGCCGGATACCCTTTCCCTTCGTCTCGCCGTCCGACGAAGAGTACGCAGGGTTGATTATCGAGACGCTGCTCCTTGCGAAAGCGGCGACCGTCACCATCGGTACGACAAGTTGGCGGCAACGGGCAGACAAAGATCTTTTCCTTTGCTACCCCCATTTGCTGAAGAAACCGGCCTTCTTGATGAGTGAAGCAGATTAATCCGTCAGCCTGACGGTAAAGACGGCCATCGATGCGATCGTTTCCCCAGGCGCCGGGATGGATTGCCGGGGTAATAACCAAGGGCACGCGGTACTCCCGGGCGAGTCTCGCCATGGCAAATCCGAAGAAATCCCATCCGGTGCCGACATAGTGTATGACACGCGGTTGGGTTAGTTGTGGCCGTCGCCAAGCGCGACTCAGGGTGGACTCGAGAACGCCATGCAGCAGACGCTTGCTGGCAAACCGCGGCCAAAGCGGTTTACTGAGGCGGCCAAACCAATTTGTTTCCAACTCGATAACCGGCAATTCGCCATCATCTTGGGCGGTAGGCAGGGAATCCATCTTAGCGGTGGCATAGACCACCTTTAGAGGAATGCGAGTCCTCTTCTGAAACCCTCGAATAACAGAGCGTTCGTAAGCGGCGAGCCCACCTTGATAGGTCGGAGCAAATCTACTTGCAAACCAGATTGTCATTCCTTTTGGGCGATGGTGATGGTGTCGTAAGCGCGCTCTACTGGAAATCCAAGCTGCCCCGCTAACCGATAAAATAGCCGCATTTTTGGTGTCTGAAATTCTGCCGAAATACCCGGTAAATACCTCTTATGACCGGGCGCTTCCAAGGATTCGAAGCGGGAAGCAACCACGCGCAGCGAGGTATCCTCCAACAAGGCTTTTATGCCGTCGGGATAGATTCGCCAGCAATCTACCGGGACTTCGTGAAACGGCCAGCTCACCGGGTTGATAATAATCACATGACCACCCTTCTTGCAGACCCGGGCCAACTCTTTCACCCACACCCAGATTTTTTTAACGTGTTCGATAACCTGTCCCGTCAGTACCACATCATAAGCATCGTCCGGGATCGGGAACGAATATTCCCCTGCATTCGGATACGTCATGCTGCCACGATCGGAAATGTCGGTTGTTTCCCAGGTGATGCTCGCGTCGTTTACCAGGTTCTCATAAGAGGAGGGGAACGCGTCCGGTCCAACCTCGAGGACCCGGCAGCCGGGACGGAAGTAAGATTTTCCGTACTTATCGAACAGCAATTTACTGTTAGTGTGCATCTAGGTTTCCAAAGTTAGGATCTCGTGCAAACCGTCAATTCACCACGTTCGGAAATTGCAAATTTTTCGGCGGCAATAGCGGTTTTGAAAATCGACTGACATGTGTCGCTGTGGAGCTCGATAACGAGATTGTCCACTCGCTTAATCCAATTCTCGTAGTTCGACGAGAAGACAGCGGACTCGGCGCCTTCAATATCGATTTTCAAGATGGAGATTCGTTGAGCACCAGACTCTTTCAGCAGGGTCCCGATATCGGTTGCCGTCATATCTGACGGTTCTGAATCGTTTGCCGGTCTGACACTGTGGGTCCATTCAGCTCCGGGTTGATTCCCTGAAAATACGAGGCCGGCAGTATGCGACCAAACCGCGGAACGGATTGCTCGGTATCTCCCCGCGTAAGGAGCCAAATTTGCCTCTAAGATCGCAAACGTATCGGGATCTGGCTCCACCGCTACGACCCGTGCCTTCGGGAAGCGGTTCAGCAAGTAGACTGAGGTGTAGCCGACGTTGGCGCCACAATCGATAATCAAGTTTACGTTGCGCATTCCATCCAAACATCCGTATTCCCGGTGTACAAAGATTTGGAAAAAGACGGCATGGTCGCTCGTGCCAGGTCGATACTTGAAGCGGGACTTAACCAGTTTACTGAAAAGTGACACTGCCTCTTTGGTAGGCAGAACGCGAAGGCGCAGTTGCTGTAGCTTATAGAATAGGAACTGCCACAGACCGAGGGTGGTTATTAGTAAGGAGTAGTGCCTCCATCGGGCCTGCATAGAGCTTGTAAGCATCATTTGATCAATGCCAGGAGGTTGGAAACCACTGAGTCATTACTGGTTCGTCTTCGCCAGACGGCGGAAATCTCACCGGGAACTCTTGCGCCGCGGTCCCAGAGTTCCAGCTCGGTCTCAATCGCTCGGACCAGCGCCGCCGGATGTCGGCGGGACGCTATGGTTCCGAAACGGCCATTCTCAGCCATACTGACAAAGCCAGGTAGAGGGGGAGTAGCCAACGTGCAGCCCATGCACAGCGCTTCCAACGCTAGAATCGAATAACCTTCCCACCGGGATGAAGACACGGCGATCCTGGATTTAGTTAGTAGCGCTGCGACGTTTGCACGGTCGACGCGGCGCAGCCATTTCACGCTTGGGTTTCGGGATGTCAGTGGTTCAAAAAGATGGTCGGCTCCGTCGCCCATAATCAATATCTGAAGATCCAGCTGGCGGCGCAGTAATCTCTCGAAAGTCGCCGTCAACAAGTGGACGTCTTTTTGTGGATCGTTCCATCGACCACCGCAAATAATCGTTCGCGGTCGTTGACTTGCGTCGATCTTTTCGGTCAAGACCTCGTCACTAACGCTGTGCGGAATGACGTGAACTTTGCAGGCTAGGTCTGGCCGTTTGTAGTAAGCTAAGATCCGGCGCAGATTCTTAGCGGCTTCCTCGCATTCAATGGCTACGGCGTCGGTGCGATCGACGGTCTCGATCAAAGCTCTGTCCTCCGCGGCGCTGAGCTTCAAGTACCGCTCAGCCAAGTATTTTGCCTTTCGAAGCCGGACGAGCATTCTATCGTCACCATCCTCCATTGTCAGCCAGGCGGCCTTCGGGAAAACCCGGCCGCTGGTGCGGCCGTCAGTATCGCCGCGAGAAATCACGAACAATCCCGCCTGTTTCATTGCACCAACGACGCGGGGAGCGCGTAACCAATTAAAAAAAATGACGGCATCTAGCCCCAAGCCTCGCCAAAAATCCGGTTGCTCCGATTCAACGCTGCCGGCCTCAACAACTGGAAACCCTGAGTCTGGCCGCTCATTGCCGTGGCAGACCAAGACTGGCGAATAACCGAGCCGAGCCAATGCTCGGCAGTACCCGCCGAAATCGATCGAGGTCCATGGCCACCATCGAGTTGTCAGTGCAACCGCGATTTTTCTCATGGCGATCGGTCCGGAGCTGAACGTGCATTCGTCAGAGGTCGATGTGACAGAGTGAAATTCGGCAGAACAATGCTTCCTCTAATAGCGGCTTCGAAGATGGAACCCGGATAAGGGATCCGGCTCGATACGCTGAAGCGGCATGCGTCTTCCCATTTGTCGATTATTTCCGCGTTATAAAGGAACGCGTCGACTCGATATTCTCCCGGGCAAAGCCAGGGACCTTCCAGCGCGAGTTTGAGCTCAAAAGGCTCGCCTGGAGCCAACTGCAGATCCGAATGGTGGCTATCCAGAATAAAGATCTGCCGCTGTTGTTGGTCGTAGACGTGAAGCGCAATATAGAATGGGGCCTCGGCCAAGTCGTTGGTTGTTATGGTAATTGAAAAGTCCTTCTTAGCGCAGGGATCAAATAATGGTTGTTCCGGTCTGAATGACGTCATCCGCAGCGTACCGCGGCCTGGCCGGCGGTCTGGATTTTCGGCGGCTTTCTCTACGGCAGCTTCGGAGGTACGACTCAGATAGAGCTGGACGACAGCGTCTGGTTCGCCATCCGCCTCCAGACGACCGGCGTTTAGCAAACAAACTCGCGTGCAAAGAGCCAACACTGTCTCCAGCTGGTGGCTTACAAAAAATACCGTGCGGCCCATCCCAGACGCCACTTGTTTAATCTTCCCCAAACACTTTTTCTGAAACTCGCTATCGCCGACGGCAAGGATCTCGTCGATCACCAGAATCTCCGGGTTGAGATGGGCTGCGACGGCAAAGGCAAGGCGAAGGTACATGCCGCTGCTGTAACGTTTGACCGGCGTATCGATGAATTTATCGATAGAAGCAAAATCCACGATTTCATCGAAATGCCGGATGATCTCGCGCCGGCTCATACCGAGAATAGCGCCGTTCAAGAAAATGTTCTCTCTGCCGGTCAGTTCAGGATGAAATCCCGTCCCGACTTCAAGAAGACTAGATAGGCGGCCTTTAATGCCAATGCGACCGGTGGTCGGCTCCGTTATTCGGCTGAGGATCTTTAGCAGGGTGCTTTTGCCGGCGCCGTTCCGACCGACGATACCAACCACTTCACCTTGGGTGACCTCGAGCGAAATGTCGCGCAGCGCCCAGAATTCCTCGTTTTTTGTGTGGAGACGTTGAGGATAGGCTGAGCTTCCGTTAGTAGATCGTTTCTCCCGAAATCGCCTAACTCGATCGCGAAGTCTCCTAGCGGGTTCAAGGGCCGCTTCCTGAAGCACATGGCGTAAGCCCATGCGATCCTTCTGGCGACGGATCCTGAACTTCTTTGAGACGTTCTCGATTCGAATCACAGTATTTGCAGGCATCGTAAATTCTGGGACTCTAGATGTGCGATTCTAGTTGTGGCTAATCAAGGTCAGTTGTCAGTCGGTTGTGGAGACGGAGGCGGAAAACTCGGGTAGCACCAGACTCCATTCAATCGCTTCCGCGTTGATAACTTGGGAATAGGGGAGTTCATTCGAAACGCCGAAACGACAGGCGTTTTCCCAACCATCAATGAGATCAAAGTTCACGAGCTCGGCCTTGACGCTATACTCTCCCGGCCGCATCCAAGGAGTTCGCAGAATCACAGAGACTTCAGTCGGTTGGCCAGGTGTAATCGATGCATTAACGTGGCGGGTGTCGAGAATAAACAACTCGCGATTATTATCGTCCGAGAAGGCTAGCACAAGGTAGCAGGCCGATTCGGTTGGATCATTGGTAACTATTCGAACGAAGAAGCGTTTTTCGCCGGCGGGATCAAATACTCGGTGCTCCGGTCTGACCGAGCTAATTCGCATCGTGCCTCGACCGGGCCGATTCTCGGGTCCTTTGGGTACGTCCGGCTCCTCTAACCTTGACGTCCGTTTTTGATAAAGCTCCACGACGGATTTGGTAGCTCCGTCTGCCTCCAGCCGTCCGTCCTGTAACAAGCAGGCCCGTGAGCAGAGCGCGACAACGGATGCTAACTGATGGCTAACAAAGAGAATAGTTCGGCCTGCGCCGGTCGCTACCTCTCGCATTTTCCCTAGGCATTTCTTTTGGAATTCGCCGTCGCCAACGGAGAGAATTTCATCGACTAACAATATCTCGGGATTGAGATGGGCGGCGACGGCGAAACCGAGCCGGACGTACATCCCCGTACTATATCTCTTTACGGGAGTGTCGATAAACTTTTCAACTCCAGCGAAGTCCACGATCTCATCGAATTGCCTCGCGATCTCGCGCCGGGTCATCCCAAGGATCGCTCCGTTTAACCAGATATTCTCTCTCCCAGTGAGATCGGGATGGAAACCGGTTCCTACCTCCAAAAGACTCGCGACTCGGCCTTTGACCCCGATTCGGCCGGTGGTCGGGTCAGTAATGCGACTCAGTATTTTCAGCAACGTGCTTTTACCGGCGCCATTTCGGCCGATGATTCCGACGACTTCCCCTTGCGCGATTTCTAAAGACACATCTCGCAGTGCCCAAAACTCCTCATGCCGTGGGTTAGCAGGAAGGCGGCTAACCTGTCCATTCCCGGTCTTGGTTTCTCGCCACCGTCTAACTCTGTCCCGCAGCAGCCTGGCTGGCTGGAGCGCGATATCTTGAAGCACGTGTCGCAAGCCGACGGGTGAGGTCTGATGATCGACCCTGAATTTCTTTGAGAGATTCTCAATGCGGATCACGACGCTCCCAGCCATAAAAAAGATTTCACCACAAAGACACAAAGAACACAAAGGCGAGAAGCTGAATGATGCTTGGTGATAAGTAACCAGCAACCAGTGACCAGCAATGGAGCCACGTGGTCCTTCTGCTTATTTCAACATCCTTGTCACCTTTGTGCACTCTGTGTCTTTGTGGTGAAATTAGTTTTATATAATGTCCGCAAACGTGCGCTCGATTTTACGGAAGTACCACACCCCCACCACCAACACTATGGCAGAAACGGCGAGCGAGATTAGAAAACTGGGAAGATAGAAAGTAGAAGCGCCCCCTAAAATTGCCCAGCGGAACCCATCGATCACGCCAACCATCGGATTCAGTGAGTAAAGTAAAAAGGCCGTGTCTCCGAGTTTTTCGCGAACGACCCCGCTGCTAAATCCAACCGGACAGAGGTATAAACCAAACTGAATAACAAATGGTAAAATGAAGCGAAAATCCCGGTATTGGACGGTTAGTGCCCCAACAAACAGACCTGGTCCGAGCGAGGTAATAAAAGCGATTACGAGTAAAATCGGGATGAGTAATAACCGCCAAGTCGGTGCGAATTGGTAGAAGATCATCATGACCGCGAGGATCAATAGTGATATCAGAAAATCCACTAAGGCGACCCCGGCGGTGCTAGCGGGAATGAGAAGGCGGGGAAAATAAATCTTGGAGATGAGGGTCGAATTGCCGACCAGGCTTTGACCCGACGACGCAAGAGCGTTAGCGAAGAACTGCCAGGGTAACATCCCGGACAGCACCAGGATCGCATAAGGGACGTTACCGTCGGAGTGCAACCCGGCTAGCTTGCTGAACACGACCGTCATGATCAGCATGGTGAGAAGCGGCTGGATTAGGCTCCAAGCAACCCCTACTACGGTCTGTTTGTAACGAACCGCGACATCGCGCCAAGCCAAAATAAAAAACAACTCCCGGTAACGCCAAAGATCGAGCCAGTAATGTTTCTCGGTTTTACCGGCCTCCAACCAAATATCAAAACTGTCGTTCTTCGCCTCGTCTGTGGGGTTGGGCTGAGGCTGGGCAGGCGTCGCACTGGTCTCACCGTGGATCGTCGCTGGCGCAGTAGAATCACTCATCGGGTCGACATCACTCCAAAGTATTACAACGCCGGTGATTGAGCGGCAAGCTGCATGTCCGTCTCGGCCGGGCCGCAGCCCGGCCGGACTTTGCAAGGCAAACCGGTCTTGTCACGGTCATCCCTGTAGACCCGAATGGCGCGTTACTTGGTCTTGGCGTATTTATCGCCGTAGTAATAGTAGTAGTAGCCTGAGCCCACGCTAAACTTTGCCCGGTTGATAACAAACCCGGCTAACACCCCGTTCGCCTTTCCGATCAGGCCGATCGCTCTGGCAATTGCTCGCCGGCGTGTCTTTGCTGGGCGAACGATCAAACAGACATATTGTACGGCCGAGATCATCATTAACGTATCGCTCACCGAGTTGATCGGCGCTGTGTCAATCACGATTCGGTCAAAGTCTTTCTTCAATTCCTCGACGACTCTGTCGAAGGCGCCATGAGCCAACAGTTCTGCCGGGTTAGGTGCGCGGCTCCCGGCGAAGATGATACTCAGATTATCTTCCGGGCTCTGTACCAAGACCTCTTCTGCGGTGCGATTGCCTGATAGCACGTTGGTTAAGCCCGGGGTTTCCCGAGTGGCCAACCCAGGGAAGGCGCCATAATAAGTGGGGCGACGCATGTCTCCCTCGATTAACACGGTGCGGTATCCATTGAGAGCAAACCCGTGCGCGAGACTCAGCGCCGAAAATGATTTTCCCTCCGCCGGAACGGCACTGGTCATGAGAAAAACGTGCCGGGCGGAATCATCGGTCCCCAAAAGGGAGAGCGAAGCTCGCAACGTGCGAAACGCTTCCGCCTGCTTGGAATCATTATTAAAAAATGCGTCCCTACTCCCTGCTCCCTTGGACGAGGATTCCGGGATCACGGCGAGCGCCGGCAAACCGAGAAATGACTCAGCGTCATCGATGGAACGGATCGATTCGTCCAGCGTGTCCAGTAGAATGATGAGCGCAAGTGCCCCCGCTAGGCTTAATGCGAAGGCGATCCCGGTATTCTTCACGACTTCGGGCTTAATCGGCGCGTTAGGCACGAAAGCGTCTTCTACAATCCGAAACGGATTCTTTTCGACTCCGGTGCTAATCGTGGTTTCCCGGATACGTGAATTTAACGCGTCGTACATTGACTTGTACGAGTCGACCTCTCTTTTCAGCGTATTGTACGGGATCGCGAGTTTAGAAAGCTCTAGCGAGGCCTGTTCTTGCTCGGTCAAAAGTGCGGTAAGTTTATCTTCGGACTCTTTTGCTGCTAAGTACTGCGTTTCGAGGATTTTTCCGGCGTCACGCAGAGCATCCTGGAGGTTTTGCTTGTACTTTTGTATCGTCGTAACCGCCGCTATATATTTGGGATGCAGCGGCAGATAGCGTTTTTGTAGAGTTGCCAAATCGGCCTCTGCCTTTTCGAGCAATCCCCGGCTTTCAGCTACCTGGCTGATAGCGGCGACGCTGCCGATCTGCAGCAGCCGTTCGCTATCGTTGGCCGGGATCTTCCTTAGTGTCTCAATGTCTGACTCCAGACGGATCCGATTGTTCTTTGCTTCGATGGCCCGGCCGTTGAGATCCTTTAGTTTAGCCGTTATGATGTCCTCGCCGCTTTCGAGGGAGACCGCGTTGTGTTGTTCCTTGTAAGCTTGAAGTTTTTGTTCCGACGCTTCTAAATTCTTTTTCAATTCGTCGGCCCGTTCCTGAAGGACTTGGGTCGCCATCAGCGTCGTCTTGTATTGCTGTTCGAAATTCTGGCGAAGATAAACCTGCACCACGGATTCGGCGATGTCCCGCGCCCGCTCCGGTTTGGTGTCTTCGGCGAAAATATCAATGAGCCGCGTGCTTTTCCGGATAGCGACATGGACGATGCCTCGCATCGTGTCCGCGACCATCGCGTCGGTGTATTGTTTGCCTTTATCCACGCCAGGAAACAGCGTTGGATCTTTATCAAGGCTAAGTTTCTGCGCGACTGCGATCAGGAGCGAGTTACTGGTTAGGTCTTGGGCGGTGGTTTGCAGGTAATCGTCCGTGTCGAGCTCCGCCGATTGCACATCTTCCACTCTGCTTCCGAAAACCTTGGTCTCAAATTGCTCAACCTGGATAACCGCCCGAGCTTGATAGATTTTCGGTTGGCGCATGAAAAAAACCAGAGCCCCCAGCGTGCAAATGCCGACGATGAGGAGCAGAAGCCAGAGGCGACGCTGGAGTAAGAAGACATACCGTCGAAAATCAAACTGTACACCTTGCCCCTGAAGGAACTTTACCATTGCCGATTTGCTGAGCGCGCCGTCTTGCATCGTTTAACCTTCTAAAAGATTGATTCAGCCACGGTGACGATGTCTCCGGGCTTTATCATGAAGTCTTCAGCGCCCAATCCGGCTTGGTTCGCCTTTTTACCGTTAATGCGAAAAACCTGATCCTGACCGTTTTCCCTTCGTCGGACCGTGATTTTACCTGGATCCGCAATTCGGCTATAACCGCCGGCCATGCCGATCGCTTCCAACAAACTAATCGATTGATCGCTCACGATGTCGTAGGAGCCGGGCCGGTTTACCTGGCCAAGCATCGTAAAGTTCTTTTTCGAATACGTCTGGATAATTAAACTGATCTGCGGATTGACCAAGTAACCATTGAGATAGCGCTGGCGTAGCACATTGGTGGCTTCGGCAACGGTTTTCCCCGCCAAGCCCACTGAACCAACCAGCGGAAAGATAGCGCTTCCATCTCCGGCGACACGGACTTGAGCATCTAAATCCGACTCCTGGAATACCCTAAAGGACAGGATATCATTCGGAGAAATCTTGTAGTTACTGTCTTGCGCTTTGATCGAGGAAGCGAAGCCGGACAAGCAGACTAAGCCGGCCGCCACGGTTAGGACCTTAATCGATTGGAACATTAATTTTGTACAACCTTTATACTACTTTGAGCTTACGAATAGACTCGATTTCCCTTGATCGCCCGAGCCTTCGCTAGAAGGCAAAAATGACCTGGCCGCCAACGCGATGGTCATCGAACGATGCGCCAGCGGTTGAGGAACCGTTGTGGCTGAACTGATAATAGAGCACGATGCTACACCAACCTCCGATCGTGTAGGTTAAATTGGGTCGCAGGTACACGTAATCATCATTTCGGGAAATGTTTGGCGCATTGCTTCCGGACGCCTGGTACTGATCATGTTCGTAACCAATGAACACCGCCGCGTTGAACCGCTGCAGAAAGGTCTGACTGATGCTCCCCTGTATGCCGGTTGCGGTAAACACTTGTCCGGCTTCCACCGGTGAGGCAAAAATTTTGCGGAAGGCGCTCAATCCAAACCCAGTTCCAACAAAAGGCGTCCAACTGGCGCTTACGTCAAATACGGGTGTCACTTTGATGAGATCGCGATCACTGTACCCTCGGACCTCTACACCGACACTGCCGAGAAAAGTGAGTTTCTCGGTCATTTTGTACGCTGCGCGGAGCCGTGCCTGCCCGTAGGTGCTGCTGCCTCCATCCTGAAGCTGGAGATAACCAACATCCCCTTCAGCCCCCAGTTTGACTTTTGGGGTCAATTCATAGTCGGCTCCTAGGCGGCCGATGTACTCATAACTATTGAACTGGCTCGGGTAAATGTCGGTCAGCTGTTCAAACTCGGCGCGCAATTGGGTTTTGTCACTGTAGTCGTAAAGCAACCGGACCAAGCCGTCGATCAGGTACGAAGTGGTAAAAGTGCCGGCCAGCCGATCCGGGCCGTCCAGGTAACTGAAACTGAGGTTGGATTGGAGGGTAAGACGCTCCCATCGGTATTGCCCATGCAATTCGAACTGCTGCTCCACTCCATTTAAATCTGAGTGTCCGGTGTAAATGTAACCCGTCGCCAGATATTTGAGCGTCAGATAGTTTTCCTGCTTGGCGCGGTAATCACCGATTTCGAATGTGAAGCCTCCAGCCAGCTGAATAACCGTGTCGCCGATCGGATGGTTCTGGGTGATAAAGATATTAGAATCCCAGTACACCCCAGCCTGAAGCGTGAGGATCAAACGCCAAAGCTTTTGGGTCGCTTCTTCGATAATATTCTTCTTTTCGCCGCCTCCACCGATCAACTCGTTGGAGGGCGCCGGCTGCGCCTCAGGGTTATACTCTGGGGCCGGTCCGATCGGGGTGCTCACCGGCCATCCGCCAGGCGTGGTGAGCGGCGGGTTTGCCTGAAAACCTCCGGCTTCAGGATTAATTGTAATCGGATTTTGGGACTGCGCGCGGAGGGTTGAACAAACGGCCAGCGAAGCAATCAAAAGAACACTCTTTCTCATGGATAAATTGCCTTTTCTCTGCGGCACCCGATTCTGGTCGTTGCTCAGCAGGACCCGTGTCTCAAATTGTCGCGCTGCGGCGCTCCGGACGTGACTTCGACTTCCTTGCATTTGGTTTTGTTTTCTCTCGCGTTGCCAAGGGGTGTTGTAGGGCAAAGCCCGATTCCAATGCAATCCCAAATTTCTCACTTTCATGGAATCTCCGCTTTTCAATTGGAGTTAGATCCTTTATAAGCACTCGCAGGTCGGGTTTCTCGTGAAATGGCTCTCTAACACGGGTTTCTAAAACCGGCCGTAAAAGCGTGATAGTAACCAAAGAAGTAATGCCAAACGGTCGGGGAGTTCGAGAATGCTAGAGCTGACAGTCTTCTTACTGATCATCTTGCCCGGCATCCTGTTGGCGATTCGTGGCTCAACCTATCTCGTCGATTACACGATCCTGATTTTTGTTTTTAATCGCGGAATCAGGCGTCTGATCGACTACCACAACGGGGCGTTCAACCCATTCTCGCTGATCAGCATCACCCCAATCATGATGCTGGGGATGGTTTTTATGGTGTTTATCTGGAATTTTGGGGTATTGGGCCAGCGCCCCAAGCAGATTTTCCTATTATTGCTCGCTGCCATTGGCTATGGCATGTGCATCGGCTTTGTTAAGAACGGCGCGGCCTGCATCTACCAAGGGTCCGAATACCTGGCTACAGTCGGAATGATGGGTTACGCGGCCGTTTGTCCGGCGGACGATAAGACCGCGGATCGATGGATCCGCACTGCGGGCTTGGCAGGTGTATTGGCCGCATCGTATGGCTGGTACCAGTATTACGCGATTCCTGAATGGGATGCGTTTTGGGTCCAACAGGTCGGCTTTGTTGGTTACCTCGGGAAGCTTGAGTCAACCCAGATGACGGTTTTTTCGACGTTTGCCGAGCGTGGGGTTTGCGCAGCCTATTTGGGCCTGGTGGCAATCCCGATGCTGGTTTCGAAGCGATGGAAGATCGGGTTTGGTCTGCCGGAAGCCGTTCTCGTTGTGTCCTGCATTTTTCTAACCATGTCCCGCGGCGGCATTATCGTAGCGATACTCGGTGCGGTCCTTTACCCTATCCTGAACAAAGGACAAAACTCGGGGCGAATCGTTATCATTGCCGCTCTTTCGATTGGGGTCCTGTTTGCGGTTTCTAAACAAATACCGGGTGCGGATCGCATCACGGAGCGTTTTCAGACCCTTTTGCACATCCAGGACGATGACTCCTTTCAAGGACGCATTAACAATAGCCAGAGCTGGCCGTTGATCTTCAACAATCCAATCGGATTTGGCATCGGATCGTCCGGCTTATCGGACCGGATCACTGGAACCAATTTCGGTATATCGTCGGATAACGGCTGGATGCAGATAGCGACGTCGCTCGGGATTCCGGGATTTTTGCTTTTCCTCGGCGCATTGGCGCTGTTGTGGAATTACTTTTCTCAGCTCAACCGCTTGGGAATCCGGGACGATTATATCAGTTTAGCTCGAACGCTTTTTGTCGTGTCCCTTATGTTCATGTGGGCCACCAACTTGTTCGTCGATTTCAGCGTCATGTGGCTGGTGGTCGGGCGGGTGCTTTCGCCCTTCATGCTGGCCAAGACAGACCCAGAATTCACGGAAATACTCGAGGGCCAGCTCGCGGAAGCAACGCCCAGCGGGCCGTGATCAGTAATCAGTAGGCTTAAGACTAGGAGATTTGTTTTTTGCAGAAGGAGATTAATTCTAAACGCAGTTGAGGGAAAGATTTGTTGTAGCGCCACTCACACTCTTTGAGATGAAGTT
>Ga0185299_10000657_pt1 | contig 85600 bp, 73 predicted proteins | sample PaiPotPPA55metaG_FD_128002 | JGI IMG/M metagenome (GOLD analysis project Ga0185299, IMG submission 128002) | Iron sulfur acid spring bacterial and archeal communities from Banff, Canada, to study Microbial Dark Matter (Phase II) - Paint Pots PPA... ...
CGGCGGGACGGCGCTACGTCACCTGCGCGTTGATATTGTCGATGGCGGAAAATCGCTGGACGGGCAGGCGCGGCTTTGCGCAACATGCAAGACCGCGCCGCGCGCTGTACTGGTCTTGGCACCACACGCGGGTGCACCCGACTTTGGAGAACTGCCCGTCAAGTTTAAAGGAATGCCTACGTCAAGAGGGCGATGGACGTGCAGACCACTCCGGACACGGCTGCCCACGTAACACAGAACCCATGCGCCAGACAGCGCCAGCCCCAACGAAGACGGCGACCGGCTGCAACCAAAACATGAATGCGTTGCCGTGTTCGGGGATGCGGAGCAGAATAATTGTGTAAACGCTCCTCCAGAGCAGATGGGCACTGACCAGACTGATCACCGCGGCTGTCCATGGTTCGACGTCACGGCGCATGCTTATCAGCACCGCAGCTCCGATGAATGCTCCGTACTTGACGAACGTGCTCGCGCCGAACACCACCCGCGAAGGTATGGTATAAAGCGGATTCCCCGTGAAAGCCCATCCCATGGCGTTCCCTATCTGGGCGACACCGACCAGAAGGGCCGTCAATGCCAGCAGCGCGTATCCGGCGCGAAAAGCAGCGTGCGGTCTTGACATCACCTCCATCAGCCTGAGTGCGCCGGCGCCGGCCGCCAGCACGGCCAAATAGGCCGCGATCAGGTCGTACCTCGTCGAACTTGCCGGTGTCGGTTGTATCCATTCGCGGAGATTGCCGACGGCCCAAACGAGGCCGGGCGACGCGAGAGCAACCCCGATCCAGCGTGGCGCGCGGAGCCCGTCGGCGACCTTGAAGGCTCCCGCGACGCCGAGAATGCAGGCGGCGACCGCGAACATCCAGGACCAAACGAGCATCGAAAACCCCAGGGTCAGAAAGAACGAAACTCCCACGAGGGTCCCCAGCACGACTACGGCGACTATGTAGGATCGAGGAGGCATCGAAATCTCCTTTTTGCCTTCTGATGCGGGCCAGCGGCCTCCATCGAACAATGAAAGCGACTGCAAACGCCCAATGCAATCTGCCGCCACGACAACAATCTAAGGGTGCACCGTTGTTTTGCGAGGTAATTGTTGAGGCAGCCTTAATCTCGTCGCTAACCTGAACCCGAGCAGGACAACCGTGACGCATGCTTACCGCTTTCTTTTGTCGCAACGGCGGCATCAAGGCGTGCAGTGAACGTCGGGTTCTGCCGCCTTTGAGATAAGGCCGTGAACACGAACGATGACCCGAAGCGGAAGTCGCACCTCGCTTCATTCAAAATTCAGCACTCGGTGCGTTGTTGGTTGACGAAATTGCGTTTCACAACCTAGTTGCGCTTACTCCCTTCAATCCGGGAATTGCGCATATGGATGTTCAAGCGACTTCTCCCGAATTGGAGCGGAAATCCTCGGGCATGCGCGATTGGATTCTGTATCTCGCTTTGGCCGCGACGACCTGCGCAGACGTGATCGTTGCGCTCTTAGATACGCGATCGGAGCAACACCAAGTATTGGTTACGCGATCGGAGCGATACCAAGTCATCCAGACGTTCGCCGCTGTGGGCCGCGGAGCAAAAACGCCAATGGGTCTCGCGGCAGACAAGGCAGGCAATCTCTATGGCTCGACATTTACTGGCGGGCCCGGATCTTGGGGCACCATTTTTGAACTGATCCCGCCATCGCTCTCCGGATCACGTTGGGAAATGCGGGTGCTGTCGAATGTCAAAAACGGACCGATCGGGACGGGACCGTTCTGGAACATGATCGCGCAAAATGGCGATCTTTACGGCGCAACGACCGAGGGCGGAGTCCGTGTTGGCGGGACCTTGTATAAATTCCAGTTCGGCGACCACGGCTGGGGTGAGCCGACTCCTCTGTTCAACTTTTCGATCCGCCCTTCTCCGATTGACACGCTATCTGAACTGATCCCCGATTCGTCCGGATCGCTTTATGGAACTACGCACGGAAGTGGGGGAAAGGATGCCGCGGGCACGGTATTCAAGCTTAGTCCCGGCCCCGATGGATGGACGATGACCGTTCTTCACCGCTTTAGCGGCGGGGACGGTGACGGGGCCTATCCGTATGGCGGTCTCACGATGGATGGTGCTGGCGCGCTCTAAGGCGTCGGATCGTAGCATCAGCGCTCATGGACAAGCTCTCTAGGTAATATTTTCGTCGTCCTCTTGAAGCGCGCCGCACGCGAAATCACAAGATTTGCCTCAAAAATATGTCTGCACATGGCACATCGCGTCATGTCGCTGCGATGCGGAATTTGGTCGCCAGTGGAGGATAGCGGACATTGGTCAAGCCCGCGCCAATCAGGCTCAATTTATGGGTGCGCGCCCTGGAACCATGACCCGAATTTCTTGCGCAGCATGACCGTCAGGATATCGGAATAGTCGTCGCTCCAGGTCGCGGCCCTCGGGTCCGGCTGCAGGCGTGCCCATGTGCCGGCAACACGGCCGGTATCGCTGGCGTCACGCGCGAGCACCACGACGCGGGCATTGGTTTTGAAGGTTTTAAGGAAATCGCCGGCGCTGTCGTCTTCCCGCAGGAACGCTACCAGCCCCTGGCTCTCGGCCACATTGGCGACGATCGGCGCGAGATCGAGATGGCGGTTGGAGATGTGCGCGACGATCACGCCGTGCGGCGACAGTTTTGAGAGATAGCCGGCAAAGGCTTCCCGGGTGAGCAGATGCACGGGGATGGCGTCGGACGAAAAAGCATCCAGCACGATCAGATCGTAGATCTCGCGCGATGCTTCGAGCGTCAGGCGGGCATCGCCAAGCACGATCGGCGTGTCCGGCGCACAGCTCGACAGAAACTCGAACCGATGCGGATCGCGGGCGATGCGGACCACCACGGGATCGATCTCGAAGAAGGTCCAGCGCTCTCCGCGGTGGCGGTGGCAGGCGAGCGTTCCGGTGCCGAGCCCAACCGCCGCCACGCGATCGAAGCCGCCGTGAGCGTCGCGGGCGGCTGCGATCGCTTCTCCGATCGGACCGCCAAAATAGTAATACGCCAGCGGCATCGGTGGCCCACCGACCGGCGTGCCATCCTCGTTGCGCAGCAATTGCACGCCGTGCATGGTGGTGCCGTGATAGAGCGCGCGCGCCCGGCCGTCGGCGACTTCGACGACCTTGTGGACGCCGAAGAAACTGCGGGCGGTCTCGATCGGGGCAATGCCCGGACGCCAGAACGCGGTGACGGCGAAGCTTAAGATCACCAGTCCAAAGAACCGCGCCGGCCGGCTGTGCTGGAACAGCATGCCGGCGGCCAGCGCGGCCGACACGATCTGAAACCACACATCCCAGGTCGCCGGCAGATGCAGCCGCGTGAAATACCAGGCCAGCGTCAGCGCCGCGCCGAGCGCGAGCCACGGCAGCGCGTCGTTTAGCGCCTTGCGCACACCCCCGGCAAAGACGCCGGGCATGCACAACAGCGCCGCCGCGATCAGGATCGGATATTCGTAATTGCCGTTGAACAGATACGGCGCCGCCAGCCCTGCAAAGGCGCCGCCGATCACGCCGCCGGCAGAGGTGCACAGATAAAACTCCGTCAGCCGGTGCGGCTTTGGCCTGACAGCATAGAGTTCGCCATGGCATGTCAGCGTCAGCATGGTGAAGGCCAGGAGATTGAGTACAATCGTCGTCCCCCAAAAAACCCTCTCCCCGCCGATCAGGCTGACCGCGAGCGGCGCCACCACAAACGGCGTCAGCTTGACCACGGTCGCATGCGCAATGAAGGGCCGCTCGCGAAACACCGCGACGAAGGTGAGCAGATAGAGCGCCAGCGGCACCACCCACAGGAACGGCGCGGCCGCGATGTCGGTGGTCAAATGCGCGGTGACCGCAATCACGAGGCCGGATGGAACGGCGGCCAGCGCGATCCAGCGCAGCCTCAGGCCCGCGCTTGGCGCGTCGTCGCGCTCGAGTTTGGCTTTTGTCACGACGGCGGCCGCGGTGCGCGCGGTCAGGAGCCCGACGGCGGCAATGAGAACCGCAACGACACCGAACCCGATCGACCAGACGGCCGCCTGCGTCGTCAAGGTCAGCAACGGCTCGATCACGACGGGATAGGCGAACAGCGCGGCAAACGAGCCGAGATTGGACGCCGCATAGAGCACGTAAGGGTTACCGGCCTGCGGATGTCCGCTCGCCGCGAACCAGCTTTGCAGCAGCGGCGCGCTCGCCGACAGCGTGAAGAACGGCAGCCCGATCGAGACCGCGAACAGACCGAACAGCCAGAACGCGATACCCTCCGACGGCGGCGCGCCCCAGCCGGAGGCGATCGCGATCGGCAGCGTCGTCGCAGTCGCGCCGATCAGCAGGAGATGAAACAGCGCCGCCCGGTGCGGCGGCAACAGTCGCTCCAGCAGATGGGCATAGGCGTAGCCGGCCAGCAGAACGGTCTGGAAAAACACCATCGCCACCGACCACACCGCCGGCGCGCCGCCGAGTTTTGGCAGCACCATCTTGGCGAACATCGGCTGGATCGAAAACAAGAGCAGCGCGGAGCCGAACAAGGTCAGCGCGTAAAGCGTGGGCGCGAACCGAACCGAGACAGCCTCCCGATCGGTGGCCGGCAGCACCCGATCCGGAGCATTTTCGAAGACGGACATTTTAGGCCCGACCGGCACCGGCGGCCTGGCGAAGACCGGCACCTTTGAGCGACAGCAACAGCAGGCCCGCGAGCGAGACGCAAAAAATGTGGACGAGGCTGCGGTTGGGATTGTGGGAGACATCGGTCATGGGCTGTGCCGGGAGCGTTTGCGAGATGGCGCGCTCCCGCGTCAGCCGGACGTGACGTCCACGAGATCGCTCGTGACAGGCGTTCACGGACGGTAAAGCGTGCGTCAGATCGGAACAGTAGGCAGCTTTGCTTAAAAGGCCGTTACCGCGGAGGAGCGGAAGCGGCCGCCTGACGTTCGATGTTTATGCCGCATTAACAAACGCCGGTAAATTGCCGGTTGCGTTAGGCTTTGTCCGGGCCGACCCGCACCAGTTGCTTGCCGAAATTGGCACCCTTGAGGAGCCCCATGAACGCCGCCGGCGCGCTGTCGAGGCCCTCGGTGACGAACTCCTTGTACTTGACCTTGCCCTCGCGCACCCATCCCGACATGTCGCGCAGGAAGTCGCCCTGGCGCGCGGCGAAATCGCTGACGATGAAACCCCGGATGGTCAGGCGTTTTGTCAGGACCGCGCGCATCATCGACGACGCCCATTTTGGCACCGTCGCCTCGGTATCGTTATACTGCGCGATCAGGCCGCACACGGGAACGCGCGCGAACGCATTCAACAGCGGAAACACCGCTTCGAACACCGCGCCACCGACATTTTCAAAATAGACGTCGATGCCTTTCGGGCAGGCGTCCTTCAGCTTGGCCGCGAGATCGGGATCGCGGTGATCGAGGCAATCGTCAAAACCAAGCTCCTTTTTGACGTAATCGCATTTGTCCTTGCCGCCGGCGATGCCGATCGCGCGTGCGCCCTTGATCTTTGCCATCTGCCCGACCGCCGAGCCGACCGCGCCGGAGGCCGCCGCCACCACCACGGTTTCGCCGGCCTGCGGCTTGCCGATATCCAACAGGCCCGTATAGGCGGTCATACCGGGCATGCCGAGCACGCCGACTGCCGTGGAGGTCGGTGCGAGTTTCGGATCGATTTTTGCCAATCCCTTGCCGTCCGAGAGGGCATGCGTCTGCCAGCCGGCGCGCGAAAGCACGATGTCGCCCTTGGCAAAGCCCGGATTGTTGGACGCCACGACTTCCGACACCGTGCCGCCTTCCATGACGCCGCCGATCGGCACCGGCGCCGCATAGGACGGGCCGTCGCTCATGCGCCCGCGCATATAGGGATCGAGCGACAGCCAGATGGTACGCAGGAGAAGCTGGCCCTCCGCCGGTGTCGGCACCGCATAATCCTCGACGCGAAAATTCGACGGTTTCGGTTCGCCGACCGGGCGGGAGACGAGAACGACGCGTTTTGCCTGGGACATTTTTTCTCCGCTTTTTCTATTTCGTCATTGCAAGCGAAGTAAAGCTGCGCTCGCAATGACGGTGAATGTTAAGCCGTGATCTTGGCCAGCGCCGCGTCGAATGCGGCGGCAGCGCTCGGCAGATCCTTGAACGCGCGAATATGCCGCGTTTCCTGGGCGTCCTTTTCCGAAATGCCCGGCCGGACTTCGGCGAAGGTTTTGCCGCCCTCGATCATGTCAGCCGGCGCGCTGACATGAAACTCGTGATCCTCGATCGGTGCATCCTTCAAAAGCCAGACGCCCAGCATCACGATGCCGTTGCCCCGGCGGTAGGAGATATAGCGATCGACCGCGACGGTGCCGTCCCGCTGATTTCCGCCAAGTTTCGCATAACCCTTGGCATCGAGAAGCTTGTGCGATCGAAAGCCCTTCACGTCGACCGATCTTGCCTTCGCCGTCGCTTCGGAAAGATCGTATTTTTCGGCCATCTCTTTGCCGACCGCGGCGAGCTGTCCGGAGATGTCGTGTTCGAATTCCTTCAATTCGGTGCGCGGTTTTGCTGCCTTGCGCGGTTTCGCCGCATCGCGCTTTTCCAGCTCGGCCTGGCACTGTGCGATGACCGCGTCTGCGGATTTGCGCTCCGCATTGACAAGCAGATTCTTCAGATCCTGATCTGAGAGCGCGGCAATCCTGTCGTCCGACCAATCGACCATTCTCTTACACCCCGCCTGGATAGTTCGGCGCTTCTCGCGTGATGGTGACGTCGTGGACGTGGCTCTCGCGCAGCCCCGATCCGGTGATACGCACGAACTCAGCCTTCTCGTGGAACTCGGCAAGATTTCGGGCGCCGACATATCCCATCGCCGCGCGCAAGCCGCCGGCGAGCTGGTGCATGACGTTGCCGACCGGTCCCTTGTAGGGCACCTGGCCCTCGATCCCCTCCGGCACCAGCTTGAGCGTATCCTTGATGTCCTGCTGGAAGTAACGGTCGGCGGAACCGCGCGCCATCGCGCCCACCGAGCCCATGCCGCGATAGGCCTTGTACGAACGACCCTGCCACAGAAACACCTCGCCCGGCGTCTCGTCGGTGCCCGCCAACAGCGAACCGACCATGGCGATGTCGGCGCCGGCGGCAAGCGCCTTGGCGAGGTCGCCGGAATATTTGATGCCGCCATCGGCGATGACGGACACGTCGGCTTTCTTCGCGGCTTCGACCGCATCCATGATCGCGGTCAGTTGCGGCACGCCGACACCGGCGACGATCCGCGTGGTGCAGATCGAGCCCGGACCGATGCCGACCTTGATCGCGTCGGCGCCCGCATCGATCAGCGCCTGCGCGCCGTCTTTGGTCGCGATATTGCCGGCGATCACCTGCACGGCGTTGGACAGCCGTTTTATGCGATTGACGGCTTCCAGCACGCGGGAGGAATGGCCGTGCGCGGTATCGACCACGATCAGGTCGACCCCGGCGTCGATCAATCGCTCGGTGCGCTCGTAACCGCCCTCGCCGACGGTGGTCGCGGCTGCGACGCGCAAACGCCCTTGCCCGTCCTTGCAGGCGAGCGGATGCGCGACCGCCTTCTCCATGTCCTTGACGGTGATCAGGCCGACGCAGCGGTACTGGTCGTCAACCACCAGCAGCTTCTCGATGCGGTACTTGTGCAGCATCCGCTTGGCTTCGTCCTGGCTGACGCCCTCGCGCACGGTGACGAGGTTTTCGTGCGTCATCAATTCCGAGATCTTCTGGTTCGGATCGGTGGCAAAGCGCACATCGCGGTTGGTGAGAATGCCGACCAGTTTGCCCGGCACGCCCTTGGACCCGCCGGTCACCACCGGAATCCCGGAAAAGCCGTGATCCCTCATCAGCGCCATCGCATCCGACAGCTTCGCGTCGGGACTGATGGTCAGCGGATTGACCACCATTCCGGATTCGTACTTCTTGACCTGCCGCACCTGGGCGGCCTGACCTTCGACATCGAAATTGCGGTGGATCACGCCGACGCCGCCGGCCTGCGCCATCGCGATTGCCATGCGCGCTTCGGTGACGGTATCCATTGCGGATGCAATGATCGGAATATTGAGCGGAATGGCGCGGGTGACGTGGGAGCGGATATCGGCCTCGGAGGGGAGGATATCCGACAGGCCGGGTTTCAGCAGCACATCGTCAAACGTAAAGGCTTCGCGTATCCCGTGAAGTCCCTGCACAACTGCCATTGCCAACTCCGTTCAGCGGCCCGTCGCCGCGCTGGAACCTTAAGGGATGAACGCCGCCTGCGGCGATGCGAATGGCATCACCGTCGAATCGAGCCCATCGGTAGGGTTGGCGGTGGTCGATAGCATGGCCCCACGACAATTCAAAGGGTCGAATCAAAGGGGCTAGCGCCTCAAATCCGGCTTCAGCGCGGATAACCTGGCGGCGGGCCATGCCGGCGGATCGCCTCGACCACCTCCCGATGCATACGTTGTTCCCGTTTCATATGAACCGCGATCAGCGCGTGCGCCGACGGCACCAGCAGCAGGGCGTGGAAAACCAGCCCCAGAATCACGCAAAACACGATCAGGACCAGGTTGAAAATCGCCGAAAACGGCTGCCCGTTCAAAAGCAGCCCGAGCGGCGGCACGAGAGCAGCGAGGATGTAGATCATCGTCCAGTCTCCGGCGATATTCCGCACAGCGATATCGTCCCGCAGGATTTAGGTTGTTTCCGGGTTTCCGCAATGGCCTCTGCCGCGACAGGGTGCTACAGCCCCCTCCTCCCGCCCGTTTCCTCATCCGAATCTCCATGAACAAACAACGCCTGATCCCGCTCATCGTGGCTACCGCCCTGTTCATGGAGAACATGGATTCGACGGTTATTGCGACCTCGCTGCCGGCGATCGCGGCCGATATCGGCACCAGCCCGCTGACGCTGAAGCTTGCGATCACCTCGTATCTGCTGTCGCTCGCGGTGTTCATTCCGGCGAGCGGCTGGACCGCCGATCGATTTGGCGCCCGCATGGTGTTCTCGATCGCCATTGCCGTCTTCATGGTGGGCTCGATCGGCTGCGCGCTGTCCTCCTCGGTCACCGATTTTGTCATCGCGCGCATCGTGCAGGGCATCGGCGGGGCGATGATGACGCCGGTCGGGCGGCTGGTGCTGTTGCGATCGATCGACAAGAGCGCGCTGGTCAATGCAATGGCCTGGGTCACGGTGCCGGCGCTGGTCGGCCCGGTGATCGGGCCGCCGCTCGGCGGCTTCGTCACCACCTATTTCTCCTGGCACTGGATTTTTCTGATCAACATCCCGATCGGCCTGCTCGGCATCTTCATGGCGATGCGCTACATCGACCCGATCAAGAGCGAGAACCCCGAGCGGTTCGATCTCTACGGGCTGGTGCTGGCCGGCGTCGGACTCGGCGGCATCGCGTTCGGGCTTTCGATCGCGGGCCTCAATCTGCTGCCCTGGACGCTTGTCGTCGCCCTGGTCGCGGTCGGCACCATTGCCATGACGCTCTATGTGATCCACGCCAGGCGGAGCGCCTCGCCGGTGCTGGATTTCTCGCTGCTGCGGTTGCCGACGATGCGGGCCAGCATTATCGGCGGCTTCATGTTTCGCCTCGGCATCGGCGCGCTGCCGTTCCTGCTGCCGCTCTTGATGCAGGTGGGCTTCGGCCTGTCGCCGTTTCGATCGGGGCTGGTGACGTTTGCGTCTGCGGTCGGCGCGATGGGCATGAAGACGCTGGCCGCGCGCCTGATCAGGACGTTCGGCTTTCGCAATATCATGATGATCAATGCGGTCGTGAGTTCGGTGTTTCTGGCCGCCTCCGCGCTGTTCACGGTGACGACGCCGCTATTGTTGATCATGATCATTCTGGTGATCGGCGGCTTCTTCCGCTCGCTGCAGTTCACCGCCATCAACACGGTTGCCTATGCCGAGGTCGAGCCGGCCCAGATGAGCCGGGCCACGACCTTGGTCAGCGTCAACCAGCAATTGGCGATTTCGGCCGGCGTCGCGGTCGGCGCGTTCTCGGTGGAAACCACCATGATGGTGCGCCACGTCAGCGAGCTGAGCGCTCCGGATTTCGCTCCGGCCTTCATCGTGGTCTCGATCATCTCGGCGGCGTCTGCCTATTTCTTCTGGCAGATGCCCGACGATGCCGGCCACGAGATCTCCGGCCGCAAGGCGGTCGCGATCTCCAGCCGCAAGGAAGCGGCCAAGGCGGTGGCTAAAGCGGCGAGCGAGACCACCGAAGACACGCGGGATCAGCGGCTCGGCTGAGGCACAAAACCATCGCCATCACGTCAGCAGAACGTGAAGGCGATGGAGTTTCGCTGGCGTTGCTTTTACTGCGGCTTCAGACGTGTACCCGCCAGAAGGTCACGGCCAGCCGCAGCCTGATTGATGCAAGCTGGACGACTCCAGACCGAACGAACATTTACTCGCCGGCCTTTGGCCGTTATGTTCAAGCCATGACCCCGACTTGCTCCGTTCTTCTAGACCTCGACGGCACTTTGATTGATTCGCAGCCCGGCATTTTAGCAAGCTGCCTGGCAGCGCTACGTGCTCTTGGGCATGAACCGGACGTAACACTCGACATAACGCGCACCATCGGGCCGCCGCTTGAAGACATGATGCAGGTTTTGCTGCAACCGTATGGGGACGACAGAGTCGGCGAAGCAGTGGCGGCGTATCGTCAACACTACGGCGAGAGCGGCCTTCTCGGAAGCGAGCCCTATCCGGGAATTGGCAGCTCTCTTAAAGAAATGCGGCAGGCCGGATTGCGAATCTACCTAGCAACGTCGAAGCGGGAAACTTTCGCGAGGCGCATTCTGCACCATCTAGGATTTGCAACCTACTTTGATGGCATTCACGGTTCAGTGCCGGGCGGCGGGCTAGATCATAAGCCTGAACTGCTCGCCCATATTTTGTCGCAACACAATGTTTTGCCCTCCCACAGTCTGATGGTCGGGGACCGCCGACATGATATTTCCGGTGCCCATGCGGTTGGAATGCGCGGTCTGGGCGTGCTCTGGGGTTATGGTACCCGAGACGAACTTGAGACTGCTGGCGCAGATCAACTGGTGGAATCGACTGCTGATCTCGCTCGGACGGTTCTTTCGATGGTCGGTGGGAAGCAATCTGCGAGCTAGGCCGCTTGGAGGCTCGTTCAAGTCGGAAGCCTTTGTCGCTGGCGCAGTCGTCAGCGAGAGTTTCCGCCTCAAGTTTCGGCGATCGTTAAGCAGATCGGTAGTCCGGGATCCAAGCCGTTGGTTCGACGCTTCTTCGAATCGTCATCCCGCTCTATCTTTTTGATTGAGCACGATCTCCGCGCAAACGCGTTCCGCGTTTGTCGCGAGGGAAAACCGGCACCCACCCATCGGGTCGTGGCCCGAGGGCATGCCTTTCCGGATCATGCTCTGGGCGCGCCAACTTCAGCGCAAGACACGCCAGAAGGTCACGCCCAGCCCCAGGCTGCGCGTTGGCAGCGTCAGCTGCCCGTTGTGGACTTGCGCGTTGAACTGCTCGACCTTGTGCAAATCGGGATCCGGCCGCTGAGGCTGCGTGAAGTAGGCTTGCAGGTTGCTGGTATTGGCATCCACCAAATAGCGCTCGACCGACACCACACCGTTCAGCGGCAAGTTGTTCAATTCAACGGAAAAAAGCTCGGGCGTGTCGGTGAATCCGCTGTTGTAGTTGAAAATCACGACGCCCGCGGAGTTCGCATCGCTTGCGGCGAATGCACCCAGATTTGGCATTCCGGAGGGAACGGTGACCGCCCTGCGCGTTCCCGTCATCATGGCGAACATCCTGAAGACGTTCGTGGCAGGTTTTGGGTAATACTTCGCGCTTGTGCCGGTGATGACCTTGTCCATCAGACTGGCGCCTCCCGCATTGCCGGGCCGCGAGCCGACGCCATCGTGCATGATGAGATACGACCCCATGGCGATCTTGTCGTCGACGGCCTCGGTCAGGAAGGCCGCCGCCCAAGCCGCCCCCTTATGTGAATAGTTGATATCGGTATTTTCATAGATCGTGGGACCCCACTCCGAAAGGAACAGCTTGGTTTGGGGATGCCCCAGCGCCGCCAATTTGGCGCGGATGCGGTCGGTGACGTATTTGAGCGTCGTGGTGTTCTTGGGCTCCTGTTCGGCATTTCCGCCGCGGAAATCCCCGTAATAATGGAATGAAAAATAATCGAGCGACGAATTGAAGCTGGCCTTGTGGGTATTCGGATCGACCGCGGCGTTGGGATCGAACATGTCGTCCAGGAAGTGCTCCTCCAACGTGGGGAGTTCTTTCCCGAAATAATTGATGAGTGCGAAGCTTGTCCCCGAGAAGGCCGGGCCGGCGAATTCGATCGTCTTGCCGGGATGCCGGGACCGGAGCGCCGGATCGTCCTTGACGGATTGTATGACGTCCCCAAAAATTTTCTGCACCGGGGCAATCCCGCGCTCCACGCGCCGCAGGTCGTTGCTATACGGATATGAATTGGCGTCTGCGGGTGGTGGAAATTGCTCAATATTATAAGTAGCGGGATCGATCCACCACAGAAAACGACCCCATGGCCCAAGCGGCAAAGGCTGCCATCGGGAACGATCCGGGTCGCCCAAGTCAAAGTTCACCGGCACGGGGTCGGCGATATCAAGCTCATTGCTGACTTCGAAGATCACCGATCGCGCGCCGCCATCGAAGGCTCTGTTCACGATATAGTTTACCAATTGCCGTGCATAAGACTTGTAACGATCCTTGATCGCCTGGCTCCACCTCTCGGCCGGTCCATACGGGATGAAGCTCCGGGGCAAAGTGCTCGCAAGCGCGACATGCGGTGAAAGGCCATAGTGAACGGCCCAATCGATCTCCTGCGACAGAAGATCGAACTCGCCGGGGTGCGTCGTGACGAAATCACCGCTTCCATCGAGATCGCAATAAACGTCTGCCAGCAGAATGCGCATGCGCTTCATTCTGAGATCGGAGATCATCTCACCCATCGGGGCAATTGTGCCGTCTTGGGGCGCATTCGCATCCTGGAAGATGTTCTGCAGGGTTGCGAGATCATCGCCATCTTCACTCATTTTGACCGCCGTCGACGCATCGACGATGACCGTCGAGGCGGGGTCAGATGTCACGGCCCGGGCCGCGTGGCCGAGAGAAGAAAGCGAGAGACAGAGGCAGACAGCCACTAAAAGAACGCGCCTGAAATCAACCATGTTGTCGGGCATGTTATGTTTCTGGTTTGATACCATTGAAGATATCAATGCTAAATCGCGATCCAGAAATAATGCCTTACGGTGTCACGTACACTTTTAACGCTGTTTCAAGACGCGCAGATAAAAACCCGTTCGCTCGCAATGACGGCTGCGAGTTAGGCCGGCGGCTTCGCCTGCCCCCGAAACCCCATCGCAAGCACATAGCGTTCGGACGAATCCTTTCGGCTCGATGCCGGCTTGACGTGCTTGACGCTGGCAAAATCGCGCTTGAGCTGCGTCATCAGCTCGGCATCGGCGCCGCTCTGGAACACTTTTGCGACAAAGGTGCCGCCGGGATTCAAGACGTCGGCGGCAAACGCGGCGGCGCCTTCGACGAGGCCGAGGATGCGGAGCTGATCGGTCTTGCGGTGGCCGGTCGTGTTGGCAGCCATATCGGACAACACCACGTCGGCGCGGCCGTCCATCATCGCAAGCAACTTTTCCGGCGCATCCTCTTTTAGAAAATCGAGCTGCGCGAAACGGACGCCCGGGATCTCCGGCATCGCCAGCAGATCGATCGCGACCACCCTGCCCTTGCCATCGGCGGCGCCGACGCGCTTGGCGGCGATCTGGCTCCAGCCGCCGGGCGCGGCGCCGAGATCGACCACGGACAGGCCGGGCTTGAGAAAACGATGCTTGTCGTCGATCTCGAGCAATTTGTAGGCCGCGCGCGAACGAAAACCGTCGCGCTTCGCTTGCGCGACATAGGGATCGTTGAGCTGCCGCTCCAGCCAGAGTTTTGAGGACAGCTTGCGCTTGCCGCCGGTCTTGACCGTGACGTGCAGCCGCCCGGTTGTGTCTTTTGCCATGTCGTTTGCCTTGGAACCGCGCCTAGCGGCAGATGCCGATGGCGCCGTCTTCGCGCATCATCTCGACCAGCATGCCCTCGCGCAGGCCCCTATCGGCGACGCGCAGCCGTTTTAGCGGAAACGCGGTGCGGATGGCATCGAGGATGGCGCAGCCCGCCAGCACCAGGTCGGCGCGCTCCACGCTGATGCAGTTATTGCTGGCGCGCTCGGAATAGCTCATGCGAAGCAGCCGCGCGATGGTCGCGGTGAGATCCGCCTCGCTCATCCAGATGCCGTCGATCCGGCGGCGGTCGTAGCGCAGCAGATTGAGATGGACGCCGGCGAGCGTCGTCACCGTGCCGGAGGTGCCGAGCAGGTGCATGCCCTCGAGATCGGCGCCGTGTTCGGCCGCGAACGGGGCAACGTGCGTCGCGACCTCCTCGACCATGCGCGCATAGGATTGCGCGGTGACCTCCTTGCCGCCGAAATGCTCGGCCAACGTGACCACGCCGAGCGGGATCGACATCCAGGCCTTGATGCGCGGGACGGCGTCTTGCTCCCCGGGATCGCGCTCGATCCGCACCAGTTCGGTCGAACCGCCGCCAATGTCGAACAGGATGGCGCCGCGGCCTGCGGGATCGAGCAGCGGCGAACAGCCGAGCACCGCAAGCGCCGCTTCGGTCTCGCGATCGATCACTTCCAGCCGGATGCCGGTCTCGGCCGCAACCCGATCGCGGAACCCTTCCGCGTTCGACGCCGCGCGGCAGGCTTCGGTTGCGATCAACCGCAGCCGCTTTGCCTTTTTGGACTGAATCTTGTCGCGGCAAATGCTGAGCGCGGCGATGGCACGCTCGATCGCGGCCTCGCTGATGCATCCGGTTGCCGAAACGCCTTCGCCGAGCCGGATAATCCGCGAGAACGAATCGACCACGCGAAATCCGTCACCGGTCGGACAGGCGATCAGAAGACGGCAATTATTGGTGCCCAAATCGAGCGCCGCATAGACGCCGATCTCCGTGGCCGGCGCATTGGCCGCGACCGATCCCTGCAGGCCGCCGGGCGGCTCCTGGCCGTCGTCTCCGCGAGGCGAACTGCCACCGCGAAGCCGCGTGTCATCGTTCATTCAAAATGTCTTTCCGCGGCCAAATCGGGCCGATCTGGAATTTCTGTTCACGGAAACTTTAGCAGCGCGCGGGGGCAGCGCAACTGCCGTTCACATGGGACTATGCCTAATCAGGCGTTGTCGTGGGGGTATCGGTGCGTTATCTCCGGGGAAGCGGCGAAATCGCCCCAAAAGCCGGACATTTCAAGGATTTTCCGATGCAAGACCACACCTCTCCGTCCTCGCTGGAGAACGCTATCGCACTGCAAAAATACGGTGTCGGGCAGCCGGTCCGCCGCAAGGAGGACGACACGCTGGTCCGCGGCAAGGGCAAATACACCGACGACTTCAATTTGCCGGGACAAGCCTATGCCTGGATCGTGCGTTCGAGCCACGCCCATGGCGTCCTCCGCGGCATCGAGACCTCCGCCGCCAAGGCAATGCCGGGCGTGCTCGGCGTGTGGACTGGAACCGATCTCGTTCCTGCCGGCTACGGCCCCTACACCTGCGGACTTCCCTTGAAGAGCCGCGACGGCTCGCCGCTATTGCAGACCAACCGCACCGCGCTGATGACCGACAAGGTGCGCTATGTCGGCGATCCCATCGCCTTCGTGGTCGCCGAAACGCTGGCGCAGGCGCGCGATGCCGGCGAAGCCGTGGAAGCCGATATCGATCCGCTGCCCGCCGTCACCGACCCCGAGGAGGCAACAAAACCCGGCGCGCCGCAGCTCTATGACCACATCCCGAACAACGTCGCACTCGACTATCACTATGGCGACACCGAGAAGGTCGAGGCCGCCTTTGCCACAGCGTCGCACGTGACAAAACTCGATATCGTCAACACCCGCGTCGCCGTGGTGGCGATGGAGCCGCGCGCGGCGCTTGCCTCCTACGACAAGACGAGCGAGCGCTACACCATCCAGGTGCCGACGCAAGGCGTCGCCGGCAACCGGCAAAATCTCGCGAAAAACATCCTGAAAGTTCCGAACGAGAAGGTTCATCTGCTGACTGCCAATGTCGGCGGCTCGTTCGGCATGAAGAACATCAACTATCCCGAATATGTCTGCATCCTGCATGCGGCGAAGTTGCTGGGCCGGCCGGTCAAATGGACCGACGAGCGCTCGACCAGCTTTTTGTCCGACAGCCATGGCCGGGCGCAAAAGATCCACTGCGAATTGGCGCTTGATGCCGAGGGCAAGTTTCTCGCCGTAAAGGTTTCAGGCTACGGCAATCTTGGCGCCTACATCACCGGCGTTGCGCCAAGCCCGTTGTCGCTCAATGTCGGCAAGAATCTCGCCAGCGTCTATCGCACGCCGCTGATGAGCGTCGATATCAAGACGGTCTTGACCAACACCACCTTGATGGGCGCCTATCGCGGCGCCGGACGGCCCGAAGCCAATTATTTCATGGAACGGCTGATCGACCGCGCCGCCGACGAGATGGGCATCAACCGGCTGACCCTGCGCAAGCGCAATTTTATAAAACCGCAGCAGATGCCGTTCGCGGCCTCCTCCGGCGTCACCTATGACAGCGGCGATTTTCAGGGCGTGTTCAACAAGGCGCTGGAGATTTCCGATCACGCCAATTTTGCCAAACGCAAGAAAGAGAGCCGCAAGAACGGCAAGCTGCGCGGCATCGCGATCGGCTCTTATTTGGAGGTCACCGCGCCTCCCGGCGTCGAGCTCGGCAAAATCGTATTCGAGGCTGACGGTTCGGTGCGGCTGATCACCGGCACGCTCGATTACGGCCAGGGCCACGCGACGCCATTCGCGCAAGTGCTGTGTGCGCAACTCGGCGTGCCCTTCGAGAGCGTAAAGCTCGAACAGGGCGACAGCGACGTCGTGCATACCGGCAACGGCACCGGCGGATCGCGCTCGATTACCGCCAGCGGCATGGCGATCGTCGAAGCCTCAAAGATCGTGATCGAGAAGGGCAAGCGCGCGGCCGCGCATCTGATGGAAGCCGCCGAAGCCGATATCGAATTCGGCAATGGCCGTTTTACCATTGCCGGCACCGACCGCTCGATCGACATCATTGAACTGGCGAAAAGAATGCGGGAAGGCAGGATGCCCGACGGCGTGCCCTCCTCGCTCGATGTCGACCATACGAGTGAGCCGGTGCCGTCGACCTTCCCCAATGGCTGCCATGTCGCCGAGGTCGAGATCGATCCTGACACGGGCATCGTCAAGATCGTGCGCTATACCGGGGTCAATGATTTTGGAACGATCGTGAATCCGATGCTGGTCGCGGGCCAACTGCATGGCGGCGTCGCGCAGGGTATTGGGCAGGCGCTGATGGAATGCGTCAGCTATGACGAAAGCGGCCAGCCGATCACCGGCTCCTTTATGGACTACGCTTTGCCGCGCGCGGAAGACATTCCGATGATGGAAGTCGGCGACCATCCGGTGCCGGCCAAATCCAATCCGCTCGGGACAAAAGGCTGCGGCGAAGCCGGCTGCGCCGGCAGCCTCTCCACCATCGTCAACGCAGTGGTGGACGCGCTCTCGGAGTACGGCGTTACGCATATCGATATGCCGCTGACGCCGGAACGGGTGTGGCGGGCGATCAAGGATGCGAAGACGGTGGCGTGAGGCGCGGCGCCCAACTGTCATCGCCCGGCATAGCCGTCCGAAGGACGGCGTCGCTTCCGCTCGCCTATGACCGGGCGACCCAGTATTCTAGAGACGCCGGTGATGAATCGAGAAGCCGCGGCGTACTGGGTCCCCCGCTTTCGCGGGGGATGACAACTGGGAGTGCCGCAACGCTGTGCCCTAGTCGTCGGGCCTACGCCGCCGCCTGCTCGCGCGGCTGGTAGATCGCGATGTGTTGGCAGTGCGCCAGGGGCGTGCGGCCGTTGGCGACAACGAGCGCATCGAGCTCGACGAAGCGGTGGCCTTTCTTCTCGTAATTGCCCGTGACCTTGGCGCGTGCCGTCAACTCGTCGCCGCTCTTGCCCGCGCTGAGAAGCTGCATCCGGCTGCCGACATGAATCCATGGGCCGAGGATCGCGTTGTCGACCAGCACCTTGTTCATGACCCGCTGCAACAGCCCGGGATGGCCGAGGCCTTCGCGCGCGTAAATCGGATCGCGCTCGCGCACGTCGGTGAGATATTCCGTTGCCGCCTCGCCGGCCCAGGCGCGCGGCACGGTGCCGAGCCACTTGCCGGGTTGGTAAGATGTCGCGTCGACCGGCTTGCGCTCGGTCACGGCGGCGGTTTCGATAAAGTCGGGGAGTGAGGGCGACGGCACGATTTCGGGCAGCGATGCGCTGCCGGTCGCACAGAGCTCGCCGCGGCTTTCGACTTCGATCGAGATCACCCCGTCGCTCTCCTCGCCGGAGACACTGGCGATCTCGCCGTCATAGACCGGTTTTATAAACCGGGCCTCGATCAGCCCGCGCTCCAGGAAGGCACGGCCCCATTTTTTGACCGGCAGGTGCAGCATATAGGCCATGACGTCGACGCCCGGCACCAGTCCGCCGCTAAATCCGAACCGTTTGGCCACGCTGTCGTCATGCATCTTGTTTTCGGACAGTTTTGCGGTGTTGTAGGCCGATACGCGGTAGGCTTCGAGCCGGCTGGTCATGCCCAATTTCCCCGATTTTGGCAGCTTTTGTTGTTCATGATCGTAAGCAAAGAATGGGCCGTGGCAAGCGTGTTCCCCTCGCAATTCCGCCTCCGATGGGGTACCACGCGCCCTTAAGCGCGCCGCCGCGCCGACTGACAAAATCCCCAACCGATGACGCCTGACTTGAACCCCTCCCGCATCTATGTCGACGCCGACGCCTGCCCGGTCAAGGACGAGATCTATCGCGTCGCGGCCCGCCATGGCCTGCCGGTCAGCGTCGTCGCCGGCAACTTTATACGCGTGCCGCAGGATCCCCTGATCGAACGGATCGCGGCAGGTTCCGGGATGGATGCCGCCGACGACTGGATCGCGGAGCGCGCCGGCAAGGGCGACATCGTCATTACATCGGACATTCCGCTGGCAAGCCGCTGCGTCAAATCAGGCGCCGAAGTGATTGCGCCGAACGGCAAGCCGTTCACCGAACAATCGATCGGGATGACGCTCGCGGTTCGCAATCTGATGACGGATTTGCGCTCATCCGGCGAGGTCACCGGCGGCCCAAGATCCTTTGCTCCGCGCGACCGCTCGGCTTTCCTGTCGGCGCTCGACCAGACCATCCGCCGCATCCAGCGCCAGCGCACCGCGCCGTCCGCACAGAACCAGAGTTGAAACGAAGTATGGCGCCTCCGCTGATCCAGTTGAAAGATATCAAGCTGACTTTTGGCGGCACGCCGCTATTGTCGGGCGTCGAATTGTCTGTGTCGTCGAGCGAGCGCGTCTGCCTGATCGGCCGTAATGGTTCGGGCAAATCGACGCTTTTGAAGATCGCCGCCGGCCTGGTCGAACCGGACAGCGGCAGCCTTTTTGTCCAACCCGGCGCCACCATCCGCTATCTGCCGCAGGAGCCGGATTTTGCCGGCTTTGCCACCACGCTGGCCTATGTCGAGGCGGGTCTTGGCCCCGGCGACGACCATTATCAGGCCCGCTATGTGCTGGAGCAGCTCGGGCTGCACGGTGATGAAGACCCCGCGCATCTTTCCGGCGGCGAGGCCCGCCGCACCGCGCTGGCCCGCGTGCTGGCACCCTCGCCCGATATCCTTCTTCTGGACGAGCCGACCAACCATCTCGATCTCACCACCATTGAATGGCTGGAGAGCGAACTCGGCAGCCGCCGCTCGGCGCTGGTCATCATCAGCCATGACCGCCGTTTTCTTTCTAACCTCTCGCGCGCGACCGCCTGGCTCGACCGCGGCCAGATCAAGCAGATCGACCGCGGGTTTTCCGCGTTCGAAGCCTGGCGCGACGAGGTTTTGGCGGAGGAAGAGCGCGACCAGCACAAGCTCGACCGCAAAATCGTCAACGAGGAGCATTGGCTGCGTTACGGCGTCTCCGGCCGCCGCAAGCGCAACGTCAAGCGGCTCGGCAATCTCTATGAGCTGCGCCAGCAGCGGCGCGATTATCGCGGCGCCGCCGGAAACGCCAATCTTGCCGCCGCCGAGGCCGACAAATCCGGCAAGCTCGTGATCGAGGCCAAGAACATCAGCCGGACCTATGGCGATCGCAAGATCGTGGATGGATTTTCCATTCGCATCCAGCGCGGCGACCGCATCGGCATTGTCGGGCCGAACGGCGCCGGCAAGACCACCTTGATCGAGATGCTGACCGGCGGAAGCCCGCCGGACGGCGGCACCATCCGGTTAGGTGCCAACATCGAAATGGCGACCCTCGACCAGCACCGCGAAAGCCTCGATCCGAAATCGACTCTCGCCGAGGCCCTGACCGGCGGCCGCGGCGATCATGTCATGGTCGGTGGCAAGCCAAAACACGTCGTCAGCTACATGAAGGATTTTCTGTTCGGCCAGGAGCAGATGCGGACGCCCCTAGAGGTGCTCTCGGGCGGCGAGCGCGGCCGGCTGATGCTGGCGCGCGCGCTGGCAAAGCCGTCGAACCTCTTGGTGCTGGACGAGCCGACCAACGATCTCGATCTCGAAACCCTCGATGTGCTCGAGGAAATGCTCGGCGATTACGAGGGCACCGTGATCCTGATCAGCCATGACCGCGATTTCCTCGATCGCGTGGTGACCTCAGTAATTGCCCCGGAAGGCGATGGCCGCTGGGTCGAATATGCCGGCGGCTATACCGACATGCTGGCGCAGCGCGGCGCCGATTTGAAGCGCGAGGCGGTGAAGGCCGCCGCGGTCGAACGGGAGAAGAACGCGGCGAACGGCGGGTCTTCGGGCGCGGCAAAACGCCGGCTCAATTTCAACGAAAAGCACGCGCTGGAAACGCTACCGAAGGCGATCGCCAAGTTGCAGGCCGAGATCGCGAAACAGCAGCGGCATCTTGACGATCCCGATCTCTTTACGAAGAATCGCAAGAAGTTCGACGCGGCTTCCGATGCGCTGACGAAAGCGCAGAAGGAACTTCAGGAAGCCGAAGATAAATGGCTGGAGCTTGAAGTGCTCCGCGAAGAGATAGAGCAGGCTTAGAGATCGTCATTGCGAGGAGCGAAGCGACGAAGCAATCCAAGCTTTCGCACCGGTTAGATGGATTGCTTCGCTTCGCTCGCAATGACGGGCATCGCGACAACTGGAGTTAACTTGATGACCACACCCCTCGCCGCCAAGATCGCCCGCGAATACGGCACGCCGGTCGCCGTCATCGACATGGACCGGGTCGAGCGCAACATCGCGCGCGTACAAGCCGCTTGCGATGCCGCCGGCGTCGCCAACCGGCCGCACATCAAGACCCACAAAAGCCCGATGCTCGCAAAACTGCAGGTCGCGGCCGGCGCTCGCGGCATCACCTGCCAGAAACTCGGCGAAGCCGAGGTGATGGCGGAGGCCGGAATCAATGACATCCTGATCAGCTATAATCTGATCGGCGAGGAAAAAATGGCGCGCCTCGGCGCGCTGCAGGCAAAAGCCAATATGACAGTGGCCGCGGATAATTCGACCGTCATCGCCGGTCTGCCGCAGGCAGCCGCGATTTCAGGCCGGCCGCTATCGGTGGTGGTCGAATGCGACACCGGGCGCAAGCGCGCCGGCGTCGAAACACCGGCCGAAGCAATCGCGCTCGCGCGCGAGATCGCGGCATCGAAGGGATTGTTGTTCGCGGGCTTCATGCTTTATCCGACCGAAACCGGGTGGGCTGAGGCGCAAAGATTTTACGACGAGGCGCTGGCCGGCGTGCGCGCGCACGGGCTCGAGGCCGCGATGGTCTCGACCGGCGGCTCGCCGAACCTGAAGAACGTTGGAAAGCTCAAGGGCGCCACCGAGCACCGGCCGGGCACCTATATCTACAATGACCGGATGCAGGTCGCGGCGGGCGTCGCGACGTGGGACGATTGCGCCCTCAGCATCTATTCGACCGTGGTGAGCCGCGCCGGCCCCGATCGCGGCATTCTGGATGCCGGCTCGAAGACGCTGACGTCGGATACCGGCGGCGGGCTCGACGGTCATGGATTGATCCTCGAACATCCCGAGGCAAAAATCGCGCGCTTTGCCGAGGAGCACGGCTTTCTCGATCTTGCCCGCAGCAACACCCGACCCAATGTCGGCGACGTCGTACGGATCGTGCCGAACCATGTCTGCGTCGTCGTCAACATGATGGACGAGGTGGTGATGGTGCGCGGCGACGAGATCATCGGCACGCTTCAGGTCGCGGCACGGGGGAAGTTGCGCTAACCCACAGTCACGTCGACGCGCCTGACCTCTTCGCATTCTTGAACACCTTCGCTCGCTGAAATCTTACGACCGGGCGCCTCATATCGGTCGGCAATGTGTCTGCAGACTCAAATCCGTTGGCCATCGCATAACCGTCCGCCGCTGGGCTCCGATTGGTGGTGGCGACCCTCGGACCAGACCAATCGCGACTGCTGACCAATGCAGGATTGGCATCCTGGTCCGTTCCTGGCGCGTGATACTGGCTTGGACATTTGGTGAGTTGCCGCGGCACCTTATAAGGCTGCTGCACACCGTCTTCATACGTCATTCGAACCATCTCGCGCGCGAGCGCAGGCATATTGTGCAATGTCACGCCAGGCGCCGGAAGGAGTGCATCGAAGACAACGGTCCGTACGCAAGGCGACGAAGGTTTCGCAGGCCGCAACCGCTGAAGAGCCTCTCCGCTCTGATAGACTTGATCGATTTCGACATCGGCGTTCAGCATCCGGACGCGTTTGTTGATATATGAAGCGCCGGTCACCGGCGACGAATCGAACGCGAAGACCTTGGTTATCCGAGGGCCCGTATGATTGTTGGCAAGGGCTCCAAATTGCCCCAGTCCGGCACCTAACGAATGTCCGACCGAAACGATCTGCGGCGGGATTTTGGCTCTCCTGTAGCAGTCGAGCCTCGTTATTTTCTTGATGATTGCATCGATATTGCGCCGCAATTGACGATAGTGATCGTCGGCGACGTACCCGGTCACCGGGTCAAAGTTGGTAATCCAGTCTGCGGTCGATAACGTACTGCCGCGGAACGCGATGCTCACCTCGCTGCAGGCGGTTCCCGCCTTCTGCGGAAACCGGGTGCGGGCCCAGACATGAAACGTCGGTCCTCCGGAGATCGGTAAGGTCCACCGGTCTCTCTTGATTGCCTTGAGGCAATCAGGATCGGATTCAAAACAAGTGAGATAGCCTTCGCTGCCGAATTGGTATTGCCATGATTGAAGGTATTTTGTGGCGGCGTTGGCCACATCCTCGGGATACCCGGCCACCGCCAACCTGACATCGGATCCGTCGAGCGCGGGTTGTTGGGACGGGCCGCGCGTCGCGTCGAAACTGGCCACGTCGGTGTAGGCGGCAGCGGCCTGAAGCGCATAAGGTGCGTAATAGCGAGCCAGCGGCTTCGCGTAGGTGGCTGTTACATATTCGGCAGTATCCCCGCTGAGTTGCGCGGACACGGGCTGGAAGTTGAGTGTCGCCGCAAGGAATGTGACCGCGAACAAGCGACGATGAATGGCCGCAATCGGGATATTGCGCATGTGGCCGCCCCCATACTTTATCCATATCAAGCCACAAATCACAACTTTTGGCAATAAAATGTTACGATCACACCCAGGAATAGAGGGAGTTTTCGATCAGAAATTCTCTCGCTGCGATCTGATGGGACGCCTTGCCGAGACGACCCGTTGCATGATCACCAGGATCGCATAAACAGCAAATAGCCCGACCGCCAGCAGAGCACTTGTATAGTAGGGAGGCGGGTCTGCCATGCTGATCGCGGCGTACGCCTGATTGACCTTTCCGCCAAAGAGCATGCAGCCGCTTGAGCCTGCTGGTTCGCAATAGGGCCCGTTCGCCAGCATTTTGATCGCCAGCATCGGCCCCCAAAAGGGTAGCAAGGCAAGAATCAATGCAACCAATGATCCGAACAGAAGCCGGCTCGTCACACGCTGCCAGCCCCGGATCAGAACGACGTAGCAGACGACCAGCCATCCGCCGATGGCCAGATATAAGTAGGCGCGTTCCGTCGCCGAACCGACGATCGAAACTCCTGCTGCCTGCAATGCCCAGTCAATCACATCGCTCACTGCCAGCGAGCCAATAAGGCAGGCGTCCTTCTGATCCGGCCGGCAGCCCATGAGACTTGCGAGTGCAGCCACCGCCCAAATGACGATTTCCGGAAGCAGCGGGATCGCTACGAGCAGTAGCAATACGAACCGAGCCAAATACCGATGGGAACGCTCGAGGGATGTCTTAGCCATGCCAGCGCCGAGTTTTTGTATCCGTTTGTTGCATTGAAGCAGGCCGATACCAACCTGAAATTGCCACACCAGAGCTACGCACAGTCTAGAAGTAACGTGATACTCCCGAAAATGCCGTCTTTTGGCACACACCGATATTACATTGCACTGCAAAATCAGTAGCTAAGTAGCTAAGTGGACTCGAACTCGCGGCACCAACCAAGCGCGCTTTTTATCAGGACACTTGCCTCTCAAGCCATTTTAGCACACCCCGCCCCGCCGCCGCCCCCGTCGCAAATGACGCCTGCAGCAAATACCCCCCGGTTGGGGCCTCCCAATCGAGCATTTCGCCGGCAGCAAAAATGCCGGGCAAGCGGCGGATCATGAAATCGGCGTCGAGCTCGTCGAATGAGATGCCGCCGGCGGTTGAGATCGCGCGCGCGATTCCGGCGGCACCGTTGAGTGTTATCGGCACGGCATTGATCAATGCGGCGAGATTTTCCGGTGACAAGGACGACAGCGAGGCGCCTGATCCGATTGCCGCCTCCTGCAGCAGGCCGATGGCAATCGGCAGGAGATGCGCGGCCTTGCGCAGCCGGTTTGAAAGCGATTGTTTGCCTTTTGGCGCGGACAGCCGCGCGATCAAATCGGACATTTCGAGATCGGGACGCAAGGCGATGCGCAACGTCGCCTGCCCTGAATTGGCGATCGCCTCGCGCAACTCGGCCGAGAGTGCATAGATCGCGCCGCCTTCGATGCCCGTCCGGGTGATGATGGCCTCGCCGCGTACGCGGTGCGGACCGAACGACAGTGCCACGCTCTTGAGCGGCTGGCCCTCAAAACGGGTGCGAAAAATATCCGACCACGCGACGGTAAAGCCGCAATTCGCGGGCCGGAGCGGCGAGATCGTGATCCCCTTCGCGCCAAGCGTCTCCGTCCAGGTGCCATCGGACCCAAGCCGCGGCCAGCTCGCGCCGCCGAGCGCCAGCACGGCCGCGCGGGCGTCGACGGCGGTTTGTCCGCTGGGCGTTTGGAACAACAAATAGCCATTCACGTCCCAGCCGATCCAGCGGTGACGCAACTTCAATTGCACACCCATCGAGTCCAGCCGACGTAACCATGTGCGCAGCAATGGCGAGGCCTTGAAGCTTTGCGGAAACACCCGACCGCTGGAGCCGACGAAGGTCGGCTGGCCCAGCGCTTCGCTCCATGCGCGCAAGGCATCCGGCGGAAAGGCTTCGATCGCGACGGAAAGCATCGAGCTCGCTTCGCGGTAGCGCGCAAGAAATTGCGGCAGCGGTTCGCCGTGGGTCAGATTGAGCCCGCCGCGTCCGGCCATCAGGAACTTGCGGCCGGCCGAGGCCATCGCGTCATAGACCGTGACGTTGGCGCCGCCTTGCGCCAGCACCTCGGCCGCCATCAGGCCGGCGGGGCCGGCGCCGATAATGGCGACGTTTTTTGAATCAAGAGACATGGCACTAGTGTATAGCCGCAAAAACAGTCGTCATGCCCGGGCTTGTCCCGGGCATCCACGTCTCTACGGCTTAGCCGCACCAACGACGTGGATGGCCGGGACAAGCCCGACCATGACGGATGAGTACGCGATGGCGAAGGAGCCGCTAGAGCTTGATCCCCGCTCGCGCCGCGGCCTGGCCGACATATTTTTGCGTCTGCTGGAATGCGCTTTCCAGCGCCTTTGCCTTCGACATGTCGCTGATCTCGGCGAAATGCGTGGCGATGGCGTCCGGGGTCCAGTCGGATGGGGCTAAGTTAATGCCTTCGGTTTCCATGATCTTGATCACGGCAAAGGACCCTGCACCCGCACCCATGATGGTGCGGGTCGGCGCGTCCTCACCGAGCAGATAAAGCACCGCCGGCGTGATCGCTTCCGGCTTCATCAAGGTGAGCGCCTGCGGCGGCAACAGTTCTTCCGTCATCCGCGTCGCAGCCGTCGGCGAGATCGTGTTGACGCGGATATTGTTCTTGCGACCCTCTTCCGCCAGCACGTTCATCAATCCGACCATGCCACTCTTCGCCGCGCCGTAATTGGCCTGGCCGAAATTGCCGAACAGGCCGGAGGAAGAGGTGGTGATGACGATGCGGCCGTAATTGCGCTCGCGCATGCCGTCCCACACCGCCTTGCAGCAATAGAAGGTACCGGTGAGATGCACATCCAGCACCTTTGCAAAATCGGCGGCCTCCATCTTGCCGAACGATTTGTCGCGCAGGATGCCGGCATTGGCGACGAGCAGGTCAACGCTGCCCCACTCCCTGGTGGCGCGATCCACCATTGCCTTGACCTGATCGAAATTCGAGACATCGGCGCCGTCGGCCATCGCCACGCCGCCGGCTTTCTGGATTTCTTCGACCACGGATTCCGCTGGTGTCAGCGACCCGCCGGTGCCGTCGCGCGCCCCGCCGAAATCGTTGACCACGACCTTGGCGCCGCGCCCCGCCAAGCCCAGCGCATGCGCCCGTCCGAGTCCATTGCCCGCGCCGGTGACGATGGCGACGCGTCCGTCGAACCTGATTGTCATGTGTAGAGTTCCCGGTTCTCGTCATGCCCGGGCTTGACCCGGGCATCCATCAAAATGATAGGAGCATTTTTGATCAGTGATGGATTGCCGGGTCAAGCCCGGCAATGACGGGCTGGTGTTCAAGCAAAATAAATCAGGCCGATCCAGTCGGCGACCAGCGCCGGCTTTTCCTCGCCCTCGATCTCGACGGTCACGTTGGTGCGTGACAGCAGCTCGGTGTCTTTGCGCAATTTCGCCTCGGCAAGCGTAAATCGGCCACGCACCCGCGAGCCCGAACGCACCGGCGAAATAAAACGCAGTTTGTCAAAGCCGTAATTGACGCCCATGGTGGTGCCCTGGATCACCGGCATCACCTCATAGGACATGATGCTCATCAGCGACATCGTCAAAAATCCGTGCGCGACGGTGGTGCCGAACGCGGTCTCCCGTTTGGCACGCTCGGGATCGACATGGATGAACTGATGATCCTCGATCACAGCGGCGTAGACGTCGATCCGGTTCTGATCGACCAGATGCCACGACGACACGCCGACTTCGTGGCCCACCATCGCTTGGTAGGCCGCAAGCGAAATCGGCGGTTTCTTCCAGACTTCGTTCATTCGTCAATGCTCCGATGACCCAGCGGGCCGCACTTTCTGCAGCTCCGGGAAATCCTCTTCGCGGAACTCCTGGCCGCGCAGCGCGTCGTTACGGTCATTTTCGTGTTCCAGCCGGCGCAGCTGCACGCGGCGGATTTTGCCGGAAATCGTCTTCGGCAACTCGCTCACCAGTTCGATTTTGCGGATGCGCTTGAACGGCGCGAGCCGCGTGTGCAGATGCCGGAAGATCGACAGCGCGGTGTCGCTCGAGCGCTCCGCGCCCGCCACCAGCAGCACATAGGCTTTCGGAATGGCAAGACGGATCGGATCGGGGCTGGGAACGACGGCTGCTTCCGCGACCAGTTCATGTTCGAGCAAGATGCTCTCGAGCTCGAACGGGCTGATCCGGTAATCCGACGACTTGAACACGTCGTCGGAGCGGCCGACGAAAGTCAGGTAACCGTCGTCATCGGCGAACACCACGTCGCCACTGCGATAGAGATCGCCGTCGGCGCCGCTCAATTTGCCGTCGTCGCCCTGATAGCCCTGCATCAGGCCGGCGGGCCGCTCAGTACCAAGCACAAGCGTCACCTCGCCCTCTTTGGCCAAATGGCCATCGCCGTCGGTGATCTGCACGCGGTAGCCGGGCAGCGGCCGGCCCATCGATCCGACCTTTACCTTTTGCCCCGGCGAATTGCCGGCCAGTGCTGTGGTTTCGGTCTGGCCGTAGCCGTCGCGGATCGTCAGGCCCCAGGCGGCGCGCACCTGATCGATCACTTCGGGGTTGAGCGGCTCGCCGGCACCGCAGACTTCGCGCAAGGAGACCTTGAAGTCGGCAAGTGTTTCCTGAATGAACAGCCGCCACACCGTCGGCGGCGCGCACAGCGTCGTGACGCCGCAGCGGCCGATGGTCGCCAACAGTCCCTTGGCATCGAAGCGCGGCTGATTGACCACGAACACGGTGGCGCCGGCATTCCAGGGCGCGAAGAAGCAGCTCCAAGCATGCTTGGCCCAGCCCGGCGAGGAGATGTTCAGGTGGATATCGCCAGGCTGCAATCCGAGCCAGTACATCGTCGACAATCCGCCCACGGGATAGCTGCGCTGGCTGTGCCGCACCAGTTTTGGCTTTGCCGTGGTGCCGGAGGTGAAATAGAGCAGCATCGGGTCGTCGGCGCCGGTGGACCCATCCGGCCTGAACGCGTCCGAAAAATCCGCGGCTTGCTCGTAAGGGAGCCAGCCCTCTTGTTGCGACGACGCGTTGACCACGATGCGAATGAGCCGATCGCCGCCGACGCCCGAAAATTTCGCCACCTGATCCTGCGTCGCCACCACGACTTTAGCACGACCGCGATCGAGCCGATCGCGCAACTCATCCGGCGTCAACAAGGTGGTCGCGGGGATCACCACCACCCCCAGCTTCATCGCCGCCAGCATCGTCTCCCACAGGGGAACGACATTGCCGAGCAGCAGCAACAGATGATCGCCGCGCTTCAGGCCCTGCGCGCGCAGGAAATTTGCCACTTGATTGGAACGACGCGACAGCGCCTCGAACGAAAGCTTTGTCTCTTTGTTGCTGCCGGCATCGACGATCCACAGCGCCGGGCGATCCTTGCTGTCGCTGGCGCGCGCCAGTTCCGCGTCGAACCAGTCCAGCGCCCAGTTGAACGGCGCGAGGTCCGGCCAGCGAAATCCCTTCACCGCCGCATCGTAATCGCTGCGATGCTTGAGCAGGAATTCGCGGGCTTCCTGGAAGGTCGTCATGTCAAACCCTAACCATATTCACCACCGTCATCCTGAGAAGCCGCGCTCTTGCGCGGCGTCTCGAAGGATGGCCACACGCACCGAGCAAGTCATCCTTCGAGGCTCGCAAGAGCTCGCACCTCAGAGGCTGTGAATCTTTCAATTTTTGCGTTTTCCGACATGAGTCAAATCAAGGGCTTAGACCCCTAGAAACCGTCGAAATTCGAATACATTCACAAACTCTCAGGATGACGCCACAAATCACTTTCCAGCGAGGTCGCGGACGTGCCGGATGATTCCTGAAAAATCCACCCCGCCATTTCCCGCAGCGTCGAATGCCTTGTAGATTTCCTGCGCCTGCTTGCCAAGCGGCGTCGCGGCACCCGCGGCCTTGGCCGCATCCTGCGCCAGCGTGAGGTCCTTTACCATCAAGGCCGACGCAAAGCCGGGCTTGTAGTCATTATTCGCCGGCGAGGCGGGAACCGGGCCCGGCACCGGGCAATACGACGTCAGCGACCAGCATTGACCCGACGAGGTCGAGGCGACGTCGAACAACGCCTTATGGGACAGCCCTAGTTTCTCGGCAAGCGCAAAGGCCTCGCTGACGGCGATCATGGAGATGCCCAAAATCATGTTGTTGCAGATTTTCGCTGCCTGGCCAGCGCCGGCACCGCCGCAATGCACAATCTTCTTGCCCATGTTTTCCAGCACCGGCTTTGCGGCCGCAAACGCTTTTTCCTCGCCGCCACACATGAACGTCAAGGTCGCGCCCTTGGCACCGCCGGTGCCGCCGGAGACCGGCGCGTCGATCGAGCTCACTCCATGCTTCGCCGCCAGCGCGTGCGCCGCTTTCGCGCTCTCGACGTCGATGGTCGAGCAATCGATGATCAGCGTCCCCTTGCTCATCGACGAAATAACATCGGTCCACACCGAGATCACATGTTTGCCCGCGGGCAGCATGGTGACAACGACATCAGCGCCTTTGACCGCGCCTATCGCGCTCTCCGCGATCCCTGCCCCATCCGCCTTGGCCTGATCTCGCGAGGCCGCCACCAGATCGAACGCGGTCACCTTGTGGCCCGCCTTGACCAGGTTGGCCGCCATCGGCCCGCCCATATTGCCGAGCCCGATGAATGCGACGTTTGCCATCTCAATTTCCCTCCGCTTGAGGCGTTTCTATTTTGTTTGGTCGAACTTTAGTTCGTCGGCGCCGATCTCGGCAAGATATGGCGCCAGCATCTCCGCCGTCACATCCTCGATGGCCGGCGGCGACCACCGGGGATTGCGATCCTTGTCGATCACCGCCGCGCGCACGCCTTCGCGGAAATCGTCGCTTCGAAACACTTCGAGCGCGGCACGATATTCCCGCACCAGGCATTGTTCCAGCGAGGACGAAGCGCGCGCCAGCCGCAGCAGTTTTAGCGCGACCACCATGCCTCGCGGCGATTTTTCACCCAAGGTCTTCAACGTCGCTTCCGCGAGCTCGGAGCCATCGCCCTTAAGCGCCGCGATGATATCCTGCATCCGGTCGTGGGCAAACCAGCGGTCGATTTGTGGCTGGTTGACAGCCACCGGTCCCGATGTTTCGCCGGTCGCGAAAGCGTCGATCGCGGCTTGCACGTCTGCCGAACTCACACCGGCGCGAAGGTTGACTAGCGTGTCGCGCAACGCGGCAAGCTTTCCGGAAGGCACCACTGCATCCGCAAAGCGCGCATAGATCGCATCGGGGCCATTCATGGGCTGGCCGGTTAGTCCAAAATAAGTGCCGATCTCGCCGGGCGAGCGCGACAGCAGCCACGTGCCGCCGACATCGGGAAAGAAGCCGAGCCCGACTTCCGGCATCGCGAGTTTTGTCTTTTCCGTCACGACGCGGTGGCGGCCGTGCGCGGAAAGCCCCACGCCGCCGCCCATCACCAGTCCATCCATGAACGCGACGTATGGCTTCGGAAACTTTGCGATCCGCGCATTCATGATGTATTCTTGGCGCCAGAATACCTTGCCGAGATCGCCCCCGGCACGCGAACTCTCATAGAGCCCGCGGATGTCGCCGCCCGCGCACAATCCGCGTTCGCCCGCGCCTTCCAGCAGCACCAATGCTACTTCCGGATCCGCCTCGAACCGGTCCAGGGCCGCGTCGATCCCGACCGACATTTCGTATGTCATGGCGTTGATGGTCTTGGGACGATTCAGCCTGATAATGCCCGCCGCGCCTTCCCGCCGCACGATCAGGTCGGGCTCCGCGACGGCAGCTTGAACCGTCATCGCGCGCCCTCGATCAATTTGCGCGATACGATCAATCGCATGATCTCGTTGGTGCCTTCGAGGATCTGATGCACGCGCAGGTCGCGCACGATCTTTTCGATGCCGTATTCGCTGAGGTAGCCGTAACCGCCGTGCAGCTGCAGCGCCTGGTTGGCGACATCGAATCCGACATCGGTCCCAAAACGTTTTGCCATCGCGCACAGCATGGTCGCGTCGGCGTCCTTGCGGTCGAGCGCCGCCGCCGCGCGCCAGACAAACGTCCGCGCCGCTTCGAGCTCGGTCGCCATGTCGGCAAGGCGAAATTGCAGCGCCTGGAATTCGTCGAGGCGTTTTCCGAACGCTTTTCTCTCCCTCATATAGGCCAGCGATTTGTCGAGCGCGGACTGCGCGCCGCCGAGCGAACAGGCCGCGATATTGATGCGACCGCCGTCGAGGCCGGCCATTGCGATCTTGAAGCCGATGCCCTCCTCGCCCAGCCGATTGGCAACGGGCACCCGCGCATTCTCAAAAATCACCGCGCGGGTCGGTTGCGCGTTCCAGCCCATCTTGCGCTCGTTGGCGCCGAACGAGAGCCCGGGCGTGTCGCCTTCGACCACCAGTGTCGAGATGCCGCCGGGCCCGTCGGCGCCGGTCCGCACCATCACCACATAGAGATCGCCCTTGCCGGCGCCGGAGATGAACTGCTTTTGGCCGTTGAGCACATAATGATCGCCGTCGAGCACCGCGCGGGTGCGCAGCGCCGCCGCATCCGATCCGGAGCCCGGTTCGGTCAGGCAATAGCTCGCCAATAACTCCATGGTGCAGAGCTTCGGCAGAAATTCTTGGCGCTGGGTGTCGTTGCCGAAGGCGTCGATCATCCAGGACGCCATATTGTGGATCGAAATGAACGCCGACACCGTCGGACAGCCCTGCGCCAGCGCCTCGAAGATCAGCGCCGCATCAAACCGCGTCAGCGCGGAGCCGCCGACATCGTCACGGATGTAGATGCCGCCGATGCCGAGCTTTGCCGCCTCGCGCATCACATCGACCGGAAAGTGCTTCTCCTCGTCCCAGCGCACCGCATGCGGCGCGATTTTTTCCGCGGCAAACTCCCGCGCCATGTCGCGAACCGCAATCTGGTCCTCGTTGAGAGCGAACTGCATCTGGCTTTCTATTTGCGCATGATCTTTTTCGGAAAACCGGTTCCCACTTTTCCGGATCATGCGCTTCAGTTCATCGTGGGTATAGAAAACTCCGCGCCTTCCTTGACGCCGGAGGGCCAGCGCGCGGTCACCGTCTTGGTCTTGGTATAGAAGCGGATCGAATCCGGCCCGTGCTGGTTGAGATCGCCGAAGCCGGACTTCTTCCAGCCGCCAAAGGTGTAATAGGCGATCGGCACCGGGATCGGCACGTTGATGCCGACCATGCCGACATTGACTTTTGCGGCGAAATCGCGCGCGGCATCGCCGTCGCGGGTGAAGATCGCAACCCCATTGCCGTAATCGTGGTCGGACGGCAGGGCCAAGGCTTCCTTGTAGTCGTGGGCCCGCACGACCGAGAGCACGGGCCCAAAAATCTCTTCCTTGTAGATCCGCATGTCTTTTGTGACATTGTCGAACAGGCAGCCGCCCATGTAGAAGCCGTTTTCATAGCCCTGCATCTTGAAGTTACGTCCGTCGACCGCGAGCGTGGCGCCTTCCTTGATGCCGATGTCGACGTAATTCTTGACGCGATTGAGCGCATCGCGCGTCACCAACGGGCCATAGTCGGCGGAGGGATCGATCGAGGTGCCTATCTTCAGGGATTCGACGCGCGGGATCAGTTTTTCCATCAGCCGGTCGGCGGTGGTCTTGCCGACGGGAACGGCGACCGAGATCGCCATGCAGCGCTCGCCGGCCGAACCGTAGCCGGCGCCGATCAAGGCATCGACCGTCTGGTCCATGTCGGCATCCGGCATCACGATGGCGTGGTTCTTGGCGCCGCCAAAACATTGCGCGCGCTTGCCGGTCGCCGCGGCGCGTTCGTAGATATATTGCGCGATCGGCGAAGAGCCGACAAAGCCGACGGCGCGGATGTCGGGATCGTCGAGGATGGCGTCGACCGCCTCCTTGTCGCCGTTGACGACATTGAGGATGCCCGGCGGCAGGCCGGCCTCGATCATCAATTTTGCCAGCTCCATCGGCACGCCGGGATCGCGCTCCGACGGCTTTAGGACGAACGCATTGCCGCAGGCGATCGCGGGCGCGAATTTCCACATCGGGATCATCGCCGGAAAATTGAACGGCGTGATGCCGGCGACCACTCCCAGGGGTTGGCGCAGCGAATAGATGTCGATGCCGGGGCCGGCGCCTTCGGTGTATTCGCCCTTCATCAGATGCGGAATGCCGCAGGCGAATTCGACCACTTCCAGGCCGCGCTGAATGTCGCCTTTCGCGTCGGGAACGGTCTTGCCGTGTTCGCGGGCCAGGATATCGGCGAGTTTGTCGTAGTCGCGCTGCGCAAGCTCCAGGAACTTCATCATGACGCGCGCGCGGCGCTGCGGATTGGTGGCGCCCCATTCCGGTTGGGCTGCTTTGGCGTTCTCGACCGCGGCGCGCAGCTCAGCCTTGGAGGCCAGCGCCACCTGGGCCTGGACGTCGCCGGTCATCGGCTCGAAGACGTCCGCGAACCGTCCCGAGGTGCCCTTGACCTCGCGGCCACCGATGAAATGTCCGATTGTGCGCATGCGTTCCTCCAATACCTCTGTGAATGCAGGTTTGGCGGCATCTTGCAGTCTTTCCGGCGTTTGGAAAGGGTCTCCGCGCGCACCGCATTTGCGAAAATGCGGGCCGCGGAGCGCGGTTTCGCTCCCCTTAAGACCAATGTCGTATACGACTGGCGAGAGAGCCCGTCAGTGCCGCGCTGGCGCTTTGGCTTTCCTGGCTGGGGTTTTCTTGGCTAAGGGATTCTTCGGCACGGGATTGCTGGCCGGCCGCTTCAAGGATACCGCGCGATCGAGCACGGCCCCGCGCCCGGCGCCGAGAATCTCGTCCGAAAGTTCCCCATTGCCGGCGATGCGGGCCATCACCACGGTCCCCATCATGGTCGCAACCGCAGCCATCGCCTGCTTGCGGGCGGCCTTGCGGGGAACGTCGGGAATCTGCTCGGCGAACATATCGATCATCTGTTCGAGCTTGGCGGCGAAGGCTTTCCGGGTTTTCGGGCTCTCGCGGGCGATTTCGGCGCCCAGCGTCGGGACGGCGCAGCCGTGGCCGGGATCGTCGCGGTGGAGCGGCGTCAAATAGGCATCCACGATCATCGCCAGCCGCTTGCCCGGCGGCACCTGCTCGGCGAGCTTGCGCCAGTGCTCCCGGCCCCGGTCCATCGCATAGCCAAAAGCCTCGATGACAAGCGCTTCCCGCGAATCGAAGTGAGCGTAGAACCCGCCATGGGTGAGGCCGGCATCCTTCATCAAATCGGCAACGCCGATGCCATGCGCGCCCTTTTCGCGAAGCCGCACCGAGGCCTTCTTCACGATCCGCGCATGGGTCTCAAGCTTGTGTTCCCTGGAATAGCGCATGGATTGTCCCATAAGATGTCCGCAGTCATATAATAGCAGTCCTGACCGGGAAAAGCTCCAACTTATTCCCGTTTTCGCGATCTCCGGAGACGTTTATTTCGCAACCGCGATATCGGCCGCGGCCGCTGAGCACGAAACGCCCTGCCCTTGACAAGATGGTGCGTTGCCCCGGAAGTGGCACGATGCGCCCCGGCGCACTCACCGACTGCGAGACTTCCATGCAAATGCTCAACCCCCATTGCGGGCTCGATCGCGACCCGCGCGGCGTCGTCCGCCTGACGATCGCTAATGCCGGTTCGCTCAATATCCTGGGAACCGCCGTGATCAATGCCGTTCGCGAGGGCCTGGAACTGCTGGCCAAGGACCGGCAGATCCGCGTGCTGATCCTTGCGGGGCAAAGCGAGAAGAGCATGATCGGCGGCGCCGACATCAAGGAAATGGCAAAACTCGATCAGGCTTCCGCCGAAAAGTTCATCACCGGCCTGCGCGATCTCTGCGAGGCGGTACGGGCGTTTCCGGGACCGGTGATCGCGCGGATGCCCGGCTGGTGCCTCGGCGGCGGCCTTGAGGTCGCAGCCGCTTGCGACTTCCGCATTGCCGCGCATGACGCGAAATTCGGGATGCCCGAGGTCAGGGTCGGAATACCCAGCGTGATCCATGCCGCGCTGCTGCCGCGGCTGATCGGCTGGGGCCGCGCCCGCTGGCTGGTGATGACGGCGGAAAATATCGATGCCCCCACGGCGCTGGCCTGGGGGCTGGTCGACGTGGTGGCACCGCAAGGCGGGCTCGATGCCGCGGTCGAAAAGACGGTGGCGGCGCTCCTGGAATGCGGCCCGGAAGCGCTGCGCTCGCAAAAGGCGCTGCTGCGGCAATGGGAGGAACTGCCGCTCAAGGAATCCGTCGATCTCTCTATCGGCGTATTCGGAAAATCGTTCCTGAACGAGGAACCGCACCGGCTGATGCGGGCGTTTGTCGAGCGAAAGCGGTAGCGAGCAGAGCCGTCCACCTACAATTTATCGCGAGCGGCCGTTGCAAATTCCGCAGTGCATCATATGATGAACATCATGCAAATATTGCCGCGCTCCGCCAAGCGCGGTATTTGAGGAGCATCCGCCATGGCCGCCGCTTCCGATCCCGTCGTCATCGTTTCCGCCGTCCGCACACCGCTTGGCCGCTTCATGGGCGATCTGACGCCGTTTTCCGCCCACAAGCTGGGTTCCCATGTGATCGGCGCCGCTCTCGAGCGGGCAAAACTGGCGGCGGAGCGGATCGACGAAGTGTTCATGGGCTGCGTACTGCCGGCAGGCCAGGGCCAGGCCCCGGCGCGGCAGGCCGCGCGCGGCGCCAAATTGCCGGATGCGACGGGAGCCACCACCATCAACAAGGTCTGCGGTTCCGGCATGAAGGCGACCATGCTGGCCCACGACATCATCAATGCCGGCTCGGCCGAGATCGTGGTCTCCGGCGGCATGGAGAGCATGAGCAACGCGCCCTATTTGCTGGCAAAAGCGCGCTCCGGCTATCGGGCAGGCCACGACCGGATCATCGACCACATGGTGATGGACGGGCTGGAAGACGCCTATGAGGTCGGCCGTTCGATGGGCGATTTCGGCGAGGCCACGGCGGAAGCCTATCAGTTCACCCGCGCCGACCAGGACGTCTATGCGATGGAAACACTGACCCGCGCCCGCAAGGCGGTGGAAGGCGGCGCCTTCAAGGCCGAGATCGTGCCGCTGACGGTGACCGAAAAGGCCGGACCGCGCACCATCGGCAATGACGAAATTCCCTTCAAAGTCGATCCGGCCAAGATTCCGGGACTGAAGCCGGCGTTCCGCGCCAACGGCACCATTACGCCGGCGGCTTCCTCGGCCAATGCCGACGGCGCCGCGGCGCTGATCCTGACAAAACGGTCGCTCGCCGATCGTGAGGGCGTGCCGGCGCTCGCCGTCATCAAGGGCCACGCCACCCACAGCCAGGAACCGCAATGGTTCACCACCGCGCCGATTCCGGCGATTCGAAAACTGCTCGACAAGGTCGGCTGGAAGGTCGGCGATGTCGATCTGTTCGAGATCAACGAAGCCTTCGCGGTGGTGCCGATGGCGGCGCAGCGCGATCTCGGCATCCCCAGGGAGAAACTGAACATCAACGGCGGCGCCTGCGCGCTCGGCCATCCGATCGGCGCTACCGGCGCGCGCTTGATCGTGACGCTGTTGCATGCGCTGGAAGCGCAAAACCTCAAACGCGGCGTCGCCGCGCTGTGCATCGGCGGCGGCGAAGCCACCGCGATCGCGGTAGAGCGCATCTCGCATTAGCGTTACGGCATGTCCTAAAACGAGGGAAGTACGGCATTTATGTCGCGCGGCCATTGCGCTAGCATGTGTGGGGCAGGCACATCACGCAAAACTTCCAAGTAAATCTTCCAAGTAAAACTTCCAAGTAAATCTTCCGGGCAAATTTTCAGGGGCTTAATGATCTCGAACTGGCTGTCGGCCGCGCTTGCCCGCCGCAATATCCATTACGGCTGGGTGATGGTCGGCGTGACCTTCTTCACCGCGCTGATCTCGGCCGGCACGGTGGGCGCGCCCGGCGTCTTCATCGTGCCGCTGCAACATGAGTTCGGCTGGACCACGGCGGAGATTTCCTCCGCGCTGTCGATCCGTTTCATCCTGTTCGGGCTGATGGCGCCGTTCGCCGCGGCGCTGCTCAACCGCTACGGCCTGCGCAACGTGACGCTGGCGGCGCAACTGATCGTGGTCTCGGCGCTCATCGCCTCGCTTGCCATGACAAAAATCTGGCAATTGATGCTGCTGTGGGGCGTCGTGATCGGCATCGGCACCGGCATGACCGCATTGGTATTGGGCGCGACGATTGCCACGCGCTGGTTCGCAGGCCGCCGCGGGCTTGTGGTCGGCATTCTCACCGCGAGCGTCGCCACCGGACAATTGGTGTTCCTGCCGCTGCTGGCGAGCCTGACCGGGCGCTTCGGCTGGCGCATCGCGCTGGCGCTGGTCTGCGTCATGCTCGGCGTGTCGGCGTTTGCGGTGCTCCTGATGATGCGTGACCGGCCGAGCGACGTCGGTTTAAGGCCATTCGGCGATACCGGCACGGAGCCATTACCAGCCCCTGCTCCGAACAACGCGCCGATCATGGCGGCCGCACTCGGGACCTTGCGCGAGGCGGCGCGGACGCGGGCGTTCTGGATCCTGTTCGGCACGTTCTTCATCTGCGGCGCCTCCACCAACGGCCTGGTCCAGGTGCACCTGATCCCGATGTGCCTCGATTTCGGCATTCCGCAGGTCCAGGCCGCGAGCCTGCTCGCCGCCATGGGCATCTTCGATTTCTTCGGCACGATCTGCTCGGGCTGGCTGTCGGACCGCTACGACAACCGCTGGCTCCTGTTCTGGTATTACGGCCTGCGCGGGCTGTCGTTGCTGTTCCTGCCGTTCACCGATTTCTCGTTCTACGGCCTATCGCTGTTTGCGATGTTCTATGGGCTCGACTGGATCGCCACCGTGCCGCCGACGGTGCGGCTGACCGCGCAGCGCTTCGGGCCGGAGCGCGCCAACCTGGTGTTCGGCTGGATTTTCGCCGGCCATCAATTGGGCGCGGGCACGGCGGCTTTCGGCGCCGGCCTGTCGCGGACCGTGCTCTCGAGTTATTTGCCGGCGTTCTTTGCCGCCGGCGCGCTCTGCCTCGTAGCCTCATTGAGCGTGTTGGCGATGTCGCGCCAGGCTAAGCCGGTGGCGGCGTGAGGGCCGCGAATAGCGAATGGCGAATAAGGATCTTTTTCTATTCGCTATTCGCCACTCACTATTCGCGCCCTACGGCCTGATCGTCATATTCGTCGCAAGCCCCGGCGTGCGCAAGGGCTCGGCAAGCCTGGCGAATTCGCACAGCAGCGAGCGGGTCTTGCGCGGATCGATGATCTCCTCGACCCAGAATTTCTCGGCCGAGCGGAACGGCGAGCGCAATTTGTTGAGTCGATCCTCAATCTCTTTCAATTTCGCCACGGGATCTTCCGCGGCGTCGATATCGGCGCGGTAGGCCGCTTCAATGCCGCCTTCCAGCGGCAGCGAGCCCCAATAGGCCGACGGCCACGCGTATCGCATCGAAAACCGGTCGGCCGGCTGATGCACCACGCCAGCAACGCCAAAGGAATTGCGCACGATGATGGTGCACCAGGGCACGGTGGTCTGGTTGACGGCGGCCATCGCGCGCACGCCGTGGCGGATGGTCGCGGCCTTCTCCGCCTCGAGCCCAATCATGAAACCCGGGCAATCCATCAGATAGACCACCGGCAGATGAAAGGTTTCCGCGAAATCGACCCAGCGCACCACCTTCTGGCAGGCTTCCGCGGTCCATGAGCCGCCATAATGAAAGGGGTCACTGGCGAGCAGCAGCACGGCGCGGCCTTCAAGGCGCGCCAGCCCGACGATCATCGGCCGGCCGAAATTGGCGTTCATCTCGAAGAACGAGCCCTTGTCGACGACGGCATCGATGATCGGCCGCATCTTGTAGACCTGGCGGCGGCTGCGCGGCACCGCTCTCATCAGCGACTCTTCGGCGCGCTCCGGATCGTCGTCGCTCTTCAGCGTCGGCGGCAATTCGTAGACTGACGACGGCAGATAAGAGAGAAAACGCCTGGCGCGCTCGAACGCTTCCTCCTCGGTCTCGACGGCGTCATCGACGCCGCCGGCGCGGGTCTGGATCTCGGCGCCGCCGAGTTCCTGTTTTGTCAAATCCTGGCCGAGACGCTTCACCACCGGCGGACCCGCGACAAACATCGCCGAGTTCTTTGTCATCACCGAATAATGGCTGGCCGCCAGCCGCGCCGCACCAAGCCCCGCGACCGAGCCGAGGCCCAGGCCCACCACCGGCACGCGAGCCATGTTTGAGGTCGTGTACCAGTACCAGCGCGTGCCCCCGATGCCGCCCGGCAGGTTGGCCGCGCCCTTGGTCTCGATGGTCTTCACCGAGCCGCCGCCGCCGGAGCCCTCGATCATCCGGATGATCGGAAGGCGAAAATCATGCGCCATCTCCTCGGCCATCAAAGGCTTTGTCGAGATCGAAGCATCCGCGGAGCCGCCGCGCACGGTAAAGTCATCGCCGACCACGACCACCGTGCGGCCGTCGATCTTGCCGCGGCCGAACACGCAGTTCGCCGGCGTCAGATTCGTCAGTTCGCCATTTTCGTCATATTCGGCGATGCCCGAAATCGCCCCGATCTCGTGAAAGCTCGTTTGATCGACCAGCTTGTCGATGCGCTCGCGGACGGTGAGCCGGCCCTGGTCGCGCTGTCGCTTGACCTTGTCAACGCCGCCCATCTCGCGCGCGAAGGCTTCGCGCCGAGCGAGGTCGTCGAGCTCCGGCTTCCAGTTCATCCGTATCCTCCGTCTTGATAATTTTATTATTTTGGGCTGCTACTGGAAGCGCCTTTCTCTCCAGCCGATTGTTGAAGAGTTCTCCCTCGCCGCCTTCAAGCAGGCTGCCGACCGCGGCGCCCAGGTCCAAAAGCCTTGGCGCGACCTCCTGGTGCAGCCGCGTCTCATCATACATCGCCGAGAGCAGGCCGATCGTGACCGCGACGAAGGTTTGATATTGCGGCGACCACATCGGCACCGCGAGGCCATTGATATGCGGGCTCCACAAACCGCAGGCCACGACGTAACCATGTTCGCGCAGGAAGCGGCGGTTGTTGTCGAGACGCGGCCGCAGCAGCTTCGCGGCGTCGGGAGCTTCGCGTTCCATTTCCGCGAGCAAGGCATCGCCGACATCGGTATCGAGCGCCGCAGTGTAGGCGTGGCCCGCGGCTGTGCTCGCCATGGCGATGCGGCTGCCGATGGTTTCATGCAGGCCGAGCGCGTTGTCGGCGCGTGCAAACTCCAGATAGACGAGGTGGAAACGATCGGGGATGACAAAGCCGAGGGTTCCCGGCAATTGCTCGGCGACATCCTGCAATCGCAGCCGGATCAAATTGCGCAGCTGCAAGCCGCGCATCATCGAGGTGCTCATCGCAACCGCGCTCGGGCCGATACGGTATTTCTGGTCGCGCGGCAGATAGACCAGCTGACCCATCCGGGTCAGTGTGTGGGTCAGGCGCGACACGGTCGATCGCGGCAGCCCGCAGCGATTGGAGATCTCCAGATTGCCGAGCCGCGCCTCGTGCCCCTCGAAGCATCGCAACACATCGAAGGCGCGCGACACCACCTGGATGACATCACCCTCGCCGGCGAGATCGCTGGCGAGCATTCCCTGTTTGCTGAGCCGCTCCGAACGTCGTCCCATGTGGCGCCCTGCCGTTAATTCCGTCTGGCGGAATAAAATTCCACTTGCTGATCACGCTACCTCAGGCAATCTGCGGCCACAAGCCGAGGGCGCCCGCCCTGTTGTAATGCGCGCATCAGAGGTGCGATTGCGTTCAGTGGCTGCCCCGGAGAGCGAATGCCGGATATCAAGATTGTGACCGAAGTGGCCGGGCGGATTTGCGCGCTTCCCGTGGACGTCGGCGGCAGCGTCGGCGATGGCGACGACATCGCGTTTGTTGAAGCCATGAAGATGGAAATCCCGGTGGCATCGACCGCGGCCGGCAAGCTCAAATCGATCCTGGTCAGCCTCGATGACGTGGTCGCCGAGGGCCAGATGCTGGCAATCGTCGAGACCTGAACGCCTCAATTTTGAGGCGCTGCTGCTCCGCAATATCTCCCCTGCCCCCATATTAGGCGACCGGGCCGGTTTCGGTGTTCCCCGATGCGACGTAAAATCGGCCTCGCGCCCAAATCATCGCATCGCAGGACCCGACATGAACATCCCGCACCCGGCCCCGCACCGGCATGCCAACGACTGGGCCGCCCTGAAGTCGCCGCTGCGGCGGTTCCTCGACGCCTGTCATGCCGATTTTACGGCAGAGAACGGCGGCGCGGTCGCCAATTACATCCCCGAACTCGGCAAGGCCGACCCAAATCATTTCGGCATCAGCCTCGCCACCATCGACGGCTATGTCTATGAGGTCGGCGACAGCCGCCTTCCGTTCACGATCCAGTCGATGTCAAAACCGTTCGTGTTCGCGCTGGCGCTCGATACGCTCGGCGCCGAGCGTGTCGAAAGCGCGATCGGCGTCGAGCCGTCGGGCGACCCCTTCAATTCGATCCGCCTCAATGCCGACAACCATCCGTTCAATCCGATGGTCAACGCCGGCGCAATCGCATGTTCGGGACTTATTCGCGAAGCCGAGGGCGACGGCGCCTTCGAACATATCCGCCGGGCGCTTGGCCGCTTCGCCGGGCGCGAGCTCGACGTCGACGAGGCTGTGTTTGCGTCGGAAAGTTCAACCGGCGACCGCAACCGTGCCATCGGCTATATGCTGCGCAACTCCGGCGTCATCAAAGACGACGTCAGCAAGGTTTTGGAGATCTATTTCCGGCAATGCTCGGTGCTGGTGACGGCGCGCGATACCGCGGTGATGGCGGCAACGCTCGCCAATCGCGGCATCAACCCGGTGACCGGCGAACAGGTGGTGACGCCTTACGCGGTCTCGCGAACGCTGTCGGTGATGACGTCATCCGGCATGTATGACTTTGCCGGCGAATGGATTTACCGGGTCGGTATTCCCGCCAAAAGCGGCGTCGGCGGCGGCATCCTGGCGGCGTTGCCGGCGCGGCTCGGGCTCGGCAGCTATTCGCCGCGGCTCGACAGCCACGGCAACAGCGTGCGCGGCATCAAGGTCTGCGAGGCGCTATCGGCGCATTACGACCTGCATATGCTCAACCGCAGCGAGGACACCCGCAACATCATCGCCGACTACGACATCGGCAAGAGCGCGTCGCGGCGCAGCCGGCGGCCGCATGAGCAGAGGATTCTGGCACGGCACCATCAGGACGTCCGCATCATCGAACTGGTGGGGACGCTGACCTTTTCCAATGTCGATTACGTTTCGCGCCAGCTTAACGAGAAGCCGCGCCCGCATTTCATCATTTTCGACCTACGCCGGGTGGCATCGGTCACGCGCGCCGGCGCTCGGCTTCTCGCCGAGGGGTTCCGCGAACTGGCGCGCTTCAACGTCACGGCGATCCTGTCCGGCATCAAGCGCTCTTCGTCGGAATGGAAGATCATCACCGAATGGACCGACAGCCTTTCGAATGTGCGCAACTTCCCTCTGCTCGACGACGCCATCGAATGGGCCGAGGACCAGATCGTCTATCGCCATGGCGGCGCGATCGAGGCGGTCGAGATGACTGAGCTTTCCGAACAGCCGCTGCTGGCGGGACTGAGCGCGGACGAACTTGCGCGGCTCGCCTCGCTGGGCACCATCAGAACCTACCAGGCGGGCGAGAAGATCATCGCGACCGCAGCGCCCGCGAAGTCGCTTTATTTCCTCAAGAGCGGCGTCGTCCATGTCACGCTGCCCGACGGCATCCGGCTCGCAACCATTACGGCCGGAATGGCCTTCGGCGAAATGGCGCTATTGGAGGGGCACCGCTCCGCCGATATCGTGGCCGACCACGCGGTCACCGTGCTCGGCGTACCGCTCGCCGATTTCGAGCGGTTTCGCGAAGCGCATCCGCGCGCCGGCGAACGCATCATGCGCAATCTGGCGCGACTGCTCGCCGACCGCCTGATCGCGGCCAACGCCAAGGTGAATCTGCTGACGGCGACGTAGGAAAAAAGTGCAGCTCATCGCTCACGATCCGTCGGCGAGGTCTGTGCTTTCGGAGGCGCGAACGAGGTGGAAGTTGTCGGGCTGCTCTCGCCGTGAAGCACCGGCAGACGCCGCGCCCTCGGCGAGCAGCATAAACCGAAAGACGGTGCCCTCGGGCTTGTTCGGGACCACCCACAATTTGCCTTCATGAGCCTCGATGATCGAACGGCAGATCGACAGACCCATCCCCATGCCACCCGATTTTGTCGTGAACAGCGGGTTGAATAAGCGCTCGAGATCGTTCGAGCCGATTCCTGTTCCGGTGTCCGCCACCGATACCATGACGCCGCCGCCGTCGTGGGCCTCGCACTTCACGCCCAAGATCCGCGCCCCATCCTTGGTCGCCATCGAATCGATTGCGTTGGTGATCAAGTTCAAGAGCACTTGCTGCAGCTGAATTCGATCTCCTCTTACTCGGGGCAGCTCGGCATTCGGCTCGGTTTGTACCGCTATCCGGTGCCTTTGCAGCTCGCCACGTGTCAAGGCGAGGGCTTCCCCGACAAGTTCGTTGATGTGCAGCGAAGTTCTGTTCCGGGTGTCCTTCTTGAAGATCGCCCGAATGCTTCCAATCACCGCTGCCGCGCGATGTCCATCGGCGACGATCTGCCTGAATGCCGCCTTCGCCTGATCGAGATTGGGAGTCGGGCGGTCAAGCCAGTTCAAGCCCGCGTCGGCATTCGTTATCATCCCGGACAAGGGTTGATTGACCTCGTGAGCGATCGTTGCCGAGACCGCGTCCCCGGTCATCAGCCGCGCCTCGCGCTCTCGGCGTTGGGCAAGGACCGCGCGGAGCAGTTGCGCGTAAAGAATCGTGATCTCGTACAGCAGGACAAACAGCAGGAGACTGCTGGATACGAGCCCGTAGAACCGGCCGGCATACCAGCCGAAGCTGAAGCGGGCCGGAATGGGAAACGCGATCAGACATATCTCTATCACATATGCGGACATCACCACCATCAGCCACAGGTCGAGCACCGAACGCTGGCGAATCCAGAGCAAGATGACTGCAAGGGTGCTCAACAGGGCCAGACAGCTGGCAATAAACTGCCAGAGGGTGGAGAAGTGGAGCGGATCGAGATTGATGCGCGGCAATAATGCATCGCCCGCTGTAACAATATACACCACGGCACAGACGATGGCCGAGGTCATGGCAACACTCAAGAGGATTGCCGCAGCCACGGAGCCCCGCCACAACCGCCTGGCCGGATCGCTGTCCTTCGACAGGGCATAGGCGATCACGAACATGGCAAAACCGGCGTGCCACAGGGTGTAGAGCCAGCTGGTGCTCTGCAACCCGGCGCCAAGCAGGCCATTCGGCGAGAAGACATCCGGAAAGGTCAGCATCCACGGGATGACGATGAGTGCGTTATAGAGATATCCACTCGCGATCGCGAGCAGGGCACGCGAACGCAACATGGAGAACTGGGCAAACAGCAGGACGGCGGTGATCGAATCGGTCACGAACATCGCGGTCGCATAAATCGGGACGAAGTGGTCGATCCGTCCCAGATGGATGGACGAGAGCAGCCCCTCCGTGATGGCAAAGGCGAACAGCAAGGCGAGCACGACGGCAACGCCGAGCCGTCTCTGCGCCCGGCTCGGCGACAAGCTCGAGAGGATAAAATGCTGCTCCACCGGGACGATAGCGGCCGTATTCAGCATCGGAGCGATCCTTTGCGGCGGCTGGAACGCGTGGCACGAAGCTTATACCGCCTCGCCAGTCTCGTCACTGCGGCCTCGGTTCGCCGATATTCCCAGAGTTGGGCGCTGGCAACGCCCCCTGAACTCAGCTCGGAGCAGCGTAACATGGAGACAAAGCCCGGCAAGCCCCGTTCTTTTCTCGCCGTCATCGTCGCCCTTTCAGCGGCCCGGAAATTGCAATAGCTTTGGTGCGGAAGCTTTGGTGCGGACGCTTTGCCGTTGCAGGGTGGTGCCGCAAGACCTCGACGCCAGGAGAGATCGAATGTTCGAGATCGCGCGCAGGAAATGTCCGGGGATCGCATCAACGGTCATCTTCTCGGCTCTTACGCTTGCGACCGCGCTGGCGGTTACTTCGCCGGCGGATGCCAAAACCATCACCGCGGTGATGCATTCCGATCTGCGCGTCATCGATCCCGGTTTCACCACCGCCTATATCACGCGCGATCACGGCTACATGGTCTATGACACGCTGCTCGCCACCGACGCCCATTTCAAGATCCAGCCGCAGATGGCCGATTGGAAGGTTTCGGACGACAAGCTGACCTACACCTTCACGCTGCGCGACGGATTGAAATGGCATGACGGAACGCCGGTGACGGCGGACGATTGCGTGGCCTCGCTGAAGCGCTGGGGCAAAAATGACGGCATGGGCCAGAAGCTGATGGATTTTACCGCCAGCATCGAGGCGCCCGATGCGAGGACGATCGTGCTGAAGCTGAAAGAGCCTTACGGCCTGGTGCTGGAGACGATCGGAAAGCCGTCGTCGCTGGTGCCGTTCATGATGCCGAAGCGCCTCGCCGAGACGCCGCCCGGTCAGCAGATCAAGGAGCAGATCGGCTCCGGTCCGTTCAAATTCGTAGCTGCGGAATTCCAGCCCGGCATCAAGGCCGTCTATGAGAAGAACAGGGATTATGTGCCGCGCAAGGAGCCGCCGAGTTGGACCGCCGGGGCGAAGGTCGTGAAGGTCGATCGCGTCGAATGGATCACGATGGCGGACGCGCAGACCGCGGTGAACGCGCTGCAATCCGGCGACATCGATTTCATGGAAAATCCGTCCTGGGATATATTGCCGGTGCTGGCCGCCAACCCGGATCTCAGGGTCGAAGACCTCAACAAGTTCGGCTTCCAAACCATCGGTCGGATGAACTTCCTTTATCCGCCGTTCGATAACGTGAAAATTCGCCGTGCCGCCTTGATGGCGCTGAACCAGAAGGACGTGCTGGACGGGCTGGTTGGCAACCCCAAATATTATCGCATCTGCGGCGCCATCTTTATCTGCGACACGCCGCTGGCAACCGATGTCGGCTCGGAGACGCTGGTGAAGGGCAACGGCATGGCGCAGGCGAAAAAGCTGCTCGCCGAATCCGGCTATGACGGCACGCCCGTCGTGATCATGGCGCCCGGCGATGTCGTGACGCTGAAGGCGCAGCCGATCGTTGCGGCGCAATTGCTGCGCGAGGCAGGCTTCAAGGTCGACGTCCAGGCCACCGACTGGCAGACCGTGGTCAGCCGCCGCGCCAGCCAGAAGCCACCGAGCGAGGGCGGCTGGAACATGTTCTTCACCAACTTCACCAGCGCCGATGTCGCCAACCCCGTCGCCCACTTTCCGATCGCCGCCAAAGGCAAGAACGGCAGTTGGTTCGGCTGGCCCGACGATCCCAAGATGGAAGCGCTGCGCGACCAATTCGTGCGCACGTCGTCGGCCGACGAGCAGAAGAAGCTCGCGGCCGACATCCAGCGGGAAGTCTACGATCAGGTGATCTATATCCCGCTCGGGCAATATCTCGCGCCGAGCGCGTGGCGGAAATCGCTCACCGGCGTGCTCGACGGCCCGGCGACGCCGGTGTTCTGGAACATCGACAAGTCGGAGTGAGGAGCAATTGTCCGGCTGGAACGAATGTTCGTTCCGGTCAAAAGCCGGACGTGAGAGCCCTGGAGTGCGGTGTCGGCTTTTCCCTCAACCCTGAGGTTGATCGCAAGCGCCAGGGCGCCCACCAGAATGAGGCTGACGGCCCAGATCGTATCCAGATTGAACCAGCTCCTCGACACGAACGTGAGACCCAGATAGCGGTAGACCAGCCAGGCCGAAACGCCGCCGGCGGCGATCATCGACGCCGAGTGGACGACAGAGACCAGGACGGCAGTGACGAGACTGCCATTGACGAGACTGCTATTGACGAGGGCCTCTGCCGCCTCGTGGCCCTTGTCGAACTCGGAAGCTCGACAGAGGCCGAGATAAATCGGCACCAGCATCAATCCAGCGCCATGCGCGATCGCCACGGCGAAGGACCAAAGCGCCAGTTGCGTCGGTCGTATCCGCGTCAGCGCCTTTGGGTGACGCCGGCTGACGAGCCGGAATATGCCGAACCCGATGACCAACAGACTTGCGCCGACCTGGATCTGCCGTTGCTCCTCCACGACGGCGACGAGCAGCGCGAAGGGTAGAAACACCAAGAGCATTGCGAGCAGATGGCCGACCCATAGCGGCCCAAGCGCCGCGACGAGGGCGCGAGATCTTCCTTCCATCAGTCCAGCTGAAACGGCAAGCGGCCACCCCATCCCCGGGTTCACCCCGTGATAGAGGCCGCTCGCAACGACAGCCAGCCAGAGCCCGGCCGGCGTCCAATCTGCCCCGCTCAAAATTCAAGCCGACGGATAGCAGAACGAATCGGTCGAGCAGTCGCCACCCTCAAGCCGGGTCTGGTGCGCCCGGTATCCATCGGGGAAGCTCACCCAATAATTCTCTGCCAGCTCGAGGCCGCCGCTCGGGCCAGCGTTGGCCATGACCTCGGCGCCCGGCACTCCCTCAGGATAGAATTGGTTATCCCACGTCGAGTAGAGCGAGTTGGTCCAATACACCCGTTTGCCGTCCCGACTGATCTCCACCATCTGGGGACCGCCGACATATTTCTTCCCGCTGGGATGGGGCGTGCGGCGGACGATGCCGCCGATATGCACCGAGCCCGCAAGTTTGGGCTTCCTCGGGTCGGCGACATCATACTGACGCATCTCGCCGGTTCCCCAGCAGGCCACGTACAGAAACTTGTCATCCATCGACAGGTCGATGTCCGTCACGAGCGGCGGCACGGCACCAAACCCCTGCAGCAGCGGCGGCAAATGTTCCTTGGGCGCCGGCTCGGCCGGGATCGTCGCCGTCTTTTCGATTTGGAATTTGCCGCCTTCGCGCCACCAGGTCCAGATCGAGCCTTCAAGGTTCGTGGTATCGACGACCACGCCCAGGAAGCCGAACTCGCGGGAAGGATCGTGAGCGGGCCGCACTTCCAGTGCCATTTGATGGTTGGCACCGAGATCGATGGTCTGAACGATACGCCGGCCTCGGAGATCCCAGAAATGGATTCGATGGCCGTACTTGTTCGACAGAAGGTCCTCCGGCACGATCCCGTTCTCGAATTGCGGCGGCAACCCCCACTCGCTCGTTACCATGTAGTCGCGCGGCAGGTTCCACCAGAAGTCATAGTGCAGGCTTTGCGGACCACGGTCGATCTCCCAGCGTCCAAGCACATCGAACGTTTCGCAGTCCATGATGAAGACGCCGGGCGGCCCATCGGTGCCATCCTTGCCGCCGCCACCGAGGGTGCTGATGTAAATCCCTTCCGGCCCGCAGTGGACCGTATGCGGCCGCGAGTAACCGGTCTTTTTGAAGATTTCCTCGGGCTCGATGATCTTGTGAATTTTTGCCTTGGTAGGATCAGGCTTGGTATCCACGACATAAATCCGCGAGGACCGGATGCCGGGGATGATGAGGTAACGACGCTCGACGAACGCGTGGCCGGTGAGCGGCGACAAGGCAGATGAGCAAGCGTTCCAGCCGAAGTGGTGAAACTCGTCCCCTTTGTTGGGCATCGTCACCGTGTGGACCACCTGACTGAAGGTCGACGAGCCGGGCTTTACATCGATCACCGCGAGCGCGTCGGGCTTCGAGAAGTCCGGGCTCAGCAGCAAGGTATAGGCAAAGCTCTCCGGCGGCGCTTCCATCGCAAGCTTCGGCGATGCATAAAAGGTAGGATCGGGCCTCATCGTCATGATACTGCCTCCTCGTTTGTGTCGTTGCACGAACATGGCGGCCTACGCTCCGACCGGTTCGCAGAGACGATGTCAAAATCCCTGTCGAAGATTCCACTGCCGCCCAGCAGCAGGTCGAAGGCCGCGCGCTCGACCCGGGCTGTACCGGCAAGGTCAGACGCCACCGAATCGAGGGCCATGGGCTCGCTCCCCCCGGGCGCGAAGCCCGAGCCGTGGATCGGCGCCCCCGCAGAATGGACCGAAACCACCCCTTGCAGTCTAGCACTTTGCAAACAGGCGGCGAGCCAAAAATGCAGCCCATCGCTTCTCAGACAACGGTCAGGCTCGAAAGCGCGACCAGCCGTTCACACCACTTCCGACACCGGCTGCATGTCGATCTCGAACGTTTCCAGAAACTTCGACGTCATGATGTAGAAGCCGACCGAGAGCTGCAATTCGATCAGCGCCGCCGGCGTCAATTTTGAGGCGATGGCCTTGAAGGTCGCATCGGTCGGGCGGCGAAGGCTAACGATTTCGTCGGCGAACGCCAGCGCCGCGCGCTGCACTTCGTTGAAGCAGGTGGCCGACTTCCAGTCTTCGAGGGCCTCGTTCTGCTCGTCGGTGACGCCGACGTTCTTGCCGATGCGCTTGTGGGCGACGATCTCATAGGGCGCCTCGCAGAGGATCCCGGTGCGCGTGATCGCGAGTTCCCGCACCACGGGGTCGAGTTCGCCCTTGTGACGGATGGCGCCGCCGAGCCGGCAATATTGCTCAAAATAGCTCGGCGAATGCGCCATCATGCGGAAAATGTTGGCGTTGCGGTTCTTTCCAAGAATCTCGCGCGTCCGCTCATTCGATTTCGACGTGTCGCAGTAATCGATACGGGCCATGTCTCACCTTGGGTTTTGCGACGTCGGTCGCGATTATTTTTCGAAAGCCGGTTCCATTCGGAACCCTATCCGGCCGGACTCTCGGGATCAACAGCTTGCGCCGCCTCGCAAAATTCAGTGGCGCCGTCGATCGCGAAAAACACGTCGCGGTATCCAGGGTTCGCCAATCTAGCCACGGCTGAGTCAAAATGCCGCCGCATTACTGTTCGACCTTGGTACTGTCGATATTCGCTGAGTGGGGACTCGTCAAAAGCGAATACTCGTCGTGGGGTGTCCCGAGTAAAAATAGTCGAGTCACAGGCCTTCGCGGGCATTGATGGCTCGCGCCCAAGTCTAGGGAGAACTGCATGAAGGAAGCCACCAAGAGGGCGGCCTCGGGGGCGCTTGCGCAAATGCTGGCGGTGACGGCAATGCTCGTCATCGCCAGTTTTGTCTTTTATTGGCGGTGAAGGCCAAACCCAACACCGTCATTTGCGAGGAGCGCACGCGACGAAGCAATCCAGCCACCGGTTCCGCGTCACATCTGGATTGCTTCGCGCAGCCTGTCATCGGGCGGCGCTTCGCGCCGACCCGGTGGCTCGCAATGACAACCAATCATCCTCTCCTCGTCTCACAATTTCGACTTTGCAAAATACGGAACCAGCCGGCCCGCGAACTGCGCAAAGCGCGCGGTAACCTTGTCGCCGATGACGAGATCGTTGTCGCCATGGGCCATCATGCGAAAGCCCTCTCGTGCGTCGACGAGAATGATGTTGTAGGGAATATGCGCGCGGGTTTCCGGTGTCGCGGCGCGACACACGAGCGAGGTGGCGTAAACCGTCCCCTCGCCGCTGGCGCGCTTTTCCACCGGATCCGGCGCACCGCAAACCGAACAGAAGCTGCGGCGAAAATACTGCACATGCCCGCAGGCCGCGCAGCATTGATAAGCGATCGTTTCCGCGCCCGTGGTCCAGTCGCCGTTCATCGCATCCGCTCCAGGAACATGCTGACATGCGACGACAATACGCCGCCGTCGCCATGCAACAGCGCGATCGAGGCGTCGCGGACCTGGCGATTTCCGGCGCGTCCCGTCATCTGCAGATGGGTTTCGACCAGATGCGCCATCGCGCCGCCGACGCCGCAATGGCCGTAACTCAGGAGACCGCCATGGGTATTGAGCGGCATCTCGCCCTCGCGGCCGAAATATCCGGCGCGCACGCGCGAGGCCGCCTCGCCGCGCGCGGCGAGGCCAAGGTCTTCCAGCAGCATCGCCAGCGTAATGGTAAAACTGTCGTAGACCGCGGCGTAACGCACGTCCGAGATCGCGACGCCGGCGGCTTGCTTGGCGCGCGCAATCGCAATCTCGGCGCCGAGTTCACTCAAAGCGGGCGCCGCCGTGACATGCTGATGGGTATGCGCCTGCGCGCAACCGCGCACGCGCACGGCGGCTTCGGCAGTCGGTTCGCGGCTGACGACAAACGCCGCGCCGCCATCCGACACCGGACAGCAATCCAGGAGTTTTAAGGGCAGCGCGACCGGCTTCGAGGCCATCACGTCGGCAACGCTGATCGGTTCATGGAACTGCGCGCCAGGATGGCTCATCGCATGCGTGCGCATCAGTACCGCGAATTCGGCGAGGTCTTCTTGCGTCGCGCCATATTCGTGCATGTAACGTGAGGCGACGAGGCCGTAATAGGCGGGAATGGTCGGCCCCAGCGGCACCTCGTAATCGGGATGCCCGACCTGCGCCAGCGCCAGGATCGAGGCGTCGCGGCTTTGGCCGGTCAGCCGGTTCTCGCCGCCGACCACCAACACATGCCTCGCGACGCCGGCCTGAACCAGGTGATGCGCCAGCATCGTCATCGCCAGACCCGTCGCGCCGCCGACCTGGACGGCGTGGGCGTAAGACGGGCGAATTCCAAAATGCTCGGCGAATACGGTCGCGAGCATGATGTGCGGCGAGACCGTGGAATAGCCGCAGAGCACGCCGTCGATCTCGGCGCGCTTCAGCCCGGCATCGCTGATTGCAAGCTCGGCGGCCTTGCTCATGAGGTCGAGCGAGGATGAGCCTTCGTGCCGGCCATAGGATGTAAGACCAACGCCGGTGATGAAACTCATCATTCCAACTCCTCGATTCCGGGGCGGAGCGTAGCGACGAGCCCGGAATCCATAACCACGATTGGGGGTTATGGATTCCGGGCCCGCGCCAAGGGGCGCGTCCCGGAATGACGAGTGGAAAGTCTTACTCATCTCAATACGACTTCGGCAGGCCCAGCACCTTCTCGGCGATAAAACTGAGAATGAGCTGCGGGCTGATCGGGGCAATGCGCGGGATCAGGGATTCGCGCAAGTAACGCTCGACATGAAATTCCTTGGCATAACCAAAACCGCCATGGGTCATCACCGCCTGCTCGCAGGCGTGGAAGCCGGCTTCGGCGGCGAGGTATTTTGCGGCGTTGGCGGCCGGGCCGCAAGGCAGGCCCTGATCGTATTGCCAGCCGGCCGACAGCGTCATCAGCCAGGCCGCCTCGAGCTCCATCCAGTTCCTTGCGAGCGGATGCTGGATCCCCTGGTTCTTGCCGATCGGCCGGTTGAACACGTTGCGCTCTTTTGCATATGCCGCGGCGCGCGCCAGCGCCACCTGGCCGAGCCCGACCGCTTCGGCGGCGATCAGGATGCGCTCGGGGTTCATGCCGTGCAGGATGTACTCGAAACCGCGGCCTTCTTCGCCGAGGCGATCTTCAATTGGAATTTCAAAATTCTCGATGAAGAGCTCGTTGGAATCCACCGCCTTGCGGCCCATCTTCTCGATCTCATGCACCGTGATGCGGCTGCGATCGAAGTCCGTGTAGAACAGGCTGAGCCCGTGGGTCGGGTTCTTCACTTCCTCCAGCGGCGTGGTGCGCGCCAGCAGCAATATCTTTTCAGCGACCTGCGCGGTAGAGATCCACACCTTCTGGCCGTTGACGACGTATTTATTGCCGGATCGTACCGCGCGCGTCTTTAGCTGCGTGGTGTTGAGGCCGGTGTTGGGTTCGGTGACGGCAAAACACGAGCGCTCTTTTCCCTCGACGATCGGCGGCAGCATCCGCCGGCATTGCTCCTCGGTGCCGAACACGACGACGGGGTTGAGCCCGAACACGTTCATATGCACCGCGGAAGCACCGGACATGCCGGCGCCGGATTCCGAAATCGTCCGCATCATGATCGCAGCATCGAGGATGCCGAGGCCCGAACCACCATAGGCTTCGGGAATGCAGATGCCGAGCCAGCCGGCGTCCGCCAGCGCCTTGTGGAAGTCGGCGGGATAACCGCCCTCCTTGTCCTTCTTCAGCCAATAGGCGTCGTCAAATCGCACGCAGATTTTTGCCACGGCATCGCGGATCGATTCCTGGTTGGCTGACAGTGCAAAGTCCATCGGTCTCAATCCTCTCAGGCGTCGATCGCGGCCTTGGTAACACCGTCGCGCACCAGCGCCGCAATCTCGCCGGCGGAGAATCCCGCCTCGCGCAAGATCTCGGCGCCGTGCTCGTTAAGTCGTGGTGCGAGCCGCGTCGGCTCGGCAGGCGTCTCCGACCAGGTGGCCGACACCTTCATGTTGCGGATTTTTCCCTCGGTCGGATGCTCGACCACCGGGAAGAAGCCGGTTGCGACCATATGCGGGTCCTGCAAGATGCTCTCGAGATCGTGCATCGGCATCACGGGCACGTCGGCCTTTTCGAGCAGCTCGCTCCACTCGGCGGTGGTGCGCGTCTCGAAGATGCGGGCCAATTCGGCATACACCATGTCGATGTTGGTCGAGCGTCCGGCAAACGTCGCAAACCTCGGATCGTTGCGCAAATCGTCGCGGCCAGTGGCCTCGAAGAAATTTGCCCATTGCTTGTCGTTGTAGACGATCACGCAGATGTAGCCGTCGGAGGTCTTGTAGGGCCGTCGGTCGCGCGACAAATGCCGCGCGTAGCCGCCCTTGTCGAGCGGCGGATCGTAGGTGAGACCGCCCATGTGGTCGCCCATCACAAACCCCGCCATGGTCTCGAACATCGGGATATCGACGCGCTGGCCGCGCCCGGTGCGGTCGCGATGCACGAGGCTGGCGCAGATCGCGCCGACCGCCGTCAGGCCGACGATGCGGTCGACCAGCGCGTTCGGGACATAGCGGGGCATGCCGTCGCTGGTCTGCGCCATCAGGGCCGGCAGCGCGGTCGCGCCCTGGATCAGATCGTCATAAGCGGGTTTTGCCGCGTAAGGCCCGTCCTGGCCGAAACCGAACACGCCGGCATAAACCAGGCGCGGGTTGATCCTGGAAACCACATCGTAACCGAGCTGCAGCCGCGCCATCGCCTGCGGGCGGACGTTGTAGACCAGCACATCGGCGGAAGCGATCAACCGCAGCACGGCGTCACGTCCCGCAGCCTTCTTCAGGTCGAGCGCGAGGCTGCGCTTGCTGCGGTTGGTGTTGAGGAACACCGGCCCCATGCCGGGATGACGCGTGGGACCGATCAGCCGCGTGACATCGCCGTCGAGCGTTTCGATCTTGATGATGTCGGCGCCGTAATCGCCGAGCATCTGGGTGGCATAGGGCCCCATCAGCACGGTCGTCATGTCGATGACCTTGATGCCGTCCAATGGTCCCATGGTTTTGTTTGCTCCCGAAGCGACGCGCGTGGCGCGATGTACTCGGGCCAACTAACGGCAGCGCGCCGGCAAGATCAAGGGCGGCAGGGGTATGGGCGTATGCGCGCAGCAACTCCAGTGTCGTCCCGGCCTTGAGCCGGGACGACATTGAGATTACTTCACCGGCTCCAGCAGCGAGACGTAGTTCGCAACCGCCGCCCCGCCCATGTTGAAGATGCCCGCGAGTTTCGCATCCTTGATCTGCATGCCCTCGGGCGCCTGACCCAACAGCTGCATCGCGGTCATCACATGCATGGAGACGCCGGTGGCGCCGATCGGATGGCCCTTTGCCTTTAGCCCGCCGGACGGGTTGACCGGCAGCTTGCCGTCCTTCTGGGTCCAGCCTTCCTTGATGGCGCGGGCGCCCTGCCCGCGGGGCGTCAACCCCATCGCCTCATATTCGATCAATTCGGCGACCGTGAAGCAGTCGTGGGTTTCGACAAAGGACAAGTCAGAAAGCTTGACGCCGGCCGATTGCAGCGCGCGCTGCCAGGCCACGGTGCAGCCTTCGAACTGCAAGATGTCGCGCTTCGACATCGGCAGGAAATCCTGGGCGTGCGCGGTGGCGCGGATGTTGACGGCCTTGCCCATGGTTTTTGCGGTTTCAGAGTCCGTCAGCACCAATGCCGCCGCGCCGTCCGAGACCAACGAGCAATCGGTCCGCTTCAGCGGCCCCGCCACGTACGGGTTCTTCTCGCTTTCGGAGCGGCAGAATTCAAACCCAAAATCCTTGCGCATCTGCGCGTAGGGGTTGGCCACGCCGTTCTTGTGGTTCTTGGCGGCGATCATCGCCAGCGCATCCGACTGGTCGCCGTATTTCTGAAAGTAGGCCTGCGCGATGCCGCCGAACACGCCGGCAAAGCCGCCAACCGTAGCGCCGTCTTCCGGCAGATAGGACGCCTTCAACAGGTTGCGGCCGATCTCGGCGCTTGGGGTGCGCGTCATCTGCTCGACGCCGACCACCAGCACGATCTTCGCAGCGCCGGCGGCAATGGCGCGAATGCCCTGATGCACCGCCGCGGTTCCGGTCGCGCAGGCATTTTCAACCCGCGTTGCCGGCTTGAAGCGTAATTGCGGATCGGCCTGCAGCACCAGCGAAGCGGTAAAATCCTGCTGCGAGAACCCGGCATTGAAATGCCCGAGCACGATCTCGTCGACATCAGCAGCCGAAATCCCGGCATCCGCCAGCGCTTCGTTGGCGACGCGGACGACGAGGCTTTCGACGGTCTCGGTGTCGAACTTGCCGAACGGCGTGTGCGCCCATCCGACGATGCTGGCTGTCATGGTCGTTCTCCCTGTTGTGGTTCGGATCGCTTTTTTAGCCCATTGGACGGGATAGTTCACTCAAGGAGTGAGCAATTTCATCGTCCGATCGCATATGGCAGTTATGCCTTCCCAGTTGCCGGACCTGACGTCCGCCGCCGGGCACAGCCAGGATCCGCCCACCGCGACCACGTTTCGCTCGCTCAGCCAGGTCGCGGCATTGGCCTCCGAAATACCGCCGGTCGGGCAAAACCGCGCATCCGGAAACGGCCCCGCCAACGCACGCAGCGCCTTGATCCCGCCGGCCTGTTCCGCGGGAAAGAATTTGACGAAGCCAAAACCATGAGCCAGGGCCTGCATCAACTCGGATGCGGTCGCGATTCCCGGTGCGAACGGCAAGGCGCTTGCGGAGGCCGCCTTGAGCAGATCGGGCGTGGCGCCGGGGCTGATACCGAATTTGACGCCGAGCGCTTGCGCGCGATCCAGATCGCCGGCGTTGAGGATGGTGCCGATCCCGACAATGGCGTCCGGCACTTCGGCCATGATCGCCTTGGCGGCCTCGATCGCAACGGCAGTGCGCAGCGTTACCTCCAGCACCCGCACACCGCCCGCGACGAGGGCTTTGGCGAGCGGGACCGCGTCCTCGAGCCGTTCAATGGTAAGAACTGGGATGACGCGGGCCGACTTGAACAGTCCGGCAAGTTCCTGCTGACGATCCCTGGTCGCTTTCACGATCATACAGAAGCCTTATGAGATGCTGCCAGACTCGGGAGCATGTTTGCGGGCATGGCCGAACGCGGGATAATAGCGCCGGGATGGCACACCACCACGCTGGCGAGACGATGCCCCGCGCACGCGGCGTCGACCGGCTCGGCGCCCGCAAGCCGCGCGGCAATGTAGGCGGCTGCAAAACTGTCGCCGGCCGCGGTCGTGTCCACCACCGGTCTTGTCACGGGGTCCGCCCTCACCTCATGCGATGCACTTTTGTAGCGAACGATGCTTGCCGGTATCGACAACTTCAGCACGGCCTCCGGGCTCGGGATGCGCGCCATCAGACCATCATCGCTTTCCCCGGCATAGAGCGGCAGCAAATCTTCCGTGGACGCGAGCGCGATATCGGCAGCCTCAAAGGCATCGCGATAGCCGACGCGCGCGATATCGAGATCGGGCCAGCCACGGCTGCGAAAATTGGTGTCAAACGCGATGCGCGCGCCGGCTTTGCGCGCGTTTCGCAAGGCCGCGACCAGCCGCCCTCGCCCGCTGGCATTGTAAAGCGACAGCGTGATCGCCGACAGATAGACCAGATCGTAGCTTGCGAGCGATTTCAAGATACTGTCGGTTTCCGGCAGATCCATCAGGCTGCGGGCGGCCGAGCTTTCGCGCCAGTGAAAGAACCGCCGCTCGCCTCTATCGTCGGTCTCGATCATATAAATGCCGGGCAATTTGCCGGACAGCCGCAACACCTTCGCGGTTCCGACGCCCTCGGCCGCCCAGCCCGCGAGCATTTCCTCGCTGAGGGTATCGTCGCCGAGCGCAGTGATGTAGTCCACCTCGGTACCAAGACGGGCGAGATAGATCGCCGTATTCAGCGTGTCGCCGCCATAGAAGCGCGAAAACAGGCCGCCCTCGGCCTGCTTCAACTCGATCATGCATTCGCCGATGCAGGCCACTTTGCTCATGACCGCATCCTCAAACCTCAGGCGACGAACTTGCCACCCAGTTCGTCCTCGATGTGGATCCGGATGATGTCGTCAAAGGTCTTTTCGGCGGTGGTGAAACCGAGGCCGAGCGCCCGCTTCGGGTCGAAATCCCGTGGCCAGCCGGCCACGATGCCCACGATAAACGGGTCCAGCTCGCGCTTGATCCGGCCTGCGACCTTGTCGCCCGCCACGCGCTTGAGGGCGGCGATCTGTTCGCCGACGGTCGCCGAAAGGCCGGGCATGGTGAGGTTGCGACGCGGACCGACCACGGCAGAGTCGAGGGTCGCGGCGTGCAGCAGAAAGCCGACCGCCGAGCGCGGGGTGGCGTGCCAGTGGCGCACGTCCTCGGACACCGGCAGCACCACGTCCTTGCCGGCGAGCGGTTCGCGCAGGATATTGGAGAAGAATCCGGAGGCCGCCTTGTTGGGCAGGCCGGGACGGATGCAGATGGTCGGCAGGCGGATGCCGATACCGTCCATGAAACCGCGGCGCGAATAATCGGCGAGCAGAAGCTCGTCGATCGCCTTTTGCGTCCCGTAACTCAACAGCGGGGTGTGGAAGAACTCATCGCCGATCTTGTCCGGAAACGGCGCGCCGAATACCGCAATCGAGGACGTGAACACGACGCGCGGCTTGTAGCCATTTCCCGCGAGCCGGATCGCGTCGAGCAGCATCCGCGTGCCGTCAAGGTTGATGCGATAACCCTTGTCGAAATCGAGTTCCGCCTCGCCGGAGACGATCGCCGCGAGGTGAAAGATCACGTCAGGACGATCAGCAACCAGCTTTTCGGCAAAACCGGACACCGCGAAATCGCCGGTCATCGTTTTGACCGGAAACCCGGTTTTTTCCGGCGTCGCCGGCGCCACCACGTCCTGCAGCGTCATGCGGGTGATGTCGCGCTTGCCGAGACGCCCGTCGCGCAAGAGCCGCTCGGTCAATTTGCGGCCGACCATGCCGGCCGCGCCGAGAACCAGAATGTGCAAGACCCAACTCCTTGTTGTTTTTGTTCTATAGCGCTTTCGCGCGAAACGGGAACCGGCTCGCGTCAGGAAAACGCGTCAAGCGATAAGGTTAGATGCGGGTCCGCGCGCTTACTCTTTCACGGCTCCGGTCATCGCCGACACATAATGCTCGACGAAGAACGCGTAAAGGATGACCAGCGGCAGCGAGCCCGCCAGCGCGCCGGCCATCAGCGATCCCCAGCGATAGATGTCGCCGTCGACGAACTCGTTGACGATCGCGACCGGCACCGTCTTGTTCTGGGTCGATTGCAGGAAGGTCAGCGCGTAGATGAATTCATTCCAGCACAATGTGAAGCAGAAGATGAAGGCCGAGATCAGCCCGGGAACGGCGAGCGGCAGCACGATCTTGATCAGGATCTGCCAGCGGCTGGCGCCGTCGATCAGCGCGCATTCTTCCAGTTCGAACGGGATGGTCTTGAAATACCCCATCAACAGCCAGGTCGAGAACGGGATCAGGATGGTCGGATAGGTCAGGATCAACGCCAGCGGCGAATCGAACAGGCCGTACTGGAACACGACGGTGGCAAGCGGAATGAACAGGATCGACGGCGGCACCAGATAAGACAGGAAAATCAGGCCGCCCACCAAATGCGCGCCGCGATAGCGCAAGCGAACGATCGCGTAGGCCGCCAAAACGCTTGCGAAGATCGACAGCACCGTGGCGCAGACCGCGACATACATCGTGTTCCAAAGCCAGTGCGGATAATAGCTTTCGAACAACAGCTTGTGGATGTGCTTGAAGGTCGGATTCCAGGTCCAGAACGGATTGAACTTGTCGAGATCGAGCAGTTGCTCGTCCGGTTTGATCGCGGTCAGCCCCATCCAGTAGAACGGAAACAGCAGGATGAACACGATGATCGACAGCGGCAGATAGAGCGTGACGAGCCGGCGCGGCAGCGACTGCAGATAGCTCATGCCTTCGCTGTGATCGGCCCTGGCAACCGTCGGCGAGGTGCCCGAGAGCACGGCCTTGAGATCGACCTTGGGAGCGGGAACGTCAGTCATTGTTCTCTCCCTGCTGCCACTTGCGGCAGCGCGCGCGGGGCCTGCCCCGTTCGCGCAAATGAAACAACGCCGCGCGGGGCTCGCCCCGTTCGCGCAAACAAAACAACGCCGCGCGGGGCTTAGTCATTGTTCTCTCCCTGCTGCCACTTGCGACGCTGCAGCCCGAACCAGGAAACCATGATCGCGGCCAAGAGGAATGGGATCATCGCGCTCGAGATCGCGGCGCCCTCGCCGAGCTGGCCGGCGATGATGGCGCGCTGATAGGACAAGGTCGCCATCAGATGGGTGGCGTTGACCGGGCCGCCGCGGGTCATCGCCCAGATCAGCTGGAAGTCGGTGAACGTGAACAGCACCGAGAACGTCATCACCACCGCGATGATCGGGGTCAGCAGCGGATAGGTGATGTAGCGGAACATCTCCCATTTGCTGGCGCCATCAAGCGTCGCGGCCTCGTAGAGCGAGGGCTGCACGGTCTGCAGCCCCGCCAGCAGCGTGATCGCGACAAAGGGAATGCCGCGCCAGATATTTGCAAAAATCACGCAGGCCCGGGCCCAGGTGGTATCGCCTAGAAAATTGATGTTTTGCGTGATCAGGCCGAGGTGTTTCAACGACCACGAGATGATCGAGAATTGGGAATCAAAAATCCACCAGAACGCCAGCGCCGACAGCACGGTCGGCACGATGAAGGGGATCAGCACCATCGCCCGCAGCATCGCCTTGAACGGCATGTTCTCGTTCAGCAGCAGCGCGAGATAAAGCCCGACCGCGAATTTGATGACGCTCGCGATCGATGTGTAGAGCAGCGTATTGAATACCGACAGCCAGAAGATCGAATCGCCCCACAGCCATTCGTAGTTTTCGAGCCCGATGAAGACACCCGGCCGCCCGATCCGCGCGTCGGTGAAGGAAATCCAGATGCCGAGCCCCAGCGGATAGGCCAGGAAAAATATCAAGAATCCCATCGCCGGCAGCATGAACCAGAAACCGAGCCAGTTCCGGTTGGTCTTGAGCTGATCCCACGCGGTCGCCTCGCGTATCTGCGGCTTGGCCGTGCGGGGTTGCAGTGCGATGTCAGCCATTGACGAATCCCTTGAGACGAAATCCCTTGATGCCAGCGATGCCGTCGTCACCGGCGCACGCGGCAGCATATTCCGCCATGTCGCCGATCGGGCGGGCTGCAACTGTCTGCAGCCCGCCCGATTGTACTCTTAGCGATAGATGCGCTTCAACTGCCGCTCGCAGTCGGAGATCGCGCCCTTGGCGTCCTTGGTTCCGGTGCAGTAGTTGGCGAACATGTCGACCACCAGGAAGTCCGCGATCGCGGTCGCCGCCTTCTCGCCGGGCGTGCCGATGCCGGATGCCGGCAGCGCGCGCTTACTGGCTTGGGCGAACACCGCATTCTTCGGGTCCGCGGTCCATACCGGCGAGTTGTCATAGGCGTTGAGCGTGTGGGTGAGATAGCCCCGCGCGCCGGACAGCCACTTGTCGAACTGATCCTTCTCCAGCATGAAGGCGATGAAAGCCTTCGCGGCGTTCGGATATTTGGTGAAGTTGAACGCCAGGATCGGAACCGCGAGCTGCAGCTCCGTCGGATGGCCGACCGGGCCGACCGGCATCAGCGCGTGGTAGGTGTCTGCCGCCATATCCTGTTTGGCCGGATCGTCCTTTGCCGCGACATAGATCGAGATGCCGTTGGCCGTGCAATAGAGCTCGCCCGAGAGGAACGCCTTGTTGTTGGAGGAGTCGTTCCAGGACGCGACGCCGGGAATGAAGGTGTCGGACAGCGCCTTGCAATATTCCAGCGCCTTCACCGTCTCCGGCGAATTGATGATGACCTTGTCGTCCTTGTCGACGGTATAGGCGCCGTGACCCCAGAGCACCCAATGCAGCCAACCATTGGCGTCGCCGGTGGCGTGGCCAAGAGCAAAACCGGCCGGGGTATTGTTCGCCTTCATCGCCTTGCACATTGCAAGGAAGCCCGGGAAATCCGTCGGGAACGTTGAGAAGCCGGCCTTGTCGGTGGCCGACTTGCGATAGGTCATGTAACCGCCAATGGTCGCAACGGGAATGCCGAGCCAATCGTCGCCATGCTTGCAGGTTTTTGCGGCAGCGTCGGTCCATCCGCCATACTTCTTGCCGAGGTAATCGGCGACGTCGTTCATCAACAGCACTTTGGTCGGGAACAGCTGCGGCAGCGTGTGCAGGCCCCAGGCCAGATCGAGGCCCGAGCCGGTGTTGGCCGCGACCGAGGCTTTCGGTTGCACGTCCTCGAAGGACTCGCTGAAGACGTTCATTTCGGTGCCGGTGGCGGCCTTGAATGCGGCGACCATGGCGTTGAAGGCTTCATCCTCCTGCGGCACGAAGCGCTTCCAGCGCATCACCGTCAGCTTGGCGCCGGGCTCCGCCTTCCATGGCGAGGTGTCTGCCCAGGCCTTGGCAAAGTCGAACAGCGCCGGCCCGGTCAGCGCGCCGGCCGCCGCCAGCGCGGTGCCGCCTTGAAGTAGAGTGCGGCGGGTAAAGTCATGCATCGTCTATCCTCCCTGTGGTGTTTTTTGATTTGTTAGGCGTTCAGTCGCTTGCCCGTCGTCTCGTCGAACAGATGTACGAGTGACGGGTCAGGTTTCAGCCGGATCTTGTCGCCCGGATTGAATTGATGACGCTCGCGGAACACGGCGACGACCTGCTCGCCGCCGAGTTTCGCGAACACTTGGGTTTCCGAGCCGGTCGGCTCGACCACGATGATCTCGGCCTCGGCGCCGTCATCGGCGATGGTGAAATGCTCGGGCCGGATGCCGTAGACCGCCGGCCGGCCATCGGAATTGGCGGGCACTGAGGCAACCGGGAGTTTCACGCCGTTCGGGCCCTCAAAGCCGGCGCTGCCGTTCGACTTCACCTTGCCTTTGAGGAAATTCATCGCCGGCGAGCCGATGAAGCCTGCCACGAACTGGTTCTCCGGCTTGTCATAGAGTTCGAGCGGCGACCCCATCTGTTCGACAATCCCGTCATGCATCACTACGATCTTGTCGGCCATGGTCATGGCCTCGATCTGGTCGTGGGTGACGTAAACGGTGGTGGTCTTCAGCCGCTGGTGCAGTTCCTTGATCTCGGTGCGCATCGCAACCCGCAATTTGGCGTCGAGGTTGGACAAAGGCTCGTCGAACAGGAACACCTGGGGATCGCGCACGATGGCGCGGCCCATGGCGACGCGCTGGCGCTGGCCGCCGGACAATTGCCGGGGATAGCGATCGAGCAGCGGCGTCAGCGCCAGGATTTCGGCGGCGCGGTTGACGCCCTTGGAGATTTCGGCAGAGCTGGCGCCACGGAGTTTGAGCGAAAAGCCCATATTGTCGGCGACCGTCATATGCGGATAGAGCGCATAATTCTGGAACACCATCGCGATGTCGCGTTCTTTGGGCTGGACATTGTTGACGACGCGGTCGCCGATCGAAATCGTCCCGGACGTGATGTTTTCCAGCCCCGCGAGCATCCGCAACAGCGTGGATTTGCCGCAGCCGGAAGGACCGACCAGGACGACAAAGGCGCCGTCCTCAATCGGAATTGAGACGCCGTGCAGTACCTCAAAACCGCCAAACGATTTCCGCACGTCGCGAATCTGCACCGACGACATTCCATTCCCTCCTCGATCTGCCCAAAACCCCCGCAGTGAATTCCGTGGGTCGTGCTCTTATTTGACCGGGGTCATACCAGACTTTTTCGGCGATGTCGTTGGATCAAAGTCGTAGGAGTTCCCCTCCCCACCGCCAACGTTGCGGCGGCGGCGGGGGCGTGGCAAACATCTGGGATGTTACGAAAATGACGCCCAAGCTTTAAGGGTGTGTGCGCTGCGGGAGAACCCATGAACAAGCCCCTTACATCAGTCACCAGGCGCAAACTCCGTTCCAGCGAATGGTTCAACAACCCACATAACCCCGGCATGACCGCGCTCTATCTGGAGCGCTACCTTAATTATGGCCTGACCCGGGAGGAATTGCAGGCCGGCAAGCCGATCATCGGGATCGCGCAGACCGGCAATGATCTTTCGCCCTGTAACCGCCATCACCTCGAACTGGCGCACCGGGTCCGGGAGGGAATCCGCGCCGCCGGCGGCATCGCCATGGAATTCCCGATGCACCCGATCCAGGAGACCGGCAAGCGCCCGACCGCGGCGCTGGATCGCAACCTCGCCTATCTTGGCCTGGTCGAAATCCTGTTCGGCTATCCCCTGGACGGCGTGGTTCTGACCACCGGCTGCGACAAGACCACGCCGGCCTGCCTGATGGCGGCGGCGACCGTCAATATGCCCGCGATCGTGCTGTCGGGCGGGCCGATGCTGAACGGCTGGCACAAAGGCGAGCGCACGGGTTCGGGAACCGTGGTCTGGAAGGCGCGCGAGCAGCTCGCCGCGGGCGAGATCGACTACGAGGAATTCATGAACCTCGTGGCCTCCTCGGCGCCGTCGGTCGGCCATTGCAACACCATGGGCACCGCCTCGACCATGAATTCGCTGGCCGAAGCGCTCGGCATGTCGCTGCCGGGCTGCGCCGCGATCCCCGCCCCCTATCGCGAGCGCGGCCAGATTGCCTATGAAACCGGCAAGCGCATTGTCGGGATGGTCTGGGAGGACCTGAAACCGTCCGACATCCTGACGCGACAGGCGTTCGAAAACTGCATCGTGGTCAATTCGGCGATCGGCGGCTCGACCAACGCGCCGATCCACATCAATGCGCTCGCCCGCCATATCGGCGTGGAGCTGTCGATCGAGGACTGGCAGAAATACGGCCACGAAATTCCGCTGCTGGTGAACATGCAGCCGGCCGGCTTCTACCTTGGCGAGGAATATCACCGCGCCGGCGGCGTGCCGGCGGTGGTCGGAGAATTGATGCGCCACAAGCGCATCCACGAGGACGCCATGACCGTCAACGGCCACACCATGGGCGAGAACTGCCGCGACGCGCCAAAGCCCGACGGCGACGTGGTCTGGAGTTTTGACAAGCCGCTGGTGAAGGACGCCGGATTCCTGGTGCTCCGCGGCAACCTGTTCGACTCCGCGATCATGAAGACCAGCGTCATTTCAAAAGAGTTTCGCGACCGCTATCTGATCAACCCGAAAGACCCGAACGCGTTCGAGGGCCGCGCCATCGTGTTCGAGGGCCCGGAGGATTATCATCACCGGATCGACGACCCCGCGCTCGATATCGACGAGCGCTGCATCCTGTTCGTGCGCGGCACCGGCCCGATCGGCTATCCCGGCGGCGCCGAGGTCGTGAACATGCAGCCGCCGGCTGCGCTTATCAAACGCGGCATTCTGTCGCTGCCCTGTATCGGCGATGGCCGCCAGTCCGGCACGTCAGGTTCGCCGTCGATCTTGAACGCAACGCCGGAGGCCGCCGCCGACGGTGGGCTGGCGATCCTCAAAACCGGCGACAAGGTTCGCATCGACCTCAACAAGGGCAGCGCCAACATTCTGATTTCGGATGAGGAAATCAAGAAGCGCCGCGCCGAACTCAAAGCGAAGGGTGGCTTCCCCTACCCGGCCAACCAGACGCCGTGGCAGGAGCTCTATCGCTCGACCGTCGGCCAGCAGGCCACCGGCGCCTGCATGGAACTCGCAACCCGCTATCACGACATCGCCGGCAAGGTCGGCGTGGCGAGGGATAATCATTAATCGCGACCGTCATTGCGAGCGCAGCGAAGCAATCCATCGTGCCTCAGGAAAGATGGATTGCTTCGTCGCTCCGCTCCTCGCAATGACGTCTCAATAACTGGGCGAACCATACGGAGCTTTGAATGTCAGACCGCCTCAAGGGCAAACGCGCATTCGTGACCGCGGGCGCGGCCGGCATCGGGCGCGCCTGCGCGATCGCCTTTGCGCGAGAGGGCGCTAGCGTGTTCGCAACCGACATCGACGAAAAGGGCCTGGCGCCGCTCAAGAGCGAAGGCGTCGCGGAAGTGGCGCGGCTAGATGTGCGCGATACCTCCGCCGTCGCCGAGATGGCAAAGCGCGTCGGCAAGATCGACATCCTGCTCAATGCGGCGGGTTTTGTACATCATGGCACGGTGCTGGAATGCTCCGACGAGGACTGGGAGTTTTCCTTCGACCTCAACGTCAAGTCGATGCACCGGACGCTGCGGGCGTTCCTGCCGGGCATGCTGGAGCAAGGCCGCGGCTCGATCGTCAACATCTCCTCCGCCGCCGGCGTGTTCAAGGCTGCCCCCAACCGCTACGTCTATGGCGCCACCAAAGCGGCCGTCGCGGCGCTGACACGCGCGGTCGCCGCCGATTTCGTCACCAAGGGCATCCGTTGTAACTGTATCTGCCCCGGCACCATCGAAACGCCGTCGATGCTCAATCGCGCCGCTGCCGCAGGTCCGGGCGGACGCGAGATGTTCGTCTCCAGGCAGCCGATGGGACGGTTGGGCACCGCCGAGGAAATCGCCGCGCTCGCGGTCTATCTTGCGAGCGACGAGAGCGCGTTCACGACAGGCATCGCGCATCTCATCGATGGCGGCTGGACGCTCTGATTTCAACCTCGCCCCGCTCTTTCGCGGGGAGAGGTCGGAAGCGGAGCTCCCGGGTGAGGCGCAAGGCACGCTTTCTCCGCGCCGGAAACACCTGCTCCCGCGAAGAGCGGGGCGAGGGAGCAGACTTCCGGCGCTGTGACAGCGATGGCAAAATTGAAGCGAAAGGATTTTCCCCATGAACAAGATCGATCTCAACAACCGCAGCGCCGTGGTCACCGGCGGCGCCCAGGGGTTTGGGCGCGCGATCACGGAACGGTTTGTCGCCTCGGGAACAAGAGTCGCAATCTGGGATCATGACCTGCCGCTGGCCGAGAAAACCGCAAGGGAAATCGGCGACGCCGTCACCGCGTTCAAGGTCGATGTCTCTGATCTTGCCGCGGTCGAGAAAACCCGCGACGCGACGCTGAAGGCGCTCGGCAAGATCGACATCCTCGTCAACAATGCCGGCATCGCCGGTGTCAACAAGACCGTGTGGGAAACCGACCTCGATGAATGGCGCAAGGTGTTGCGCATCAATCTCGACGGTCCGTTTATCTGCTGCAAGGCGATCGCGCCCGCGATGATCAAACAAGGCTACGGCCGCATCGTCAATATCGCCTCGATCGCGGGCAAGGAGGGCAACCCCAACGCCGCGCACTATTCGGCGTCAAAGGCCGGACTGATCGCCCTGACAAAATCGCTCGGCAAGGAGCTCGCGCAACACGACATCCTCGTCAACGCTGTGACGCCGGCCGCGGCGAAAACCGCGATCTTCGACCAGCTGACGCAGCAGCACATCGACTTCATGCTGTCGAAGATTCCAAAGGGACGTTTTGTCCTGGTGGAGGAACTCGCGGCGATGGTGGCATGGCTGGCGTCGGAGGATTGCGCATTCTCCACCGGCGCGGTGTTCGACATTTCCGGCGGGCGGGCGACGTATTGAGGAAAGAGAGACTCAATTTGTAAACGTCAACTTTCGCCCCGCCAATCCGTGCTAGCCTCGCCCTCCTCAAATGTGAACCAGGCGGGTCCATTCATTGAACATCTCCCTCTATGGCATCTCGGTCTGGGTGGTGCCGCTCATTATCGCCATCACGTTCCACGAGGCGGCCCACGGCTTTGTCGCGCACCGGCTCGGCGACGATACCGCCTGGAAACTCGGCCGCGTCACCTTCAATCCCCTAAAACATATCGACCCGTTCGGTACGCTGATGCTGCCGGCCATGCTGCTGTTGGCGCACTCGCCGTTCCTGTTCGGCTACGCCAAGCCGGTGCCGGTGAATTTTCGCGCACTCCGCAACCCCCGGATCGACATGGTCTGGGTGGCGCTGGCCGGACCCGCCACCAATATCGCGCTGGCTTTGGTCGCGGCGCTGGCGTTTCATCTGGTCGGCTACCTGCCGCCGGACGCGGCGCAATGGCTGGCCGACAATCTCAAAAATGCGCTTGTTATCAACGTCGTGCTGGCGGTTTTTAATATGCTGCCGATCCCCCCGCTGGATGGCGGGCGGGTCGCCGTCGGACTGCTGCCGAGGGTGCTTGCCGCGCCACTGGCCCGGCTGGAGCCGTTCGGAATGCTGATCCTGATCGGAATTCTGATCCTGCTCCCCTTGGCGGGCTCGCAGTTCGGTCTAAATCTTGATGTTATCTCCGGGATACTGCGGGTGATGACCGGCTATGTGATCCAGCTACTTCTGGTGGTAACCGGCAACGGGTAGTTTAATTTAGCGGTCCAACACTCAAGAAAGAAAGCCGAAAAGGCTTGCGGGCATGGCGATCAAAGCGGCGGATATGTTGATAGCGCGACGTGCCGACACCCGGGCGAGAGCGGATTTTGCGACCTGGAAGATGATGGCGAAGCTCAACGGCGCCTCCGCCCTGCCCGCGGAGGCGCAGAATTTCCTCGAAGGCTACAGGGCGCTGCTCAAGGAAATGCCGGAGGCGGAGGCCACCGAGGCCACCATCAATACGATCTACAAGAGCTATTACGTCGAGATGGGCGGGGCCGGCGTCGCGCCGGAGGTTCCGGCCCAGTCGAACGACAAGGCGACCAACAACGTTACCGCCTTCAAGCGGCCGCCGGCCCAGCGCAAGGCTGCCCCGCGGCAGGCCGCGCAAGGCCCTGGCGCAAAACCCAGGCTTCCCGTGGCGCTGATATTTGCCTGCCTGGTCGTGGTCTATGTCGGGATCCGGTATTTCTGGCAGTGATGGCGATCAACTGCGCCCCTTGACCTTGAAAATCACCGGCAAGGTAAAGTTCAACCCTTCGTCAGCGACGGCGGGTGGAGGCGGCGGTACCGGATCGGACCGCCGCACCATGGCGAGCGCAGCCTCGTCGAAGGCCGCGTCGCCGGAACCCTTGACGATGCTGGCCGACAGCACATGGCCCATCCGATCGAGCTCGAAGCCGACGACGATCTCGGCGGTTTTCCGCGAGTTCGCCGGGTAGCGCTTGTGCTTATCGAGGTGAGCCATCAGGTCCTTCTGCCACGTGGCGCGCACGCGCTGCGCGCTCTGACCCGTGCCCTGCGCGGGAGCGACCGAGCGCGGCGCTTCTGGAACAGCCTCGGTGCTGGGTGCTGCGGTTGCCTCCGCAGCGATCGATTCCGTTGAAGCCGAGGTCTGCACCGCGGCCATCTTGGTATCGTCCTCCGTGGGCTTCTTCTGGTCGTTTGGCGTTACCACCCGGTCCGGCTCTGCGGTTTCCGTGGGGACTTCCTTCGGCAGCTCCGTCTCTTTCACCTCAGCCTGCTGTTCGGCCAGCGCGGGCGAGGCGACCGAAGCATCCATATCCGGGCCCGCCGGCAAGTCGGTGGGCTCAAGTCGCGGTGACGTCATCTCCAGCCCGATCTCGATCGCGGGTGTGCCGAGGGAATCGTCCGGATCGTCGGCCTCAAGATGCGCAAACGCGAGCGCGCCGCCGCCGATATGAAGCGCGAGCGCGGCCATGCCTGCGAGGATCCACAGCTGGCGGGAAGGTTTTTGTTCGGTATCGAGCCCGGACATCTCGATCCATCCACCGCTCAAGGTTTTGGGTTTGCCGGCGCCGAAGGCGCCGACGCGGTATCTGGAACGCCTTCCAGCGCCACCAGCTTGATCTTCGAATAACCACCGGCGCGCAGGATTTCCAGCACGTCCATCAGTTCGCCATAGGGCACCGCGCGATCGGCGCGCAAAAAGATAAAACGATCCTTGCTTGAATCGGCCATCGCATCGAGCGAACGGACCAGATCGACCCGCTTGACCGGGTCTTCCCCGATCGCAACCGCGAGATCGGGCTTGATGGTGACATAGGTCGGCTTGTCCGGTTTCTTTTGCGGCGTCGCGGTCGAGGACGGCAGATCGACGGGAAGGTCAACCGTCGACAACGGCGCCGCCACCATGAAGATGATCAGGAGGACGAGAATAACGTCGATGAACGGCGTGACGTTGATCTCATGGGTTTCGGCGAAATCATCGTCGTCGTCGAGGTCGGTATCTGCGAATGAAGCGCCCATCGCCTACTCCGCCGCGCGCGATTGCGAACCGACATGGGTGCGGTCGAGGTCGCGCGACAATAGCCGCGCGGCCGCGCCCGATGCCCGCGCCACCAGTTCGAGGTAACCCTTGGTCATGCGCGAAAAATGATTGTAGATGATGACAGCCGGAATAGCCGCGGCAAGTCCGAAGGCGGTCGCCAGCAACGCCTCGGCAATGCCGGGCGCGACCACGGCAAGGTTGGTGGTCTGCGATTTCGAGATGCCGATAAAGCTGTTCATGATGCCCCACACCGTGCCGAACAGCCCGACAAAGGGCGAGGTCGCGCCGATGGTCGCGAGCACGCCCATACCGAGCCTGATCCGGCGCGCCTCGGCGCGCACGATCTCGGCAAAGCTCGACGCCGCCCGCTCCTTGATGCCGGCGTCACTGGAAATGCCCGCCGACAGCCGCGCCTCGCGCATCGCAGCGGCAAGCAATGACGACAGCACGCTGCCCTTGGCGCCGAGCGCGAATTGCGCTTCGGCAAGCGACCGCGCGTCGGCGATCACGCTGAGTGCGGAGCGAAGCTTGCGCCGGATCCACGACAGCTCGATCATCTTCGCGATGAAGATCGTCCATGTCACCAGCGAGGCAAAGGCGAGCCCGATCATGACAGCCTTGACCAGGATGTCCGCCGACAAGAACATCGACCACGGCGACAATTCGCGCGGCACGAGGATGGTCGATTTCAGCGGCCTTGCACTATTATCGGCGGGAGCTGCGCTCGTGTCGGAGGCAGCAGGCGTCGGAGCTGCGGGAGCGGCCGCCGGCACGGTCGTTGGCGCGGCTTGCGTCGGAACGGCCGCCGGTTGCGACGCGGCGGGAGCCTGCTGAGCCGCCGTACTCTGTTGTGCCGACGACGGTTGTGCCGGGACAAGCATCGCAACCGCGAAGATCACTGCATGGATCGCTCGGAAAGATGAAGTCTTCATATTTCGGCCCAGTGGTGGATCGGAAGGTGAGCTATGCATGCAGTCATTCTCATCCTTTGCGCGACGCCGACGTAAAAACCACGACGCGGGCCGAATTGCGGCGCAAGCACCGCGGATACCCGATCCGCCCCTGATTTCATACGCTTGTTCGAACACATTGACGGCATCCAGGACATCCCGACATTGACCCGAGTGCAGGATCGCTCAGCTATATCTTCTTCGAGACGCCGAGGAAGAAGCCGCGGCGCGGGCCGAACTGCGACGCGAACACGCCGACGCCGCCTGCCTCCCTGATCTCGTAGATCTGGTCAAACACGTTGACGACGTCGAAACGAACAGTCATCGGCAAGGGATCGTTGGGCAGCAGGAATTCGCGCTTGATGCCCACATTGACCTGGGTGTAGGCCGGCACCGTGCTGATGTTGGCGTCCCCGCTGCGCAGGCCGCTGCCATAGATCATGTCGGCGCTGAGTTTGGTTCCGCACCACCATAGCCCGCCACTGCCGAACGTTTCAGCGACCGTCGCCGGCCGGCCGCAGAACTGATAAACGGCACCCGCCGAGGCGGTGACGAACTGGTTGTGGTCGGTGTAGATAAAGTGCGTCTGGACGTATTGAAACCGGGTCAGACCGCCGAGATCGGCAAGCGGCACGGTGTTGTCGAACAGAAACTGGTTCGAGACCACGTCGCTGGCCCGCTGCTGCGCCACGGCAACGTTGCCGTAAGCCTGGAAGTTTCCGCTATTGAACTTCGTATGGAATTCGATGCCCTCGTTCCAGCCGTTGGCATAGTTGAATGCGCTCAACACCAGGGCCTGCCCGAATTGGCCGTTGTCGATCAGGTCCTTTGCGGTCTTGTAATAGGCATCGACGCCGAGTTCGAGATTGGAGCAGTCCCTCGGCGAGGAAGAGGTGCATCCGAGCGGGATATTTTGATCGACGCCCACATCGTAGTAATTCGAGCGCTCCGGCAGGACCGGGTCGCTGGCCGCGCCGGCCGACGACGCTCCGCTCGTATTGTTGAACAAGGCGATATTGGCGGGAGCCGCCTCCACCAGCACCGGCGGCGTGAAGTAGCGCGCATAGCCGGCGTGAAACGTGGTGTTCTCAAAAGGCTTGTAGGTGGCGCTGAACCGCGGGCTGAGCTGGTTGGCGCTGATAAATTCTTCCATCTGATCGAAACGCAAGCCGGTATTGATCGTGAATTGGTTGGTGAGCTTCCACTCGTCCTGCGCATAGACCCCCATCAGGACGCCCAGTTTCGAGACGTTGTCAGTGATCGGGAACGGCTGCCCATTGTCGGAGCCGTCGCAGATCATGCAGGGCTCGACCAATGACGTATTGCCGACGAATACCTGCTCGCCGCTGACCGTGAAGCCGGCGCGCAGCGTGTGGGATGAATTGAGCTGATAGGAGCCGTCGCCCTGAATGCCGTTGGTGTAGGAGGTGCGGGTGACGGTCGAGGCGATGCCGTTGAGCAAGAGATCGCCGACCGGGTCCGGCAAGAAGTGCAAATCGTTGTAGCGCGTGAAATAGGACAACTGCCCGTCGAAGCCGTTGGCGGATGTCTGCACCGACAATACGCCAAAGTGAGTGAGCTCCCACTGGTTTTCGTTGAGGCGTGCGGAATCGAAACTGGTGACGCCGAATGCGTTGGTGACAAATCCATTTTGTCCAATCGGCGCACCGGGGACATTGGGAATCTGAAAATTGTTGTTCGCCGTGCCGGCGATCAGGCTGACCCGGGTGGTCGGGTCAATGAAGGCGGACATGTAGGCAAAGCCCCTCTCCTGCTGGGAGAAATCGTGGATCGCGTTGTACGCGGGGGTCGGATTTTCGATTCCCACCGTGGTCTGCAGATAGCGGCCGGTGAAGTAGTACTGGACGCCGGGAAAGCAGTCCGGTGAAGCCGGCGGCGCCTTGACGTAGCCCGGCGTCGTCGCGGGCGTCGCGGAACAATTGCCGCCGAAGGTGCCGCCATATTCGATGCTTGGCGTGATGGTTCCATGACTGCCGCCATACATGCTGACGGTACCGCTGTTGTTGAAAAGATCGGTGCGGGTCGTGATGTCGACGAGACCGACCGTGCGCTGTCCGAATTCGGCAGGCAGGGCGCCGACGACCAGGGCCATGGTACCGACAAAGCTGGTGTCGAAAATGCTGCCGAAGCCGGTGAGCCCGTCGGGCAGCATCACCCCGTTGATGCGGAATTGCACGTTGGCGTGGTCGTTGCGGACATGAAGCAGGCCGCTGGCGGCGGAATCCTGCGACACCCCAGGGGCCTGCAGCAGCACTCTCTCGAGCGTCTGATTGTCGCCTTGCGGGAGATCCTGGATGGTCTGGTGGCTGATGGTGTCGGAGGTCGTGCCGATGGTCGTGTACAGGTTGCTGCGCGCCTGATCGAACACGCTGGTCTTTGCGGCAAGCTGCGCGGCCGGCGAAACCGGCGCCGGCGCTGGCGGCGCGCTGCTTGGCGGGGACACCGCGCGCCGGGCAGCCAAATGCGGCTTCGGCCTCTGCTTCGGCGTCCCGGCCACCTGCTTTGGCGCCTCCACCACGATATTGGGAAGCGCGGTCGTGCCGTTTCCCGGTGCAGGGGTCTGCGCCTGGGCCGAGCCGTCGAGGCCCGAGAGCAGCATTAGTGAAGCTGCGCCGAAGGCGGCCAACATATTTTTTGAGAAAACCAATACTGACATTGTCCCGTTTTCCGATGAAAGCACGGCCAAACTCGTCGTCAACGAATTCCGAAGCGCTTGCCGTCGATAGGCGACGGACTAATTTCGATTCCTCCCCGAAGATCGGCCGCGCGTGAGGCGGCGATCCTCGTGGGGACACAAACAATCGATCTCAGGAAACCGGGGGAGCGCGGGGCTGGAAGACGACACGCGCGGAGTTCAGGTGGACAAACTCGGCGTCGGCGGTCAGGTACAAGAACTCCACCGCTTGCGGCAGCAGCAACAGCGGTGGCGTCGAGAACAAGACGGTGTTGGCGAGCGCCATCACGGCGCAGATCGCGCAAGGGTCACCCGATGGATGGTCGTGATCGGAGCCAGGCCGCTGCTGGCCGGACTGGCTTACGGCGTCGGGCGCGGCAACATGGACGGCCGCGGGAGATTCAGACTGCGCCGCGCCTGTGTGAATGGCGGGCGCGGCCTGCGCTGCGAACGAATGAAAATGCCCGAACGCCAGCACAAACTGCACCGCCAGCGCAAACAGCGCGAGCCGCGAGCCGGCTTTGATCTGCGATCGGAACCACTTCATATCAGCAAACGCCTCCACCGCGCGTCCGGAATTCTATCCGGCCACTCGCGGTGTTACACTATAACATCTCAGGGATTGTCGCCGGCTGTCAATGGCCTTGGTTGGCAAGCTGGTTTGCCCCAAGGCGTATTCGAAACCCTGTGAGTTCGGCGCAACAGTGCCGGACGCGATCTCGATCGTGCTTCATTGCAAGCGCTGCTCGTGAACGTTCGAATCAAGGGAACGCAACATCGCGCAAGCGCGGCGGACGGATCGAGCGATCAGATCATTTGGCGGCGATGTCGCCGCGCGGTTCGGCGAGGCCCTTGATCCGCTCCTTGATGTCTCGCAGCGCCTGCAGACTGGTTTCAATCGCGTCGGCCGGAATCTCCTGCAGCACATCGGAGGCGATGGCGTCGCGCAGACTGTCGAGGTCATCGACAAGCTGACGGCCGCTCGCGGTGAGAAACAGCCGGTTGGCGCGCCGGTCCTTCGGATCGTGCCGGCGCTCGAGCAGACCGTGCTCGACCAGGCGATCGAGCAGCCGCACCAGCGAGATTGGCTGCAACTCGAGCACGTCGGCGAGGTCGACCTGTGACAATCCCTCCTGCTGACGCAACCGAAACAGCACGATCCACTGCGCGCGCGTGGTGCCGCGGCCCTTGGCGCGATGATCGATATAGTTGCGCAACAGCCGCGAGGTCTCTACGAGTTGCGCAATCAGCTGGCGTTTCAGATCGAGCGACATAGACTGCCGGCGTTCCTCAAAGCTTTCCAATTGTTTAGAATTCTCAAGCCATAGTGTGTTTACACATTAAGTGCACGCATATTATATCTGCTGCAGGGAACCATTGTGAAGACCTGTTAATTAGTTTTCGGACCTATGAGCTCTCATGACCATATCGCGGACTATCCGTTGGGTTTTGCTGATCGCGGCCGTCGGCGCGACGGGCTATTTCGGCTGGCAGCAATACCACCGCACGGATCAGGCGACCGCCGCTAGCGCGCAAAAGGCGCCGCGCAATCCGATCCGCGTCACCATCGCCCCCGTCGAAAAGACCGATTTTCCGGTCTATCTGACCGGGCTCGGAACGGTCCAGGGTTTCAACACCGTATTGGTACGGACGAGAGTAGACGGCCAGATCGACAAGGTCGCCTTCAAGGAGGGCCAGCTCGTCAAGCAGGGCGATCTTCTGGTCGAGATCGATCCGCGGCCCTTCCAGGCCGCGCTCGATCAGGCCAAGGCCAAGAAGGCCCAGGACGAGGCTAATATCGCCAACGCCAATCTGGACCTGCAGCGCTTTACCAAGCTCGGCGAATTTGCGACCCGCCAGCAGACCGACACCCAGCGCTCCACCGTCGCGCAATTGACTGCGCAGATCGCCGCCGACGATGCGGCCATCTTCAATGCCCAGACCCAGCTCGACTACACCCAGGTCAAAACGCCGATCGCCGGCGTCGTCGGCCTGCGTCAGGTCGACATCGGCAATATCGTCAATGCGTCAAACCAGACCGGGATCGTCACGGTTGCCCAGATCGAGCCGATCGCCGTTATTTTCACCGCGCCGGAAGAGCAATTGCCGTATATAAACGAGGCCCAATCGACCCAGCCGCTCAAGGTCATCGCCATCACCACCGATGGCAAGAAGCCGTTGGCGGAGGGAAAGCTCGCGGTAGTCAATAATCAAGTGGACACCACCAGCGGGACTATTCGGCTGAAGGCGGTGTTTGACAACAAGGACCACGCGCTGTGGCCGGGTCAGTCGGTTTCGACGAGGCTTTTGGTGAAGACGCTGAAGGACGCCACCGTGGTTCCAGATGACGCGATCCAGCATGGCAACGACGGCCTTTATGCCTACGCCGTAGGTGCGGATAACAAGGCCGAGCTGCGGAAGGTCAAGGTCAGCCAGTCGATCGATGGACGATCAGTCGTAGATGCCGGCCTTTCTCCGGGAGAACAGGTCATCACCGGCGGTCAGTACAAGGTGCAGCCCGGTAGCTTGGTCGCGACCGCGGTCGCGAGTTCGGATCCGGCGCAATCCAAGGTCACGCGGGAATGAGCGACGGGGTTCAAGCAGGAACGGGCAGCGGGATTTCGGCACCCTTTATCCGCTACCCCATCGGCACATCCTTGATGATGGCCGGCATTCTCTTTGTCGGGCTCGTCGCCTATCCGCTACTTCCGGTCGCGCCGCTGCCGCAGGTCGACTTCCCGACCATCCAGATCACCGCAACATTGCCGGGCGCGAGCCCCGAGACCATGGCCACCTCGGTGGCGCAGCCGCTCGAGCGGCAATTTGCCCAAATTCCCGGCATCGCCCAGATGACCTCGACGAGCTATCTGGGAACCGCCGCCGTCACTATCCAGTTCGACCTCAACCGCAGTATCGACGGCGCCGCCAACGACGTGCAGGGCGCCATCAACGCCGCCAGCGGCCAGCTGCCGAAAAACCTTCCCTCGCCGCCGACCTACCGCAAGGTCAACCCGGCGGATTCGCCGATCCTGCTGCTGTCGGCAACGTCGGACACGCTGCCGCTGACCACCGTCAGCGACGCGGTCGACGCCCAGCTCGCCCAGCAGATCAGCCAGATTTCCGGCGTGGCGCAGGTCATCATCGGCGGTCAGCAGAAGCCGTCGATCCGCGTCCAGGTCGATCCGGCGAAACTGGTCGCCAAGGGCCTGTCGCTGGAAGACGTCCGCAACCAGATCGCGATCACCACCGTCGACAGCCCGAAGGGCAATATCGACGGCGAGAAACGGGAATACACGATCTACGCCAACGACCAGCTGTTGGATTCGAAGGACTGGAACGACGTCATCATCGCCTACCGCAATGGCGGCCCGTTGCGGATTCGCGATATCGGCCAGGCCGTGACCGGGCCGGAAGACGCCAAGCAGGCGGCCTGGGCCAACGGCAAGCGCGGCGTGTTCCTGGTGGTGTTCAAGCAGCCCGGCGCCAACGTCATCGACACCGTGGACAAGATCAAATCCATGCTGCCGCGGCTGGTCGCCGCGATACCGCCAGCGATCAAGATCGAAGTCATCAGCGACCGCACCCAGACCATCCGCGCCGCGGTATCGGACGTTCAGTCCACCTTGCTCTTGACCATCGCACTCGTTGTCATGGTCATTTTCATCTTCCTGCGCAGTTTCTGGGCCACCGTCATCCCGACCGTGACCGTGCCGCTGGCCTTGCTCGGCGCCTGCGCGCTGATGTGGGTGTTTGGCTATACGCTCGATAACCTCTCATTGATGGCTTTGACCATCGCCGTCGGTTTCGTGGTCGACGACGCCATCGTGATGCTGGAAAACATCACGCGCTATATCGAGGAAGGCGATAAGCCGCTGGCCGCCGCGTTCAAAGGCGCCAAGGAGATCGGGTTCACCATCGTGTCGATCAGCATTTCGCTGGTCGCGGTGCTGATTCCGCTTTTGCTGATGGGCGGCATCATCGGGCGGCTGTTCCGCGAATTCGCGGTGACGCTGGCGATGACGATCTTCGTATCGATGGTGGTGTCGCTGACGCTGACGCCGATGATGGCATCCCGCTTCCTGCGCGCCCACGGCGAAACCAAGCATGGCAAGTTCTATCAATGGAGCGAGCGCGGTTTCGATGCGATGCTGCGCGCCTATGAGCGCGGCCTCGACCTTGCGATGCGATGGAGGCTGACCACGCTCGTCATCTTCTTTGCGACGCTGGGGTTGTCGGTTTACCTGTTCATCGTCATCCCCAAGGGATTTTTCCCGCAGCAGGATAACGGCCTGATTACCGCGACCGCCGAAGCATCACAGGACATTTCGTTTGCCGCGATGAAGCAGCGGATGGAGACCCTCGTCAACATCGTTCAGAAGGATCCCGACGTCGCCAGCACGGCGATGGCGATTGGCGGCAGCGGCCGGGCGGGCAATAACGGCAACCTGTTTATCACGCTGAAACCGCGCGACGAACGCAAGGCCAATGCCCAGCAGATTATTGCCCGCCTGCGTCCCAAGCTCGAAAAGATCCCTGACGCCCGCCTCTACATGCAGGCCGCACAGGACGTGCGGCTCGGCGGCCGGCCGACGCGGACGCAGTTCGAATTCACGCTGCAGGACGCCGACCTCGGCGAACTCAACGAATGGGCGCCGAAGATCCTGTCCAAGATGCAGACCCTGCCGGAATTGCGCGACGTCGCCACCGACCAGCAGACCCAGGGCACCACGCTCGAGCTCAAGGTCAATCGCGACACCGCCTCGCGCTATGGCATCTATCCGCAGCTGATCGACGACACCCTGTACGACGCGTTCGGCCAGCGCCAGGTCACCCAGTATTTTACCCAGCTCAACAGCTACCACGTGATCCTGGAGATCCTCCCGGAACTGCAGGGCGACCTCGGCACGCTCGACAAGATCTACGTCAAGTCGCCGACAACAGGCGATGAGGTGCCGCTGTCGACCTTTGCGAGCTGGACCAGCGTGCCGGTGCGGCCGCTTTCGATCAGCCACCAGGGCCAGTTCCCGGCAATCACGATCAGCTTCAACCTTGCGCAAGGCGTGGCGCTGGGGCAAGCGACCGATGCCGTGCAGAAGGCGATGGTCGATCTCGGGGCGCCCCCCACCCTCAACTCGAGCTTCCAGGGCACAGCCCAAGCGTTCCAGCAATCGCTCGGTACCGTGCCGCTGCTGATCCTGGCGGCGCTGGTCGTGGTCTACCTGATCCTCGGCATCCTCTACGAAAGCTACATTCACCCGATCACCATTCTGTCGACGCTACCCTCGGCCGGCGTCGGCGCGCTCGCGATCCTGATGGCATTCGGCTACGACTTCAGCCTGATCGCGCTGATCGGCATCATTCTGTTGATCGGCATCGTCAAGAAGAACGGCATCATGATGGTCGACTTCGCGATCGCGGCCGAACGCGACGAGCACCTCTCATCGGAACAATCGATCCGCAAGGCAGCGCTGCTGCGATTCCGCCCGATCATGATGACGACCATGGCGGCGATGCTCGGCGGCGTGCCGCTGATGCTCGGCACCGGTACCGGCTCCGAAATCCGCCAGCCGCTGGGCTATGCGATGGTCGGCGGCCTGATCGTCAGCCAGGCGCTGACGCTGTTCACGACGCCGGTGATCTATCTCTACCTCGACCGGCTGTCGAATGCCTTCTCCGGCTGGGGACGAACCGGTGACGACGCCGATCAGGACCATCCCGAGCGGGAGCAAGGTTCGATCAAGGAAGCCGCCGAGTAAGGCAATCGGACGCCGGTTCTGACCGGGGGCGCCGCTCTATTGCGGTTTCCTTGCTTCGCGCCTCAAGCACCACCCAGATAAGCGCGCTGCACCTGCGGATCGTCGGCAAGCGAGGCCGCGGTACCGGACAACACGCTTCTGCCGACCTGCAGCACCGTGGCAAAATCCGAAACCTCCAGCGCAAGCTCGACCGACTGCTCCGCGAGCAGGATGGTCAGGCCTTCCCTGTGCAGCCGCCCAAACGTCTCGTACATGGACTCGACGATCGCCGGCGCCAGGCCCAGCGAGGGTTCGTCGAGCATCAGCAGCTTTGGGTCGCTCATGAGCGCGCGGCCGACCGCCAGCATCTGCCGCTCGCCGCCGGACATGGTGCCGGCGCGCTGGTTGCGGCGTTCCTTCAGTTTTGGAAAGATTTCGTAGACGCGATCGAGCAGCACGCCCACGCGCGCCTTGTCGCGCAAAGGCGTTGCGCCAAGCCTGAGATTGTTCTCGACACTCTGCTGCACGAACAGCCGCCAGCCTTCCGGCGACAGCGCAAGGCCCTTGCGCACGATCGAAAACGCGCGCTCGCCCCCGATCTCCTCACCGCGAAAGCCGATTGATCCGGAGTGCACCGGAATGAGCCCGGCGATGGCATTGAGAACCGTGGTCTTGCCGCCGCCATTGGAGCCGAGCAATGCGACGACGGTGCCCTCGGCCACCTCGAACGAAACGTCGGATACCCCGATCAAATCGCCATAGCGGACTTCGAGATGCTCGATCTTGAGCAGCGGCGCGGTCATGGCGCGGGTCCGCCCAGCAGCTCGATCGGTGTGTGACCGGCGGCGGCTTTGGCCGCGCGCGTGCCGAGATAGGCCGCGATCACCGCCGGATTGCCGGTGACCTCGCGCGGGGTGCCGCGGGCGATCTCGCGGCCCTGGTGAAATACCACCACGCGGCTCGCCAGCGACATGATGACTTCCATGATGTGCTCGACGATCACCAGGGTAATGCCGGAACGATGAATATCGCGCACGAGATCGATCGCGAGTTGCACCTCGTGCCGGGTCAGGCCCGCCATCGCTTCGTCGAGCAGCAGAACCTTTGGCTCGGTCGCGAGCGCTCGCGCGATTTCCAGCCGCTTGCGGCCGGGCGTGCCCAGCGACCGCGCCGGCGCGTCCGCAAGCTTGCTCATGCCGACGCGCTCAAGCACGGCGCGCGCCTTGTTTTCGGCCTCCGCACGATGTGGGGTGCGGAGAAACGCACCGATCATCACATTCTCAAGCACCGACATGCCTTCGAACGTCTGCGGCACCTGGAAGGTGCGGGCGATGCCGAGTTGCGCGCGCGCCTCCGGCGTCAAGCGGGTGATGTCGCGGCCCTCGAACAGCACCTTGCCGGATGTCGACAACAGATCGCCGGTCAGGCAATTGAACAGCGTCGATTTGCCGGCGCCATTCGGCCCGATCAGGCCCAAAATGTCGCCCTGCTCCAGCGTCACGGACGCCGCATCGACGGCCTTGAAGCTGCCAAAGGCCTTGGTCACGTTGCGCGCTTCAAGGAGCATGGCTTGCTCCTTCCGCGACCGCGATCTTCGCCGCCTTGTCGCTGATGGCCCAAACCCGCTTGATCAGCGTCAGAATGCCGCCGGGCTGAAAGCGCGCGATCAATACGATGATGGCGCCGTACACGACAAAGGTCAGGCCGGCGCCCTTGCCGCCGAGCAGATTGTTGGAAATTTCCTCCAGCGGCACCAGGATCGCGGCGCCGACCAGCGGCCCGAACAACAGGCCGGCGCCGCCGAGCGCCGCCATGATCAGTATCTTCACGGAGATCAGGATGCCGAGCCCGGATTCCGGATCGACGAAGCCGAACATCATGGCGTAGAGCGCGCCGGCGACGCTGGTCAGGCCCGCGCTCAACATGAAGGCGTAAAGCTTGGTGCGGCTCGCGGGCGCGCCGAGCGAACGCGCGGCGCGCTCGGAATCCCTGATGGCGCGGAGATAAAATCCCATCCGGCTATCGGCCATCCACCAGGTGATGCCGAGCGTGATCAGAAGCACCGCGAGGAACAGATAGTAGTAAGGCAGCGCCGAGGTGAAGGAGAGATCGAACAGGTTTCGCGGCACGGTCGGGCCGCTGAGGCCGACGGCGGCGCCGAGATAATCGGTGTTGCTGACAATCAGCCGGACGAGTTCGGCAACCGCGATGGTCGCCATGCTGAAATAATGACCGGACAGACGCAACGTCGGCACGCCGATCACCGCCGCAATCGCAACGCTCAGCACGATGCCGGCGGGAATCCCGACCAGCGGCGACAATCCGAAATGCGCGTAGGCGCCCATCGCGGCATAAGCGCCACAGCCGAAGAACACGACGTGTCCGACCGACACCTGGCCGGCGTAGCCACCGACGACGTTCCAGGCCGACGCCGCAATCGCATAGAGCAAAACCAGCGCGCCGAGCCGTTGCTGAAACGGTGTCGAGAACCATAGCGGATAGGCGATCACCAGCGCGAGCGCCACCAGAGGCCATAGCAGCCGCCGCATCACATCTTGCCCATCAAGATTTGCCCATCAGGCCTTGCGGCCTGAACCAGAGGAAGCACAGGAACAGCGAATACACCACGATGTCCTTGTAGACCGCGCCGATCGAATAGGCCGATACCGACTCGATGACGCCGATCAACAGCCCTGCGACCAGCGCGCCCGGCACGCTACCAAAACCGCCGAGCGAGACCGTGACAAAGGCGACGATGCCGAGTGTCTCGCCGACGGTGGGTGCGATGTAGAAGAAGGTCGCGATCAGCGCGCCGGCAATTCCGGTCGCAGCCGCCGCGATCGCCCAGGCGATCGCCTGCATCTTGTCGGGACGGATGCCCATCAGCTGCGCCGCCGTGGAATCTTCCGCGACCGCCAGCATCTTCGAGCCCAGCGAGGTGCGCGTCAGCAACACATGAAGACCGAGCGTGACCAGCAAGGCGACGGCACCGGCCAACAGACGCGACGCCTGGATCCGGATGCCGAGCACGTCGAACGTGCCGCCGACCAGATTTTCCGGCAGCGTCCGGAAGTCGGCGCCAAATCCCCAGAACACGGAATAGCGCAACAGCAGCGCCAATCCGAAGGTGCCGAGGATCTGCGCCAGCATCGGCCCTTTCATCACGCTGCGGATCAGGCCGAAATAGACGACGACGCCGAGGCTCGCCAGCACCAATGCGGCAACCGGCGCGCCGACAAAGGGACCGACGCCGAACAGCGTCCAGACCACGAACGCCACATACATGCCGAGCATGACGAAATCGCCATGGGCGAAGTTGATGACATTCATCATGCCCCAGATCAGCGTGAGGCCGGATGAAAACAGCGCGTAGACGGCGCCAAGCAACAATCCGCCGACGATCACCTGGACGAGGATAGAGGACATGCCAGCGGTCACGTCTTGCGGGTTGAATCAGGGATCGCGAAGCGGCAAAGCCGATCAGGGCGGAGACCGGCGCCCCACCCCGGTCGATCGTTACCAGCCCTTGTAGGGAAAAACCGGCGGCGTCCTGGCGCTGGCTTTCGGCCATACCGGAACGTAGTTCTCGCCATCCTGCAACTGGATCACCAGTCCCGATGCGAGAATGTTCTGGCCCTTGTCGTCGAATTTGACGCCTTTGTAGCCCATGATGAGTTGATCGGGCTTCAGGTCCGTGGCCTTCAACGCCGCCTGGATCTTGGCTGGATCGGTCGAGCCGGCACGGTCGATGGCGTCGCAAAGCACGAAGAATCCCTGCATCTGGCGGGCCGAGGTGTCATCGAGATCGTCGCCGCCGCTCCGTTTCTTGTACATCTCGTTGATCAGAAACGTCGCGGATCCCGGAGCGCCGACGCTCCACGACGCGCGATTGAACACGCCTTGCGAGATCTTGCCGACCGTCTTGATGAACGACGGATCGGAAAAACCGGAATCGTCCCCGATCAGCACGGGCGGTTTGTAATCGAGCGACTGCATGGTCTTGGCGTACAGGATCGCGTCCGAGGTGTAGCTCACCATGATCACGACGTCCGGCTTCTTTTCCTTGAGCTGCAGTACCTGGCTCTGCACATCGGTGGTGTTGGCGGAATACGGAATATCCAGCGCGACGTTTAGACCATTGTCCTTGAACACGCTGCTGATGACGCTCGCGACCGAGGTGCCGTATTCGGTGTTTTCGTGGACGATCGCAACGCTGTCGGTCTTGACGCCGCCCGCCTTCATGTCCTTGAGAAAGTCGAGATAGATTTTGGCGAGGTCCGAGGCGACCGGCGTGGTGCGGAAAAACCATTTGAAGCCGCGCTCGGTCAGATTGGCCGCCACCGACTCGCCGCTCAGAAAGGGAATGCCGTATTTCTCGGCGATCGCGCTCGCCGTCAGCGTGATACCGGATTGGTAGGCGCCGCTCAGCGCGACCACCTTTTCCTCGGTGATCAGGCGCAGCGCCTGGTTCTGGCCAACCGCGGGGCTGCCCTGGTTGTCGGCAAAGATCACCTCGACCTTGGCACCGCCGAGGCCGGCGAGCCCTGCATTCTTCGCCAGCGGCAGATTGCCGAGTTCGGGATGGGCGTTGTTGATGATGTCGACCGCGGTCTCGATCGCGGCCTTGCCGTGCACGCCGGCGCTGGCGGCATTGCCGGAGAGCGGATAGATCCCGCCGATCTTGACGGTTTTGTCCTGCGCCGACGCTGTGGCCGCCAGCGCGACAGAGATCGCAGCGGCGGCAAGCAGCCCCGTTATATCCCTAAGTCTCATGTGATGGTCTCCGATACGTTCCCACGTAGTGCCAGGCTCTGGAGGCCGGGATATGCGAGGCGTCGCCGCCGCGCTTCCCTTATTTTTGGCTCTGTCAGCATTGCACGACCGGTTCATAGGGGCAAGTTGCCGCCCGGTGACGCGCGTCCTCACAAAATGATCATCGGCTAGCCGCCTCTCACGTTACCTTCTCGACAGGCAGAGTGGCCTTGACCCCGACATAGACGGTGTTGCTTGCGTCGTGGTCCCCGAACGCATTGTCGAAGGTCACGACATGCGCGGCCGAGGTTGCGAAGGCGCAGGCCAGCACGCGTTCGAATGCTGCGTCCGGCGGGTCGTTCGACCAGAGCGCGAAAATGCCGCCGGGATGCAGATGCTCGGCGAGTCGTGCAAGCCCCGCCGGCTCGTACAGCGCGGCGTGGCGCGGATGCAGAAGGTTTCGGGGCGAGTGGTCGATATCGACCAGCACCGCGTCGAAGCGGCGGCCGGGCGTGTGCGGGTCGTATCCTGCAACTGAATGCGACATCGCGAAGAAGTCGCCGTTGACAAAACGGCAGCGTGGATCGGCGGTCAGTTGTTTGCCGAGCGGAAGCAGGCCCTGCTGGTGCCATTCGATGACTTCGGCAAGCGCGTCGACCACGATCAGAGATCGCACGCTCCGGCTTTCGAGCACAGCCTGCGCGGTGTAGCCGAGCCCGAGGCCGCCGACGACCACATCAAGGTCCATTCGTTCCAGCGCCGCCAATCCCAGCCGCGCCAGTGCGATCTCGGCAACGGTGAAGGCGCTCGACATCAGGAATTCGTCGCCGAGTTTGATTTCGTAGATGTCGAGGCCGCTGGATAGCTGCCGCCGGCGCCGAAGGCTGAGCGCGCCCATCGGGGTCGGGCGGTAATCCAGTTCCTCGAAATACACGCTCATGCGGACACCAATCTGGCTGCAGCGCAAGCCGCGCCGAAATGGCCGCGGCTTCGCTGCAACCTTACCCAGCAACAGCATCGCCGCGCGCTTGCCAAGGCCGGGACTGAGCTAGTAGAAGAGCGCACGCTTGCACGAGATTTGCCGTATGCGTGGCTAAAACTTCAAGAAAATTGTCTAAGTATCTGTAAATACTAGACATATTGGGGAATGGTGTAACGGTAGCACAACAGACTCTGACTCTGTTTGTCTAGGTTCGAATCCTAGTTCCCCAGCCAATGACCGGCCGCCTGCTCCCATACACGCGTTGTGCTTCATAAAGGACATAGTTTCGCGGTCTCGCGGCGCGATGCGCCCGAGTCTTGACAGGGGTCACCCTCGAAAACGGGAGGGCGCAGGGAATGCCGGGTGCGCGCTGCACCCGCGGTCTCGTGTGCAAGATGCACAAGGAGATGCGCACACGAGCATACAGGTTCAGCGGAGGCATCCGGCATCCCCTGCGTGATGGCTTTACGGTAGAGTAGGAGTGTGGCGCAGTGAACGTTAGGCTCGGCG
>Ga0185299_10000658_pt1 | contig 85452 bp, 74 predicted proteins | sample PaiPotPPA55metaG_FD_128002 | JGI IMG/M metagenome (GOLD analysis project Ga0185299, IMG submission 128002) | Iron sulfur acid spring bacterial and archeal communities from Banff, Canada, to study Microbial Dark Matter (Phase II) - Paint Pots PPA... ...
AGTCAATTTGCCCCGCGAACCCGCCGTTGCCTTGGCCGCGGAATTTACCGTTCCATCCGCTTGCAGGCATCCACACTTCGATCTTGATATCCGAATCCGCAGTTGGCTTTGCCACCGTCAGGACTCTGCAGAACGCCGGGAGCCGCTTGAACATAGAAGGGTCACCCCCCATCCAGGGCGGCAAGCCGGCCGGCGGCTCAAACGCCCCCGCTGCAACGCTCTGCGCCGACGTAATTTTTGTATCTGGCAAGGCGAGCTGCGCAAGTTGCCCGCAAGTCTGCCCCGCGGCATGAGCAACGGGCACTATCGCCCCACTCACCGCCATCACGGCCACCATCGCAAATCTATTCACGGAAGCTCCTTTCGTTCTTACGCAGTCGTTGTCGCCGTGTTTCAGCTTAGCTCGGCCGCGCACCATCACCCAGAACGCCAGCACATCCTAGCCGAAACGCATCTTCCAGCCAATCCATAGGTTAACCCGACGCCCAATTCAGTCATTTAGCCCGGATTTAGATGAATTTCTTTTCATGTTAGTAAGACGAGCAGAACAAAGGCAAACCCGCCGGGCTTTCCAGCGTCAAAAAAGAAGTCACGCTCGTCGTTTTGCACACGAACTCTTGCATCGACGGAACTTATTCAGTTTTCCACCGTTTATTACTTGAGAGTTCTCGACCGCCCCGGGGAGGCCCGCGCATGTTCTCATTTTGGCAAGATTTCCACTACGCTGGACGAAACCTAAGAAAAAGTCCTGGCTTCGCTATTGTGGCGATGATCACCCTTGCCCTGGGCATCGGCGCATCGACCGCCATTTTCAGCGTTATCGAAAACGTACTGATGGAGCCTTTCCCCTATCCTGACGCGCAGCACTTCGTTTCTGTCCAAATCCACGACACGGAACAAAATCGCCCCGGCGGGCGCGGCGGATACTCCGGCCCCGAATATTTGGACTACGTGCAACAGAATCACGTCTTTGACCGAGTCATCGCGAACGACGGTGGAGACGTGCTCTACACCTACGGCGAGGGAACTGACCGCTTCAGCGGTGGTTATGTGACGCCGGGCACCTTCGAATTCCTTGGCATGCCCGCGCTCGTCGGCCGGGTGATGCAGCCCGCGGACTATGAGCCCGGGGCGCCCCCCGTATTTGTCCTACGCTACAAAACGTGGGTCAACCGCTTCAACGCCGACCCAGGCATCCTGAACAAATCCTTCGTTTTGAACGGTACGGCACGCACGCTCATCGGCGTTATGCCGCCGCGTTTTGCCTGGGGCGACTCCGACGTCTGGATACCGGAAAAGCCCAGCCACGCAGATACGACCACGGCGCTCGGCTTCAATCGCTTTTGGTTCCTGCTCGGCCACCTCAAGCCCGGAGTCTCGGAACGCGAAGCCCAAGCCGATTTCTCCGTCATCGCCCAACATCTATCCACCGTCTATCCAAAGGACTATCCAAAGCATTTCACCGTTGAAATTCATTCACTCACGGATCTGGTCGTCGGCCGCTTCCGCACCACTCTTTTCATCGTCCTCGCGGCCGTCGGGCTTCTGCTGCTCATCGGTTGTGGCAACGTCGCCAACCTGCTCCTGGCGCGCGCCACGACCCGCGAAAAAGAGTTCGCCATCCGCGCGGCGCTTGGGGCCGGCCGTTGGAGACTTGTGCGTCAGCTTCTCGTTGAAAGTCTTATCCTTGCGACTGGCGGCGCGGGCCTCGGCGCGTTGCTGGCGTGGGGTGGTCTCAAATCGCTTGTCGCGCTCATACCACAAGAAATCATTCCCGCCGAAGCAGCCATCCGCCTGAATATCCCCGTTCTCCTCTTTACTCTCGGCGTCTCGGTGATAACCGCGCTGGTTTTCGGCTTGGTGCCTGCGCTGCAAACGGCTCGCCGCGACCTCAACGATCCGCTGCGCGACAGCGGCAAGGGAGTCAGTGGAGGTTTTCGCCACGGACGCCTTCGCGACGCGGTTGTTGTCCTCGAAGTGGCACTCTCACTCACTCTTCTAGTCGGCGCGGGTCTTCTCATGCGCAGCTTTGTGGCTCTCCGCGAAGTTCATCTGGGTCTTCAACCGGACCACATTTTGGTTGTACGGCTTCCGCTTCCCACGGATCGTTACAAAACCGCTGATCAGGTCGTGGGCTTTTTCCGCCCTCTTCTTCTGCGGCTCAAAGCCATGCCGGGAATTGTTGACGCCACGGAAACGAGCGCGTTGCCGCCTTACGGAGGCATCGGTAGCGACATCGAAATCCCCGGCAAAACGCACTCGGAAAAGTGGACCACGCTCGTCCAACTCTGCAGCGAAGGCTATTTCCCCGTTTTGAAACTTCAATTTTTAACGGGACGGCCGTTCACGGAAGCGGAGGTAAACGGCGCGAAAAAATTCGCCGTCGTCAACCAAACTTTCGCCAAGAAATATCTCGGCGCGGAGAATACCATAGGCCAGCGGGTCCGCGTCGCAACACTCGAAACAGTTCCTGATCCCGTGAAGGATCCCTGGTTCGAAATCATTGGGGTCGTGGCCGACGCAAAGAACCGCGGCCTGCAGGATCCCAGCGAGCCGGAAGCCTGGGTCCCCTACACCGTCACCGGCTCTTTCAACCGTGGCATTCTGGTTCGCACTGCCAACGATCCTCTGGCGATGCTGAACGTTGTCCGCCAGGAAATCTGGGCCACCGATCGCAGCGTCGCGCTTACACTTACCGGTACGCTCGAGGGTTACATCAGTCAGTTTTCTTACGCCGGCCCGCGCTTCGGCTTCTACTTGCTTGGAATTTTCGCGACTATTGGCCTGGTTCTCGTGACCATCGGCGTTTACAGCGTGCTCGCCTACACCGCCGCTCGAAGAACCCACGAAATCGGCATCCGCATGGCCCTGGGAGCAGAGCGCGGCGATGTCCTCAAGCTCGTCATAAACATGGGACTACGTCTCGTAATCCTGGGAGTCGCTATAGGTTTAGCGGCCAGTCTCGGCATCGCGCGGGTCATTGCCACGCAGCTTTGGGGCGTGTCGCCTTACGATCCGGCCACGCTCATCGCCGTTCCCCTGCTGCTTCTCATCACTGGCCTAGTCGCCTGCTGGGTCCCAGCCCGCCGCGCCGCCCGCGTAGACCCACTGGTCGCGCTTCGCTATGAATGAATACCGAGGCTGCCCCTTCCATGACTTCGTTCAAGAAGAGGATTCCACCCCCGGCATTTTGCGGGCTACCTTTGGTGCTTGGGTGTCGCTAAATATCAACTAACCCAGACATCCAGTGGTGACTTGAACTCGAACACGATTCAGATTGGCACACGCTTGTATAGTGAGTAACTCTCATACTCCTTGAAGTGTCCGTTATCGTACAGAATCTCGAAGTTCTTCCGCGCATACTTGCTACAAGCCAAAACTCCAACATTGGAGTCCGCGACCAGGGAGGACCAAACGTGCACATAGCATCCAGATATTTGGGTTTCTTTTTTCTTACTGCGGCACTTACCGCCGTAGCAGCACCCAAAGCGGGCGCTGCGCAGGAAGTTGTCGTCACGCATGAAGGCGATCATCATCGCTACTACGATCGCAATCATCGCGACTATCATGAGTGGAATGACCGCGAAGACCATTCCTATCGCATCTACCTTGGCGAAAGGCACAGAGATTATCGCGAGTTCCAGCGCAATAACCGACGCGAACAGAGCAATTACTGGAACTGGCGTCATAGTCATCCAGATCGCGACTAGTTTAATCCTTACATAGGCCGACTAACTTCCTTCCTCCACGCACAGCGGCGCGGAGGAAGGCTTTGGTTTTGTAGCAACCTTGCCTGGGTGTATACTCCATTTTCGTGCGATAGCCCCATAGCCTAGCGGGAAGGAAACTTCATGTCATTCGGACTCTATGCTATTGGATTCGCGATTCTAACCGCCGGCCTGATCTACGGCGCATTCCTGCTGCATGTGCCCGGACGCTGGATTGCTGTTGGTGCGATCGTGCTTTTGGGTGTTGGCATTCTCTCGGGCGTCAGGGCCACGCGCCAAAAAGATCCGGCATAATAACTTTGGCCTCTTTTGGGCTCGCGGCTGGCAGTTCCTGAGAACGAAGGTGATAACTTAGCGGAATAGAATATCGGGGTTGAACAAGAAAAAGCCGGCTCGTGATGAGCCGGCTTTTTCGTTATGGTAGCGGTTGAATTAGCGAGGCGTTGAGGATGCACTGACTGGCAGCACCTGGATCGAAACGATCTTCGTCCCAATCACTTCGCCAGAAACGATCAGCTCAACGCGCCTGTTTTGCTGGCGGCCGTCTGACGTATCGTTTGAAGCAATCGGGCGCGTCTTGCCAAATCCTGCGGCAGTCGTGGACGATTCCGGAACACCTTGCTTGGTGAGATAGCCCCGAACACTTTCGGCTCGCTTCTCCGAGAGCGTTTGGTTGAACTCCTCCGTACCCACGCTGTCCGTGTTGCCTTCAACGGCCAGCATGAGCGTCGGATAAGCCAGCACGATGCCTGATATTTTCGCCAGCTTCTCTCGCGCAAGCGGACGCAACGTGTATTGTCCGCTGTCGAAGAGAACGTCTGACATGTTCACGACCAGGCCCCGGGCCGTGTCGCGTGTTTCGAGGATCAGGTTGAACTGCTGGAGCAGCTTTGCGCGTAGTTCTTCGCGGTCGCGCACGGCATCTTGCGCCCTCAAATCGGATGAGGCGGCTGCGGCTCGGTTGCGGTCGGAGTCAGCTTCGGCGGAAGCCTGTGCGTTCTTGGCATTCATCGCTTGCTGGTCGGAAGAGACTGCTGCGGCTCGATTACGGTCGGAGTCGGCCTCGGCATTGGCTTGGGCGCCCTGAGCTCGTCTGGCGGCTTCTTCGGCTTCGTGCTTCTTGCGGTCGGAATCATCGCGGTCGCGAACGGCGCCTGCTGTGTTGGCTTCCGCTTCTCGCTTGCGTCGGTCGGCTTCGTCGCGGTCGCGAACGGCATCGGCTGTGGCGGCGTTGGCGTTGGCTTCACGTCCCGCTGATGCGTTGCGCTCATGCTCGGCGCGATCGGATTCAATGCGCTTCATGGCGATTTCGCGTGCGTCTTCTGCCGTCTGTACGGTTTCGCGTGAAATGGAAATTAGTGATTTCTTGCTTTCGTGTTTGCCGGTGGCGATCGAGTCGGCTTCGTTCATCTGGCGAACTGCATTTTCGTAGCTCGTTCCCGCATACCTCTCGGCTCCCGCGGACTTGGCGATGCGCAGCGCATTGCGCGCTTCAAAGAATTCCAGCGGCAACTTGGCATTCAAGACCACTGGATCGAAGTTATAGCCGGTCGGAATGTATCCGCCGCGGTCGATCAGTTCGTACTTGGCGTCCATGGGTTCCGAGGTTCCTCTGGTATCCTGGCGAATCACGTTTTCCATGATCACCACGTTGCTCGGGCGGCGCACCGCATAATAGGGTTCCGCTGTCACGATCATCGCGAAAGCCTGAAGATCGGTCGTCACGTCGAGCTTGCTGCGGCGATTGTCGCCTACCAGGACTTCGCCGAGATTCATGGCACGCCCCTCGGGAGAAATGGCCCATAGGACGTAGGTGAGGTATTCGTTGCCGAACGCGGTGGGCCTGTCGAGGTCGGAAAATTCAACTTCGATTGTCATCCTCCCACGCTTGCTGTTTACCGAGGCCTGGCCTCTTGCGCTGCGCATGAGGTCGGTACCTTGGAAATCGATCTTTGTCGCGCCACTGCGGTGTCTGTAGTTCACAGCTTGCGCGGTGCGGCTGACGACGCTGACTCGGTATGTTGGTATAGGATCGCCCGCCTGTGCGGGCGCCTGCTGTTGGGCCTGGCCATACATGGAAGCACTTAGCGTGATCGCCAGTGCTAACGAAATCTTTGAAATATTCTGCATGAGTCTCCTTCGAAAAACTGCGAGACCCAAAGTGTGCCTCTTTCAACTGGTGAATACTGTCCCTTAAAGGACATATTGATAGAAATATCGAATGCCGACTGCCTAAAAACCATTCCTTCAGTAGATCATCCATGATACTCCGCCAACGCGAATTCGAGTACTTGGCTGGGTGTCCCCGTTGATCTCAATTCATACTGGCGCGCGGGGAGGGGTGGCGGTGCCGGGGAAAGGGAAATGGGGTCAAAATGAGGATATGCAGAACTGGCGAGAGCAGATTAGCGTGAATCCGGCGGTTTGCCATGGCAGGGCTCGCGTTCGTGGAACGCGCGTCATGGTTTCCGCTGTGCTTGATAACATAGCTGCTGGCGTTCCTCGCGCCGAGATTTGCGCAGCTATCCGGCGCTGACGGAGGCGGATATCGACGCGGCTTTGGCGTACGCGGCGGAGTTAGCGCGCGAGGGAACCGTAGGAAACTAAAGCTTGAAGTTCAAAGTCGACGAGAACCTCCCGGCGGAATACGCCGCAATCCTGCGCGAAGCGGGTCATGAGGCGGATACTGTCTGGGGCCGAGGATTCAGAACTGTCGAAGCACTGTCAGTCCCAGGACCGAGTTCTCATGACGTTGGATTTGGATTTTGCGAATCTTCAGGCGTATCCGCCGCAATCCAATTGCGGAAATGTTGTTTCTCGCTCCAACACGCAAGACAAGCCGACACTCATTTCCCTATTGAAGCGCATACTGCCCGTTCTTTCCCGACGATCGCCAAGACATCAACTTTGGATTGTTGAACGAGATCGCATCCGTTACCGTGAAGACTAAGACCTCGCCCGCTGCAGCGTCCTGCGCGCTTTTGCAGATCGCGCCGTTTGTTCTTCGCAACCCAGTTCCTCGCTTGGAAAATTACGAGTCACTCTTCTCCGGTTCGCGGGCTGTGACCATTTTGTCGTAGGCTTCGCGGCGGCTGAGGCCGCGTTCTTTGGCGGCGAGCTTTAGGGCTTCCTTGCGGTCGAGTTTGGCTTGGTGGATGAGTTCTTCGACGCGCTCGGCGAGGCTTTGCATGGAACTGGCGGGCGTGCGAGCATCGGCGGGATCTTCGGCGCCGATCAGGAGTGTGATTTCGCCTTTGGCTGGACGTTCTTTGAGCGAGGCGAAAAGCTCAGAGAGTTTGCCGCGGCGAAATTCTTCGTGGAGCTTGGTGACTTCACGGGCGATGCACGCGGTGCGGTTGCCGAGTACTTCACGGGCGTCGGCTACGCATTCCGTGATACGGTGCGGGGCTTCGTAGAGAATGATGGTGCGATCTTCGATGCGCAAGCGTTCGAGCGCGCGACGGCGTTCACCTGTCCGGGCGGGGAGAAAGCCGACGAAGAGAAATTCTTCGTTGGGCAGGCCGCTTGCCGCGAGCGAGGCTAGAAGAGCGGATGGTCCGGGCACAGGGACCACGGGAACATGATGGCGGAGGCAGAGAGTAACCAGGCGATGGCCGGGATCGGAAACTAGCGGCATGCCGGCGTCGCTGACAAGCGCGATTTTTGCGCCTTGCTCGAGAGAGATTAGAAGCTCGGGCGCGCGCGTCATTTCGTTGTGCTCGTGGTAGCTGATGAGCGGCTTGCGAATTTCGTAGTGGTTGAGGAGTTTTTGCGTGTGGCGCGTGTCTTCGCAGGCGATCTGGTCGACTTCTTTGAGGATGCGCAGGGCGCGGAGCGTGATGTCCTCGAGATTGCCGATGGGAGTGCCGACTAGATACAAGCAGCCCAGTGCAGTTTTGGTGTCGGTCGCTGCGGCTCCGTTCATGCAACTGAGTCTAGCACGCGGTGCGGAGACTATTTGTGACGCATGCTATACTTTTTTGTTTGGAGAGAGAGCGGAGGGAGTTGCTGTGCCACTGTACGAATACAAGTGCCTGAAGTGCGGCCGTCACACGGAGAAAATCGAGCCGGTGGCTGGTCCGCACTTAAAGAAGTGCCCGCACTGCGGCGGGAAAGTGGAGTCGGTGATTACCGCGCCGGCGATTAAATTTAAGGGGGCTGGTTGGTACGTCACGGATTACGCGGGAAAGTCTACTGACGGAGGAAGCAAGGAGAGCAAGCCCGCAGGCGACGGCAAGGATAGCAGTGGCAAGGACGGCGCTTCGAAAGATGCTAAAGATGGCGGCGGCAAGGAAGCGGCCGGCAAAGATTCTTCGGCGAAAGAAACAGCCTCGAAAGAAAGTTCCTCGAAAGAAAAAAAGCCCGTGAAGAAAAAGTAAGTCCAGTGAGGAAACGCATGGCTGATACACCACAACCAACGAACTCGATACGCAAAGTTCGCAAGGCGGTCCTGCCCGCTGCGGGACTTGGCACTCGCTTTTTGCCGGCGACCAAAGCACAACCGAAAGAGATGTTGACTGTTGTGGATAAGCCACAAATCCAGTACGTCGTGGAAGAGTGCGTGGCCTCCGGAATCGAACACATCATCATAGTGACAGGCAAGGGCAAAAACTCGATTGAAGATCACTTCGATCATGCACCCATGCTGGAGCGCTTTCTGGAGGAACGAGGGAAGAAAGACCAAGCCGCAATGGTTCGGCAAATCAGCGACATGGTGCAGGTGAGTTACACGCGGCAGAAGGAGCCTCTTGGCCTCGGACATGCCGTGTTGGTCGCAAAAGATCTTGTGGGCGACGAGCCTTTCGCGGTTCTGCTGGGAGATGTGCTGATTCCAGGGAAGAATCCTGCCACCAAACAACTGATCGATGTCTACGCGGCCACTGGCGTTGGCGCGATTGCCGTAGAAGAAGTGCCGAGAGAGAAAACGCATCTTTATGGCATCGTCGATGGAGAAGCCGCTCCGCAGCCTCCCTTCGGTGCGCGGCTTTTGAGGATTCGCGACCTCGTGGAAAAACCAAAACCGGAAAAGGCTCCATCCAACCTGGCGATCACCGGCCGGTATGTTTTGCCACCGCAGATTTTCGATTGCCTGGAGCGCACCAAACCGGGAGCCGGAAATGAAATCCAGTTAACCGACGCGCTTCGTATCCTGGCGCACGAGCAGGGTCTCTGGGCGTACATCTATGAAGGCATATCTTACGATGCCGGTGACAAACTCGGATTCCTGAAAGCGACCGTGGAAATCGCCTTGCAAAACGAAGAGTTGGGCGCTCCCTTCCGCGAATATTTGAAGAATCTGAAACTATAATTTCCGCCAACGAGAGTCTGAAGATGACGCGCATTTTGGGAATTGAATCTTCTTGCGATGAAACCGCGGCGGCCGTGGTGGCCGATGGGCGGGAGATTTTGTCCAGCGTGGTGGCATCGCAGATTGATATTCACAGGAAATATGGCGGCGTCGTGCCGGAGTTGGCATCGCGCGAGCATTTGCGGCAAATCGTGCCAGTGGTGCGGGAGGCGCTGGCGCAGGCGGGGATGAATCTTGTCGACGTGGATGCGATTGGCGTGACGCAAGGGCCGGGACTTGTGGGAGCGCTGTTGGTGGGGATTACCTACGGAAAAACTTTAGCGGTGGCACTGGGGAAACCGCTCATACCGGTGAATCATTTGGCGGGGCATGTGCACGCCGTTTTTTTAGAGGCGTTCAAGGCGGGGCGCGTGGCGAAATTGCCGGCGGTTTGCTTGATTGTTTCGGGCGGGCATACGGTTTTGTATGAGGTGAAAGCGGAGGATTCGAAAGGGCTCGATTCGAATGAGCAGCGCTCTCACGGGCGGGATTCGGGCGGGCTCTTGCGATATCGGAAAATTGGGCAGACTCGCGATGATGCGGCTGGAGAAGCTTATGACAAGGTCGCAAAGCTGCTGGGGTTGGGCTATCCGGGCGGGCCGATTCTGGATCGATTGGCGGCTGCTTCGAGTAGCGCGCCTGCACCGGTAAAATTTGGTCCGACGAAAACGCGGGGGAATGCGCTGGATTTCAGCTTCAGCGGGTTAAAAACGGCTGTGCTCTATCACGTGCGTGAGCATCCGGAATATTCCGATGAGATTCAAACGCGAGAGGAAGCTCTGCAACGCGGCGAGCGAACATTTGAGCTGCTGCTGCCGCTCTGCTCACCGCAAACGCTGGCGCTGGTGCGCGAGTTTCAGAATGCTGTGGTGCGGGATTTGGTGGAGCGCACGATGATGGCCGCGGAAGAGTTGGCGGTCGGGAGCGTTCTGGTTTCTGGAGGCGTGGCAGCAAACACCCAGTTGCGGGCCACGTTTGAAGAGCGCGCGAAGAGCAGAGGAGTCGAAGTCTTTTTTCCGAGCCGGGCGCTTTCGACCGACAACGCGGCGATGATTGCGGCGGCGGCGTTTGAGAAATTTCGCGCGGGAGTGTTTGGCGATGCGTCGCTCAATGCAGATCCTAGCTTGGTCCTGGCATGAGGTGACGCGGGGCATGGGCGGCGGGCCCTAAGCGGGCGCGTTGTGTTTAAGCGGCGTTTTCCGGGCGGAAGACGCGTTGGAAGCGCGGGCCGGTGAATTGGACGCCGACGAGGCGCTCGCCTTGTGTGGGAGCATTGACGGCGTGGACTACGCGGCCCTGGGTGGTGAAGTCCGCTTCGGTGCGGCGGGAGGCGTAGTGCGAAAAAGGAATCCGGATTTCGAGGGCGTCCCCGATGGCGACGTCGAAACGCGTCACGAAGGCGGCGCCACTGCGGCATAAATTTTCGCTGGAAGTCTCTTCTTCGAAGACAACACCGCGGCTGTCTCGTCCCCTCACCTTGAGAGGGAGGCGGACGGCGATTCTACGCTCCGAGCGTTGTTTGGAAGCGGTCTGCGAGGTCTGTGTCAAGTGGACCATGGGCGGGGTCCTCTTTTCTGGCGTCCGCAGTGCGGCCAACATCTTGGGTAGCCACAGAGCAGTCACTATCTTGCGCGGCCGCTGAGCGGTCACCGTTTTGGGTGGCCGCAAGGCGTCCGACTCCCGCGGCGGTTCGGCTCTCGAAGAAGGATTCAACCTTCTCGACAACCTCACTGGGCGTTCGCGCCGCGTGTACAATTCGACGAAGCTCGCTGCCGTTCCCCACGCCGTGAGTAAACCAGCAAGCGAACTGCTTCATTTTGCCTATACCATCGGGCAGGTTGGCAGCATTAATTTGCCTATAGTAGCCAGAAAGTAACTGATGGCGCTCTTCCTCGGTCGGTGTGTCGTACCGGCCATTGGCGGCGTATTGCTGCATCTGCCTAAAAATCCAGGGATTGGTGGCGGCGGCGCGGCCGATCATCACGGCGTCGCAGCCGGTTTCGCGAACCATGCGCTCAGCATCTTCGGGCGTGTTGATGTCTCCGTTACCGATGACGGGAATTTCTACCGCCTGCTTCACGGCGGCAATGATATTCCAGTCGGCGGCGCCAGCGTAACCCTGCAGGCGCGTGCGCGGATGGACGGCGACGCCTTCTACACCGAGGCTTTCCGCCATTTTGGCGACTTCGACAGCGACGATGGAGTTTTCGTCCCAGCCGGCGCGTAGCTTGATGGTGAGCGGAATCTTGACGGCGGCGCGGACGGTTTTGAAAATTTCGCCAAGCAGCGGAAGATCGCGCAGCAAACCGGAGCCGCCACACTTGACGACTTTCTTGGCGGGACAGCCGAGATTGATATCCACGGCGTCGTAGCCGAGGTCTTCGACCATTCGAGCAGCTTCGGCCATGACCACAGGATTCGCGCCGAAGAGTTGCGCGGTGATGGGATGTTCGTCTTCCTGGAAATAAAGATAGCGAAGCGTTTTCGCGGCGCTGCGGGTGATGCCTTCGGAGCTGGTGAACTCGGTCATGAGCAGGCCGCAACTGCCGAGGCCGCGAATGACGCGGCGGAAAAGCGTGTCGGTCACGCCGGCCATAGGAGCGAGAACCGCAGCGGGGCGGATGGTCAGGTCGCGAATTTGGAAAGAAGCTGGAAGCATGCGTTCGCTCAATGGCTCAACCAGTCTAGGCCGAGCCGTGAGGCGCTTGCAAGGCGAGATGTTAAAGGGATACCCCACACCCCCGGTTTTTTTTGTAAGAGTGGCAAACACAGGACTGTAGTGCCCCCTTCTAATTTAGACAGTCAGGGCCTCGTTTTTTAGTACACCTTCGAAAGCTAAGAAGGCCTCGTGTGGAGTGCGATTTTTGACTCCGCGGTGAGGCCGGTCGTGATGGTACTCCTCGATCCAACGAGCGATCGATGCTCGCGCTTCTTCCAGACTCCGATACTCGGCCGTCCAGACTTCCTCCTCTTTCAAGCTGCGATGGAACCGTTCGATGTAGCTGTTACCTTCCGGGTGATGATACGCCGTCCGCCGATGGGTGATGCCGAGCCGCCGCAACGTTTCCAAGAAGCGCGAAGAAGTGAACTGCGTCCCGTTGTCGGTGGTCAGCGTCAAGTTTTTCTCGCGGCTTCCCTCGGGCAGCCGTTCGATTTTCTGAGTTACTGAATGCTTATTCGAATGGGTGGTGGGGCGGATTCGAATCGGTTTGACGGAAGTCAAGAGCTTAGAGGCAGTTATGCGTGGGGTAATTGGCTTGATACGGCTGTGGAAATGTGTGAAAAATTCAAAAGACCCACCCTCAAAAAACGAGGATGGAGCATCTGGTGGGCCACCAGAAAAAAGAGAGAATCAAAATAATTTACGCGCCTTGAGTGTGGTCCACCAGCCTCGGCGCGCCCTGGTCGAGAGCCGGCCGGGTGTCTATAGTGTCTTCAAAAACGCAACAAGGTCGTCCTTGTCTTGCTCAGAGAGGTTGAGATTGAAGCGTGTGTTGTAGAAATTGACGGCGTCCATCAGCGTGGCAGCCGAGCCATTATGGAAATAGGGAGCGCGGCCCGCAAGCCCCCGCAGGATCGGGCCTTTGATCTTGCCAACATGGTCGAATCTGCCGTCAATCAAGGCCTGTCCAAGATCGGTGGTGGTTTTACAGTTGTTGGTCGGCAGACCCGAGGTTGGGTCTTTCGCGCAAACAGTGATTTCCGGTAAGTATGTCACATCAAGGCCGCCCAAGTTGACCGATGGGTTGGTTGGGCTGGGGTCGCCGGTCCCGATGTTCAATGGCGTGGGGAAGGAGTGATTGCCGACGTTCGGTGTGTCGTGACAGGTACCGCAGGTTCCCAGGAGTGACGGAATGCCGCCAGCGACCAAGCCTCCGCCTGCAACATCGTCGTTGATGCCGCCAACGCCGGTGATGGGAATTTGCAGAGTGTTAAAGAGCTGCTCGCCGCGAGCAACGGAGCGCCGGGCGGCGGTACGCTCATCGTCCTCGTTGTCTTCGATTTTTATCCAGTTGCCGTAAAGGTTGAAGATGTTCGAGGTAAACTGGCCGTCGCCGGGGTTCACCATCCCGCCCGGCTGCTCGAACCCAGGGATCAGAAAGTGGACGCTGGAGTTGATGGCGATGAAGAATGGCTGGGCGGCGAGAGGGGTAGGCCCGCCCTTTCCTCCGGCCGCATCCAGGTCGCCAGCATTGCGGTCGCGTATCTGCGCAGTAAAGAGTTTCGTTTCGAAGTCTACGATCTGTTTTTGTTCCTCGGGGGTTGGCCGCGACCCGTCACCCTGGCCGTGGCCCACAGTCGCGTCCACCGACTGATGCGCCAGATCGCTCATAAGCGAACTCGGGTAGTTGCTGTAACTGATTTTTGTCGTGCCGGTGGCCGGCGAAGATTCCCGGCCGTCAAACATCACCGCGCTCAAGAAAGGAAGATTGGTGGTCGGCAGTGGTCGGCGGTACATCGAAATTACGTCGGTGGCGTTGCATCCATACCGATTGTAGACACTAACGACCTGGTAGTCCGCGTTTGCGGGAACAGCAACTCCTACACGGATTAAACCCTTGGATAACAGTAGACTGTAGGCCTCGCGTCGCTCCTCAAGGGTGGAAACATCGGCCGTGGAGCAGTTGGCGCCATCGACCGTGCGGAAGAGGGGATCCGTGCCTTGGGTGGCTTCAAAGCGTTTACGGATGTGAGGAGGAGTGATCGAAAAAGCGTCGCTGGGCTGATGGCAGGTCACGCAACTGCGCCCATTGGTGCCGAGGACTTGAAAGAACGGATTCGAGCTTATTGCGGTGGAACCGGCCTGGTTCACGGTGGCAAAAAATCCGCTGGGGTCTGGGAAGACCGCAAAACTGGGAATGATACCCCCATCATCGGCGGCGGCGAGTGACCCAATCACGGCCAAGAGGAGAAATGCCGCGACAGCCAAACGGGACTTATGCCGCCGAGCTGTGCCTCTCATAATGGCCAGGAAAATGGACAGGCGATTTATTTTAGCAGGCTTATGGGCTGGGAATTGACTCATCGGAATACCCCTTTATAGCGCCATTGGCGCGAGTTGGCCTTCTCTCTGCTCCAGGGAGAATGGAACAGAGGCGATTGCGAGGCTATGGAAGTAGTGACACGAACACAATGCACCGTTTCTGATTTCTTGATGACCAGCCAAACGTAAGATACGATTCGGCTTAGGCTGCCAGATGATTGCCATTCCGGGGTTGTCATGCCCCTTACGGAGTGGCACGCTGTGGCGGAAGAGAGTACAGCATTGGCCAGTCCCGTCTACCGTTTCGGCGTTTTCCAGGCGAATCTTGAGGCACGAGAATTGCGTAAGCACGGCGTGCGTGTCCGCTTGCCGGGTCAGCCCTTTTGCATCTTGTCGATACTTCTGGAGAAAGCAGGGGAAGTGGTGACTCGGGAAGAAATCCAGCAGAAGCTGTGGACTTCCGACACGTTCGTGGATTTTGAGCACAGCTTAAACAGCGCGATCAAAAAGCTACGCGCAGCGTTGGGGGACACACCGGAAAATTCAAGGTACATCGAGACTATCCCGCGCGTGGGTTATCGATTTATAGCGCCAGTGCAGGAAACGACAGAAAAGGGGCAGGCGGAGCAGGATGCCCCCATGAATGCCAACCGAAGCCCCGCACTTCCCGAAGTGGAAAGGTCATTCCAGTGGCGCTGGCTAGTGCTCCTGGGAATTCCCGCAGGTCTATTGGTGGCAACGGTCGGGTACTTCCAATGGTCTCGCTCCCGTTTGCGCCCGCAACCAACGAACGGACGATTGATGCTGGCTGTACTTCCCTTTGAGAATCTCACGGGTAATGCCGCGCAGGATTACTTCAGTGATGGACTGACTGAGGAAATGATTGCCCAACTCGGCCACCTCGATCCACAACACCTGGGCGTGATTGCGCGCACATCGGTGATGCACTACAAACACAGCCAGGAGCAACTGGACGCTATCGGCCGTGAGCTGGGAGTCCAGTATGTGCTGGAAGGCAGCGTCCGGCGCGATGCAGACAATGTGCGCATTTCAGCCCAATTGATTCAAGTGAGAGACCAGACGCCCATTTGGGTGCGGCAGTACGACCGCGAACTGAGCCACCTACTGGCGCTTCAAGGGGAGATCGCGCAAGAAATCGCCGGCGAAATACAGCTCACTCTCGGTGACGGCAAACGGATCAGTTCTGACAGTAACCGTGCCACTTCTCCGAGTTCGTACAAGGCGTATGACCTCTATCTAAAAGGCCGCTATTTCTGGAACAAGAGAACGGAGAAGGGTTTTGAGCAGGCCATCGACTATTTTCAACAGACCGTAACCAAAGACCCCAACTACGCCCGAGCCTACGCGGGGTTGGCCGACTCGTACGCGCTGACCAGCAGCTATAATTTTGCTTCCGCGAATGAGTTGATGCCGAAGGCGCGTGCTGCAGCACTTCGGGCCATACAAATTGACGACGGTCTGGCGGATGCGCACACCTCATTGGCATTGGTTACCGAGAACTATGATTGGGACTGGCAGACCGCCGAGAAGGAATATCGACGGGCTATCCAGTTGGATCCCAATTACGCCACAGCCCACCAGTGGTATGCCGAGTATCTGTCGTTTCAAGGGCGCTTCGATGAGGCGCTGCGGGAGAGTGAACGGGCCCGGCAGCTTGACCCGCTATCGCTGATCATTGCTGCCGACAACGGAGCCATTTTGTACTATTCGCGGCAGTATGAGCTTGCCATAAAACAGTTTCGCGCCGTGCTCGCCATGGAACCAAGCTTCCCGCGCGCCCGCATGGTGATTTTTCCGTATGCGGAAAAGGGAATGTTCGCGGAGGCCTTGGCGGATGCAGCCGAATGGCACCACACTGACGATTCGCCGGTCTGGGAGGCGCAAGCCTACATCTATGGCCGCTCGGGCCAGCAAGTGCAGGCTCGGCGTGCGATGGCGAAATGGGAAAGGTGGGACCGAGGTGGACAGTCCTATACAACATCAGCGCCGGTAATGGCCTACGCGGCGATGGGGAATCGCGAAGAAGCGTTCCGTTGCCTAGAGAAGGCGTACCAGGAGCATTCCAATGCGCTCACGGCCCTCAAAGTAGAGCCAGCCTACGACCCCTTGCGCAGCGACCGCCGCTTCCAAGATTTACTGCGGCGCGTCGGCTTGGCTGACGCCGGACGCGGCGTTGGAAGTGCCACACGGCCGTGACGAAACATCCCTCGAAAAACAAGAAGACGGTGTGAGGCACACGGAGGTTCTGGGAAGCGGGTGCTGGGACCTCTTGCAAGCACCCAATGACTGTGCGGCAGTCAACCCTGACTTAGGCCTCCCGCGCAAAAACGGGGCGTGTGGGCCATAACTGGCGTTAGAGCGATCCGAATTTGCGGCTAGGCGTCTAGCTTTCAGTTCCCTTTGGTGTAGACTTTCCGGTGCCCACGATCGCGGAGTCGGTTCGTCCGACAGTGAATCGGCGATACCTGCGCAGATAGACGCGCAGCGTGCCGAAGACGGCGTGTTGCGCTAGGAGTTTCCATGAAACGACGCGAAATGTTACGAGCGAGTGTTCTTGCTGCTGCTGCTGCCGCGCTTCGGCCTTCGCTTGCTGCAGCGCAGAACGCGGCTCAGGCGCCACTGCCGTCCGAGTTGACACCAGCGCAGAGCGGTGCGGATGCGTCGAAGGACCTTGCGGCACCGGGATGGAAGCCGCTTTTTTTGGATGAGCACCAGAATGAGACGTTGATTGTGCTCAGCGACTTGATTATTCCGGCAACGGACACTCCTGGGGCGAAGGAGGCGCTGGTGAACCGCTATATCGATCTGGTGCTGGCTGCGGAGACGCCGGAGAGGCAGCGAGCGTTCTTGAATTCGCTTGGGTATTTGGATGGGGAAAGTATTCGGCGATTCAAAACGGCGTTTCGGTATTTGTCGCGGGAAGATCAGGATATTTTGTTGCACGGGCTGGCGTATCCCCGCTTTGGCAGCGGATGGGCTGGCGATACGAATGCCGTGGCCGATCCGGGGCACGGTCATTTTGAGGCGCTGAAGGGACGCATCATGGGTGCGTATTACAGTTCGCAGATTGGCGAGAAAGAATTGGGGTGGGACGGGGCGTTTGCGCACGGTCCTTATCAGGGCTGCGAACATCCGGAGGGGGAACACAAGTGAGCGGAACCAATATAACGGGTATAACGGGCAAAATGGGCATAACGGGCGCGGCGGGCGTGGCTAACATCGGTGGAATAAAAAAGACGGCGGAAGACCCTTTGCAGACTACCTACGACGTGGTGGTGGTGGGATCGGGAGCGACCGGCGGGTGGGCGGCGAAGCAGTGTGCCGAGGCCGGATTGAAAGTGGCGTTGCTGGAGGCGGGGCGCGCCGTGAGTCCGAAAGAGTTCACCGAGCACATGCCGGCTTACAAGTTGAAATACCGAGATCATTCCCCGGAAGTGGTGCGGACGCGGCCGGTGCAGAAGCAGTGCTATGCGTGCATGGAATACAACTACGAATGGTTCGTGAACGACCTGGAAAATCCGTACAGCACGCCGCCGGGAAAGCCGTTTACGTGGCAGCGGCTGCGGGTGCTGGGAGGGCGCTCGCTGGTCTGGGGACGGCAGAGTTATCGGATGAGCGATAACGATTTTAAGGCGGCGACCCGCGACGGATATGGCGATGACTGGCCGATTTCGTATGCCGAGCTGGCGCCGTATTACGACATTGTGGAGAAGTACGTGGGGATCAGCGGAGCGGCGGAGGGAAACGAGATGTTGCCCGACGGGCAGTTTCTGCCGCCAATGAAAATGAGCTGCGGAGAAGTTCAGTTGAGAGAACGCGTCAAAGCGAAGTTTGGGCACACGGTGACGATCGGGCGCGCGGCGATCCTGACGCAAAATCATAATGGACGGCTGGCTTGCCATTATTGCGGGCCTTGCGAGCGCGGATGCATGACTTTTTCTTACTTCAGCAGCCCATTTACGACCGTCAAGGACGCGATTGCTTCGGGCAATTGCACATTGTTTACAAACGCGGTGGTGAGCCATGTGGACATGGACACGGAGCCAAATAAGGCGCGTGGCGTGACGTATGTAGATCGTTTGACGCGGCAGGTGAAAGAGGTGCGCGGAAAAGCGGTAATCCTTTGCGCGCAGGCGCTCGAATCGACACGCATCTTGCTCAACTCATCCACGCGGGAATATCCGAATGGATTGGCCAATTCGAGCGGAGCGCTGGGGCATTATTTGATGGACCACGTCGTGGGGGCGGGGGCTTCGGGACGTTTGGCGGATTTTAAAACTCTTCCCAATGCGAATGAGCCGGCGCGGCCCAACGGGATTTACATCCCTCGGTTTCGGAACACTCCTTCTGGCAACAAGCATTCGCGGTTTATACGTGGCTATGGTTATCAGGGCGGCGCGGGGGCTGGATTTAACTTCAGCGCCGAAGGGTACGGAGCGTCGCTGAAGAAGGCTGTGAAAGAAGGCGAGTACGAGATTTCTCTTGGGGCTTTCGGCGAATCGCTGGCACGGTGGGACAATTACATCGAGATCGACCGCGATTTGAAGGACGCATGGGGGATTCCTGCGTTGCACATTAACATGTCGCACGGGGACAACGAAGCTGCGCTCATGGAGGATGCCGGGGCCACGGGAGCGGAAATGCTGGAAGCGACCGGCGCGAAAGACATCCGCATGCACGCGGGCGTCGAAATGCCCGGAATGGCCATACACGAACTGGGGACAGCACGCATGGGGAACGATCCGAAGAAGTCCGTACTCAATGCGTTCAACCAGGCGCACGACGTGAAAAATTTGTTTGTGATGGACGGGGCAAGCTTTGTGTCATCCGCGTGCCAGAACCCGACGCTCAGCATGATGGCGATTACTGTTCGAGCTTGCTCTAATCTGATTGACCGCTTCCACAAGAGCGAGATTTAACGCAAACTTTCTCCGCGCGCCTTGTCACAGATGGATAACATCCCGGGCACTTGGCACGAGCAGAGTCAGGGCAAACAAGCTCCTCTTCCGCACTTTTATTGAGATGCGCCGTCGGTTTATTGCGTTGCGCCGCCCGGACCTTTGAGGAAGGCGTCGAGTTTGAGAAATTTGCGGCCGAGTGCGGGGCTGTAGGTGGACCATTCTTCTTCGCCGGAGTCGGTGGCCAGGGAGGCGCGGACGGCGGCCATTTTGGAATCCATGTCATCGAGGTAATGGAAGACCATAGCTTCGCGGATCATGGGGAGTTTGGGCGAGCCGAATTCGTATTGGCCGTGATGGCTGATCAGGAGATGCTGGACGACGGTTTTGAGATTGGCGGGGAAACCTTCAATGGCGTCCATGGCTTTCGAGACGGTTTCCAGTTCCATGACGATGTGGCCGAGGAGCTGGCCTTCGGTGGTGTAGCTGATGGCGCGGTCGTAGCAGAGTTCGTCTAGTTTGCCGACGTCGTGGAGAATGGCAACTGTTAGGAGCAGGTCGGCGTTTAGTTCGGGATAGTGCTGCGCAACTTGTTTGGCGAGGCCGCAAAGGCCGACAACGTGTTCCAGGAGGCCGCCGATATAAGCATGGTGCATCACCTTCGCGGCGGGTGCGCGCTTGTAGCACGCGGCGATTTCGGGGTCGCTGATGATTCCAGTGACTAATTTTTTGAGCCAATGGTCGGCGATGGAATCCGCGTACTCCAGGAGTTGCGCCCAGAGCTTGGCGACGTCTTCCTTCGTGTGAGGCAGAAAATCGGCTAGATCGACTTCTTCGGGCTTGGCGCGGCGAACTTGCAGAAGAGAGAGCTGCGGCTTGTTGCGATAAATCTCGACGCGCGCCTGGACCTTTACGAAGTCGTCGCGGCCGAATTCTTTGGCGATGGCTTCAAATTGATCCCACATGCGGGCTTCGATGGTGCCGCTACGGTCGCCGAGCTCGAGGCGAAGATACTGCTTGCCTTCGCGCGTGTTGCGAATTTCTTTTTCGTGGACGAGAAAAAAAGTGGTGATGCTCTGCTCGGTAGCGAGATCAGTGACAAAAGGCGACTTCATCAGGCGCCCGAGTCCGAGGAACGCTTGCCGAAGAGGAGGAATTTCTTGCGGCCTTTCCTCGACTTGGTGACTTCCGGCGTCGCGCTTACTTCCTGGATTTCGGAGTTGCCTCCGCCGGCGGCATCCTGATAGCCGGGCTTGATGACAACGTAGCTTTGCTCGCGGAGGGTCTTGAGATATTCGCGGAGGGCCGGTTCCATGCGCTGCGTATAAAGCTTGTCCATGATTTCATTTTCGACTTTGGAGAGAGATTGCTCGCCTTCGTCGTAATGCTCGAGGACTTGAATGATCAGGAAGCCTTGCTTTGTTTCCATCACCTCGGTGAGGCCGTTCTTCTTCAACTTGAAGACCGCGTCTTCGAGTTCTTTGGAGAGCTCGCCGCGCTTGTATTGCCCCAAATAGCCGCCTTGTTTGGCGGTGGTCCCGTCGGAGTAGCGTTTGGCAATCTCGCCGAAGTCCTCTCCGTCCTGGATGCGCTTCAAGGCTGTCTCCGCTTTTTTCTTTAAGTCCGCGGTCTCCGTCACATCTTTGCCAGCAGTGTTGACTTCGATGGATCTGAGAGCGACTTGCTCAGGCCGCATGAACTCTTGCTTGTGCTCGTCGTAATACTTTTGGATTTCGTCCTTGGGGACGCTGATGTGCGAGCCGACCTCGCTGCTAATCACTTTCTTGGTAAGCAGACCGCTGCGAATGTTGTTCTTGAAGTCTTCCCAGTTGATGCCCTGCTTGGAAACGGCTTCTTCGAGGGCTTCCATGCTGGGGAGTTTATTTTCGATGCGGATCTGATCGAGTTGCTTGATGACTTCAGGTTCAACGCTTATGCCCATGTCCTTGCCGCGCTGCACCAGCAGGGACTGGTCGATGAGATTGCGGAGGGCATTTTTCTGGCCGTCTTCGATAATCGATTTCAACTGCTCGGGCGTGCAGCGATTTTGGCAGTCCTGCTTGGCGTCGTCTTCGGCGGTGAGTTTGGAGTGCTCGAATTCGGAGCGAGTGATGACTTCGTTGTTGACGCGGGCTACGATTTCTTCGACGACTTTGCCTTCAGTCGGGGAAATCGCGGTCTTTTTAGCCGGGACTGGAACCGGCTTCTTGGCAGCGGCAGCCGGAACGTCGGCGGGAGCCTCATCCGGCTTCTCAAGAGTGGGCTTGGGGGGCGGATTCTGCGTTTGGGGAGCCGGTGTGGGCGGTTGCTGTGCCGCCAGCGGTAGGGCGACGAAGAGCGCCGCGATGACTGCAAGATTTCGCATGTAGTTCCTCACTTATAGAGTTTAGCTCTGGCCTTGAAGGCCGAGCAATACGTTTCTGAGAGCGCCTGGGACGGATTCGCCGCGGGTGGTTTCCAGCCAGAGGACGCCGCTGGGGTCAAGCTTAATGCCCTTCCGCGAGCGGACGACGTTAACAAGCGTTGCAGGGTCCAAAGTAGTTTCGGCATGGAAGCGGATGGCGACGCGGTTGCCTTGGCGTTCGACCGCGGAGATGCGCAAGCGCTCACACATGGATTTGAGGACGGCGTACTCCAAAAGGTTTTCTACCGTGGCGGGCGGAGCGCCGAAGCGGTCGGTTAGTTCACGGTGGACGTCTTGCTTTTCTTCCTGGCTAGCGATGGAGGAAATTCGTTTGTAGGTGCGCAGGCGGAGATTTTCGCTAGGAATGTAGTTTTCTGGGATGCGGACGTCCAGGCCGAGGCTCAGGGTGGTGCGTAGCTCGGGAACGGATTCTTCACCTTTTAGTTTGGAGACGGCGCGCTCCAGCATTTGGCAATACATGTCGAAGCCGATGGCTTCGATGTGGCCGTGTTGCTGGCGGCCAAGCATATTGCCTGCTCCGCGAAGTTCGAGGTCGAGAGCGGCGATGCGGAAGCCGGCGCCGAGTTCGCTGAACTCTTTCATCGCGGAAAGGCGTTTGCGGGCGATGTCGGAAAGGGCGGTGTCGGGAGGAACCAGGAGATAGGCGTAGGCGCGTTGGTGCGAGCGGCCTACGCGGCCGCGCAATTGATAGAGTTCGGCTAGGCCGAGGCGGTCGGCGCGATTGATGAGGATGGTGTTGGCGTGGGGGATGTCGAGGCCGTTTTCGACGATGGTGGTGGCGACCATGACGTCGGATTCCCCGCGGATGAATTTAAGCATCACGCTCTCGAGTTCTTTCTCGCCCATCTGGCCGTGGCCGACCACTACGCGGGCTTTTGGCACCAACTTCTGGACCAGAGTGGCGAGGGAGTAGATCGACTCGACGCGATTGTGGATGAAGTAGACCTGGCCTTCGCGGGCCAGCTCGTTTTCTATAGCGCGGCGAACTAAGTCTTCCTGGAAGGAAGCGACGACGGTTTGGATCGCAAGGCGGTCGCGCGGCGGCGTTTCAATGACGGACATATCGCGCAGCCCTACAAGGGACATGTGCAGAGTGCGCGGAATGGGTGTAGCGGAGAGCGCGAGCGCGTCGACGTTTTGGCGCATTTCCTTGAGGCGTTCTTTGTGCGCGACGCCGAATCGTTGTTCCTCGTCCACGACGAGCAGGCCGAGATCCTGGAACTTTACGTCCTTGGAGAGGAGGCGGTGAGTGCCGATGACTACATCGACTTTTCCGGCTTCGAGGTCGGCGAGAATTTTCTTTTGCTCCGCCGCGCTGCGGAAGCGGCTGAGCATTTCGATGCGCACGGGAAATGCGGCGAAGCGTTGTTTGAAGGTTTCGAAATGTTGGAAAGCGAGAATGGTAGTAGGAGCGAGAACAGCGACTTGCTTGCTGTCGGAGACGGATTTGAAGGCCGCGCGCATGGCTACTTCGGTTTTGCCGTAGCCAACGTCGCCGCAGAGGAGGCGGTCCATCGGAGTCGGGCGCTCCATATCACGCTTGATGTCGGCGATAGCGGTGTTTTGATCGGCGGTTTCTTCGAACTCGAAGGCGTCTTCGAATTCGCGCTGGAAGTTGCCGTCGGCGGAAAAAGCAAAACCTTGCGCAGTTTTGCGTGCGGCATAGAGCGTGAGGAGCTGGTCCGCCATGTCTTCGAGGGATTTGCGGACGCGGGTTTTGCGCGTGTTCCAGCCGGTGCCGCCCAGCTTGTCGAGAGTTGGGTGGGCACCTTCGACGACGCGATAGCTTTGGACGAGGTCCATGCGCTCGAGAGGAACGTAGAGGCGCGCATCGTCGGCATATCGAAGGAGCATGAACTCGCCGCGATGGCCATCTGACTCGATCTGGCGAAGCCCTTCGAATTGGCCGATGCCGTGATCGACATGGACGATGAAATCGCCAGGTTTGAGCTCGGCGAAATCGGTGAAGAAGCCGGAGGTGCGGATTTTGTGGCTGGGGCGGTCGACTGTTGGCGCGACGTCGAAGAGATCGGCGTGGCCAAAGATTGTGAGCTTGGCTTCGGGGAAAGTGACGCCCTCGGCGAACGGGGCACGGATCAAGAGGAGGCCGGCGGTTTCAAGGGCGCCTTCGGCAGTGAAACCGGCGGCGGCATTTTCCAATTCGCCCAGGACGTAAGGCACATCGTATTCGCGGGAGATGTCCGCGAGACGTTCGAGTTCGCCGGTGCTGGCGGCAGTTAGGAAAACTTTTCCGCCCGAAGCCAGCTGCGCTTTTACATTGCTCATGCAGGCTACTACGTCGCCATGGAAACGCGAGCTGGGTCTGGAAGAAAGTTCGAACTGTGGAGCGGAGCCGATGTTGACGGCGAGTTGCTCGAGATGGGCTTGAGAAGTTTTCGCGAGCGCAGCGGCGAACTCCTCCTCACTCAAAAAGAAATGCGATGCAGAGGGGGCGCTAGCGCTCCCGTGGCGCTCGTAGATCGCGGTGGCGTGTGCGAGATGTTTCTCCGCGGCGTCGCGCAGGTTTTGCGGTTCGTCCAAAAAGACCACTGGTTTGAGTGAGCTTTCGGCAAGTTCGAACAGCGAACTCTGGCCGCTTTGCTCGGAAGGTCCGAAGAAAGAGGCTGCTTCCCAGGATGGGGTTGCCGATTGTGTTGCGCCTACCAGCGCGGCCACATTCCATTCGGTGAGCGGCAAGAGCGTCGTGCGCTGAACGGGCGCGATGGAGCGCTGCGTGCGCGGGTCAAATTCGCGCACCGACTCGACGGTGTCTCCCAACAACTCGATCCTTACAGGGCGCGGCGCTTCGGCGGAAAAGACGTCGACGATGCCGCCACGCATCGCGAATTGGCCGGGTAGCTCAACCATTTCCGTGCGGGTATAGCCTACGCCCGCAAGATGAGCGACGAATTCTTCCAAGGGCACTTCCGCGTCTTTCGTGAGCGTGCGCGCGAGCGACAAATAGAGAGTCGCATCCTGATAGCGCCACAGCGCCGCTTGCACTGGAGCGATGACCAGCGAAACCTGGCCATCGCTCAGGCGAAAGAGCGTTGCGGCACGGCGTTCGAGAATGTCCGGGTGCGGACTCTGCGATTCCCAGGGCAGCGTGTCGAAAGCCGGGAGTGTAGCCACTCCTCCGCTTAAGCCTGGGAATATGCTGGAGAAGAAACGGATTGTTTCGGCGAGGGCTTCGGCGCGGCGATTCGAATCGGTGACAAAAAAGGCGGGGCGACGCAGCTCATGCGTAAGATACGCAGCGACGAGCGCTTTGGCAACGTCGTGCAGGCCAGAAAGAGAGATGTGTTGCGCGCCACCGCGCAGTGCGCCCAGCGCTCCTTCCACGGAGGGGTGGCGTAGCACGGCGTCTAATCGTTCGCGAACGGCGGGAAGAATCATGCGTGGGCGTCAGGCTTCCACGCGAGGGGTGGGAGCCCCTTCGCGGATCTTTTTGAGAATAGCCGTCGTGGAATAACCCGGGACAACTGGGATCGAAACGACGCGGCCGCCTGCGGCTTCCACTTCCTCGCGGCCCACGATTTGATCGCCCGGCCAGTCGCCGCCTTTGACCAACACATCCGGAAGGAGACGCGCGATGACTTCTCGAGGCGTGGGTTCCTCAAAGATCACCACTGCATCAACGCATTCGAGCGCCGCGAGAATTTCGGCTCGCTCACGTTCCGGGTAGATAAGGCGCTCGGCGCCTTTCAACTGCCGCACGCCGGAATCACTATTAAGGCCAACAATCAAGGCGTCTCCAAGAGCGCGAGCTTGCTCGAGTAAGCAGACATGGCCGGGATGCAACAAATTGAAGCAGCCGTTGGTGAAGACGATTCGGCGGCCGTTGCGTTTCTCGCGGCCGTTGCGTTTCTCGCGGCCAAACCGCAGAATCGCTTCTTCGATAGTCAGAATCTCCGAGTTCAAAGGAACTCCATGAAGGCCTGCGCAAAAACAGCCCTGGCATTTGATGAAAAGCTAGTTTATCACGCACCGCGGGGACTCCGCCTACGCGCCAGGCTCCTGTCATGAAAACCAATAAGACGTTTCGCGCCCTAACTGGTGCGGCACTTTGCAGCGTGGGGTTGTGGCTGGCGCTCGCAGTTCCCTACCCTTCGCATACTTTCCGGATTGACGCCGGGGGATGCCGGTTGGTGACGGACATCGTGGAACCGTCCGGAGGCACGCCGCAGGGATACGTCGTTCTTCTCCATGGGCTCTCGGCGAACAAGCGAATCATGTCGTACTTCACCACCGGGTTCGCGGCGCAAGGGTTGCGCGTTTTTGTGCCGGATCTGCCGGGGCACGGACGGACTGATGGTCCTTTCTCCTACGAACGATCCGAGCAGTGCACCGAAAACCTGGTTCGCGAACTGGCCGCGCGCGGTATGCTCAATCCAGAACGCACCATTCTAGCTGGGCATTCCTTGGGCGGAGCCATCGCCTTGCGAGTTGCTTCACGAGTGCCAGTCGGCGGCGTGATAGCGATTTCGCCGGCCCCCATGCGGCCGATCTCAGGGATCTCGCCGGAAATGATGCCCTTTCACGATTTCGGGGCGCTTCCGACGCATTCGCTGGTCATGAGCGCAGCATGGGAGTCGGAAAGAGTCCGTGGCGGAGCTAAAGATTTGGTGCCGACTTCGGGCGATGGAACGAGCGCATACATTGTGATTCCCCGCTCGACCCACGTCAGCATTTTATTCGACGGAACGGCGATATCTCAGGCGCAGAACTGGGCAATTCGCGTTTTGCTTTTGCAATCGAAGCCAACTTTGCCCGCACACCGTGGGATTCTAGGATTCCTCGCGGGATTTGCAGGGATACTCTTGCTGGCGGGCCCTTTTCTCCGGGAAACTTTGCAGAGCAAGAAGCAGACAGCCCCAATTGTCGAAACCATTGTCGCTGTAGCAAAAGGAAGGACTTTCCTCGAGCTTGGAATCATCGCGCTCGGAACCGTCGGAGTTCTCTCTTACTGGAATCCGCTTCGCGCGCTGCATTTGTTCGAAGGTGACTATCTCGCGAGCTTTCTTCTGTTTCTTGGAGTCGTCCTGCTTATTTTGCATTGGAATTCACTGCGGGGTTTGTTTAGTAGCAACTCAAACGACGGCCAGCCAGCCAGGCCTCTTTACTTCACCCTGCTGGCGGCAGGCTTCGCGGCGTTTCTCCTGCATTTTCTGGTCACCGCCTGGATTGATTTGATCTTCAGCGAGGCATGGATAACAGCAGCGCGATGGGCACGCTTTACGCCGCTCTTCGTCGCCGTGCTCCCCTATCACGCCGCAGAGGAGTTCTTGCTTGGTCCGACTGTTCCCGGCAGGGGATCCCGGCGATTGTTCACGGCGCTTTTGCTTCGATTGACGGCGTGGGGCGCGATCGTGGTGGGGATATTCCTCTTGCACAGCGGAGAAGTGTTGCTCGTTCTTCTGGCGCCTTACTTTGGACTATTTTGCCTGCTCCAGAGGTGGGGGATGGACGTTGTCCGGGAAGTTACGGCCTCCCCCGCAGCGACGGCCCTTTTCGGTGCTATACTGCTCGCGGGGTTTTGCCTGGTGGTCTTCCCCACCACTTGATGGGGTCCGTTACCTGAAAAATTTAATTGCCAAACCCAGCCGCCGCCTGTAGGGTTCCGCGTTCAGGGACGGAGTTTGAGACCATCAGCGAGATAGGATCATGGCAGAGATAGCGATCGTCGGCGGCGGACCTTCTGGCGCGATGTGCGGTGAACAGCTCGCGCGCGCGGGGCACACAGTCCAAATATTTGATGAACGCCTCGCTTGGGAAAAGCCCTGCGGCGGAGGCTTGACCCATAAAGCCGTCGAGTGCTTTCCTTTCCTGCTGGACAATCCTTATCCCAAAAAGCTGGTGCGTTCCGTTGAGCTTATCAGCAGCAATGATCAGCGCGCTAATCTGGAAATGACGCACCCCATCGTGATTTATTCGCGAAAGGTGCTGAATGGGATGTTGCTGGACCGCGCCAAGGCGGCAGGCTGCCACGTGCAGCAGGCGCATGTGCTTGGCGTGGATACGAGCACGACGAAGCCGCGCTACTCCGTGGAAGGCGAGTGGCGGAGCGCTGATTTTCTAGTCCTGGCGGCAGGCGCGCGCAATCAGATCGCACCCGAAACGCGTCCGCTCCAGCGCGACGAATTGGAGATGACGCAAGGCTACTTCGTTCCGCAGACTGCCGAGTCCATCACCGTGAAATTCCTCCCGCATTTCGAGGGTTACATCTGGTCCTTTCCTCGCTGCGACCATCTTTCCGTCGGGATTTGCGGGAGCATGGCCGCGCACACCAGCGCGGAGCTTAAAACGCATCTGAGCGCTTTCATGGGGAAGCACAAAATTCCCACGGAAGATGCAAAGTTTTACAGCCACGTCCTGCCGTCCCCGAGAGAGAGCACGCTTTCCGATCGCACCGTTTTGGGCAAGAATTGGGCGCTGGTTGGCGACGCGGCGGCTTGGGTCGATCCTCTTACGGGCGAGGGGCTTTTCTATGCGATGCGCTCGGGCGAATTGCTTGGCCGCTCGCTCGCAGAAGGCTGCCCGGAAAAATACGTGGCCTGGGTCAAAGCGGCGTTCTCGTGCGAACTGGAATTCGCCGCGCGCATCGTGCGGCGTTTCTACCGCGGTTCGTTCCTCGGGACGGCCGTGACCACGCACATGGTTCAATTCATGAACCGAAGCGCGGTGTTTCGCCAATTGATGAGCGATCTTTTCAGCGGCACGCAGGATTACACGAGCCTCAAACGCCGCCTGTGGGGCCATCTGGGAATAACCGTGAGCGAATTCATCGCCAGCGTATTGAACCTTGAGCGTCCCGCTGCGGCGCAGGTTCCGCGCGGCGGCGCGGGCGCTGATTAAAAGCCTCCGCAACGAACGCCGGCCGGCATCGTCTTCCATTATCGTCCGCCGCTAACCGCAAGAATCGTTCCCGTTGTGTAAGACGCCGCTGAAGAGAGCAGCCACAAAACCGCTTCCGCGATTTCTTCCGGTGTTCCCGCGCGGCCCATTGGAATTGTCGGAGCCAGACGTGTCGGGCGATCCGGATCCCCACTCGCGGCGTGCAGATCGGTACGGACGTGCCCCGGGGCCACGGCGTTTACACGAACCCCTTCTGCCGCAACTTCCCGAGCAAGGCCAAGTGTGAATGTGTCAAGCGCGCCTTTTGATGCCGCATAGTGCACCCATTCTCCCGCCCCGCCAATCTGCGCCGCGCGCGAGGAGATATTCACGATGGAGCCGCCTCGTCCGCCGTTTCGCGTGGACATGCGCCGCACAGCTTCTCGGGCGCAGAGCATCGCGCCAATTATGTTCACCGTGAAAACTTGGGTGAGCGTTGCATTCGTAACCGCTTCGACCCGCGCAAAACCTCCGGTGATCCCGGCATTGTTGACCAACCCAGTGAGCGGCCCCAACTCCCGTTCGGCGTTCTGGAATAGCTTCAGGATTTCGTCTTCGCGCGAGATGTCGGCCTGGATCGCGATGGCGCGTCCACCCGACGAAGCGATGTGCCGCACCACCTCGGCTGCGGACTGTGCGTCGAGAGCGTAGTTTACGGCAACGGAGAAGCCGCGCGCGCCTGCCAACCTGGCCACCGCAGCGCCAATGCCCCGGCCCGCGCCGGTTACGATTAACGCCCCCTGAGAAGCCTTTTTGTCGATATCAGGCATGCGCCGTCCTTGTTCCCCCCGCGAATGAAATGTACTCTACCTGTTTCTATGCGCATCCAAGAAAGATCGTCGAGCCGACACCCAACTATGGCATCCGAGCCGAAACCCGAGACACGCACTAAAGCAGAAAAGATAAAGAGCAAGTGGAAAGCGCTTCCGGACGTTTGGGCGCTGATCAAGCCGCGCCGCAGCCTGCTGGCGTTCGGCCTTGTTCTGATGGCCATCAATCGCTTCGCCGGATTGGTCCTTCCCCTGTCGACGAAGTATTTCATAGACAACGTGGTGGTGAAAAAGCAGATCAACCTGCTGACGCCGATTGTCCTGGGCGTGCTGCTGGCTACGCTCATCCAAGGACTTACGTCCTTCACGCTGACCCAACTCCTCTCAAAATCGGCGCAGCGAATGATCACCGACCTTCGAAAGAAGGTGCAGGCGCACATCGGGCTTTTGCCCGTTTCCTTTTACGACGCGAACAAGACTGGCGTGCTCGTTTCGCGCATCATGAGCGACGTGGAAGGCGTGCGCAATCTCATCGGCACTGGACTGGTTGAATTCGCAGGCGGTTTGATGACTGCCGTAATCGCGCTGGGCTACCTCCTGTATACCAGCCTCAGCATGACCGCCGTGGCTTTTACGATTCTCGTGGCGTTCGCGATTTTGATCAGCAAAGCATTTAAAACGATTCGCCCGATTTTCCGCGCGCGGCCCAAGATTACCGCGGAAGTTACCGGGAGACTGACCGAGTCACTCGGCGGCGTGCGTGTGGTGAAGGGCTACCACGCCGAGGAACGCGAAGAAGGTGTCTTCGCGGGAGGCGTGCAGCGCTTGCTCGACAACGTCCTAAAAACACTTACGGCGACCTCCCTGATGAGCCTTTCCGCCGCGGGCCTGATGGGCCTTGTCAGCGCCAGCATCATGGAGTTTGGCGCCCACAAGATGCTCGCGTCCAGCATGACGCTCGGGCAATTTATTTCCTTCATCTTTTTTCTCGGATTGCTCATCGCTCCTGTTTTTCAGATTGTGGCCATTGGGACGCAAATCACGGAAGCGATCACCGGCCTCGAACGCACCCGCGAGATTTTGAATGAATCGAAGGAAGATACAGACCCCAAGCGCACGATCGCTCTAGGGCGCATCGACGGCCGAATCGTCATGGAAAACGTCAACTTCGCCTACGACACGCGCAAGGAAGTGCTTCACGATATCAGCTTTGGGGCCGAACCCGGAGCCGTCACGGCGCTCGTGGGCCCCAGCGGCGCTGGGAAATCCACGATTATCGGATTGGTCGCGGCGTTTTACGTGCCGTCCAGCGGGCGCGTGCTCGTGGACGGAGTCGATCTAGCCACGGTGAAACTCAATTCCTACAGAACGCAGCTTGGCGTTGTCCTCCAGGAAACCTTTCTATTCGACGGCACGATCCGCGAAAATGTGGCCTTTGCCCGCCCCGAGGCAACGCAAGGGGAGATTCTGGCGGCTTGCCAAATTGCCCGAGTCGACGAATTCGCCGAATCCTTCGAGAATAAATACGACACAATCGTTGGTGAGCGCGGCGTCAAGCTCTCCGGCGGACAAAAGCAGCGCGTCTCCATCGCTCGCGCTATCCTGGCCGATCCGCGCATCCTGATTCTTGACGAAGCGACTTCCAGCCTCGATTCCGAATCCGAGGCTCTGATTCAAGAGGGACTCCGCTATCTCATGCGCGGGCGCACCACGTTTGTGATCGCCCACCGCCTCTCGACAATTCGCCGCGCCGACCAAATTCTTGTGGTGGAGGAGGGCCGCATCATCGAGCGCGGGAACCACGCATCACTTTACGCCGCCGCGGGCCGCTACTACGACCTCTATACCAAGCAACATGAGGTCGAAAGCAATCTCTTCCTCGCGCCCGGCGAAGGCTCGACGGGAACGGAAGATGCCGACGCGACTCGGACGTCGTCTGTTGGAGGCGCGGGAACGGCTCTTCCCGACGCAATTCGCTTGATCCGCGGACAAAACAACTAAATCACGCAGCTACTGAGTCCCGCGGAATATGGGAAGAAGCGATTTGGAGTGCGGCAGGCCTGCTGCCGCTTTTCTCAGAGACTCGCACGCCTCTATATATGGCGAGGCTTAATAGTGTTTTGAAAAATAGCGAAGGATGGCCCGCGGCTGCTCTTTTACCGCGCGGCACAAACGTCTCGCAGTGAGCTATACGGTCGTGGTGCGCCGGATGACCAGTTTCTTCGTCGTGGGCGGTGGAATCAGGGTCGCCATCTTCCGAATCATGGCCAGCACCAGCCGCTTATCTCCATCGGAAAGCGTGGTGCTGAAGCGCTTGATCTCCGCGAGGAAGCGAATTTCGTCCTGCGAAAGCTCACCCAGCATCTTTTGCGTTTCGCGGTCGCGCGGCGTTTCCGTGCCCGGGAAAAAATCCGCGAGCGAGATGTCCATGGCTTCCGCAATTTTGGCTAACGTTTCCAGCGACGGCACGGTGTGGCCGTTCTCAACGCGCGAGAGGTAGCAGCGCAATAGTCCGGTGCGCCGCTCGATGTCGCCTTGCGATAGGCCCCTCTGGCTGCGATACAACTTGATGACTTCTCCGATGTTTACGCGTGGTTTTTCTTTAGGCACGATGACTCTCCAGGTCGAGGGGGTAGCTTAGTCACTAACAGTAGGAGAAGCAAGGGGGAATTTACCGGCGATGCTTCCAATGTGACAACGCTTTGTTTTTAGCCGTGTAAAACTGCGCCCGCTAAATTTCTGCTCCTGCCATTCCTACGCCGTTTAGCGCTGCGTCGCCGCAACCGTGGCCGGCTGCGCAAGGCGAAATTCCAGTAACGTCTCGCTCGGTACTTTCACCTGCTTGCCCCGCGTGAACACCTGCACACCGGCGCCTGCCGCGGAACCTACTCCCGCGCCAATCGCTGCGCCTTCTCCGCCGCCGGCGATGGCGCCGATGATGGCTCCGAAGACCGCCCCGCCTCCCACTTTCTTCGCGGTGTCCGAACCGCGGCCCTTCCCTTTTAGGCTGTAATCGCTGCTCAACAGCGGGTAATCGTGGCCATCGATCACGATGCGAATGAGCTCCAGTTGCAGCTCTGCGCTGCCGGAAAGATGGCCAGCTTCTTTCACTTCCGCAAGACGTCCGTAAACGTCAGTGCCCTTGCGTGCCACCAGCGTGTTCTGAATGTTAAGATCGGTCTCCAGGCTAGCGTGGAAAACGTCACCAACTTGATTTTTCGAGGAATCCACGCCATCAATCATGCGCACCAGGAGCGATTGTCCCGCGGGAATGGTGACCTCGCCATATTGAGCAGCAGGGTCTTGCGCTCGTGGAGCTTGCGGCGCTAGCGCAGTGGGTCTGGCAGCCGGCGGCGGAACGTCTTGCGAAACAATAGGCCGTTGTGGAGCGTCTGGCTCCTGAGCGGCCGAAGCAGTTGGAGCGGGAGAAGGAGGCGGAACCGCGTCGGGCGAAGGCGCCGGAGCTAGGGTGTTAGCCGAGCCAGAGTTGCCCGTGAAGGTCAATGCGACGGCGTCTGCCACATTAAATGTCTGCACTTCCCGGTCAATTTCAAATCGCAACACCACCTGAGTGCCGCCCAGATAGCGGCCCTGAAGCACTCGGCCATCCTTAAGCTCTAGTGTATCCGCGGTCGCAGCGCCGCCAAAAACTAATCCCAGAATCACCGCAACAATTGTGCGTCCTCGACCGTTCATCGTCTTGCCTCTCTCTAAACGGCGTTGTCCCGGGACTCATTGTCCCGCGCCGGTTTCCCCTTGCCACTCGGCCCACTATCTTAGCCTATTGCGTTGGATGAAGCAGTGCGGCGCCAGGTTGTGCAAAACTTCTGTTCTATTGTGTGCCTTGATAGAGCTGCCGGGTGATGTCGGCCATAAGCGCGGCGCTCTCCTTGATGTCGGCGAGGCCGCGGACGAGAATGACCAGCACAAAAGGCTTCGGCGCAAAGACAATCGCAGCATCGTGATGAATCTTGGTGATTTCGCCAGTTTTGTGCGCCACGCGCGTACCCGGCGGAAGCCCGGCGGGAATGCCTTCGTTAAATTTTTGGCCCTCGAGGATTTCAATCATCTGGCGGGAGGATTCCTGATCGACGGCTTCTCCACGGGCGATAGCATCCAGGAGTTGCAGCAGCCCGTGTGCAGTCGTAGTGTTGTTCAAGCCCTTGGCAAACGCCTTGCTGTCCTCCACGCCGCGCAAAACCTTCATGCCGTCTGCGTGCAACGCATGAACCGTGGCGCGGATGTTGTCGACGCCCAGTTTTTCGATCAGCAAATTCGTCGCGAGATTGCTGCTGACGGTAATCATCAGTTCGCAAAGCTGGCGGAGCGTACGCGTCTGCCCAGCAGCCTTGTACAATTCCGCCTCGGAATCATCAGCCGGATCGAGCTTGTAGATCGAGCCGTCCACCAAACTATGAAATTCATTCTTAACGAGCAGAGGATCGTCGAGCTTTAGCTTCCCCTGCCGTGCCTGGTGAAAAAGTTCAATCAAGACGGGAATTTTCATCGTGCTGGCGGCGTGGAAGGATTCTTCCTCGTGAAACGAGTACGCGGTGTGACCATCCAGAGTGCGGAAAGCGATGGCGACATCCGCTCCGCTCTTGCGGATTCGCTCTTCGATACTTGCACTCAGTTTCTGGTCGATGCTCTGCGATTGACTAGAAGCGGGCGTAGGAAACAGTGTCCATGCAGCGCAGAAAATAGCGGACGGAATGGAGAACGCAACAAAGCTAGGCAATTTAAGATGGAGTTTCATCGCCGGAAATCTTGCCCGAAGCCGCATGTCGTTGCAACCCCATCTTGAATGCAAACGATAAGGGCCCAAGCTGAAAAAACTTAGGCCCCAGAATGCATCAGACGTATGGTTAAGATGAGTGAAACTTCTGTTGTATGCCCTACTGCCTAGAGTTGACGCCGGGCCTCATCGGCTTCTTCAGCCAGCTCCATGAGCACTTTTACGATCCCGCTGTTTTTCTTCGTCTTGGGGTCCAGGAAGAGTCCGTCTTGAACGAAGCCGACCACCGCGGCCGTCGCGCCGTTGAGCTTTGTTGACGTCGGGCGGATGATGGCCACCGGGCCAAACTTCTTGTCCAGGAAGTCGGTGGGCTCCGGCATGATCAGGTTCGCTTGCAAGGTATCCCCGTTCTGTGATTCCGGGTCCGTTTCACCTTGCGCTGCGCTGAGGGTCGTAAAGGTCACGGTCGACTTGTTGATCTTGTCGACGTCCGTCAGAGGAGTCGCATTGCCGGCTTTGTCCTGCCAGGTCTGGAAGTGCATGGTTTCGCTAGGGCCAATGCTCAAAAGGATTCGCAAGACTTCGAGATTGCTGACGTGTTGCGCCAGTGTCGGATAGAGGCTGCTTCCGCCCTGCTCGATAAACGCAAAGTGGAATCCCGCCGTAAAGGCGATCGCTTTGAGGTGGTCGGTGAAGGTGGACTTAGCAGGATCCGAATTGATGACGCTTCCGGCGGTGTCATCGTTGCTTCTCGGGATAGCGGTGTGCTGTCCAATGTTTAGACTAGGGACCGCTTGAGCAAATTTTGCCAGGGGATCAAAATCTGGATTGGTTACGCTGCGGTACCGCGACCAAAAACTGGTGTCGACGGTAAGCTGAGTCAGGTTGGTCAGCCGGCCGACTTGCCTTGCCCCGTCGGCCGTGCTGCTCGGCAAATGCCTGAAATTGCCAAGGTCAACCGACTCGACGCCCTTCGATTCCAGGTAATTTCCCAGAAATCTTGCGTGGCTGATTTCGTCGTCGGTGTTGTCGTGAATATATTGCGGCATATCCCCATCCAGGAGCTGCAGGGCCTGTGTATACGCCGCATTTCCCCCGTTGAGTCCCCTGACTTCATTGTCCTGAGTCCCTCCGAGTTCCGAGTATTGTTGCCACAGATCGGCCTCAACCTGCTCTAACGCCTGCAGAAATTTGAGGATCGCGATGTCGCCCTTGGTAATCTGCGGGCCGTCGTCCTCTTGATCCCGATCGAAGGCATACGATTTGCCGGTGAACAACCCAGCGCCTAGCGTTGCTGCGCCTGCCGCCACCGCTCCGCTTTTTAGAAACGAACGTCGATTCGTACCACCCGCAAACCCACCACCCTTTGGCTTCATATCTTTTTCCTCTTTCTGATTTTGGATTCTTCGGGACCGAGCTTTCGTTCGGTCTCGAAATTCGAGCAAGTTGTGCGGCGTGTGAGCTTCAAGAGGCCCCGCCTCCCCGCTCACAGGTCCGCGGGGCTGGATGTTCATGGCGAAGAAATGCGGGGCCAAAGATGCGTGTGCGTTTGGCCCCGTTTCCGGCTATTGAACGGTAAGACTGACCGAAGTTGAGTGAGAGAGACTGCCCGAGGTTCCCGTGATCGTCACGGTGGTCGTGCCTCGCTGCGTGCCGTTACCGGCGTTCTTTGCGTTGTAGCCGCAACCAGCGGCCGCGAGGAGGACACCTACGACGATTAAAAGCGCAAAGCTACTTGCGAGACAGTGGAACCATTTTCTCGCGTAGAAGCGTTCGCGGGTCTTTGAGCCCGCCACCAGCAGACCCAGAAACCCCAGCGTGGAGATTGGAAGTAGCGCAGCGAAAATCCCTCCGGTCGGGTTCTTTGCCATCACTGTTGCTGGACTGTAAGGCGACGAGGAAGTCATGATCGTCATGGTGGAAGTGGCGGTTCCGCCGCTTGCGGGCGAAACCGATGGCTGCGAAAAAGTACAGCTCGAGCCGAGCGGCTGCCCCGAGCAAGTGAGCATGACAGCTGAGTTAAATCCGTTCAGCCCACCGAGAGTTACCGTGAAGGCGGCGGGCTGGCCCGCAGCAATAGTCATGGTGGCTGGTGAAGCGGAGATGGAGAAGTCCGGCGCAGCAGCAGGGGGTGTAGCATTGGCGGTAATCGCCGCGAACAGACCGTGCATTTCGTTCGCGAGGCCCGCGGTGATGTACATGGTGTTCGGATCGCCGGATTGTGCTCCGCCGCCGCCGAATGCCATGTCCCATAGAGAAGCGTTGACAATAGGTGCGCCTGTCGAATCCTTCATCTGGTCGATAAAGGCGCCGGTGGAAAGGTTATAAGCGTTGATAGCGCCATCGCCAAAATTTCCAACCAGCAGGTCTCCGGCCAGCGAACCGAATCCCGCTGGCGGAACAACCACGCCCCAGGGCGCGTTCAAGTGAGAGTCGCTGGTGATCCTGCTCATCATTGTGCCATTCGTGCTGAATAGATCCACGAAGCCTGAGCCGGCAATTTTTAGAGGATCGTGCATGGGCGTGTCCTGCAGCGCATAGGTGATTACCACCATGGTGTTCTTGTTGACGGTGATGGCGTGGACGCCAAACGGGGCGTACCCTGGTGAACCCGAACCCGCAGGTACTGCAGGCAGAGACGGATCGTTGAATGCGCCCGGTCCGAGAACCTGGGTTTGCTTAAAGGTGTTGTCGTAAATTTCCACCTGGCCCGAGCGGAAATTGGTGGCCAGAAGAAAACTGCCTGTGCCGTTGGTGACGAGCGCCAGACCCTTATACACCGCGCCAGTAGCTGCAGTTGGCTTGGTCGAATTGTCCACCGCAAGGATGGAAGAAGCCCCTCCGGTCCAGCCAGAGATCGTTCCGTCTTCGGTATCAAAGATGAAAAGACTGCTGCTGCCGTTGATATTGAAACCTCCGGAAGGGTTGCCAACGCATCCCGTCGGCGTGGCCGGATTGGAACTGCCCGTGGGAGGCGCGATCGTAAACGCTCCCTGTACAGCTCCGGCGGCGTTATATAGAGAAGTCACACCTTTCAGGCTGGCATTGTCTGCGATCCAAAGGGGATCGCCGGGTACGATGCAAATACCCCACGGGTTAACCAGGTTGGGGTCGATCACAGGCGCCAGTCCCTGCGTATCTGATACCAGATTGGTCTGTTTATAGCTGTTCACCTGGGCCTGGGCGGCTGGCAGGGAAAGAATGTGGGCACAGACTAGCCCCAGCAAAAATACTCGTACTCTTCGCATGATTCTAAATTGCTCCTCTCATCCAATGGATCGTTCATCAGGCAACCGTTGTCCGTATGCCTATGGCTTCTCAACAGTTGGATGCCTCCCGAATGTCAGGAATAAATCAAGGGCGGGACAAGTCTTAGTCAACTTGGAGGCTGTTCTGTGAAAACAACTTATGAGCAAATGTCACGTCTAAGGAGTGCAGGGGTGGCAACTCTTCCTGCGGAAATTGCTTCCAAGGTAGGCAAGGTCCTCGCTACGAACGAAATGAAGTTCTCCGGCTCGATTGTGCGATTTGGCACGTTCGAAGTGGATTTAGAGTCCCGCGAGCTGCGCAAGCACGGGCTGCACGTACGCCTGGAGGAGAAGCCGTTTCAAATTCTGGAATTGCTGCTCGAGCAGGCTGGACGGGTGGTCACTCGCCGAGCGTTGCGCGAAAAACTTTGGCCCGACACACATGTCGGCTACGATCAAAATCTCAATACCGCCGTAAACAAATTGCGCGAATTGCTGGGTGACTCCGCGCAAAGCTCCCGCTTCATTGAAACTCTCCCCCGGCTCGGATACCGCTTCATCGCCCCTGTTGCCAACCCCGCGGGATCTTCTTCGCTCGTTGCCAAGAAAATGCTCGCCGTTCTTCCCTTTGAAAATCTCGGAGGAGATCCGGAGCAGGAATATTTCGCGGATGGATTGACGGAGGAGATGATCTCCCATCTCGGCCAGCTCGATCCTCGCCGGCTTGGCGTGATTGCGCGAACCTCCGTGATCCAATACAAGAACACGCGGAAATCGATCACGGAAATCGCCGCGGAATTGAAGGTTAGCTACGTTTTAGAGGGAAGCGTGCGCTGTGAAGGAAGCGGCGCTCGCATCACCGCGCAACTAATCGAAGCGCAGGACCAGACCCACCTCTGGTCTGCCAGCTACGATCGCGACCTGCGGGACATTTTGAGTGTTCAAGCCGATGTCGCGCGTCAAGTAGGACGAGCTCTCTCTTTGGAGCTGTTGGCCGAGGATGCATCGAAATCGCAGGTGTTCGCACCTGCCGCTCACGAAGCCTACCTTCGTGGGCGTTTCTATTTTGGGCAGAGGACGGAGGATGGCCTAAAAAAAGCGATTGCATCATTTGAAACAGCTCTGTCCATCGAACCCAATTGCGCCCGTTCCTACTCGGGGATCGCGGACTGCTGCGGCATGCTCTCGTGGTTTGGCGCCCTTCCGCCAAAAACCGCGGGCCCTAAGGCAGCAGCCGCGGCAACGCGCGCCATCGAAATCGATGCCTCTTTAAGCGAATCCCACGCTTCACTGGCTCTTGTAAAGTTTTGGTACGAGTGGAATTGGGAAGGTGCGGAAGAAGAATTCCTCCGCGCGATCGAATTGAATCCGAGCTACACCTCCGCTTACCAGTGGTATGCGGCTTATCTGAATACGCAGGGCCGCTTCGAGGAAGCGCAAACCGCGCAGCAGAGTGCGAGGGAACTCGATCCCTTCTCGTTGATCCTCAATATGAATGTCGCGGATCCGTTGTTTTTCTCCCGCCAGTATGACCGCGCCGTCCAGCAACTCGTCGCGTTGCTTGAGCACGAACCTCGCTTCTTCCCCGCCCTCTTCCAACTAGGCCGCGTGTACGTCCAGATGGAAAGGTACACGGAAGCTATCGCTGCATTCGAACGCGCGTTACAATTTTCACGCCAGCAGGAAGCGTTGCCTGCGCTGGCTCACGCCTACGCTTTGGCGGGAAGAACCGAGGAAGCCAGAATCATTCTGGAAGAAACGAAGACCGATAAAACCGGCCGCTACGTGGCCTCGCCAATGATTGCCCGCATTCATCTCGGCCTGGGCGAATTCGAAACCGCTCTCGATTGGCTGGAAAAAGGTATCGAAGAGCGCTCCTATTGGATGGTCTTCTTGAAAAACGACCCTGTCTACGATCCCATCCGTTCGCACCCGAGGTTTGGCGAGTTGCTCAAGCTAACTGGGCTAGTCTCTAAGGACGCTACCTCAAACTGAGTTTCGAGTGCGGCAGCCCCGCTGCCGCTTTTCTAAGCGACGCGCACGACTCTACACCTGCCGAAGCTCAATAGCTCCCGCGCGCCGGCCTCAAGCCGCCTTCAATTCGCACTTGTGCCGACTACCGCCTCATCTACGTTCCAACCATCCAGCACAACAACAGCCTCTTTGCCTTCCAGCGCCGATGCGTCAAACTTTGCCGTTACCGTTCGCCGTTCACCCGGCAGCAACGAAAAATAATTGTCCTCCCAAAAAATAGGCGTCAAGTCTTCCCCACCTTTGCCGCGTGTGACTCGCAGATGCACCATGAACGCGATCGCGTTGCCCGGATTGACTACCGTTACCTGCGCCGACCCGTTTCCGGATACGGTGTTAGCGTTTAGCTTTACTTGCGGGAGCGAACTAAGCCCCGTGAGATCCCCAAACTCAGCCTGTGGCGTGTAAACCGTATCTTGCCGCTTTGCCCAGGCAAGAGTGTCCGCCTTGGTCGATAACCAATAAAAATTGTCGCTGATCATTTTTCCGCTGGAATCGTGCAGTTGCAGCCGCAGAAAATAAGTCTTGGACAGGCCGTCCACTTTGGGAAGATCGAACGCTTTGGTGCTGCTATCCGCTGCCAAATCGAGCGTGACGTCGTGGGAGCCTTTTTCCGCGGCGTCAACATTGTAGATTTTAGCGCTGACTCTCACTCCCTTCAGCGCTTCGTACCTGCTGTTAACCACGGCGACGGAATTGTCGTCGTACGAATACTGCACATGCACCGGCTCCATCGCCTTCTTCGTGCCGAAATATCCGCCCGCGGGCACCAAATAATAATCGTAGAGATGCCAGATCAGCGAGGGCCAGCCGTTGTTCAGCATCCACTGGATCACGCCGGTTGCCGTGTACTTGTTGCGTCCGTAAGCCTCAAACATCGCACGCTCGCCGTCGTACGTCATGGCTTGCGCTTTGCGTTCGAAATCGTCCAGCGAAGTGGCCTGGCCGTAGCGGCGGTTCATCCCATCAGTGAACACATTCACCGTCGTGAACCTCTCACCGCCCGAGTGGTAATTCCACACTTCATCGATCGGCCAGAGATGATCCTTGGGAATAAATCGCTCGAGCGATTCGCGCGGAGGAATCGCCGGTCCCGGACTAGTCTCCGTGTTGTAACCGTACGCCCCGCCCGCTTTCTTATCCGCCAGCCAATAGACCGGCGGCACATATTCATATGGCCCCGTCATCTTCACGCCCGATTTCCCCGTAACGGTTGTCCTTTCTGCCGAAGCCGAAGAAATAATTGGATTCGGCCAACCCAAATCTTTCTCGATGCCCAAATACATTTTCTCGACATCCGCAGGCGGCGGCCCATCGCTGCCATTCAGCCACACAAAAACGCTCGGATGATTCCGGAGCCGTCCAATTTGATCCGTCAGCGATGCAGCCGCAATTTTCCGCTGGTCGCCTTTCCACAGCTTCCATCGCTCCCAGGCATCGCAGCACGTCCAACCGGGCATCACGAGAATTCCCAGCTTGTCCGTCTTGTCGAAAAATTCATCGTGGTCCAAACGCCCTTCGAGGCGGATGGTGTTCAACCCCATGTCATGTACGTACGCCAAATCCGCGTCCAGCCGCTCCGGCGACCATCGCAAAAAGATGTCCGGCGCCCACGCCGCACCTCGAATCAGCAGCTTGCGTCCATTGATTTTGAAAAGCCGGTAACCTTTGTCGGTGATTTCGGAATTCACTTCGCGAATGCCGAACGTGACGCTCGCCGAATCAGAAGTCTGTCCGTCAGCGTCAAAGCTCAACTTCGCCGTGTAAAGATTTGGCTCGCCCATCTGGTAAGGCCACCAAATCCGCGGATGCTCCAGCTTGAGTTGCGCAAACTCCTCCGGCGTGAACCGCACATTCTTCGACGCGCCTGCAGCCAATTCGACTGGCTGCTGCAAGCTCTTCCCATCGACCTCTGCCCGCAGCACGCCCTTCACCGCATGTTCCGACGTATTCCGCAAATCCGCGCTGACACTAAGCGCCGCCGTCTTGTACTCCGCGTCCAACTTAGTGGCTACAAAGGGGTGGCGCACCGAAACGTCCCCGCTCGTCGTCAAAAATACTTCCTTCCAAATCCCCATGTCCCTGTCAGCTGGAGTTGGATTCCAATCCACCCACGTGATTCCCAGATCTTCCTTCTGAGGCGCGAAAATTTCCAGCGCCACTGCATTGGTTTTTCCTGCGTGAATGTTTTTGCTCACGTTGAATTCAAACGCCCGATAAGTTCCAGCCACATCTTTTGTATCGCCGATTTTCACGCCATTGACCCAAACATTCGCCCGGTAATTAATCCCCAGAAAATGCAGCCACGAATTCTTCTGCGCCAGGACGGCGGGCACATCGAATTCCGCCCGAAACCACCACGAGCAAAGAAACGGACTCCCCGCCGGCATATCCTGGATCGCAAAAAACGACTTATTGGAATAATTCATCCCCGGAAGGCTTTTTAGATTGGTTCCGAAGTATGGATCGGGGTAGGTCTTGTCCGTGACAAGCGCTCCGACCACGGTTGCAGGCAAGTCCGTCTTGTGCCACGCCGAGCCATCGAAGCCCGCCGTCGAGATTTGCTCGCCCGTAGCTTTCGCCACGCACGAGGACTGAATCTGCCAATTCTTGTGAAGGTAGACGCGGCGCCCGGGCTCGCCCGCATCCTGCGCCGCGGCTCCCGCCAACGCCACCAGCAGAATCACCATCACCAACGCACACTTACACAGCCAAGTGAAACGGGACATAGATCTCCTCGAAAAAACAGCAATGATGCCACGCTCAAAGATACGGAGAGGCACCGCGCAAGCAATATTAAACCGATTCAATTCAGCCTAGTATTCTTTTTTTAGGGGGAAGAAGCAGAAAACCGCAAATTCAAACAAATCCGCAAAGTAGCGCTCGGCTAAAATGGTCCCGGAGGAGGGGGTCGAACCCACACGGCCTTGCGGCCACCGGATTTTGAGTCCGGCGCGTCTGCCAGTTCCGCCACTCCGGGCCAGCAACTGAAAATAGCATGCCGCCGCCCCGCACTCAAGAGCGCCTTCCAAACCTGGGGGGATCAGCATGCGAAAATCATATCGATTGCGGCGTCGCACGGAAACGCATGCATTCCTCAGGGGACGCGTCGTTCCCACGGCGGAGGAACCTTCACCGAAGCCATTCCCGCCGCCGTCGCCGCCTGAATCCCCATCTCCGTATCTTCAAAAACCAAACAGCTCTTCGGCACCACTCCAAGTCTCGATGCTGCCAACAAAAACGCTTCCGGATCGGGCTTGCTCTTTTCATACTCGCCCGCGCAAACCAACGTCTCGAATCGATGGAGTAATTTCAGCGTCTCCAGAGACGCCGTCACCGAGTCTCTCGCGCTTCCCGAGACCACCGCAAAAGGAATCCGCCCATGCTGCGCCTCAATGTGCTCCAACACTTCAGGCACAGCCCTAAGCTCGGGAAGCATCTCGAAATAAAACTCCTCTTTTCGCCGAGCCACCCTCTCCACAGGCATGCATAGCCTATGCCTTTCGTTCAATGTGGATATAATCTCCGCCGTAGGCCTGCCACCCCACGCATAGAAAAGCTCCTCACTGAATTCGCAATTCCACTCGCCAAGCGCCTTCTTCCACGCAATGTAATGAAGCGGCATGGAATCGACGATGGTTCCGTCGCAATCAAACAAGTACGCGCTAAATAGACCCTCGGGCAATTTTAGTTTCATTCGTTATTCTGATCTCCCGTTCAGCATTCTACCGAGTCTCATGACCTGCTCCTGGGAATTATCCCGCTCGTATGCATCCTGAGCTTTTTCCACAGGCCCACAGGCCCTCGACTGGACTCGGCTTCCGCCAAGGGCTACCCTATAGCCCCCGTTCGCCAGGGGCTGCACACCCGCCCGCAGCAGACGAACGGTCTCTAAGGTCGAGGTTTTCCATGGCTACGGCGTTGACCGCCTCGCGGTCACCCCTTTCATTGATCGCTCCGCGGTCGCCATTTGCAGTTTCCCCCCTCACGGGCTCAAAGCCTGAACACTGCGGCCTCTCTCACTGGATGAACCGCGTTCTGGAAGAGCTACTGAGTCTGCACAATTCGCCTTATCCCGACACCGTCCACGATCTGCGTGTGGCCATCCGCCGCTGCCGTTCCCTTGCGGTCGTATTGCAAGAAGTCGACCCCGACCCCGCCTGGCCAGAAATGCGAAAAGTCGCCCGCAAGCTGTTTCGAGGCCTCGGCGCTCTTCGTGATGCTCAAGTTGCCCAGGAATGGATCAAAAAGCTCGGCCCGGAAAATGATCCTCTGCGTGCGCAGCTTCTCGCCTCCCTCGAATCAGACGAGAAACAGCGCTCCGAAGACGCGCTCCGCGTGGCCGCAAAATTTGACGAGAAGAAGTGGGCTCAACTCGATCGCCGCCTGCGCCAGCGCGCGCGCTTCGTGCCCGTGGGAGGCCTAGCTGCGGAATGCCTGGCCCTCGAACGCTTCGAGGAAGCAAAAGAACTCCACAACCGCGCGCTGCGCACGGAAAAACCCAAGCCCTGGCATGCTCTCCGTATCGGCCTGAAAAGATTCCGCTATACGCTCGAAGGTTTGCTGCCGGAACACTATGCCGCGTGGAGCGAAAATCTCAAGCGGCTTCAGGACCTCCTCGGCGATGTCCACGATCTGGATGTCCTTTCGGAAATGCTGGAAGAAAACGAACCCTCCGGGACCGCCGAATCCACCAAAGCCTGGCAAGAAAAAATCACCCACGAACGTCACCACCGAATCGAAATCTACCGACAGCTCACTCTCGGCAAGACCAGCCTATGGCATGAGTGGCGCCACAATCTCCCCCATGGCAAGCGCTTGGAAGCCGCAGCAATGGCCCGGCTTCGCTCCACGGCCCGCGCCGCCGATGCCCATTCGCAGCGCACTGGCCAGGTATCGCGCATAGCGATGCGCCTCTTTGAACTTCTTCGCCGTGCGGATGCGGCGCCGGTGTTTCACGAAGCAACCATGCGCCGCCTGATGCAGGCAACCGCCAAGTTGCACGGTGTCAACTCCGCCGGCGCCCGCAACCTTTCGCAAAAAGCGGTTCGCAAATTTCTGCTCGCCCTGACGATCCCACCTAACTGGACCTCCGAACAATGGGATTTAATGGCGTGGGCCGTTCGTTTTCACCGCGGGCCGGAGCCCAGGCAAAAAAACGGCTTTGCAAAACTTTCCGAAGAACAGCAAACCACGGTTCGCGCACTGGCAGGCATCCTGCGCCTCGCGCGCACCCTCAGAAAATCCGGCCTCGAAAGCACTGTCGGTCTGCGCTGTGAAAAATCCGCCGAAGCCATCGTCCTAAGCATCCCCGGATTGCTCGACACCGCCGAAATCGCTGCTCACCTGGCCGCCGCCAAACACCTTCTCGAATACGTCCTCGAGAAACCCCTCATCCTTAAACCGGTGCCCAAACCCGAAAAAGCTCCCGCGCCCATCGCCCAGCCCCTCCAAGCACCGCAACTCGCCGAAGCCCACGCAACCGCTTAGCAAATGCCGCGCCTTCCAAGGATTAGCTCGCGAAGACTATTGCAGATTCTCCTTCGAGCCGGCTTTTATATTCATCATCAAACAGGAAGCCACGCTAACCTACGTCACCCCAAGAAAACTCATCTTCATGTTGTCGTTCCGCGGCACCTGGGCGATTTGGCGCCAAAGACACTCAAATCCATCATTATTCAAGCGGATCTGATCGTCGAGGAATTTGTCGGGCTGTTGTAGCAATCGCGTCTTGCAGTTTTGTAAGCCTAATTCAGAAGGGTATACTCTAATCATGGCGAACGTTAAAGGGCGGTCCTACGAATATACCGTCTTCTTCGAAGCCAATGAAAACGGCGGGTACACCGTATCCGTTCCTGCGCTTCCTGGCCTGGTGACGGAGGGAAAGAACTTGGAAGACGCTCGTCGCATGGCGAAGGACGCCATTCGTTGCTACATCGAGGGTCTCAAAAAAGCGAAGGAAAGAATTCCCGTCGAAAAAGAAACAGCACAGCTAAAGCTCTCCGTCGTCGCATAATCCGCGCAGGCGGGTGGAACACACGCCAGATGGGGTGCCGCAGCCTTCGGCTTCAAGACTGCGGGTTTTAACTCTTCTTTCTTTGACCAGAACTTTTTAACTTGATTCGCATTACTACTGTGGTACAATACTTCTGTTCAGAACCACGCCTCGCGACCTCGCGAGGCGTTTCTTTTTTTGGTAGCACAGGCACTCTTGCCTGTGCTCTTTTCCATCAGCAGTCCAAATCTCAACTCTAAGGAGAAATCTATGTCCTCTCTCAGTCCAAAGGACCGCGTGCCACTATGTCTGTTTACCTTCACCGATGGCCGCCGCTGCCTCACCCCCCGCACCGGCAACCATCCCCATTTCTGCTTCTACCATGCCCAAAAGGAGGCCCGCTCCCAAACCGCTGATAAACTCGCCAAAGACCTCGCCTGCTTCTTCTCCGGCGAGTACCTTTCCGCCTGCGATCTCAGCACTGCCCTGGCACGCCTCATCCCCGCCGTGGTCCGCGGCGATATAAAACCCAAACTCGCCCGCACTATCGCCTACATGTTCCAAACCCTCACGCAGTCCATCCACATTTCTCAGAAGGAATACGCCAACGCCTACGGCACCGAAGGCTGGCGCAAAGCCGTCCGCAACTCCATCAACAGCAACTACGACTACCGCTTCCCACCGGCCCACAAACCCGAACCGCAACAACCCGCCACCTCAACACAGCCGCCGCAAACGCCCGCGACCGCGGCTAATCCCGTCACCCACGCACCTCAACCGTCCTCATCCGCCAACCAGACCAGGACACAACCCGATCAACCTGGCAACCCAACTCTACTCGCACCTCCCCGTCCTCAGCCCCAACCAACCGCACCAAACCATGACCCACACGCCGTCCACTTCGGCCATAACTACCGTCTTCGAACCTCCCCGTAACTCGTTCACAATCAACACTTACAAAAACGCCCCGCAACTATTGATTCTAAAAAGCTTACAAAAGAGCTAAATCCTTTATCAGCAACACTTACAAAAATTTAGGGGGAGGTTTACAAACAGCATCCAGCCTTTCCAACAACAAGCAATTGTAGGGACACGATTCATGTGCCCTTCTTCGCGCCACCGTAAGCAGGGGTTCGAGGCGCACTACTGTAGGTGCCGGCCTTTAGCCCAACCCTTCAGTCCTGGCGCAAAGTGTCGCCAGCCATCGTCGGAGAAGCCAAGGTTGATCGAATTCACTTCCCCGCGCGCCGAAGCAGCTTAGGAGGCGCCAGCCAGATCAGTTCCCCGTTCGGCGGCGAAACGCGCTTCAACTCGATTAACGCCACGCCCGCCTTTTTCAAAGACGTGATGTGTTGTTTCGCGCCCAGAGCGGCAGCAATGATGTCGTCCAGTTGCGGCGCATGCCCGAAAATAAAAATTGCTGACGATTGTTTGTCCTTGGCAATCTCGCGAAAAAAAAGCGTCGGTTCCGCGCCTGGCAGCAGCAAATCCGTTCGCCGGATCTTCTGTTTGGGATAGTCCAGCGCTGCCGCGAAAATCTCCGCCGTCTGCATCGCCCGCACGTAGGGACTCGAAAGAAGCAGGTCCGGCGTCGCGCTCAGCGCCGCGACCGCCGCGGCCACCTGTTTCGTTTTCTCGACGCCTTCCTCGGTCAAGTATCGCTCCGGATCCGGCGGGCATTTGGGATCTTCCCGGTCGATCGCGATGCCATGGCGCACGACGTATATTTCCATCGGGGTTCTCTCCCTTTCAAGAATCTAAATGATATCGCAGCGGCCCAACAAAACTACGCAGTCCCGCATAATATTGCGAAGAAGCATTGGAGGGCGGCCCTGCTGCCGCTTTTCTCAGTGGCTCGCACGACTCATATTTTGCGAGGCTCAATAAGCGCGATGTTTCCTACGACGCAGACTGCCGGAAATAAATTCGCACATGAAATTCTTTCTCGAACAGCTCCGCGCTCCGGTTCGCGTCCAGCAAGTCTTCCGCCGCGTCGCCTCGCGCCGTAACCTGGAGTCCCACGGCTCCATGCTGAAACGCTGCGCGCACCTGCATGACGCGCTGGCGGTGAGAATGATCCAGCGCCTCCGCAATTCGCAAAATCGCCGCGAGACGCCGCGCAATCCGTTTGTCGCTGTTGTTCAGCGTGGAATAAGCCACGTGATGCCCCGCCGGCTCCGATTTTCGATTGTGATAACGCACCAGCGCCGCCACGATCGCCCGGTCGCGCCCTTCAAGACCGGGAATATCACCGTTCAACACGAGGTATTCGCCATGCTTGTGATGCCCGCGGTGGCTGATCATGTGTCCCGTGTCGTGCATCAGCGCCCCAGCCTCCAGCAACACGCGCGACTGTGCGGGCAAATGGTGCACCGGCTGAAGCTGATCGAAAAGCAGAATGCTCAGTTCCCGTACGTGCTCGGCATGCGTTTGGTCCTTTTGCAAGCGGCGCGCAAAGCTCCGCGTGCCCACCAGCAATTGCCGAGCCGCCGCGTCGTATCGGTGGGGCTCAGTCCTGGAAAACGCCTCTCTCGCGATCTCTTGGAGCAATCCTTCGCGCAGCCCCACGCTGGGAATTAAAAAATTTCGAATATTCAAGTAGCGTCCGAGCGTGACAAATGTAATCGCCGCTATGCCAAGCACGTCTGCGCGGTCCCGCCGGATCCCGTAGCTCTTCATCCGCTCGCGCACATCGCGCTCCAAAAGATTCGGCAGCCGCTCGCGCAGTAAAGAAAGCTCTAGCGTTGGAAGTCCATGCAGCCGAGGTCCTGGCGCAATGTTTGCCAGAGTTTCCGCATTTCCGCCCAGCGCCACCGACACTTGCTCTCCGAGATTCGGCCTCGACGGCAAACGCGATTCCAAAAGCGCACGCACATATCTGCGCACCTGTTCCGCCTGCACCGGCCGGATCACACCGGGAATATTTAGCGTGGTCATCAACCGCACGGTGCCCACTGGCAACTGCGCGCTCTGCTCCACGGTGTGGTCGCGCAGAACGCTGATTTCCAGGCTTCCGCCGCCTAAATCCGCGATACACCGCGGTGGGGATTCCGGCCCAAGCGCCGCAAGGACAGCCACGCGGCCCAGCCGTGATTCTTCCGAGGAATTGATGATTTCCAGAGAAATTCCCGCCTTCTGCTTGATTTGCCGCACAAATGCGTCGCGGTTGCGGGCTTCGCGCGACGCGCTCGTAGCCACCGCGCGGTAGCGCGTGACTCCAAACTCATCCATGATTTCGTGGAACTGGCGGAACGCTTTGATGCCTTTTTTGAGAAGCTCTTCGCTGAAGCGGTGCCGCAGAAAAACGCCTTCGCCGAGCCGCAGCGAATATCTCTCATTAACCAGTGGCTCTATATCGAGCGCGGAATACGCGCGCGCCACCGCGAGGCGCACCGCATTGGAGCCCGCGTCGATAGCGGCAATATGAACGGGCTCGGGCATTTCGGAATTTACCGCCAGAGATGCGCGAGCGCAGCGGAAGGCGTGTACTTCGTCGCGCGAATTCCCAATTGTTCGCCGATACGCTGGCGAAGCTGTTTGTTGACGGCGGACACGCTGGCCTCGCCGTCGAGTTCGATGAACGAGTGGCGCTTGGCCATCACTTCAAATTCCCGCTTGATCATCGTTTGATACCGAATGAAGGACCAGTACAAGTCGTGCGAGAGCGACATATCGCGTCCGGCTTCCCAGTAGCTGATGGCCTGCGCTTTTTTGAATTCTCGCGCAAATGCGGTTTCTGGCCGAACGTTCAACCAAAACGTCAGATGCGGCCGCAGCGCCATGGCATAAAGCCCGTTCAAATAGTCGCGGTTGATTCCGCGCACCACGCCGCGCGCCACCAGCGTGAAGATAAAGCGGTCTGCGAGCACCACCGTCCCGGATCGAAGCGCAGGTAAAACTCGATGCTCCACTTGGTCAAAGAAATCCGTCGCGTACATCAGCGCCAGCGTCAATCGAGTTACGGCGTTTTTTGCCAGCAACTCATCGATGTCGCGTCCAACAAGATTCGAGCGGCGCAATCCGCTCGTCTGCACCGCGAAACCTTCCGATTCGAGCCATTCCTGAAGCAGCGCGATCTGCGTCGATCGTCCGGAACCATCCATGCCTTCGATCACGATGAGGTTTCCGGTAATTTCGCTGGGGTCGAAGCCGACCAGCGCTTCTCCGTAGAAGTATTGCGCCGTGCCATCTTCGCCGGGCACCCCCGGTTTCGCCGGCGGAAGCGGCGTGCCGGTCGCGTGCGCCAGGTCCGCTGGAGAAACCGGTACGTTCAGTTTTTCTTTCTCTTTTTCCTGATCGGACATGCTCACTCCGGAGCCGGGATGCCTGGCGCAAAGCGTTTCAAATCGATCTTCGAGGCCACAATGTCTCTCATCTGTTTCTGCAGCTTGTTCACCGGCAGCGTCCCGTCCAGCACGACGAAATTATCGGAATCCACCATCTTGTCGTACTCTTCCAAAATGCGGGCCTGGAAAAGCCGGAAACTTTCCGCGCGGTCGTACGACAGCGCCATATCCATTCCCGCTTCGTAATATTTAAGTTTGGGACGCCCGCTCAGGATGCGATGCACCGCCACATCGAGCGGCGCACGAAAATAAAAAGTAATGTCCGGAACAGGCGCGAAGCGGTACAGATTTCGCAGCCAGCGTCCCGGACAACCGCGAGCGGCGTCGCGTGCGAATGCCGTGTAGATGTAGCGGTCGGCCAGCACCAGGTAATCGCCCTGCAGCAGTGGCATAATCTGCCGTTCGCAGCGATCTGCAAAATCGGCCGCATGCAAAAGCGAAAACGTTGTCGGCGTGAGCAGTCGCCGCTGTTTTCCCCGCCGCGTCGCGGACTTCACGAGCGGAGAAGAATTCCATTCCGTAAAATGCAGCCGGTAACCGCCAATTTCCAGCCAGCGCTTCAGCAAATAAAGCTGGGTGCTCTTGCCGGAGCCGTCCGTTCCTTCCACGACGATGAGCGCGCCGGGATACGCGCGGCTCGGCACCGGCTTTCCCGGCTGCGGAAGTGTGGATTTGCCCGGTTCCGTCCGAGGCAGCTTTTGTGCGATGTCCTGATTTTCCATTAAGCTCTTCGAGAGAAGCGATCTGGCAACTCAGCGTATTCCTGCATTGTTACAAAGGCATTACAACACACCCCGCCATAACAGGCAAAGTGTTGTGGCAGCCAGCTCAGAAAGCGGCAATTTTGATGCGCAGGAATTTCTTTGGATTTTGCCGGAACTCTCCGATGAGCAATCGCAAATCTCCCGTGAGCCCAGTCAAACTGTCATAGAGTTTGGGATCAGAAAACAGTTTGCCGACAGTGGTCGTGTTGTCGTTTAACTTTGCGGAAGCACTCGCAATGTTATCGCTGGTTTCTTTCAGCTTGGTGTACAGCGCATCGTCCGTCACCAGTTTGCCGAGCGTGCCTTTGCCTGCGCGCACATCGCCGATCACCGCGTTGCCATTCGAGATCGCCTGCTTTGCCTCGTCATACAGCGACGGATCGTACAGCAGCTTTCCAAGAGTTCCCTTCTGCGAGCGTGCATCCGTCAAAATCACGTTTACATTGTCTAATCCCTTGTCCACTTTGTTGTACATTTCGTCCGACACAACCAGTTTCCCAAGCGTGCCTCGTCCCGCCTGAACATTCGTAAGTATCACGTCGCCTTTGGCGAGAATGCTATTCAAATGATTGTAGGCCTGTTCATCCGTTAGCAATTTCCCGAGGGTTCCTTTTCCTTGCTTCACGCCAGCGAGTAGCTCTTGCACGCTGTCAGAGAGCGCCTGTAAATTCCCAAGCATGTCGGCGCTACGTTCGACGACTTCCTTCAACGCCTTCTCTTCTGAACCTTTTACTTCTTCATTATCTTTCAGGGGAATGCCGGTAAATCCGCGCGTAACTTCGACGTATCGGTTCCCCAGCAAACCCTCCGTCACCAAGCTCGCGACGGAATCCGTTAAAATGTCGTCCTGATACTTCTTTCCGATGCGCAGTACTACTTCGATGTTCCTGCTCTTGTCTCGAGCCACGTTCGCAGTCCGCGGCGCCAGCTTGATGGATTCGACGTTCCCGACCTCCACTCCGTCCAAACGCACTGGAGCTCCGTTCGATAGCAACGAGGCTTCCGGAAGATAAGTAACGATCCGGTACTTTGGCCCAAGCGTTCCCGCCCCGGTCACGTAGAAAATGCCGGCGGCCAGAACCGAGAGGCCTACCAGCACAAATAATCCCACGCGCAGTTCCGTCCACGTTAGTTGTTTGCGCTGCGCCATTTTTTCTTTCCTCCCTTTCGATTTCCAAAGGACTACCGCCAAATCACACGAGAAACCGTTTTAGATACTCATCCTTCGTTTCTGCAAGTTCGTGCTGCCCGCCCTCGAAATAAACTCCGCCTTCGCGCAAAACGAGAAAACGCGTCGCCGCCATCTTTGCCGCGCCAGCGGCATTTCCGTTGGACGCGTTGTGCACGACCCGCTTCGTCGCCGGGTCAAAGCGAAAGTTCGCCAGCGCGAAACCGTCTTGCAAACGTTGCGTCGCGAGCAACGCCGTCACACCGTACACGTCGCGCAGCCGCAAGATCAGAGTGATGATTGTTTGCGAAGTGACCGGATCCAGCCCCGCCGTGGGCGAATCATACAACACAATAGGCGGCTGATTGATCAGCGCTCGCGCGATCGATACGCGCCGCCGCATCCCTCCAGACAGCTCCGACGGAAACAGATCGACGGTGTTTTCCAACTCCACAAATCGCAGCACCTCGAGCACCCGCGGCTCAATCTCCTCGTCCTTCACTTTGTCTTCCAGCAGCCGGTAGGCCACGTTGTCTCCGACTGTCATCGAATCGAACAACGCCCCTTCTTGAAAAACAAATCCCATTTGGCGCCGGAACGCCAGCAGGTCTCGCTCCGCCATGCTGGAAACTTCCCTGCCCAACACCTGGATGTTACCCGCGGAGGGCCGCAAGAGTCCCGCCGCAAGTTTGAGCGACAGTGTCTTCCCCGTGCCTGTTTCGCCCAGGAGAACCAGCGTCTCCCGCTCCTGCACCTCGAATGACACTCCGCGCAAAATGTCGCCTTCTGCGAAGCCGATGCGTACCCGATCAAATTTGATGGCTGGACTGGAGTCGGAAGTCGATGTGACGAGGCTATTCATCGGGCGTGTGCCCGCCATTATAGCGGCAATTCTCCCGCAACGCGGGCACGAAACGCACCATGCTTTAGGGGGGCATTATTAGAGGGGATTTATTGGAACGGTGCAAGCTCTAGAAAAGTTTGTCCGCGAAGTACAACGCCACTTTGGTGAGAAACGCGTCGGCCACGATGATCATCACGGAAGACAGCACGGCGGCTTGCGTCGTGGCGCGGCCCACGCCCTGCGTGCCTCCGCGCACCGTCAGCCCTTTGTAACAGCCAATGGTTGCCAGGATGAACGCGAAAAAAAACGGCTTCATAAATCCCTGCATCAAGTCCGCAAAATCCAGAGCATCGATGGCGCGCCGCCAGAACTCAATCGCGCTTAGGCGCAGCGAAAAAACCGAAGCCACACATCCGCCGAGCAGGCCCATAAAATCCGTCATCGCCGTCAACAAGGGCAGAGTCAACAGTGTGGCAATCGTCCTCGGCGCCACCAGCTTGCGAATGGGATCCGTTCCCATCGCACGCATGGCGTCCACTTGTTCGGTCACCAGCATCGAGCCGAGTTCCGACGCAATTCCGGTCGCGCAACGGCCCGTTACGAGCAAGCCGGTCAGCGAAGGCCCCAATTCCCGCACCAGCGCGATAGCCACCACATCACCGGTCAGCGAACTCTGCCCAAAGCGCGTAAATTGGGACCCCGTTTGCAGTACCATCACCGCACCGATAAAAAATCCAGATAGCAAGATGATGGGCAACGATCCGGCACCGATGTTGTCCATTTGCTGCAAAATGTCTTGCACGTAAAACGGTGGCGTGAACAAGGTATACAGAGTCCGGCCGCAGAGCATGGCGTAGTCCTGCACGTCCGCCACGGCGCCTTTTAGCGCGTTGACCAGCACTCCCGCGACGGTGATTTGCGGTTCCGTCTTGTCTTCGCGACCTGTGACCTGCAGAGGTGTGTCCGCCACGAGTACCTATTTCGCCCGCCATTTTGCGGATCTTCTACGGCGCAAAATCCTGAGTCGGAAGCCTAACCGCGCGCCTAGAACACGTCAAGCAAGCAGTCAGCTAAAGCTACGCGGGGAACGAAATGTTCGGGGCGAGGCTTCAAGCACTACTCGTTGGAGGTATGCTATCCAGTGCACGTTGAATACATGGTTTCCGAGGTGAACAGCTTGATCGCGCGCATCGACCACATCCAATTGGCCGCTCCAAAGGGCTGCGAGGCGGCAGCTCGCGAATTCTATGGGTCGATTCTCGGTCTGGCCGAAATTGAAAAGCCCGTTCCGCTGCGCACACGCGGCGGCTGCTGGTTCCAGTGCGGCGATCAACAACTGCACATCGGCGTCGAATCGCCGTTCCAGCCGGCCAAAAAGGCTCATCCCGCCTTCGCTGTTGCAGATCTAGGCAGGCTCCGTGAATCTCTGGTCGCCCATGCCGTAAAAATCACTGACGACGACTCTCTCCCCGGCACTCGCCGCTTCTTTGCTGAAGATCCCTGGGGCAATCGCCTCGAATTCCTCGAACAGAGAGTCTGACTCGCTGGACGACTGGCGCATCCACAGTTAAACTCTTTGTTTCCACTGCTCCAAGTTGCGAAGTGAGTGAGGGCGTTCGCGCAGATGCTGAAGTTCTATACCGCTGGGGAATCGCATGGACAGGCGCTACTTGCGTTTGTTTCGGGCCTGCCCGCGTCTCTGCCCGTGGATTTGAACTTTATCAATCACGAGCTGCATCGGCGCCAGCTTGGTTATGGACGCGGCGGGCGCCAAAAAATCGAAAAGGACCGGGCCGATATTTTCGCGGGGGTACGTCACGGGCAGACTATCGGCGCGCCCATTGCGCTTCGCATTGAAAATCGCGACTGGGCCAACTGGGAGAAGATTCTTCCCGTCGAAGCAACGGCCGAATCCGCGGGTAAGGAGAGAAAACTGCTCGCTCCTCGCCCGGGTCACGCCGATCTAGCCGGCTCACAGAAATTTAATTTTCACGATGCGCGCTATGTGCTCGAGCGCGCCTCTGCCCGCGAAACGGCGGCGCGCGTGGCTGCTGGCGCGTTCGCGAAGCTGCTGCTTCGCGAATTCGGCACGGAAATCGTCAGTCACACCGTTCAAGTCGGCCACGTGCGGCTGGAACGCGGCGCAACTTGGAAAGAGATTCAAGCCGTCAGCGCGGATTTAGAGTCACCTTTGCGCTGCGTTGATGCCGCCATTCAAGAAAAGATGAAGGCCGAAGTGGACGCCGCTCTGAAAGCAGGTAACACCGTCGGGGGCATTTTTGAAATCGTTGCCCACAACGTTCCCGTCGGGCTCGGCAGCCACGCGCAGTGGGACGAGAAACTCGACGGGCGTCTGGCGCAGGCGCTTATGAGCGTGCAAGCCGTCAAAGCTGTCGAGATTGGGGCGGGCGTTGCTGGCGCAGGTTCCTACGGCAGTGAAGTTCAGGACGAGATTTTCTACGAAAAATCGGCGCGTCGTTTTCGTCGCTCTACGAATCGCGCGGGCGGCCTCGAAGGCGGGATCACGAATGGCGAAGATGTCCTCATTCGCGGCTACTTGAAACCCATTTCCACGCTGCGGCAGGCGCTTCACACCGCCGACATGGTCAGCAAAGAGCCCGTTGCAGCCGCTTACGAGCGGTCCGACTGGTGCGTGGTGCCCGCGGGCGCCGTAGCCGGCGAAGCGATGATCGCACTTGTGCTGGCGGATGCTTTTCTGCAAAAATTTGGAGGAGACTCGCTTTCCGAGATGCGGCGGAATTTCGACAATTATGTCAGACAAATCGACGAGTTCTGAAGTGGTTTCCAGCCCGGCCCCGGGGTCCATCGACGCCACCGCCGCCGCTCGCAAAATCTATCCCATCGTCAAGTACGGGGATCCGATACTCGAAAAGCCGACGGGTACGGTGAAAAAGTTTGACGGCGAATTTGAGCAGCTCACCGAGGACATGTTTGCTTCCATGTACGCCGCGCAGGGCGTCGGGTTGGCCGCGCCGCAGATCGGCTTGACCCTGCGCGTGGCCGTGGTCGATGTTACAACCGGAAAAAACCCCGAAGCAAAAATCGTGCTTGCCAACCCGGAAATCATTCATGCCGAAGGCGAAGTTCGCGAAGAAGAAGGGTGCCTTTCTATTCCCGGGTTTCGCGGCTACGTGATGCGGCCGCAATTCGTCACCGTGCGCGCGCAAAATGCCAAGGGCGAATCGTTTGAAATTCGCGCGGAAAACCTGATGGCGCGGGCCTTCTGCCACGAAATCGATCATTTGAATGGCGTCCTGTTTCTGCAACACCTCAGCATGCTCAAGCGCGATCTGATCAAGCGCAAAATCAAAAAGCTCAAAAAACAAGGCGAGTGGTAGGCTCTGAACCGGTTGGTTTTTCGCCGCACGGATTGCAGAGGAAATGCATGCGAGTCGTTTTCTGTGGCACGCCGCTTTTCGCCGTCCCCGCGCTCAAGCACCTTGTGGCTCAACCTGATTTTGAAATCGTCGCGACGATCACGCAGCCCGATCGTCCACGCGGACGGGGTCGGGAAGTCACCTTTTCGCCCGTAAAAGAAACAGCGCTTGCGGCCGGTATCCCAGTGCACCAGCCGGAAAAAATTCGGGCTCCCGAAGTTCAGGAGCTTTTGCAAAAACTCGCGCCCGATGTAATCGTCATCATCGCCTACGGACAAATCATCCCGGCGCGTCTTCTACCCATCCCTAAACTCGGCTGGATCAATCTCCACGCTTCCCTTCTTCCAAAGTATCGCGGCGCTGCGCCCATCAACTGGGCCATCGCAAATGGCGAAACCAAAACCGGCGTCACATCCATGCGTATCGATGCGGGCATGGACACCGGCGAAATGCTGCTGCAAAAAGAAATGGATATCGGCGCGTCGGAAACCGCTCCCGAGTTAGCTGCTCGCATGTCCGAGCTTGGCGCGCCGCTCATGGCCGAGACACTTCTCGGTTTGGCCGCCGGCACGATCGTTGCGCGCGCGCAACCTCATGAGGGGGCTTCGAGCGCCCCCAAGCTGAAAAAAGAGTACGGCCGCATCGACTGGTCCCGGCCCGCCCAGGAAATCTTCAATCGCATCCGAGGCTTTGCACCTTGGCCGGGCGCTTACACTTTTTTTCGGGGTCAGTCCTGCCACATTTGGGGCGAGCCGGCGTCTAATGAATTGGGCGAGCAGAGCGCGCAGCAAGGCGAGACTGGCGTTCCCGGATCCTTGCTCGTTCAGCGAAATGCGGCGATGGTCTGTTGCGGAGACGCAACCTATTTGCGTCTCCTCGGCGTCAAACTGGAAGGGCGTAAACAAGTCTCCGCGGCAGAGTTTGTCAATGGCGCCCATATGTTTTCTGGCGAACACTTCGGCGAAACCTAGTTTGCGCGCTACTCAACGGTCAGGCATACTCAAAAATTGACGCACTCGAACAATCTCTTTCTGCTTGGGTCTCCGGCAGGATCGGCATTCGATACACCAGCATCGGGAGTTCACATTCCATGAACAGTTTCAAATCACGGCTAACGCGCGGGTCGTTCAACACCCGTGCAACGCAATTTTTGCGCTTTGCCGCCTGCTGGGCACTCGCCGCGCAACTTACCGGCATGCCCCTCGCTTCCGCGGCCGGCGACACTTCCTCGCCTGCGGCTGTTGATAAGCCCGCTCCGAAAAGCGTGAGCGACCCGGTTATGAAGGTCATGCAAGCGGAACTCGCTCGCGCGTCTTCTGACCTAGGCAAGACGGACTCTCCTCCGTACTACATGAGCTACACCGTTTACGACCAGAATCTCGTTGTGATGGTGGGAGCTTACGGCAGCCTGCTTACCAATGCCTCGCTGCAGCGGAGGCAAGCCGATGTGGTGATGCGGGTAGGCGCTCCGACTCTCGACAACACGCACGGGCAGAGCCGCGCGACAGGAATGACTTCCGGTACGCTGCCCATCGGCGACGACCAGGACGCTATCGCTCGCGTGCTGTGGGAATTGTCCGACCGCGAGTACAAACGCGCTGCGCCTGCATTCCTTAATGTTAGGACCAACACCGCGGTGCGCGCGGAAGAAGAGGATAAGTCACCTGACTTCTCCAAGGAAACTCCCGAAACTCACCTGGCCAACGTCACCCCGGCACCGCCCTTCGATCGCGCCGCTTGGGGAGACGAAGTCCGCCGTTTGTCTTCGGCTTTTCGCAAATATCCGGGTATTTATTTTGCGACTGTTGTCATACAGGTGACAGATTCCAATTCGCGCATGGTCTCCAGCGAAGGCAGCGCCATTGAAACTCCGAGCGCCACCACTCGCCTGATCATGGAAGCGCAAACCCGCGCCGATGACGGGATGGAGTTGCTGCGCGTCGAAACGTTCCAGGCTCCTTCCGCCAGCGGCCTTCCCAGTGAAGCGGATCTCTCTGCCAAAATCGCCAAGATGGCCGAGGACTTGAAGGCTCTTAAGAATGCACCGGTCGCGGAGCCTTACGACGGGCCCGCTCTTTTAAGCGGCCGCGCGGCGGCAGTTTTCTTTCACGAAGTGCTGGGGCACCGCCTGGAAGGCCACCGCCAGCGCGACGAGGAAGAAGGACAAACTTTCACAAAAAAGGTCGGCCAGGAAGTTCTGCCGAAATTCCTGAGCGTCACGGACGATCCTACCGTCCACGAAATGGGTGGCATGAAGCTGGCGGGTTCCTACGACTTCGATAACGAGGGCGTTCCCGCGAAGCGGGTCGAAGTCATCAAAGACGGCGTCCTGAAAAATTTCCTGATGTCGCGCATGCCCATCAAAGATTTTGCCGAATCCAACGGCCACGGCCGCAATCAACCCGGCCTGATGGCTACGGGCCGGCAGGGGAATTTGATCGTCACTTCCACGCAAAACGTTCCGGAAGCCGACATGCGCCAGAAGCTGATCGACGAAGTCAAAAAACAGAACAAGCCTTACGGCTTGTATTTCGACGACATCCAGGGCGGCTTTACCCTAACTACGCGATCTCTGCCGCAAGCGTTTCAGGTTCTTCCCGTGATCGTGTACAAAGTTTACGCAGATGGCCGCCCCGATGAACTAGTGCGCGGCGTGGATATCGTGGGCACGCCGCTCGCGGCGCTCACTCGCATCCTGATGACCGGCGACCAGCAACATGTCTTCAACGGCGTTTGCGGCGCGGAAAGCGGCCAAGTGCCCGTCTCCGCGGTTGCGCCAGCCATGCTTTTCTCAGAAATGGAAGTGCAGAAGCGCCAGCATTCTCACGATCGGCCGCCCATTTTACCTCCTCCCGGTTTTGAGGACAGTCCTGCTTCAAAAGATCAGCAGGCCAAGCCGGCGGTGAAACCATGAAAATTCTTCGCTCGCTGACATCTACTCTTCTAGCGGCTTTGCTTCTCGTTGGCGTCGCGCAGCTTCGCGCTGCCACGCACGATGCCGCTCCAAAAAGCTTGCCAGTAACTCTCGGCGTATTGGACACCGTTGCGGCGGACGCGGCCGCGCCGCATCCTAGCGCCGCGGGCGATGCCCTGCTGGAAGCTCTTCTCACCGAGCTGGACCGCTCGAAAGCACAACTCAAGATCGAGCAAGTCCAATCACCTTATTACATTGAATACCGCGTCAACGACGTCGATGACTACGACGCCGAAGCCGCTTTCGGCGCTCTGCGAGAGAGCCAGCGTGTTCATCTCCGCATTCTGCGCGTCGTCGTTCGCGTCGGCGACTACAAACAAGACAGCTATTTCGGCCAGGGCATGGGCGAAACTAACATTCTCCCGCTCGACAACGATCCCATCGCCCTTCGGCATCAGATCTGGCTCACGACCGACGAAGCTTATAAGGCCGCGGGTCAAGCCCTCGCCGACAAACAAGCCGAAATGAAGCGCTTCAGCGCGGACCCCAATCCGATCGACGATTTTTCCAAGGAACCTGTTGTCACCGTGCTCGATCCGCTCGTTTCTCTCAAGGTCGATCAGTCCGCGTGGAACAAGACTCTCGAAGACATGACCGGTCTTTATCGCCAGTATCCCGAAATTCAAACCGTCAGCGCTTCGGCCCGCTTTTCCGCGATCAATGAATATTTTGTGGACTCCGAAGGGACCGTTACCAGGAACGGCAAGACCACATACAACCTTCAATTGAATAGCTCAGCGCAAGCCGAGGATGGCATGCGCGTGAGCCGCAATCCGTACTGGATGGTTGGCCGTGCTGAAGAGCTGCCCTCACACGATAAGTTGCTCGGCGACGTTAAGCAGGCGCTCGAGACCGTCGTGGCTCTTCGCAATGCGCCCATCGTCGAGGAAGAATATCGCGGCCCGGTTCTTTTCGCCCCGGATGCGTCGGATGACGTGATCGCCTCGCTGGTAGGTTCAAATGTGGTTGGCCGCAAGCCGCAGCCGGGCAGACCCAACCGAACAGTGGGTGCGTTCGCCACCAGCTATAAGACGCGTGTGCTGCCCAGCTTTCTAACGATCATCGACGACCCCACTCTGAAAGATTTTCAGGGTCACAGTCTCGTGGGCAGCTACGACGTGGACAACGAAGGCGTCAAAGCCAGGACCGTTAACCTCATCGAAAACGGCATGCTCAACAACTATTTGCTGGGCCGCCAGCCGGTCCGCGATTTTCCCGCTTCCAACGGGCACGGCCGCGCAGCTCCGGGTTCCGGCCCCTCTCCAAGTCTCGGCGTGCTGCTCTTAAAGAGCGCCGAAGCGCAACCCCCCGAGGAGCTCAAGAAAAAAATTCTCCAAATGGTCACGGAGCAAGGCAAACCGTACGCCTACCGCGTCGACACGCTCGGGCCCGGCAATTCTCCGCGCCTTTTGTATCGTGTTTACGGGGATGGCCACGAGGAATTAGTCCGCGGCGCGGTCTTCAGCGAACTCGATGTGCGCGCGCTGCGCAGCAACCTCATCGCCGTCGGCAACGACCCGCTCGTCAGCAATCGCAGCGGGGGCGTGCCCACAACCATCATCTGCCCCTCGCTGCTCTTCGACGAACTCGAAGTGAAGCGCGCCGACACCAGCAAAGACAAGTTGCCGGAATATCCGGCTCCGCCACTTAAAAAGTAAAAACTCTTTCCCTTACCGCGCTTGCGGTTTTACACTTGCCGCAGCAACCAAAACCTGAGAACGGCCAACTCTTATGACTCTCAGAGAGCGACTCGAATGGGTAAGCCGGATGGCGCTGCTGGTATTCATCCTGGCGGCAGCTGCATTTCTCAGCGCGATCACGGCCATGCGCATCGCGATTCATGGCCGGGAAGTCAACATGCCCAATCTGGTTGGTAAGAACGTCGCCGAAGCCAACACTCTGCTGCGTACGCGCGGCCTCGTGCTTCGCGTCGCGGACCGCATTTATAGCGAACTTCCCATAAACGTTGTGGTGCGCCAAAGCCCGCCGCCGGGCATGCTCATGAAAGTCTCACAGCAAGCGCATGTCGTTCTGAGCCTCGGACAGCGCCAGTTGCAAATCCCTCTCCTCGAGGGAAACTCTCTTCGCGCCTCGCGCATCGAGTTGCTCCGCGCGGGCCTGCAGGTCGGAGAAGTTTCCGGCATTACCACGCCCGACGAGCCCGCTGACACCGTTATGCTCCAAACGCCGCGTCCGGGCGCCGGCGCCGCCACTCCTCGCGTCGATGTGCTCGTCTCCACGGGCCCGCGCGACCCCGCTTACGTCATGCCGCATCTCGTCGGCTTGCACGAATTCGAAGCCCAGCACCGCTTGGATGTCGCGGGCCTGCGCCGCAAAGTCAATTACGTGTCCGCCCCCCAGTGGCCGCACGGCGCGGTCATCGACCAAACTCCGCTCTCCGGCCAGCGCATCCCCGGCTCCGTTACTATCGAACTCACCGTCGCTAACTGATCGAAATACTCGAAAAGTTAATTTTTCGTCGCAATGGGATTCCGCGGCAAATTTGGCTTGATTCCAAACTGTTTCGACCCCCAATCGCACAGCTCTTCGAGGACTGGAATTAGTTTCTCGCCCGAAGGGCTAAGCGAATATGTAACTCTCGGCGGCGAGGACGGCACAGCCGTCCGACTGACAACGCCATCCCGCTCCAATTCACGCAACTGCGCCGTAAGCACTTTCTCGCTGACGCCTTGCAAAAGATTCCGCAGTTCTGCAAACCTCAACGGTCCAAAAGAAAGCCGCCACACCGCTTGAACTTTCCATTTCCCGCTCAAGACATTGATCGTCGCCTGCACCGGACAGCCGTGATTAGGTTTCATTGATGCCCCTGCATGGGAAGCTCTTCGCCGCCTGCTCCGAGCTTACAAATTTGTGCGTACTTCTCCGCGCTTCAGCGCCGTTATACCATGCTAGGGAAACATTGGGCGGCACAAGAGATCCTGCATCGCGCACGTCTCCCAGATGCCGGCCCCACAGAACGGGAGAAAACAATGATTCTTATCACCGGCGCCAGCGGAAGTGTTGGCAAAGCTGTTCTGCAGGAAGCAACCCGCACACAGCCCAAAGTGCGCGGCATGTACAGATCAAAAGAGGAAGCCGCCAAAGCCCCGGCAGGGTGCGCGTCCGTCCTGGCCGATTATGCGGACAAGCTTAGCCTTCGCAACGCTCTCAATGGGGTAACAACTGTCTACGTCGTTTGTTCTCCGATTCCACAACTCGTGGAACTCGAAAGCAATATGCTGGATGCCTGCAAAGAATCCGGCGTGAAGCACGTCGTTCTAAATTCAGCCCTGGGCGCGGGCGACTACGGAAAATCGTTTCCAAGCTGGCATCGCAAGGTGGAAGACAAGCTGAAGGCCACTGGAATGAGCTACACCATCCTACGGCCCAACGGGTTTCTGCAGAACATCGTGGCCTTCAATGCCCCCAGCATTCGCGCTCAAGGTGCGTTTTACGCGGCCATGGGCAACGCAAAGGTAAGTTATCTGGACATCGCTGACATCGCCGTTGTCGCTGTCAAAGCGCTCCACGGAGGCGCCCACGCTGGCAAGACCTATGAGTTGAACGGGCCAGAAGCGATTTCGAACCAAGAGCTTGCGCAGAGAATTTCCAAAGTTACCGGCCGCACCGTGAATTTCGTGAACATCCCCGAATCCGCGCAGCGCGAGGCTATGCTCGGCCTGGGGGTGCCCGATTGGCAGGTGACCGCCCTCTTGGAACTGCAGCAATACTACAAGCAAGGCGGAGGAGAGAAAACCGATAGCCTGCTGAAAACCTTGATTGGGCGCGATCCCGTAACGCTCGATCAATACCTCACTGCAAACGCCCGTGAATTTCGATCAGAAGCCGCAACGGCATGAAAAAGGAGCCTTTCGATGAGCACCTCAGCGGAATTGCCGGAAGCTAAAAATCCCAAGACGGGAATGACGCTGACCGAGATGAAGGATTTCATCCGCAATCATTTCGAGGAGTTTGTAAACCGCAAAAACCTGCGCATCGGAGAAGTGAATTTCGCACCCGACTTTGTCGATCACGGCGCCGACGTCCCGCCCGGCCTCCCTCCGGGACCCACGGGCGCCATTCAATACGTCGGCGCCGCACTCAAAAAAGTTCCCGACCTGCGGGTAGTCATTGAAGACCTCGTCGCCGAAGACGACAAAGTGGTTGTTCGCAACCACTGGTCTGGCACCGATGCCGCATCCAGTCAGCACCTCGAATTCTCCGGAATCGTCATTTGGAGAATCGCCAACTGTCAGATCGTCGAGCGCTGGGCTTACCTCGAAACTCCCCACTCCGCGCGCGCGTAGCTTTGGGCCCGTTGAGCAATCAAATCGTCCCCCTGCCCTTTTCCTCCCAACGTGCCGAGAGGCCCCGGCGGCTTATGTTCTCTTTGAGACAGACACCAGAATTCTCGTCGTGATATCTATGAATCTAAAGGCTTTGGTCAGTGCGGCAGGGTGCCTCGCTCGTAGCGACCAGGATGGCTACGGTCCAGAGACGTCTGTGCACAGGCAACTATCTATAACCTCCTCGCGTTTGCGAGAGGAAGCGTTGAATTCAATTAGGGAGGACGGAGACGGCATACCCTATTCAGCCGCCATCCTAGCTCGACGTTTTCAGAAACGGATGCAGAGAACGTTTCGAGCCACTGAGCACAAATTGTGAGTCACAACCCCAGCATTCCACACCGTCTGATAGGCCAGGACGCGCCGCCCGCTCCGTCATTGGCGCAAGGTACGTTCACTTCCCTATGGCGTCCGATCAACGGCTTCCTCGAGTGGTTCGGCGAACTCGGTCTCTTCTCATGGCAGGTTTTGAGAGCGGCAGTGCGGCGGCCTTTTGAAGGGCAAGAGTTGCTTCGTCAGTTCGATGAAATCGGCTCTAAATCCTTGCCTCTGGTCGTTTTGGCTGGCGCGGCTATCGGTTTCGTTCTCTCCTTGGAAAGCCGCAGTAGCCTCGTTCGCTTTGGTGCCCAATCCATGCTTCCCGCCGCTCTCGTCTACTCCATCATCCACGAAACAGGACCCATCGTGACCGGTCTGGTCGTCAGTGGCAGGGTTGGAGCGGGCATCGGCGCTGAGTTGGGCTCCATGAAAGTTACCGAGCAGATCGATGCCATCGAAGCATCGGGCGTAAATCCCTACAAGTTTTTGGCTTTCACGCGCATCGTGGCCTGCATACTCGTGCTCCCTCTGCTAACGATTGCCGCCGATTTCTGCGGCGTCCTCTTCGGCTGGATCGCCGAGACTTTGGCCCAGCCGGTTTCCTTTCAAAGATTCATCAATCAGGGTTTTGTCGGCGCCAGCTTTAGAGACTTTCTCGCCCCCACTTTCAGAACAGTCGTCTTCGGCCTGATTATTGGCATGATCGGCTGCTTCCAGGGAATGCGCACGCACGGTGGCACCGCGGGTGTGGGACGATCCGCCACGAGTTCGGTCGTACTTTCCTCGCTCTTTGTCATCCTGGCCGACGTCATTCTAGTGAAAATAATCCTGGTGTTCTTTTCATGATGCGCTCTGAACAACAAGTCTTCCCTGGCGTGGATGAAAGCGCGGCCGCTGTGGGGATGGAAGGCTCCAGTGACAAGAGCGGCGGACCCGCGGTGGTCCTGCGAGGCTTGCATAAATTCTTCGGAAGCCAGATCGTGCTGGACGGAATTGATTTGACCGTGAAGAGTGGTGAGACTGTGGCCATGCTCGGACGAAGCGGGACCGGCAAGAGCGTCCTGCTCAAAATCATCATCGGCCTGCAAAAACCAGAGTCCGGCTCCGTTCGCGTCCACGACCAGGAAATCACGCGCCTCGATCTCGACACCATGAATGAAATCAGGAAAAAGATGGGATTTTTGTTTCAGCACGCGGCACTGTACGACTCCCTGAGCGTCGAGCAAAACATCGCCTTCCCTCTGAAGCGCCACACAAAAATGACGGAATCCGAACGCGGAGATCGCGTAAAGCAACTCCTCTCCAGCGTGGGCATGGAAAGCGATCTCAAGAAAATGCCCAGCGATATTTCCGGCGGTATGCAAAAGCGCGTAGGTTTGGCACGAGCGCTGGCTCTCGAGCCCGGTATCCTCCTGCTCGATGAACCAACTGCAGGCCTCGACCCCATCACCTCCGCCGAGATAGATGAGCTCATTCTCAAGCTGCAAGAAGAGCATGACATGGCTTCGATTGTCGTCACTCATGACTTGCAAAGCGCGAAAACCATCGCGGATCGCATCGCACTTCTCCAAGAAGGCCAGGTGCTGATTGAAGGCAGCTTCGAGGACCTTGAGAAGAGTGACAACGAATTTGTCTCAGAATTCATGAAGCGGGATTCCTAGGGAGCATATATGTCAAGGGCGGCGAGGCTCGGAGCCTTTATCATCGCAACGCTGGCGATTCTTGCGGCGGGTGTTTTTGTTATTGGAAGTAAACAGTATCTGTTTACGCCCACCTATCGGCTGAAAGCCCAATTCGCCACAGTGGTAGGCCTCGATTCCGGCGCGGAAGTCCGCATCGGCGGCGTGCACACCGGCACCGTTCGTGAAATCTTCCTGCCCAGCAAACCGACCGACAAAATCACCGTGCTGATGGATCTGCAGCAATCGACCCACGGAATCGTCAAGCAAGACTCCCTCGCTTCGATCGAGACTGAAGGCCTTCTCGGAAACGAATACGTCGCAATATCTTTCGGCACCGCGCAAGCGCTAAACGTAAAAGATGGCGATACCATCGGCAGCGAGCCCCCGCTCGTTATCGCCGACCTGATGAAGAAAGCCGACGGCATTCTGGACACCAGCCAACAAGCCCTTACTAACGTCACCGTGATCACGGGCAATCTAAGTTCCATCAGTAACAAAATCAATCGAGGTCAGGGAACCATCGGCGCATTGGTGAACGATAAGAAGCTATATACGCAGCTAGATGAGAGCACCGCAGGCCTGCGTGACACCGTGAACCATGCCGAGGCAGGCGTCACCTCCTTCCAGGAGAACATGGACGCCATGAAACAGAATTTTCTAGTGCGAGGTTTTTTCAAAAAACGCGGCTATGAGAACTCCGCCGATCTCGAGAAAAACGAAATCCCGCAGCTTCCCGAAACCGAGCCTCTAAAGACTTTCACTTTCGATTCAAAACAGCTCTTCGACAAACTGGATACCGCCAAAGCAAAGAACCAAAAATCTTTGCGGGCTGCAGGGCAGTTTCTGGCCGACACGGAATTTGGCATCGCGGTCGTCGTGGTTTCCGCCGGCGCCACGGGAGATACGCAAAAGGACTTGGTGCTAACGCAGGCTCGGGCCATGGTCGTGCGAGACTACCTCGTCGGCAATTTCTCTTTCGACGATTCGCAGCTGAAAACTTTGGGACGCGGCAAAGGGACCAGCGCCACTCCCGATTCCGGCTGGGGCACCGTGGAGATCATCGTCTATCCCGCTGACACCGAAGCTCCCACACAAACCAGCGCAGGCAATCCGAAGTAAAATGTAGGCTACCCGGTCGTTTCGCCGATCGTGCGGTAGAACGTCAATCCAGGCTGAGCCGGAGTTGCTTATATGAAGAAATCGCCGTCTTCGCAAACTGCGAATAGTCCAACGCAGTTTAATATCGCCGCCATCGCCAAGCTGGAAGAGGAGGCCTTGGATCGCAGGACTCGTACCGAACGCCAAAGCGATACCATCGTAAGATTTATCGGCAGCCCCAAGTTCCTTCTGTTGCACCTGATTTTAGTTGGCGCCTGGATCACTGCAAATCTCAACTTAATTCCGGGCGTGAATCCTTTCGATCCTTTCCCGTTTGGTATTTTGGCGCTTTTTGTTTCCTCGGAGAGTGTTTTCCTTACCATCTTCGTGCTTATCAGTCAGAATCGCATGGCGCGCCAGGCGGAAAGACGTTCGCATTTAGATCTACAAGTCGGTATGCTCGCCGAACAGGAACTGACGACGGTGCTCCAGATGCTCCAAAAACTCTGTCAGCACGCCGGCGTCGACGTGAAATCCTCAAACGAGCAAGTTGAGGGCTTCAGCGAGACTACCGACGTGCATAAACTGGCCAGCGAACTCGACAAAAAACTTCCCGACAAGCCGTGACCGCAACTCGCTACGACGGCGTCACCGCCCGTAAACCAGCACGTGAAACGTTCCTTGAATCGGCGCTCGATTGGGGTGTGGCCGGTCCGCGGTGGGCGCGGGCGCCGGACCAAAGTCCGCAGTGTCCAGAAACAAATTATGCGTTTTGGTGTCGAGGCCCATGGTTTTCGCGCCGTATTCCGTCTTGATCGTTTCCGCATCGCTGAATTTGTCAGGCGAATCCTCGTGGAACACGTGCACCATTCCCTCGCGAGTTGAAACAAAAATCATGCCAGTCTCGGGATCGTACGCGGCCGCATCTACTCCCGCGGAAATAGGGAACGACTGGATCACTTTTCCGTTCTCAGAGTCCAGCACAACCATCGTTTGAGGATTTCGTCCCGCGCTGAACAAGCGATGATGCGCAACGTCCATCGCCAGCGCCGTCGGTGCTCCTGCGGGAGCCAGGGGCCACCGCGATTTGATCTTCAGCGTTGCGGTATCAACGGCGACAAGCTCGCTCTTATCTTCCAAATTGATGTACACCGTCCCCTTACCGTCGGCGACCGCAAACTCCGGCCCGCCTCCCAGCTCAATCGTGCCAACCACGTTCCCGCTCTTGGCATCAATCACCGTCGAGCTGTGCGGATCGCCGTTCATTACGAAGACGTGCTTGGAAGAAGGATCGTAAATGACGCAATCCGCGTCATTATCGGCCTTGGCTTCCCCTATCACTTTGAGGGTCTTCAAATCAAAAATGATCACCTTGCCTTGACCGCCATCGCTAATGAATCCGCGGCCAAACTCGCTGGCCACGGCAACCCCATGGTCCTGCTTCAAGCCCATGATGTTGGCAACGAGCGCGCCGCTGTCGGCGTCGATCACCTTGATTTCCGTGCCATGCGAAAGATAGACGCGCCGCGCGGCAGAATCCACACTGACGTAGTCGAAGTACTCGCGAGTGCTGCCTTCAGCCGCGCCAAAGCTATATTTCTTCAACAGGTGATAGCCACCCGCCGCCATCACAACCGAGGCTGCACCCAGCACAATCAGCACCACGCCACTTGCAACACGTCCAAAACCATTGGATTTCATACGAATCCTCCATTGCGATAGATCGCTTTCCTAACGCGCTATTGTTGTTGTCCCACTTCTGTCAGAAAGGCTGGACTCACCGTCACGGAAAGAAAGTAGCGCGTCGCGTCTAAACAGAAGATAAATCGTGGCGGCCTGCTTATGTGATTTCTTTCCTTCTCTGCCGCCTTCGTTCTAAGGCGCTGCGTCATCGAACACAATCCGGAATGTATAGGCGTATTTACCCGGAGCCAGCGCCGGAAGTTGAATCCGCAACCCATCGGCTTGTTGCTGAAAGGCGATCTTCGCGTCCGAGCCAAGCAGAACGACCGAAGCAATTTTCTGCCCGCTCATCGCAGCTGCTCCCAAGTGAATGGATCATCGTCTCGCCGCGAGAGGGCCAACCCAGCTCAATCGCGTACAGCGTCTTTCCCTTTGTCGTAAATCGAAAATCTTCCGCGGTGTAGCCCGCTGTGTCAGTATCGTGAAACGATCCCGCCGCAACTTTCGTTGGCCCCTCCCCATAGATCTTCCACGGCCGTGTCCCGTAAATCGCCTCTCCATTCAGCTTCAGCCACGAACCCACATCGCGCAAAACCGCCTGCACTTCTTCCGGTATTGTGCCGTCCGACCGCGGCCCAATGTTCAAAAGCAAATTTCCGTTCTTGCTCACGATATCGATGAGTTGCTGCACCACGAACTCCGGTGTCTTAAACGTATCGTCCTTGATGTACCCCCAAGACTTGTTGCTGACCGAAGTGTCTGTTTGCCAGTAGAGCGGACGTATCTCCCCCAACTGCCCGCGCTCCAAGTCCAGCACCGCGCTGTGTTCCTGAATCGCGTAGTCCTTGTAATTGATCACTCCGACGTGGTCGCCATATTTCAGCGACGTGTTGTAATAAAACGCCGCGAAACGCGCCAAGTCTGCCCGCACGGCGGCCTGCCCGATCCACCAGTCGAAATACATAATGTCGGGATGGTATTTCTCCACGATCTCCGAGGAGCGCGCCAGCCAATCCGCAGTCCACGCCGCCGATACAAACGTGAAATCATTCGACAAAGGCGTCCCCTGCTTGGCTTCCATCCAGTTGTGCGCCGGCCCATAAAACGCAGCATACTTCGGATCATTAATATCGGACGCAATCCGCCGCCCAACGCCCAAAAAGAAATTATGCTCGACGCGGTGTGACGACGCGCCAAAGTGCAGTCCCTCCGCCCGCACCGCCTTTGCCAATTCGCCAATCACGTCGCGGTGCGGCCCCATTTTCGCCGCGGTCCAGTCGCTCAAACCGCTGTCGTACATTGCGAATCCATCATGATGTTCCGCCACCGGCACTACATATTTCGCTCCCGCCTCCTTAAACAGCCTCGCCCAAGACGCCGCGTCAAACCGCTCCGCCTTAAACATGGGCACAAAATCCTTATATCCAAACTTATCCGCCGCGCCATATGTGGCGATGTGATGTTTGTACTCGTCCGATTCCTCTCGGTACATGTTGCGCGGGTACCACTCGTTGCCGAACGCCGGGACCGAGTACACGCCCCAGTGAATGAAAATCCCAAACTTCGCGTCCTTATACCACTCCGGCACTTCATATTTTTGCAGTGATTCCCAATCCGCACGGAACGGCCCGTTGTGCCCGTTGCGATCCACTTCTTTCAGAATGGCCGCGCGCGCCTCGTCATATTTTGCGCTGGCGTGTTGCCAAGCCTGGTCGATAACGATTGGCTCTTCCGATGCAGTTGGAGCGCTTGCACCCGAAGTACCTCCGGCCTGCGCATCCACCACTGACGGAGCAATGGCAAAAGATCCGTACCATAACCCCGCAGCCAGGATGCAACGCACTGTGAATCCAGTCGTCACCGAGACCATATGCCCCCGTCCTTTTGCGACAGACTATTCCCGACTTCGAATCCGCTAAATTCCCTGAGCTCTCAGGCGAACTACATACTCAGAATCTCTATGGCCGTCAACGCATAAATCGCTCCGCACTCCGTCACCCGTCTCATGTCCACATACTCCTTGGGCCCATGCGCAACTGAAAGCAGCCCCGGACCATACGCATACGCCGGCATCCCGCGCGCTGCGTAGAATCGCGTCTCCAAAAGTCCCGGGCACATCTCAAACCGCGGCGCCTTGCTCGTGACCGCTGTTACACTTTCGACGAGCGCTCTCCCCAACTTCTCGTCCTGGCCACAAGCCGCCGACTGTCCCTCTTGCAAAATTACCCATTCCAAGGGAATTCCTTCGCGACGGCATTCCTCCAACACTCCAATTAGCCGCGCCTTTTCCTCCTCCAGGTCTTCTTCAGGATTAATCCGGCGGTCCACGGTGAACCAGCACCTGTCCGGCACGACGTTGAAGTTCGTCCCGCCACCGCTCTGGCCTCCGACCATCAAAATGGAGTTACGCGCCCGCGCAGCCCCCGTCTCGCCTACTTCATCCAGTTCAAGCTCCGCGCCGATAGTGTGATCCGTAGTCCGCAACTCAACATGTCGCTTCAACGCAAGCAGTCGCTCCGCCACGCGATGCATCCGTTCAAACGCGTTTTCTCCGCGGTGCTGCAAACCCACGTGTGCTGCTTTGCCCCGCACCTCCACACGCAACGAAATCGCCCCGCGATTCGCATTCCACACCACCCCGCTAGTAGGCTCGGCTGTAAGCATCCCGATTCCTCCACGCCCCAGCAGTCCTTCCCTCGCCAGCCGCGCCGACCCGCGTTCACCTCCCGTCTCCTCATCCGGCACCAGCATCAAACCAATCCTGCCCTCAAGCTCCGCGCCAAATTCCTTCAAAGCCCGCATCGCATACAGCATCGCCACAATTCCACCCTTCATGTCACACGTCCCGCGTCCAAACAAAAAGTGCTTCTTCCTTAGCGGCTTGAACTGCTCCGCCGTCTGCGCAGGCACCACATCGTAATGTCCGTGGAAATAAAGTGTCCGTTCTCCCCGCCCATATTCCGCAAGCAGACAAGCAGGACTTTCTTTTAATTTTCTTGCTTTGCTTTTAGATTGAAGCCGCTCGAAATCGAAGTCAAATTTGCGGATGTACTTCTCGAGGAGGGTTGCCAAAACCCGACAATTTTTCCCAGGCGGATTTTCGGAGGCGATTGCTACAAGCGCCGTAATCACCCGCGCCATCTCCTCCTCATGCGCGCGCATCCACTTCAAAATCGCGCCGACCCGCCGCGCCTCTTCGCTTTTTCTAACGCTCATAAGCGTTGATGCTATAACTCCGCCACCCCAGCGCACAGCTCCATTTTGGTTTTATCGGGTCTCACGGCTACTCCGATGCCCTCTTCCACGTCCGGGCGAGGGATCGAAGTTCACACGACCGCCGACAGAGCCGGCTACTGATGATGGTGCAAAATTCTTTACCCTGGCGCCGATACCGTGGTTCAATCGCAATGTCAGGCGCACTTGGCCACCTCTGTGGAGGACGAAGATGGAAAGCATCATCGCTAAACTACTGGACGATTTTGAACATGGCAGAATGACGCGACGCCAGTTGATCAAGAGCATCGCTGTGGCCGCAACAGCCGCCGCAGTCCCGCGCCCCGCTTCCGCAGAAATCTCCAAGGGCTTCAGCGCCGTCGCGGTCAACCACATTTCCTACCAGGTCAACGACTACGCGAAGACCCGTGACTTCTACGCGGATTTGCTGGGGATGAAGATCGTCGCCGATACGGGCAAACAGTGCAACCTGGTCCTCGGCGACACAAATACCTTTGTGATCCCCCGCAACGCGCCTCAAGGCAGTGCGCCGCCGCGGATCGATCACATCGCCTATACGATTGAGAATTGGGACAAGAATGCTGTAAAGGCGGAGCTAGATCGTCGCGGCCTCAATCCGCAACCCGATACCGACAACAGTTTTCACATTAAAGATCCGAACGGGTTCGATCTTCAGATCAGTGGCAAGGATATGAAACCCGGCTAGCCGGCTGTGCTTTGCGCGCCTTGTCGGTCACGTTCCACACAGCTTTAAACATTCAGCGAGCACATCCCCTACCCCGGCGGACAGGCACCCCGAACCCCGCGCCACATGCCCTCTTTTGCGCCTCAAGTCCAGTTACCAGGATAGGCTGCACTCAATAAAGTGGAGCATCCACCAGCCCATGAAATCTCCACACGGGGGCATGCATGAAAAAGATAGCGTCCGTTTTCTTCGTTGCGGTGATTGTGTCAGCTTTTGGAATGGCTCGGGCGAACGAGAAACGAGGAGCGGTCTCCTCCAAAGTACTCTCCGCCAAAACAATTTACGTCGATAACCAAACCAACGACGCCGAGCTTCAACACGACGCCTACATGGCTCTGAGCAAATGGGGCCGGTATGAAATTGTGGACTCTCCGCAGAAAGCGGACGTCGTGTTGCGTCTTTCCGGAAGCAGCGTCGTGAAATTCGTTCCGGGCGGAGATCCTTCCGCGACCTACAATCCAAAGCCGGTCAGCGAAAAATTCGCGGCAGGAGATGAACTCGCGCCGCCTGGATGCACGCGGCTCACTTTGATCGAACCGAAGAGCGGAACCACGCTCTGGTCAGACGTCAGAAAGACGGCCAACGCGCAAGAAAAGAGCAAGCTCCTCGAAGGGCTTCACGAAGCCGTCGATCAACAGCAAAAGAGCCACAGCAAGTAAATAGAGGAAGATACCTGGGAGGCGTCTGAAAGAAGATAGAGCGCACGGCGCCACAAATTCAACCGACGCGATTTTGCTGCCCCTTGCCCGCTTCGTCGAGCCAGCGATCCAGAACAGGCTGGTATTCCGGCTCCGTCTCCAGGAAAACGACGCCCGCCCCCATGTTCGTCTGTGAATAAACGATTTTTGACCTGGCCTGAAAAAAAGCGTCCCCGGCCGAAATCTTGACCATCACGAGAGTTCCCACCGGGAATGGATTCATCATATCCAGATAGCAGCCGTAGAGGCTCAACTCGCTGACGCGCGTGGCGATGCGCACATCCGACGTCTCTTCAATGAGCTCGGCACTGGCAATAAACGTATATCTCGGTGTGCGACGGCGTTCTGCTCCCAATGAGTAGCCTCCGAAAGGATGCCCGCAGCCCCTTTTATATGATGGTACGACGGATTGCGAAAATCTGGTTCACCGCTCACCCAAATCATAACTAGTGGAACTGCGGTTAAGCGTCGATTCCACGCCGAACGCTAGCTTGAGTTGGAAAACGCTGCGGAGTTGGAAGAGATTGAGAAGCGATGAGTGAATTTTCTTCTTCGCCTCGGCTGAGTTTTGTCGAGGCCTCACTGGCTGTTGGAACTTTGCGAGAGTGATAGGATACGTGCGCCCAGAAACGGGATCAGCGACAACAAATGCTGCTAAATGCGCGTTTCAGCCGTGATCGAATACGGCCACCAAAGAAAGCGAGTATTTTCAAAATGAAAAGACTGGTTCTGTTGCTCCTGATTTCACAGACGATGGGCGCTCATCGAGTGCTGGCGCAAGAGACAGCAGAGAGCAAGGTTGAAAAAGGAGAGCGCCACGAGTTCGTCATTGCGAATTTCAAGACGGAGAGCGGAGTTGTGTTGCCACAGGCGCGCGTGGTGTATGGAACTTACGGGAAGCTGAACGCGGCGAAGGACAATGTGGTGCTGCTGCCGTCGCACTACATGGCGAATTTTCACGGATATGAGTGGTTGATCGGAGCGGATAAGGCGCTCGACTCATCGAAACTGTTTCTTGTGGCGACAGAATTGTTTGGGAATGGAAATTCGTCTTCGCCGAGCAACACGCCAGAGCCCTTTCACGGCCCGCGCTTCCCAGTGACTACCATCCGTGACAATGTGGAAGCCGTGCACCGCCTGCTCACAGAAGAACTGAAGATCACGCACTTGCACGCGATTGTCGGATTCTCAATGGGCGCGCAACAGGCCTTTCAGTGGGCCGTGAGCTACCCGGCTTTTGCGGACCGCATCGTAGCCACCTCCGGAACGGCGAAGACTTATGGACATGGCATCGTTCGCCTGGAAAGCGAGATCACTGCGCTGACGACGGATCCAGTATTCGCGAACGGCGATTACAAGGAGCAGCCGAAGAAAGGGATCGAGGCGTTTGCGATTGTGTGGACGGCCTGGCTTTTCTCGCAGGAGTGGTGGAGGAAAGAGATATGGCGCGAGGGAGCTAAGCCTGGCACAACTTTCGAGAGTTTTGTGAACGACCTAAAGACCAATTTCATTCCCGGAGCGGATGCCAACAATTTGATTCTACAAATGAGGACCTGGGAGAAGCACGACGTCGGGACAACGCCCGCGTTTGGCGGAGACGTGGAGAAGGCGCTTGCGTCGATCAAGGTTCCGTTTCTGTACATGCCGTCGGAGACGGATTTGTATTTTCCGGTGAGCGACGCGAAATATGAAGCGGGTTTTATGAAGACCGTAACACTCATGCCGATTCCGTCGTTGTGGGGACACCCTGCCGGAGCGGCCGCTGACCCGGCGGATGCGAAATTCTTGAACGAGAACATTGGAAGGTTTCTAGCAGGAAGGAACTAACTCATGGCAAATAACCGCGATCGCGCAAGAGCACGGGAGTTGGCGGCGGAATATCTAAAGAAGGGCGATCCCACGGGGTGGTTTGAAGTGCTTTACAAAGAGGGGGAATCGGGCCAGAGCATTGTGCCGTGGGCGGACCGGGGAGCGAATTCCGGTCTCATTGAATTTTGGAAGACGAACCCGCAAGAGACCTTCGGGAAGAAGGCGCTGGTGATTGCGTGCGGGCTAGGGGATGACGCGGAGCAATTGGCGGCGTGGGGATTCGAGACGACCGCTTTTGATATTTCGGAAACAGCTATACGAGCGGCGCGCAAGCGGTTTCCGCAGAGTGAAGTGAAATACAGCGTGGCGGATTTGTTTCAGCCCCCGCCGGAATGGGAACGGAAGTTCGACTTTGTCTTCGAGGCAAACACTGTGCAGGCGCTTCCCGTCACCATTCGAACAGCAGCCATACAACGCATTGCAGCGTTTGTGAGGCCAGGAGGGAAACTACTGGCGATTGTCAGGGGACGGCAGACGGACGAGCCCCTGCAAGAGTTGCCGTGGCCGCTGACACGCGCGGAGATGGATGAGTTTGTCCGCGCGGCGCTCACGCAAGAAAGCTTCGAAGAATACTTTGACAATGAGGAGCCGCCCGCGCGAAGATTCCGGGGGCTGTATACCAGGCCCTAAGAAACGAAACGCCTGTTGAAAGCGATGAGGAGGAGTTTTGCCCCGAGGGAATAGAGCCGAAAGTCGATAAACGAGATATGCCAAGGATGGCAATAATTATTTCAAGCTGGCGTATTGCAACATTTGTTGCGTTCGCTATCGCAATTGTGCTGAGCGCAATGGTTCCTGCTCGTGCGATGGGACAAGCTGCAAAGGCGAACAACGATCTTGCTGGCACGTGGAAAGGCGAGCTGGGTCCAGGCGCGGGGAAGCTGCACATCGTTTTGACAATTACCAAAGCCGCGGACGGCGCATTCTCAGGACAACTGAATAGCGTGGATCAGGGCGCCGTGATCCCGATGGAAAACATAACGCTGAAGGGTGACGCGGTACGGTTCGAAGTGAAGGCCGTGGGCGGGTTATATGAGGGAACCTTGAATGCCGCGCGAACGGAGTTTGCAGGGACCTGGACGCAAGGCGGCGCGCCCGCGCAGCCGATCACGTTCACGCGCAGCACGGAAGACTCCGCCGCGAAGGACAATGCAGCGCAAAAACCAGCAGAAGGCCCGAAAGAAAAACCTATTTCTGCGTTTGTGGACGTGGTTGTACCGATTGCCCCGACGGCGTTCAAAGCCGACGGGAAATGGCATGTCGTCTATGAATTGCATTTGAACAACATGGACCGTTGGGATTATCAAATAACGAAGGTCGAAGCGCTTTCGGGAGACGCCGCCGGACGAACCCTTGTGGCGTACACGCGAGCCGAATTGGAAGGGGTTATGGCCCGGCCGGGCCAGCCCGGCGCGACGGAAAAATCAAAGCTGGGCGGCGGAACAATGGCGGTCGTCTATATGTGGGCGACGGTGGATACGGAGAACGCAGTGCCCGCGACGATCCGTGAGCGCCTGACCGTGAAGGTTGGAACTTATCCGGAAGAGATGACCATTGAAACAGCCGCGATTCCCGTCTGGCGCGGACCGGTTGCCATCAGCTCGCCATTGCGCGGAAATCATTGGTTGGCCGGCAACGGGCCGTCAAGCACATCGGGCCATAGACGAGCATTGATTCCGATCGACGGGCATGCTGCGATCGCGCAGCGCTTTGCCATTGATTGGGTACGGATTCGCGATGAGGGAAAGACTTTCCAGGGAGACGAGAAGGATAACAAGAATTATTACGCCTACGGGAACGATGCGCTTGCCGTGGCGGACGGTGTCGTCACAGAAGTGAAGGACGGCATTCCAGAAAATATTCCGGGGCGGGATTCGCGGGCCGTTCCGATTACTCTGGAAACTGTCGGCGGCAATCACGTGATCTTGGATATTGGCGGCGGCCATTTTGCATTTTACGCCCATCTGCAACCAGGCTCGCTGCGCGTGAAGCTTGGAGACAAAGTGCGACGAGGACAAGTGGTAGGACTCGTGGGAAATTCCGGAAACTCGACCGAGCCGCATTTGCATTTTCATATCGAGAACGGCAGCTCACCGCTGGGAGCAGAAGGCCTGCCTTATTCTTTGGCGTCGTTTGAAGTAGTGGGACACGGCTGGACCTGGAAACCAGCGGATGCAACAGGGCCAGCAGAAGTTCACAAAAACGAAATTCCCATGGAAAATGAAGTCGTGAATTTCGCGACGACCCCCTAGCAAAGCTACGCCTCGATCCACGAGACGGATCGTCCCGTGGACCGAAGCTGGCACTCCAGAAACCTATTTTGACGGTTCCTTTTTGTGCAGCGCGGAGCAAGCGCTTAGCGCGGTGTTGGGGTCGACAGCGCTGTCGCCGGCTTCAATGAGGCGGATGATGCCCTCTTTGTCGATCACGATGTTGGCCCGCAGTGCCCACTGGTAGGTTTCCTTTTGGACGTCGTAGCCCTTCAGGATGCCGTACGACGTCAGCATTTTGTGATTCATGTCACTGAGGAGGGGGAAATTGATGTTGGCTTGCTTGGCGAACGCCGCATTAGCGGCGGGACTATCCATGCTAATGCCAAAAACTGCCGTATCTGAGGTGTCGATCTTGCCTGAGGCGATTCCAGCCTGGACCGCCTGAAGTTGTTTCGTTCAACCGCCGGTAAAGGCCAGGACGTACACGGCCAGAAACACGTTCTTCTTGCCGCGAAATTCGCTGAGCTTTACATTTTTCCATTCGTCGCTGAGAAGGGTGAAGTCTGGCGCGGTGTCGCCCACTTTCAGCGTCATCTTTGCCATTTCTGGTTTTTGCGCCTCTTGCGCCAGCGGAGCAGCCACCGGCGTGGCGGCCAGCAAAAACATTAAAGCTAAGGCACGATTCATTCGCACTCTCCTGTACGTAAATAGATGGGTGACGAACAACGAATACACCCTATCAAGTCGCAAGACCGCTGAACACTCAAAAATATTCCCGCGTGTAGCAAGAAAAATGCAAGCCAAGTTAGAGCTTTTGAAGAGGAACAGTGGGAACATCAGGGGCGCGCCGTTCGTATGTAAGGAGGACGGGCAAGTTCAATGGTGAAACAATCGCCGTGGTGTGTCGTCCTACAGGATGAGTCGGCGGATGAGGAGGATGGAATGAGGAAACTTTCGTTTGATCGGTGGGGAGGGTTTCGAACTGCGGGTGGCCGGGCGGTCTTGGTGGGCGCAGCCTTGTGCGGAGTGCTAAGTTTGGCGGGAATTGGCGCGTCAGGACAGGAAAAAGACAAAAGCGGCGTCAATGTCACGGTGACGAGTAAGGATGGAAGCGAGGCGGGTTTGGTGATCAGCGCGCAGGCCACAGCGAAGGAAGCAGGATTGCCGCTATATCCAGGTGCGAAGCCGCACAAAGACGAGAAGAACGACTCGTCCGCCGCGAACCTCGGGCTGTGGGGAGGCGCGTTTGGATTCAAGCTCGTGGTCTTGAAGATGGAGTCCAGCGACTCGCCCGAAAAAGTCTCGGCTTTTTATCAGAAAGCGCTGGGAAAATACGGAACGGTATTGAATTGCAGCGATGGTGCGAAGCCGCAAAGCGACAAAGAGAAGAATAGTTCATCGAAGAGGCTGACTTGCGAGGATGACCATCCAGACTCGGGCGGAATGCTTTTCAAGGCGGGGACGAAGGAGAAGCAGCACATCGTGGGCGTAAAGCCGAACGGGACGGGTTGCGCGTTTCAACTGATTTACATTGAAGCGCGAGACGACAGCGACAAGACTCCGGCCTGATGGCGGGCACTCGATGCGAGTGGAGGCGGAAAAAGGGTGCTGATTCGAAGAGGCTGGCTGGCAGCGGTTGGAATTGGCTTGTTGGCGGTGTGCCTTGCGTTCACCGACACGCTAGGGCGGAGCCAGGAGCCGATACGCGTTAAGGTAAATTTGGTGAGCGTGGCGTTTGTAGCGCGTGATGCGCGCGGCGCTTTGGTGGACAACCTTACGCAGGATGATGTGGACGTGGTTGAGGATGCGATACCGCAGAAAATAGCGTTCTTTTCGCGTAGCGCGGATGTGCCTTTGACGCTGGGCTTAGTGGTGGATGCGAGCGGAAGTCAGGATCATTTTTCGAAACAGCACAAGAACGATTTGGAGGTTTTTTTTAAGGATGTTTTGGGTCCGAAGGACCGGGTGTTTTTGGTGGGGTTTGGGAACCACATCCGGCTAGTGTGCGACTTTTCGCAATCAGGTGCGGAATTGCTGGAAGATTGGAAGAAATACCAGAAGGACACCGGGAAATTTCCGGAGCTGGGGCCGAAGGAATCCCGCGATTTGGGGACGGCATTTTATGACTCGATTTATTATTCGGTGACGGAAAAACTGGCGCGGGAAAACGGGCGGCGTGCGATTTTGCTTTTCAGCGATGGCGAGGACAATTCGAGCTCGCACGACATGATGACCACGATTGAGACGGCGCAGGGCGAGAACGTGGTGGTGTACGCGATAAGATACACGGATAAGGAACACGGTAAGCTGACGGCGCGGAATAAGTATGGAATGAGCGTGATGGAGCGCGTGGCACGAGAGACGGGCGGGGCGCACATTGATGCGGAGACGACGGACGCGCATGTGTATTTCCGGCAAATCGCCGAGGAGTTGAGAACTTCCTACGAGTTGGGCTACTACCCAACCGACCCGCTGAAGGATGACAGCTTCCGCAAAATTGTAATCAAACCGAAGCGCGAAGGAGTGAAAGTCCGCGCCAAGACAGGATACTTCGCGAGGTAGATTCGGAGTGTTTGAGCATACGAACTGTGTGGGCTAAGGGGAGAGCAGGAGATTAAGGCTGGATACTTCGGCAAAGGAGCGGAAGTCGCGGTCGCGGGTGATCAGGGAAAGGTCGGCGTCGAGACAGAGCTGGGCGATGAGGGAATCGGCGAGGCGAGCACGGCGGCGTTTGGCGAGAACCTTTGCGCGGAGTGTTCCGGCGCGTTGCCAAAAACCAGACTCGATCTCGATTAGAGGAAGATCCGAGAAACTGGCAGCCACAGGCGGCGGGAGGCTTGGGTCGCTGAGGAGCTCGGTGAGGACGACAGGGAGCATCGACAACTGATGGCCTTGCAGCGCCTTTTTCAACAGCAGAACGTCGTCACCAAGGGCACCATTCAGGAACGCGACCCAGGTGCTGGTGTCGGCCGTGATCATCGGTCATCTTTTAGCTCTTGCCACGAACGAGAGAACCGCACCTTGCCTTGCAATCGCAGCAGACGATCATAAGCTTGCGTGGCAGCGAGGAGTTGGAGTCCAGTTCGGACAGTTTGCGTGATGCCTTTGCCGCTGGCGCGCTGCGCTTTGTTGAGGAGGTCCCGAGGTACTTCCACGGTGATTTTGCGGGCTGCACCCATGGAAGAATTTTACCATACTTAGAGCCAGCTTTGAGTATGGTTTTGTCAAAGAACACAAGCAGGAGTGCCTGTGCTCCCTTAGCGCAGATAGCCCCAGTTGTGGAGTTTGTCGGAGTCTTCGACCCAGCGGTCACCGATGTCGGTGCGGTAGTACATGTTGGCGATCATGATGTTCTTGATGCGGGAATAAACCTGGGCTTGGGCTTGGAGCATGGTTTGACCGATGCCCACAACGACCAGCACGACGCCGCTCGTGCCGGCGATAAGCCACTGGCCTTTAACTTCTTTTACGTCCTCGATGTGGATGCCGTCGAAATTGGGCTTTTTGAGAACGATGGCGCCGTTCTTGGAAAACGACTCGAACGTCGGCTCGTCGTCGAAGGGAAACGGCGGGACGACGATGCGAACGCCGATTTGGAAGCCGCTGCGCGTGCGCCACTTGGGTTCGACGCCGGTGGCGAGCTCCCAGAAAAGATCGCTGATGGGCGTGAGCATGCCCTCTTGCTGAATGCTTATCGTTGGATAGCCGAAGCGGCTGGTGAACTCGAGCGGATAGATCCCGTTGTTGTTGACGATACAATTCAAATCGATGTAGCCGACGTAGCCTTCTTCGGCGAGCTTGGGCTCCATCTTCACAAGCGTTTGATTGAAAAGGCGGTTGGGGTCGCTCCAGAACATGGAGGTGCCCATTTCGCCGGTGGGCGGGCCGATGTTGCCGGGGAAAAGCTTTTTGTGTTCGAAGTTGATGTTGACAGGCGTGATAAATTTTTTGCCGTTGAAGAAAGCGCCGACGGCGACTTCGACGCCGGTGACGCGGCGCTGGAGCTGGAAGACTTTGATTTCCTCGGAGAAGGCGCGTTTGTAGGCTTCGAGCATTCGAACCACGTCGTCGCCGTCTTCTTCTTCGCCGACAAACAGGCGGCGTTTGACGTTTTGCGCTTCGCCGCTGGGCTTGATGACGTAGCGGTCGGGATTCTTCATCACGAATTCGATGGCGGGATCGAAAGAGTCAAAATCCTGATACGGGATGATATTCACGCCGGCTTTTTTCAGCTCTTCCTGGCCGAAGGAGCGATCGTCTTCGAGGCGATCCGTGTATTCGGTGCCGCCGATGACGGGCTTGCCGGCGGCGCGGAGAGCGTGAGCTTTGGCGCCTTGGCCAAGAGTGTCATCGAAAACGATGATGTCGGCCCACTTGGCATCGCGTTCCCAATCCTTGGATTTGGGAACGAAGCCGTCGGCGATGTCGCGCTCTTTTTCCGCTTCGATGTAGTAGCGAACGTCGTGGCCTTCCTTGAGAACTTGCCAGGCGATGTCACCGATGAGACCGGAGAGGGAGACAAAGAGAAATTTGCGTTTGTCCATTTAGATGAGTGGGCGGGCGGCCGCGGCTCCTCGGAAGTGTGAACGTCGTGTAGTAGCCATGGTCAGGGAGAACATTGTTACATTTCGTTAAAAATAATAGAAGTGCGGGAGGGGGCGAGGCAACCCGCCGGGATGAAGTTGTGCATCACAGAGGGTGGGGTAGGTGCGCAGGACCTGTCCGGAAGGGCAAAGTTCTTGCTCCACCTGGCCTTTGGTTCAGGGTATAATCTCTTGTTCGTGCGGAGCAGGCTCAGAGTTTCCAAATTCGAAGAGTTTCGATCGGGGTTGCGGCTAGGGACCCGATATTAGCGAGAGAGGTGAAGTTTGGGCCGAACTGTAAATAGTGCGAAGTCAAAGCTACATGTGGCCGGGAAGAGTCTGGCGCTCTCCATTCTGGGGGCGCTATTTTTGCTTGGAGCGACGACGACCGACGCCCAGGTATCCAAGATCCTCCACAAGAAGAAAAAGGTCAATAAGTCGACAGGCGTGGACAACAACGCGCAGCCGGACAAGATCCTGTATGACAAGGCGATGGACGACGTCAAGCATGGGCGGCAGGAAGTTGGCCGGCTGAACATGCAAACCCTGATCAATACGTACCCAGACAGCGAGTATCTGGCGAAGGCGAAGCTGGCAATCGCGGATTCGTATTACAAAGAGGGTGGGACGTCAAACCTGGCGCTAGCCATCTCCGGATATAAAGACTTTGAGGTGTTCTTCCCGTTCCTGCCGGAAGCAACGTACGCGCAGATGCAAGTGGCGATGGGGCACTACCGGCAGATGGACAAGCCGGATCGGGACAGAAGCCATGCAATAGCAGCGGAGGAAGAGTTCCAGATTTTTCTGCAAAAGTATCCGAATGACCCGCTGGCACCGCAGGCGCAGCAGCATCTTCGCGAAGTGCAGGAAGTGCTGGCCGAGGGCGAATACCGGATCGGCTACTACTATTACGTGAAGGGCGATAAGCGGGCAGCAGCGGCCAGGCTGTTGGCGGTTACGAATCGATATCCCCTGTACAGCAGGTCCGACCGGGCTTTGTGGATGATGGGCGATATCTTGGAGTCGAGCGAGCATAAAGAGGTGGCCGCTCTGTATTACGGGAGAATTGTGAAAAATTATCCGCTCTCGGGCATGGTGCCAAACGCCAAGGACAAGCTAAAGGCGATTGGAGCGCCGGTGCCGCAACCTGACCCGAGCGCGGTGGCTTGGATGACGGCGGAACAGAATACGCCGAGGCCACGCACGAGTTTGGTTAAGAAACCGCTGGCATTGATATCTAACGGACCCAAGGGAGAATTGATGGTGGCGGCGAGGAATGGAGCGCCAAACTTGCAGCCGGAATCCGAGACCACCTCCCCTGCAGACATACTGACGCCGGGAGGACTGTCAAAGGTTGGTGCGGGTACAGGACTGGTAGCGACGATAACCGCAGGAGGAAGCGCAACGGGTGGGACGACGGGCACGTCGGAGAACGTAGCCGCGCCCGCAAGCGAAGCCGCGACAAGCGATGGCACCACGCCAGCAACGGCCAGCCCTGCCACGAGCGACGATGCGGCGAAGAATCCACCGGCGTCGGAGAGTTCCTCGGAAACGCCTGCGAAGACAGAGGCGCCCGCGGCAGGAACAGAAACGAAGAACGATGCGGCACCGGCAGGAGCAGAGACAAAGAGTGACGCAGCGGATGCGGTGAAAACCGGCACCTCGCAGAACAGCGGGGATACGAAGAAGGAATCGAGCAGCAAGAAAAAGAAGGGAATGCGTAAGTTGGTGCCCTGGTAGTTTTTTCAGACGAGTAACGGAGATGGAACAAGGGGTGCGGCTGCGGCCGCACCCCTTGTTTTTTGGGGCCGTGGGGCGCCAGGAAGAGTCAGGGAGGCCATATTCATTTCCGACACACAGGTCGCGCGTTGAGATTGACGGCCATTACCCCGGATGCTCCAATACTGTGGAGTCTTAATGAATACGTGATCGCGAGGCGGTCGGTGTTCAGCGCGACCGCAAGGCGGTCGATGTTAGGTGCAACCGCAAGGCGGTCGGCTTGCAAGATGTGGGTGAAGTAGATCCGGAGGACGTTTAGTGGCCAGGATCCTCGTTGCCGACGATAACAGCAACATCCAGAAGATGGTGGGGCTTGCCCTGAAAGATCAGGGCATCGACGTCGTTGCCGTGGGCAATGGCGAGGCGGCAGTACGAAAAATTTCGGACATCCGCCCCGATCTGGTCCTCGCGGATGTGTTCATGCCGGTACGCAACGGATACGAAGTTTGCCAGTACGTAAAATCCGACAGTACGCTAGCGCATATTCCTGTGATTTTGTTGGTGGGTGCGTTCGATCCGCTGGACGAACAAGAGGCGCAACGTGTGGGCGCGGACGGCGTATTGAAAAAGCCGTTTGTGCCGCCTGATCCACTGATTTCGATGGTGAAATCGGCGCTGGCGCGAGCCGGGGTCTCGGTCGGTGGAGCGGCGCCTCCGCCGCAGGCGAAAGAAGAGCCGGTACGCGTGGCGGAAATGATCACGCCGCGAGCGGCGACGCCGAGCCGCAACCTACCGAGCATGAGTTCGCCCGCTCCAATGGCAGAAATTCCCTCGGTCGAGAGCATGGAAGTGCAAGAAGAGATGCCCGCACTGCCGGAACCAGTGAAGATTAACGCGGGGTCGCAACCGCTGGCATTCGGGAACTTGCTGGAATCGCCTGTAACGGAACCGGAAGAGGAGCTGGGGTATGCAACAACGGCTCGGCCGGAACTGGAGCGCGATTGGAAATCCGGCGGCACCGAAGACGAAGTTGTTGAAGAAGAGGAAGAGACGGAGAGCGCCTCTTGGCGGCGGGACGCCGGCGGCGAAGCGATGGAAGAGGAAGCGGCAAGCGGCCCGGTGAAGGATTGGCGCGAGACGGCGTTCGCGGAAGCACCGGCGCGGAAAATGAGAAACGAATCGTGGGCGCCGCAAAAAGAGATTTCCAGTCTTGAGGAAGCAGCGGAAACAGAACAGAGCGTGGGCGCGATGGTGACGGATGCGCCGGTTTCCGAGAGCCGGCTGCCGTCGCCAGCGATTGCACCTTTCACCGAAGAGGCTTGGGTAACCGCTTTGCGCCCTAAGACCGCGGTGGAAGCGGCAACGATGGAAGCGCTAGAGCCAATGGCGCCTGCGGTTCAGGGGCAGCAAGTTGCGCCGGAAGTTCAGGCAGAAATTCCGATAGCCGCGCCCGCCGCATTGGAGGCGGCGCCCGAGCCCGAAAAACTTGCGGCTCCTGCGGCGAGCTCGTGGTTTTCCTCGGTGGCCAGCCCGTGGGACGTGGAAGCACAAAAAGCAAGCCGGCTTGCATCGACCTGGGATTCACCCGCAACGAGCGTGCCAGCGGGAAGCGCGGTTCCTGAGAGAGCGGTTTACGCCGGGGGGCACGAGGCGTTGTACGAAGAAACCGCCAAGGAAGATCCTGCTGCGACGGTCGATGCGCTCACACCGGTTTTGAGCGACGACATGAAAGCAAAGGTAGAAGAGGCGGCGTTCCCAGCAGAGACCGTGGAAGCGATTCGCGAAGAGGCCCAGCACGTTGCGGAAGCCGCGGTGCAGGAGGCACCCGCCGTGGATACAAGCGCAAAGGCCGCTGAACCGAGCATGGAAGACCTCGTAGCCAAGGTGCTCGCGAAGATGAGCCCGGATATGCTGCAGGCGGTGACGCGAGATATCCTTAAGAACGTCGTGGAATCGATGGTACGCGAGGAATTAAACGCGAAGAAGCAGTAGTTCCCTCCCCCAAGAAACACCACACGAATTCATGGTTACTCTGCGCGCTGGCCACTCTAGAGAGCAGTGACAGGAATCCTTCCGGTTTTCTGTCAGGGATGTACCCCGGTCTGCACCCCCCTGGCGAGGGGCCCCCCGGGGGGTTCGCATAAGTGTTCATTCTAGAGGGACTTAAAGTGGCTTGTTTTTATACACTTTTGTAAGTGTTGATTCTAGGCAACTTCTTAGCTCTAAATTGCACTAAAATTGTGCAAAACAGCGGCGTCGTCTACAAGTGTGGAAAACAAAAGCACTTAGCGCTGCTGACGGCTTCAGAAAGCAAAAACGCCAGCGAGGTGCTGGCGCTACTCGGACAAAACGCAATGATATCTGGCACTAAATATACATCAGGAGTACTGGATTGTCAAGAGAAAACTGGCGAAAAACCTGAAAGAAATTAGAAGAGATTTGCCGCCGCTTTGTGCCCGCGGAGCAACGCGGCGACGAGGCAGACGTGGGTCAGATGCTTGATTCAATTGGTTATCTCGGTTGCGGCGCAGCGTGCTGCGCCCCGACAATGGCAAGTCGAAATCATCCCGAATTGGGGTAGTGGGAGTGGGTCATCTCTAACGACGCCGGCCGTGTCAAGGGTGTTTTGATTTTGTTTTTACCTGTTCGAGTCTTTGGTTTTTCCTCGTTGAGCACACCCGTGCGACTGCGCGG